>Ga0307931_1003017_pt1 | contig 10467 bp, 10 predicted proteins | sample OrgLakmetageno47_FD_201816 | JGI IMG/M metagenome (GOLD analysis project Ga0307931, IMG submission 201816) | Saline water microbial communities from Organic Lake, Antarctica - #47 | ecosystem: Environmental > Aquatic > Non-marine Saline and Alkaline > Saline | place: Antarctica: Organic Lake... | reverse complement strand
TTGGCACGTTCAGGGCGACCTCCGCCTTCAACCAATACATTGGCGAGTGGGACACGGGAATGGTGGGAAGTATGTACATCACGTTCTACCAAGCTGCTGCCTTCAACCAAGACATCAGTGGCTGGGTCACTTCGTCCGTTACCAGAATGGACCAGATGTTCTACTACGCTTCGGTATTCAACCAAGACATCGGCGGATGGGACCTCGGCAACGTGACCACGATGGCTCACATGTTCAGGAGTGCACCAGCTTTCAACCAAGTCTTGTGCTTTGATACGACGGGTATTACTGTCACAAACATGTTCTCTGGTTCCTCGGGCTCGAAGGATACGAGCCTCGCCAAGTGCGCATGCGCAGCTGGTGAATTCTACAACGGATCCACCTGTAAACTGTGCCTCGCGAATCAAGGCTCCAACGGCAAGACCGAGTCCTGCTACACCATCGCCACGCCATCGCCCACTGTCACGCCGGCGCCATCGCTGGTGCCCTCATCGCAACCATCTTTGACGCCTACTTTCGCACCGTCTGAGCTCCCCTCGACACTGCCCACTGCCAAACCTACTCACGAACCATCGCTAGTTCCATCTGCATTGCCCACTCTAGCGCCTACATTCGCGCCATCGTTAGTCCCCTCCACATTGCCTACCACAGCACCTACGCTGATGCCCTCGCCTGGACCTACTATTGCGCCATCGCTGGCCCCCTCCGCACTGCCCACTTTAGTGCCTACTTACATGCCATCGCAGGTGCCGTCCGCACTGCCAACTGTTGCACCTACGCTGGTGCCGACGCGGGCTCCGAAAACCAGCATAATGGCGGCCAACATTCAGACAGCCGTGGAGGCTTGGAGGTCGGATAAAGCCATTGCTACCGCCACCTACGACTATATATCAGACTGGGACGTGTCAACGGTAACAACTTTTGATTCTTTATTTTTCAATGATACAATCTTTAATGTTGACATTGGCGCATGGGACACGTCATCAGTGACTTCTATGAGATACACGTTTGCCGATGCTTTGGCCTTCAACCAAGACATCAGTGCGTGGGACACTGCGGCGGCAACCACTTTTGACTCCTTGTTCCTCAGAGCAATAGTCTTTAACCAAAATATTGGCGGTTGGGACACCAGATCAGCGTTGACATTGAGGAATACGTATGCTGCTGCGTACGATTTCAACCAGGACATAGGCGAGTGGGACATTTCGGGAGTGACAGATATGTTTCAGACATTCTCTGTTGCCCTCAATTTCGATCAAGACATCAGTGGATGGGACACATCGATGGTGACTACGCTGCAATCCACTTTCCGTTATGCAAAGTCCTTTAATCAAGACATCAGCGGATGGAGTATTCGAGTGACGACCACAGGGCTAAACACCACTGATCCAGTCGTCAGCGGATGGGACACTGGAGTGGTGCCTAAAATGCAACCCGCTCTCCATCATGCTGGATCCTACAACCAAGACACACGCGGATTGACCATTGGTGTGGTGACCACAATGGAGAACATGTTTCACCAAGCAACTTCCTTTAACCAGATCTTGTGCTGGAACACGTCGGGGATTACCACCACGAGCATGTTCAATGCAACTTCTGGATCAATGGACTCGAATCTCGCGAAGTGCGATTGTGTTGCCGGTGAATTCTACAACGGAACAAGCTGTGAGCCATGCCCCGCGGGTCAGGACTCTCAAGGCAAAACCGAATCATGTTACATATTAACAACAAAATCTCCTACAGCAGTTCCCACTTTGTCGCCGGTCCCCTCAGCACTGCCTACTTTAGCCCCTACATTCGCACCTACGCTGGTTCCCTCCACACTGCCCACTGCTGCACCTACTATAGCGCCATCGCTGGCACCCTCAGCACCGCCCACTTTAGTGCCTACCTCGGCGCCATCGCTGGTCCCCTCGACACTACCTACTCTAGCACCTACATTCGCTCCTACGCTGGTTCCCTCTGCACTACCTACTCCAGCACCTACGCTGGTGCCTTCACTAGCACCTACATTCGCGCCATCGCTGGTCCCCTCCACACTGCCAACTGTTGCACCAACATTCGCGCCATCGCTGGTCCCCTCCACACTACCTACTCCAGCACCTACGCTGGTACCAACGCCAGCACCTACAATGTTGCCGTCGGCGAGTCCCTCAGCACTGCCTTCCATAGCACCTACATATGCGCCGTCGTTTGTTCCCTCCACACTGCCCACTGCTGTGCCTACCTTCGCGCCATCGCCGGTCCCCTCTGCACTGCCTACTCCAGCACCTACGCTGGTACCAACGCCACCCCCTCCTCTGTCCCCACTTCAGTACCTACGCTGTCGCTGGCGCCTTCGTTAGTTCCCTCCGCACCGTCCATGGCGCCATCGCCTGTGCCGTCTCTGCAACCTGATGATACTGGATTTGATGTGAGTTCATTCTTATGATTGGAACACTTTTCATTTGGCAGCTTACCCTGTACTTCTTGTCTCACCTTCATTTTATCGTCGATTCATTCTCTATACGCACAGCTTTCGTTGGAGGCAGCTTCCACTGGGCTCTTGTGGGTCCTCCTTGTGATTGTGGCCGTGTGCGCGGCGGAAGCGACTCGGCAAGCGATTCACTCGTACTATCACGGAGCCAAAGGTCAATTGCCTTCCGCGAGTGCCGAGAAAAGGTTCGTTTGTTTTATTATGTATGCTTCTACACATGTTTGAAATATATATCCTAAACCACCTACTTCGTCATCTGTCACTTGCTTCAGTCCCGACATGACCCACGCCATGTTTCAAGCCCTCGACATCAACGGCGACGGTTTCATCTCCACGCAAGACCTGCTTGAATTTATTTCGAAGTCGACAGCAGCGACTGAGCAGAAGTCCGTCGGTCGACGCAATCTCAAGGTGTCCTGCGTCCGCTGATTCTTGCGATGATAGTGGCTTTGAAAACGGCTCACTGGAAAAGAAGCCGACTATGGACAGTGCCGACAAAGGTGCCAAGCTTGATGAAGAAGGTCTCTTTGATTGCCTTGCTCTCTTCCCAGTGCTCGCATTTGACTGGAAGTCTCCGGTCGCCTCTGGTAGCAGCTCGTCCTTCAACCACGAAGATGCGACAGTCTTGTTCAGCCGCCTGGACGTAGACTCCGACGGGTGGGTCACGGCAGCAGACTTGCGAGCGTGGCAGCAGATGCTCCCGCTGGGACGCTCTGAGGACGATCTCGTGCGAAGCTTTTTCGTAGCAACAGCAGGTGCCGATGCCTCTTTTGCTACTGCTGCTGCTGCTGACCAAGCATTGCCGAGCCTGAATTTGTCAGACTTTTTCACAGTGCTCCAAGATGACCCCATGCTGGCAGCTGAAATGAGCACACAAGTTGCTGTGCTTGACTTTAGCGCTGGCGGTGGGCAACAAGATGAGAACAAGAAGGGCAAGAGCAAGCTCTTTTCAAAGTCCAGCGGCACAAAAGAAGCTGTTTTGCCCTCTGACAGCATGACGAAGGCTTTCGTGTGTGTGGCAAAGCTCAAACTGTGCCAGTTGGTCAATGTGTATTCTGAGGTTTACGCTCAGGAAGATTCCGTCGCGGCATTCATGCTGTTTGCTCTCGGTACTAACAACCGCAGTCAAATAAGCGCACGTGACATCCAGGAATATCTCCACGGCCATGCAAACTTGACGACTTTGAGCCTGGATAACGTGCACTGCTTGCTGGATGATGCTCTTCACCACGAAGAAGGCAAGTGCGATACTAATAAGGTTGTTCAGTCAGTGACTTGCGAAATCACTGAAGGTGACGATGAGTCTGGGCTGCTGTTGAACAAAGAAGCCCTGCGACAAGTCTGCAGCCGACCAGCTCTTCGAAAGTTCGCGACTTTGTGGCACCGTTTTGTGCAAGTGCAGCAGAAGGATGCCAGTGGTCAACCACAAGAATCGATGGCACTTGTGCCGACAATTCAAGACGGTAACAAACCCGATTTGCTGCGCCGATTTGAACCTGAGGCCTTTGAGAGCTGGTTCAAGGAGTTGGATGAAGACCTCGATGGCTTTGTGGCCCCACGTGATCTCATATTGTGGTGCGCCACCGCAACTTGCCAGGGTCTCGTCGACGAAACCGATCTCGAGTCTCTGTTTGAGTCTGCATCGCCGAACTCGAATGATCAACAAAATTTGGCTGCTGCCAATGAGGTGGAATCGGCGCCTCCCCAAGCTTCGGATCTTACTCCAGCACCGCACGTAGTGATTGACTTCGGGCAAGAAGTTGCTATGGATGACTTCATAGGTGTCTTCGAGGGACCCGACGATGAGGGTGACGTGGAAGCTCCGGCACCGGAGCAGCAGACGAAGGCATCGGCGGATATGGCCGTCGTGTCGCCACTCCGGGCTGTTGGGCTCGCCGCCAACCGGCCGGTGCCAACGGATGGACTCACCGAGAAGGCCTTGGCGGATGCGCTGGAGCGCCGTCCCCTGCTGGCCGCTCAGCTTGAGCTGATGTACCGCTACAACTGCGTTAAGCAAGCAACGCAACTGGTGGAGGCGAGTGCCAAGACAGCCCTGAATGCTTCCGAGACCGTGGCAGATACGGCCGCTGACAAGTCCGATTGGAAGCGCGCTCAGGTGCTGGGAGAAGCTGCCATCTCCGCGGCCAAGCGCGCTGGCATCAGTGCGAAGTCTGCGTGGGGCGAGACGAACCAACGCAGCTTCTTCTGCAAGCGCGCGGCCATCGCCCAAGAGCTCGAAGCGTCATTGAACGAGGCTGAAGTCAACGACCCGCGAAGCGCATCGACCCGGGCGGCCAGGCGGGCGCTTCATGAGCTCATTTTGACTGGAGCCCGGCGAAACCTGAGCTTGCGGTTGATCGAAGTTGCGCTCGAGTTGAAGCTGATGGCTTGGTGGGAAGCAGGCCGCTACCACTTCGTAGAGCCTGTAGTGAAGGAAGAAACAGTGGTTCTCCAAGAGAAGGGCCGCGCTGTGGAAAAATCGGCAGCAGCTGCAGCGCAGGAGTCTAGGGTTAAGAAACGCGTGGCATTTGCGCGGCAACCAAGCTCCATGGACACGGCCTCGAACGATGCGCTGGCAGCGGGTTCGCGCGAGCATTTCGACCGCATGGCGCACACGTTCGACGAAGAGGACCAAGGCCAAACTGAAGATGAAGGCAAAAATGACGAAAAGGACGAGGATAACGATGTGCTTGAAGCAGTTGTCGTCAGCAAGGACATCGAGTCTTCCGGAAATAGTGGCGGCCGCAGCAGTGCTCGCAAGACGATTTCCCTGTAGTCTCAACCACGAAGTTCAGGCTACTGCCATGCATGATGACATTCAAGTGCTGTTTGGCCGCTCAGATCTGCATCACAAAAAGAAGAAAAAAAGAAAAAAAAGACATGCACACACACGCACTGCCAATCTGGCAAACGCTTCAGCATTTGGGGCTTCCAATACACAAAGGAGGTGTTGGCAAAGGTTCCGAAAGAAAAACAAACACACACACACACGCACTGCCATTCTGGCAAACGCTTCAGCATTTGGGGCTTCCAATATACAAAGGAGGTGTTGGTAAAGCCCCCCCAAAAAACAAAAACAATAACATGCACACACGCACTTGCTGCTTCTGTATTTAGGGCTTCCAATACACAAAGGATGTGTTGGTAGAGGCCCTCAAGGACCTGCCCTATTTGCTTCCTGCCTAGATTGAATTAGACCACTCTTTAATCCCGCATCATAGTAATGGAATGGTTTTCTTACAAGTGGCAATTAGCAATTAAAAACTTTCTAGCTTCCTTGGGCGTAGAATAGAGAATACAGACCCACCGGTATGACCAGATCTGTGTATGACTCGGACATGTATTCTTCAGAGTTCTCCCTCATTAACCCATCTGCCTTGAGCCTAACAAGTCCGGGCCTTCCGGGCCCGTGTTAATTTACGCACGAATTAAAAGCGCGTCAATCATGTCAGACCAATCGGCTACGAGGCTACGAGCGGGGTGGACTTGGGACGTGACACAAGAGCGGTAGAACGCACTCTCAGACCCGCCGACTTGTTCTTGTTCGGAGGAAAGACGCCAGTTGGAGTCTTAATTGGTAATCTGGGGCGAGGTGGCTAGCGCATATGCAGCTCAAGTGCATTCTTTATGTGTTTCTCTACTTGCTGCGTATTTGTTTCCTTATTTTGGTTAAGTATAAACTAGACTATCTGTAGGTGCCACAGACAACGCCCAATCGCGCCTGTACTAAATTCACCCAGAAAGGGGAAGGACCTCCACCGGTGACTTTGGCGAAACCGGTTGCAAGTAAAGAGCAAAGATAGACAAAGACACACACGCGTATCCATGGTCGTAAAGACCGCAATTAAATCGAGGCGCACGGGCCACGAGATCAAGAAGGAGCGGGAGGGACGTCGGATGTCGTGCGCCACAGAAGCACGACACAACACCGCAAACGTAACGCCAATTACCGCATTTCAGTATTTTACCACGCAACTATGGCACGTGAAACATTAGGAAGTACACTTAAATCACGCGTGAGGTATATTTACAACACTTTCGCGCATGAATCGTAGCCTTAATAGACAAAGCTATATAAAATGGTGAGTTTTGTAGAACACGTTTGACTGGGTGGAGCGCCCTTTTGTAAGATTCATTTATTTTATCTCTTACTTCTGCTGACCACGCGCAGTCAATTCTGAGGAGGAAGCGCAGGTTTTGAGTTCGCCCCAAACTTTCACTGCGCTTAATCCTTGGCATTAGCACGCCACCCCAGGGATATTAAACGAGAGATCCAGAAATATTGGCGACCCTCCTCTGTGATTGTCTGGTGTTATCAGGAGAAAATGCATCAACGCCATGGGCTTGTGTTATTTTTGCAAAGCGCTGCCTCGCTCGCACAGAACAGTGTTTGATGCTAAATAATTGCATAGGACATGTGGTATTTGCAAAGCTGCCGTTTTTACAAGTTTGAACGTTTTTAAGCGTCCAAGCGGGTGCCTGTAGAGAACCTCTTTATGACCGGCGGTATGCCCACCTCTGTACACCCGTGAGCTGCCTGTGGCTCGCTATCATCGGAGGTAGGACGTTTCTGAGGTAAATCTATTCAAAGTCGCGCCGCATTATAGGCCTCTGTGGTGCTGTCTCCGTCCTGTATTTCGCGAGTGTGTGCGCCCCCTCGCACAAAGACGCCCCGGCTGGCTATACGCGCCCACAATCAAAGACTTATTCCAATTATGAGCTGCTTTGCTTTAAATTCCTGCCTGTTAGCCATCTAATTCCAGTCCTTCGAGGGCTGTGTCGAGAACTGACTTACTGAATCCGCCCCCCTTTGGGAGAGCAGATGAAACGTACTTAGCGGCCATTGGAATCGCCGATGATCTGTACTAAGTAGCAACCGACAGGCGCGTTCCCAAACAATAGCGTGTAGCGAGCGTAACCTATAATTCAAAATAAATAGTTATAGGAAAGCTTCACGGCTTTATGAGCAGCCTGGCCTCCTGACTCATTGATCACTGGTCACTGGTCAAAGCGCAAGAGGGAGTACACTTTTCCTCCTATTTTGAGACAGGCCCCGAGGAACCGGAAACAAAAGGCCAACAGGTAGAGCTAAAAAGGAAAGCAGCGCAAACTAAATTTAAGAAGCTTTTCTCCTACTTTCACTTAAGCGCTTTACATGCACGTACACTTCTGCCCGCAGTATTGGCTTTTATGTCATGTGACAAAGGCCCCGAAGGGCCGGAATCAGGCACATTCCCGAATGGCCATGAAAGTGATGATAGCTGTCCGAGGTGGCTCGCTCTTCCGTGCCCTGTGAGTTTTGAAACAGGCCCGGAAGGGCCGGAATTAGAAGGCTAAGATGCAGAAATCCAGAGATACAATGCAAAGCAAGGGGAGCCTTGCTCAAGCAAAGAGTTCTCACCCGCAGAGGAGGGGGCTGATGTAAAATCTCTCATGTGAAGCAGAAGAAGAGTCGCCCAAACCTGAGCGATTGAGTAACCCCGTTTGCGTGTAAAATTCTGCCTGAACATGGCTTTGGCTTCCGAAGAGCCGATGTTGTCGAATTCCGTTTCGAGCCAGTTCCCGAGCAGCGAGGTCCAAATTGAGACTGAGGTCAGAGGAGGCAACCCCGTACCGGTAGCGGTCAATTACTGAAGCAAGAACACGACCTCGCTACTAGAGCGGAGTCATCTATTTTTGGCTTTGTATTAGTTCAAGTTCTGAAAAACAAAATCAAAAGTATAGCAAGCAATGGGCGCAAGGTCGCTTCTTTTCTAAAATAGTCGCCCTTTCTGGCCTTCTTTTGCTTATTGATATTCTGTAGCAAACTGTAGCAGATTGGATACAGCCAGAAAGCCACAAGTAAGCATGTAGTGCGTATATGAGCTACGTAAATTTTTGGCGCACCCCGGCATCGAAAAAGTCAGCGCTCCACCTATTTGCGGTCAAGTTCCGAGCGATGAGGTCCAGGATGAGGCTGAGACCTGAGGAGGAGGCACCACTGTACAGTAGCGGCTTCTTTCTGGAGCGTGAATGCGAGAAATGCGCCCATTTACCACCATCCGCATGAAAAGGTGACGCAGGCTCCGGGGGCTGGAATTTGAAGATTAACATAAACAAAGAGAATGCAGTATAAGTCGAAGAGGCCCGGCTAGATGAGCCAGTAATTAAGCATAGACGCCCTGATAGGCATAAACATGGGGGAAATGGCCAAACACCCCATTTTGACACAGGCCCGGAGGGGCCAGAATTAGGAGGCTAACAGGCAGAAAAATAAGGCAAAGGAGCTAATACTAAGAGAAGAACCAATGCTAATAAGGGAAGCTAATCAGGCACTCTTGCCCGAGTGGCCATGGACATGGAAGTGATGATAGCGGCCCACAGTGGCACGCTCCTCCATGATCTGAGAGTGCTGCTCAAAAGAAGAGTGTCCTTCCTCAGAGCCTGCCTAAAAAGAAAGAATATTTTTCACCCGCAGCGGAGGTGACTACTACTAATCTGCACTACCAAGCAAAGGTGTAGCAACTCGGCGAACGCTACAGTCGCGAGGAGAATTACGGCGTCAAGACGAAGTTCAACCTGCTCAGTGAAGGCGGAGCGGTCTTGAACCAGTTATCAGCGCCTTCGAAGTATTAAGTTTGTTATCTAATGTCAGTCGCCGTTAAAATAGCTACCATCGCAGGCATCTTGTAATCGACCGGCGCGTTCCCACACTCTTCGGGGTATACTGCTAAAGACAAGCTTTTAATTAAGTTCGAGCAGGGGTGCGAGTCCGCTGGAAAAACGATTGCGTGTAGCGAGCGCAACGTTTGATTCAAGATGAAAGGAAAGCTCTATGACCGTATGAGTCGCTCGGCCTCCCGACTCACTGGTCAAAACGTAAGAGGACTTCAAACTATCCTCTTTACGATTTTGACTTGCGCGCAACGCACGCGCGTACACTTCTGCCCGCAGCATTGGCTTCTGTGTCATTTGGGTTTGTATTAGTTCGAGTTCGAGTCGCGTCGCCGAAACTGTGGCAATGGAGCTAGCGAGTGAGCTCTGCAGATATACTCGGGCAATTCTAGGTCTCTCATTCACTCAATCCCTTCCACTCTGGCTTTGATTCGGATATAATCCGGGCGCGGATGTCTTGCGGCACTTACTTTACGCCCTTCTCAGTGCCGCACGCAGCGTTGTGCAATTCTGAGTCTCTCATTCACTCACTCCCTTGCACTCTGACCTTAATTCGGATCTATTCCGAGCGCAGATGTCTTGCGGCACTTCCTTTACGCCCTTCTCAGTGCTACACGCAGCGTTGTGCAATTCTGAGTCTCTCATTCACTCACTCCCTTGCACTCTGACTTCGATTCGGATCTATACCGAGCGCGGATGTCTTGCGGCACTTCCTTTACGCCCTTCTGATTACTGCACGCAGCGTTGAGATGGGAAATGTCGCCTCAGGGGCGCTAAACAATGGTAATATAGTTGAATCTCGTTGTGCTACTGTCGCCTTTTAATCCAGCTCTCCGGGGCCTGTGTGAAAACTCTTGAGGGTCCAGGCCAACTATTTCGATCAGTTGAAGCAATCCCGAGGTCAAATAGGCCACCGCGGATGGGCACGGCTCACACTCGACTGCCGGTGCCCCGAGGGTATCTCCAATACAACCCACGGCCGTTTCAGCCGCAAAAACCTCCAACCTCCGTAGCAAATTCGACGAAGAAACCATGTACATTTACTCGAGCCTCGAGCCGGCCTTATGGGCCGGGCATGGAGGACTCCATAAAGCTAGCTGAATGGTGCCCAGTACTACAATGAACACTATAATTCCACCCTGTGGGAAGGCGCGGAAAAACAAAAGAACTACAAGCTATTATCGCATGTATCATGGGTGGCAAAAGGGTGAAACAGCTTATTTTGCTTTCTGCCGAAATGTTGATGCAAGGTGGTCACTCCGAGTTTGACCTTTAGCCGACCGTGCCGACGGTCACTGATTGGTCGACACAAACCAATTTGTCGAAAAATGTTAGTC
>Ga0307931_1003015_pt1 | contig 10469 bp, 10 predicted proteins | sample OrgLakmetageno47_FD_201816 | JGI IMG/M metagenome (GOLD analysis project Ga0307931, IMG submission 201816) | Saline water microbial communities from Organic Lake, Antarctica - #47 | ecosystem: Environmental > Aquatic > Non-marine Saline and Alkaline > Saline | place: Antarctica: Organic Lake... | reverse complement strand
GTTTCGTTTCTCGAAACATGAAACACCCAGGGAAATACGCTGGTCTGTTTCGAGAAACGAAACGCCGGCGAAAATCGTGTTTCGTTTCCGTTGTTTCATTACCGACGTGTTTCAACTCTGGCCCTAAGCAGGGACAAGTAACCTCGCAACTGCACAAGGAAGGACCTCAGTTGAGACGCGTGCGCTACTTCACGAGAGGGAGGCAAGTCATGGACTGGCGGAAGACGGCCGCTGACTTGAGGAAACAAGCTCAAAGTGCTGCGTCGGTGAGTGGAGTCGCAGCAAACACCGCACTATTCCCTAGCTAGCAGTTAGAGCGGCATTACTTCTAAATGAAATAGCCAGTAGCCATGAAACGTTTGGATGATAACCGCCGTCACGAGTTTCCTTCTTTATGCAAATGAGGCCTCCCAGCTATTGCCGAAATCTTTCTTTTAGAGGCTTCGCTTTAGTCGAGTCTTTTACAATTTGCTTCGCTTTACGTTTTTTTTCTGAACTTCGCGGGTGTTATAGACGCTCAAAGAGCGGGCCGCAACATACGGGGACAACAGTGCTAGTAGCATTGGTGGGTTCGAGAGCCCGCTGCCCCGGAGATCAGCGGAGCATGACTCTTCAGACTCGCAGCCGCCTACACCAGGCAGTAGCAACGGCCGCATTCCTCTGAATGAGCAGTCCCGCGACCAGCTGCTGCAAACAGCGGCTCGATTCGGGCACCGTTTCAAGCAGGTAGCTTTCAAGGGGCGGCTAAGAATTTGAAGCAGCGCAATTTTGAAGATTTCCAGTCGTCTGCTTACTCCGCTGTTTTCTGCGCGTGCATGACCCAAATAGGCGAAAGCAGTAATCACTGAGTTGGAAAGCAAGCAAGCTGCTCAAGCCGAGGAACTAGACTCTGTGCGAGAAGAGCGCGCGGGTTTGTTGGCTTCGCTTGCCATGCTTCAGGTCTGCTTGATTAATTGTGATTTTTGGAGTATAGACTTTTCTCTAGGTTTGTGAGGCCTCTTAAAGATATGCATGCTCCCACAGTCTACTCTAGCATAATATTTTGTGGTAGTATAGTACATACAGAAGGAGTGGAAGTCAATGCGTTGCATTCTCTTTCATTGCACACCCTTGGTGGCAGGCTGACCGGCGCTCCAGCGCTGGGCAGCACGAGCAGCAACTGGGCAGCGGCAAGCTTCTCACTGGCGAGCTGGAAGGGCAGCTGGCAGAGTCTCGGCGCAAAGAGAAAGAAGCCCTTCAACGCGTGAAAGCTTTAGAAGACGTGAGTTTGTAAGACGGCTCTAGCCTTTGGGCTCCTATGTAAATAACATGAGCCGCTTAGTATTTTTCTTTTATGCTAGCGCGAGTGTAAGCTACGCTCGAAGCCAATAGCCCCTGATTTGCACGGTGCAATTATGTGCCCTTTGTACCATGTAGATACCGCCATTCCTCTTTTCCGCCTACTGTACCTTCTTATGTCAGTCTTTCGTGTGCCGTTTCATGTACATGTCTGCACACCTCTCGATGTCTTTTTCTCCAGGTAAGCTATGTAGTGGACGTAGAACGCGACCGTGACGCCTACAAACTTCAGTGCTCTAAATTGGAGCAAGAATGCGCTGCCCTCCAGCAACAACTGCGCGATGTTCAAAACAACAACAGCACAAACGGCAGCAGTGGTAGTATAGCAGGTGCAAGCGACGGCGCCTCGATGGATTTGTTGAGTGGCGCAACAAGCAACAGCAGTAGCAGCGACGCCGCATTAGATTTGTTGGACGGTAGTAGTGCTTCGGTGTTGCCCACGCAGACCCATCAAGAAGGAGAAGGAGATTTGCTAGGATTAATGCCGATGGCATCTCCACCACCACTGCTGGACTCAGCGCCGCAGTCATTGTTGCTGCCTGAAACAAGTGTGGATGAGTCAGCAGCTGCTACATCAGCTATAGTAGCAGCGGCTGAGGCAAAGGCTGCAGCTTCAGCACAGCAAGTTCGTAATTATATCCAATCATTCACCATACCTCTGAAGACAATGCTGCATTCATGTCAAATGCTTTGAAACGAACGGATGAAAGTTATTTCTAAATTCAGGTGTTTTATTCATTGTTTCGTCTTTCCTTTCTCTTTGATGCCTTTTCTGGCTTTATTTTTTGTTCTACAGGTGGCCATCTTGCAAGCGGAACTCGCCAAAATGGAGGCTTCTGCCACCGAGCAAGCGGAAGTCGTGCACCAATCACGAGTGGTGGCCGAAGCCAGGGAAGCCGAGGCTGCCAGCAGTGTTGCTGCTCTGCGTCAAGCCCAGCATGAGCTAGCGCAACTCCAGCAGCAGCTCCAGAGCCAGCCAGTGGTCGTATCAGGACGGTCAGGAGGAGCAGAAGGCAATGACCAGCCTTTTGAATCGAGCGACAGCAGCAGCAGTAGCAGTGGTAGCAGCGACCAGAACAGTGAGGCATTGGCGATGGCACGAGTTGTCGCTGAGACTCACCAGGTCAAGGCTGCGGCGTTAGCACAAGAGGTAGCTGCCCTCCAGGCTCAAGTGCACTCTTTGAAAGAATCTGCAGCAGCAGCTACTAACAGCATCAGTGCTAGTGACTCAGAGGCCGCAACCGCAGCCGCTCAGAAGAAAGCCGTTACGCTGGAAGCCGGCAACAAGAAGCTCATCGAGCGAGTGGCAACGCTGGTGAGTGGGCTTATTGAATGCATGCACCTATGGTGTACTACTTGTACTTTTGACCTCCTTGGCAAAATTAATTTTTCGTATGGTTACTTACTTGTGTAATTTTGTGCCCTACTAGACGGCAAAGCTGAAAGAACAAGAATCTGAACTCGACTCGAAGCGACAAGGTGATTCGTCTCCTGCAACCACAGAAGAGTCACCTTTGGCAGCGCGTGTGAAAATGCTCGAAGAAGAGTTAGAGAGTGAAAAAGCTTTGAAAGCAGGCCTAGCTGCCAAGACCAAGGACATGGTTCTCAAGTACAAGCAACTCAAAGAAGAACTGGCGTCGGAAAAGAGCAAGGCGCTAGAACTTGCTGCTGTTCCTTCGAAGGCAACAACAGATGAGAAGGCAGCAGTTGAGAAGGCAGCAGAGGCTGAGAAGGCTGCAGCAGCGGAGAAGGCGGCGAACCAACAACAACGCATCGAAGAGCTGGAGGAAACTCTAAAGAATGCTCAAAACTTACAGGCGGAGGCAGAGAAACGTGTCATTGTATTAGAGCAAGAGTTGCAAGCTGCTTGTGAAGCGCATCAAGCTGAATCGGGCCGCACATCAGCCGCACAGACAGCGCAACAAGAGGTCACTGCACAAGAACTCGACTCCGTTCGCAGTGCTCTGCAAAAAGGAGAAGCTTCGTGGGCCGAAGAAAAGGCAACTCTGGAAAGTGACATCGCAACCTTACGCGAAGCTGCCAGCACGGCAGCAGCTACCGCCGCAGCTGATGCCGCTACTGCTGCCACCGCCGCCACAGCAGCCCTCGAGGAGCGCACCGCAGAACTCACCACCCAGGCTCAGGCCGCAGAAGCGAATGCAGCAGCAGTGGTGGCGTTAGCGCGCGAGGACGCGGACGCGGCATGGGCGCAGGCACAAGCGTCGGCCACGAAGCTGAAGGAGTATCAAGAAGAAGCAGCAAAAGAGTCCAGCCGTTTGCAAGAAGAAGCGCAAGGAGCGTGGCAGGCCGAAAAAGAGGCGCTCGAAGCACAATGCACTTCGTTGGACCATCGGGTGGCAACGTTACAGGGTGAATTGGACGAATCGTTCGCGCGGAGCGAAGCATTGCAGACGAGTCTCACAGAGGCGCAGGCAACAGTGGCAGCAGCCGAAAGTACTGCTTCCGAAAGCACATCAGCTGCTGAACACACCGCCGTGAGCTTGAAGGAGGAGTTGGAGAAATGCCGCGCTGCATTGCAGAGCGCCGAGACGCAATTGTCAGAAGCGAAGGAGGCCCTTGCTAGCACTACGAGTGAAGTCAGTCGAGTGCGTGAGGAGGCTGCAACAGCACTAGTGATCGCCAAGAAGGAAGCTGAAGAGAAGTTCGAGAGTGAAGCAACTAGCTGGAAGGAGCTGCAAGCCACCAGTGCTAAAAAATTGGAAGATATGCAAGCTGCTAATGCTGCGGCGCTGTCTCGAGCTCACGAGCTTGAGGTTGCGTTAACAGAGGCGAAGGCACGAGAACAAGAGCTGCGCGAGAATGCTGCGGCTGCGGAGGCTGCGGCTGCAGAGACGAAAGCAGCGGCTCAAGAATCTGCTTCCACGACGGAGGAGGCTGCAGCAGCTGAGAAGACAGCAGCAGAAGCGAGCGCAGCAACAGCAGCAGCACAAACCAAGGTGATGGAGCTTGAAGGAGCTTTGACAGAGGCAGCAGCGCGCGAGAAAGAATTGAAGGAGGCCAATGAAGCCCTGAAACTTGAGAGCAAGAACAATCTAGCCCAGTTGCAGGCGCACGTGGAACAATTGCAAGAGGAATTGAGTGCAGCCCAGGCAACCTCAGCAGCTGCTGCCTCAGAAGTGGAAAATAATTTGCGTCAAGACCTGAGCACAGCGCAGGCTTCCTTGGAAAGAGCTCTGGCGGAACTGAGCGCTGCGAGGCAAGCACACGAGCAGAGTACAGCAGAGGCTGCGCAACGAACGTTAGACCTTGAATCCGAACTCAGCCAAATTCGACCAGAAGCCGCCACGAAGGCTTCTGCTGCTGAGACACAGTGGCAAGAGGTGGTGGAGAAGGCAGAGAAGGCGGCCGCGGATGCGTCTGAGAAGCTCAAAGAGGCCGAAGCAAAGCATCGCTACGAGATGGAAGAAGTGGGTAAATGAGATGCAGCGCTTGCCACAACAAAATTACGCGTTTTGCCTTTTGTTGCCGTGAATTATCAATCTACTTGATTTTGTGCCCCTTTATATTTGTGTATTCAAACACCAGGTCAAAGAGGCAATTGCGTCGGTCGTAGCCGATGAAGATGCAGCTGACGAAGCACACGCTTTAGAAGTTGAAAAGGTCGGTGGTTAACTCTGTTCTTTTTCATGGTTCTTATGGTAACGTGCGCCTTATTCTTATACATATATGTACCTTCCGTGTTTAATATGACGATTTCTACTTTATCTTATCCTATGCAGGTGCGGCGTGAGGTGACGGCCTCCGCTGACTTTGTCCAAGAAGCACTTCGAACTGAGCTGGTGACCCAAGTAGAAAGAGCGGATGAAGCACAGTCTCAGGCCACAGCGGCTGTTGAGAAGGCTGCCGCAGCGGCAGAAGCCCACGCCGAGGAAGTAGCTGCACTGAAAAAGGCCTTGGCAGACGCTGAACAAGCAGCAAGTGAAGTGGCTGCTAAAAATGATGGTTCAGCTGCGAAGAGCGCAGAGGCGCCGGTAGCCAATAACAGTACTAAAAGTGACGCAATCAGCGGCAGTGCTAGTGACTTAGAGGCAGCAGCAGCAGCTCAGAAGAAAGTTGTTGCGCTGGAAGCTGGCAACAAGAAGCTCATCGAGCGAGTGGCAACTCTGGTAAGTGGGCGTGTGTAAGCTCAGTTCACAGTTTGACTGTAAGCCTTTTGTAGTATGCAACGTGCATTCATGACTCTATCTGTTAAATACACTTTTCTATTCTCGCCTCTTTCTGCTTGCATCAAAATGTTCTTCTCAACTAGACGGCAAAGCTGAAAGCTCAGGACGTTGAACTCGAAGAGCTGCGAAACGCTGCGTCAACTTTGGCATCGTCATCGACAGAAAGAGAGGCTGATTCTACGGCAGCAGCAGCAGCAGCAGCCACCGCAGTAGTTGTGCAGGAGCATGAAGCGGCAATTGCTGCTCTGAAAGAAGAGCACGCAGCTGCGGTGCGCGCTTATTTTGATAAGATCCGTTAAAGCAATCGTAGCCGCGTTATTTTGCCTGCACCTACTGTACCGCCATTCGTCAGACAGTTGTTACCTCGTCATGTTTCGTTGCCCTGATGTATGTCTATCTATAGCTTGTGACTATCTCCACATCCACGCTATATCCTACAGGTGGCTTCCCTGCGCTCGGGGCTCGAGTCAGCGGCCGCTCAGAGCCGGCAACACGCAAGTGCCTTAGCTGAATGCCAGAATGCTCTTACAGAAGCAAAGTCAGAAGCAGCGAAGGCAAGTGAAGAAGCAGCAGCACAGCGAGAGGAATGGCGACTTAAGCAATCGCAACAGCAGGCATTGCAGCAGCAGGATAAGCATCAGGAGCAGGAGCAACAGATGAAAGAGGTGGAAGAAGCGATTTCCAAGCAGAAGGAAGCCTTACAAGAGGAGGTGCAGCGGTTGATAGCCGAAACAGAGGTATTGCGATCAGGCAATAACGAGGCAGCTAACAAGTTAGCAGCGGCAGTCGAAGAGAAGGAAGCAATGCGATCGGAAGCCGAAACCATGGCCAATCTCATGCGAGCTGCGCGAGCTGAGGTAGGATGAGCATGCATATGTGATGGCATGTAAAATGATCATTTTTATGGTATCTGTTTCTTTAAGCTCGACTTTCCAAGAGTGAGGTTATTTACTAGGACATACAACATGTTCATTGCTCATGATTTATAAGGCGCCCATCGACTACCCAAAGATCGTCCGCTCATTCTCCCTCTTTTTCTCGTCCGCTCTTAATTTCTGCGTACTAGGCCTCGGAGTTACGTCTGCAGTTGGGGGCTGATTCCGACGAATTTACTCGCAAAACCCAGGAAAGTTTAATTGCAGCTGAGACTTCCTTGGCTGCTGCTGATGCTCGAGCGAAGGAGGCTGAGACCAAGGTGGGAGAGATAGAGGGGGCGTTTATTTTTGTGTGTACTCGAGAGGATGAAAGAGATGAAATGAGATGAAGCAATTTCAACCACATGTGTTATACCGGCAGCTACACTTTCTCCGTTTTGGGGTGTATTTTTACGACTGTCACACTTCATTCCGTCGTTAATATTAGGTGGCCGAACTGGAGCAGCAGCTGGCGGCGCAGGAAGCCAAGTATTCCGAAGCAAATACTACATTAGAGGCCGAGCTCGAGCGCCTCCGCGCTGATGGATTCGAGCAGGTGAACATAAAAAGCCTATTTGATTGGTGTTACATCATTTATTGATGGCAATTGCTTTATTTGTTTATTCATAGAGCACCACTCTCTTTGTGACTTCTTGCCCTCACGCGTGCCCCATGTTCACCGTGCGCATGTGTCTATGTATCATTATTCTCCATCTCCTTCTTCTATTCAGGCCGCGCGCCATCGTGAAGCAGTGGACAAGTTGAAGGCGAGCCGGAACAAAGGCTTTGAAGTTCTGAGTGCCAAGCACCAGAGCGCCCTAGCCACTCTCAAAGCAGATGCGGCGGCGGCTCAGGTGAATGAGAGTGTGTATTATATCAGAGATAGGGGGTGTGGAAATTGTGAAAGGTTCCTTGGGTGTAGAAAGTGTGATGGTATGCTTGATAATGGCATTTCCGTTTGAATCCTCCTTCCGTCTTTTTTCTCGGGCCGGTTCCAACCCACTATTATAATTCTACCTCCAAGGCGGCCCTCACGGACGAGCGCGACGCTCTTCAAAGCGAGCTGGAGGCTACGGCAAGCCGCGAACGAGCGGGCAAGGCAGAAGCAGCAGCAGCGCTAGCGGCCGGGAGGGCGGCTCTGAGTGAAGAACACGCGAATGTGGTACGAAATAAGCTTATCACCTTTTAGTTTCTTTGATTCTTTGCGTGTTTCGTCGGCTGTTGCCGACCTTCGCTCTCAAGTAGGAACACTTAGGTGCACGAATGTGATGCGTGCACAACACGCCTACAAATGGTAGGACTTACGTGTTCACATGTGCCTCAACCATCGTCTTTCCGTTAATCCAGGTGCAGCGCTTACAGGCAGCTCAGCAAGAACAAGCCCAGCGCGCGTCCGCTGCTGCGTCAGAAGCCGCGGCCAATGTCGCGGAGCTAGCGGCGTTGACCTCGAAATATGATGCGCTTCAATTGGAAGCCAGGCAACTGCGCCAGAAGTAAGCACGAAAAGAGCGGGAGAGAAGAAGCGCCAACAACATGCCCCAAGAAACTTTCTGTGATCTCTTTATTTTCCATTTGAAAGTTCCTCTTTAACGCAACGCGGTCCTCTCCTTCTTTTTCTTCTTTCTATTCTAATGAATTCGTCACCCCACAGGTGTGCCGAGGCCGACGAAGTGGCCATCGCTGCCGCCGAATGCCAGTCGGCTTTGGCGCAAGCAGAGCAGCGGCTGCGGCTGCTCGAAGCCGAAGAAGGGCGCATCGAAGAGCTCGAAGAGCACGCGAGGCACGCGGTGGCGAGAGAGGTATCCACAGTGGGTCATGTTTTTTACAGCACCTTTTTGTCCGGCCATAAATGAAGTTCTAATTGCTCTCTTTTCTTCTTGTTGTTTTTTTTAACCTGTGAAGTCTTCTTAAAATCTTTTCATCCCTTTTGAATCGTATCCTTATTCCACCACTATTGTTTGAATTGTAATATACGACGTCTTTGTAAAATCTTCTCATCATACTCAACCTTCTCCTTTTTTTCCGTCACTATTTTTTCTTTTTGGTGCCACAGGCTGAGCTGGAATCGGAGTTAGCGGCAGCGTTAGAGTGGCAAAAATGGCACGCAGCTGCAGAGAAAGCGGCAGCTTCAGCTGCTGAAGAATTGAGCCAAGCTTCGACGGAGAAAGACGAAGCAGAAAGGAAGTGCTTAGAAGTGGACTTGAGGTGCACTCGCTTGCAGGTACACAGCCACGAATGCACGTTTGTGGCTCTACTCCTTCGGCTCTAGGCATTGCTTTTGTGCTGATTGTGAGCGCGTTTTTCAAATGCTCTTCTTTTTATTCTGTATTTGGTGTTCTTTTACTTTGTAACAACAACCTCTACTTCCACCGCCTCCAATTGTACCACCACAGGCAGAGCTCGCGTCTTCCAAGAAAGCGCTGCGTCAAGCCGTGAACCAATTGCAAGCCCTCGAGGCTGAGCAGGAGCCCGATAATATACCCCCTGTATTTCGAGGCAAGGGCCACAACCACTCAACTAGTTATGGTGGCGGCGGCAGCTTTGACCACAACGACCATCATCAAGGTGGCAGAGGTGGCAACGGCAATAACCGCAGCAGTGGCAGGACCTCGAGAGGCCCTTCTTCTTCTTCAGGGCCTTATCCGAGCACCCCGCAGCAACCCACCACCAGCAGTTACACGCCGTCTTCCCATTCGTCATCCTTTTCGTCCACTCCTGGAAGCACTCCCGGTGGCAGTATTAACAGCAGTGGTGGCAACGGCGTCGGCGACCGCGTCGCTCGGATTCGGTTGCGGATGCAAGAATTGTTAGCGGAAGTGGGTCGGCAAGGAGCCCTCTTGCACCAGCGAGACTTGAGGATTGCCGATTTGGAGGCGGACGCCAGCCGCCATGCCGCCGCGTACGCTCAAGCTCTTGCGCCTTTGCCTCCATCTTCAACCTCATCGTCCTCCTCGAGTAGCGGGGGTGGCAACAGCAACAACGGCAGCAGCAGCGGTGGAAGCGGAGCGCACGAGTTAACGCACTTGAAGTGTGCAGTGCTAGAGTACGTGTTAGCGGATCCCGAAGACTGCGCCAAGAAGCAGCAGTTAACCGCAGTGATGGCGCGCTTGCTGCATTTCACCAAGCGAGAAACCGAGGCCGCTCTCGCTGTAGCGAACCCTGAAGTGGCGGAATATGACCCGCTTTCTTTCCTTGGAGGGTTTTTGGCATCTTCTTGATGGAATTTTTCTTTATCAGGGATTTGGCTGGCGTCCTTTTGGTTGAGCTATGTAGAGGTTGCTCTCTTCTATTTTTTTCTTTCTTTTAAAGCAATTCTAAACGCGGACCTGGCCCGGCTGTGCCATGACGAAGAGTAGCACGAGGGCTTAAATATCGAAGTCCCCTGAGGTCTCTTAGAAGCAATAAGACTAGTCTAGTCTAGTTAATACTCCCCAAAAATACAAAGAAACACCACTGTGGCAAATAGCAACAGAAAAATGTAACTTTCAGAACAAGTCTGACTGGGCTGAGTGTCCTTTTGCGTAATGCAATTGTAATCATTTTCTCTCAAGGTGTCCTTCAGCCGTCAGGCATCAGGAGGTTTGGGAATGGAGTGAGTCAGCTGTCTCCACTTCGACCTGTCCTTGGCAATGGCGATCCAATCATCGAAATCCTTCGAAATGCCCTTACTTTTGAGCGCGTTCTCCAACGTCCTGCCCCAAGTCATCTGTGGACAACCAATCGGTCGAGAATGCGATACCCAACCAGTCAGTAACTGCCGTGGCGCCCGGCTCATGGGCATACGTGCGACGTGGCCAGCCCAACGAAGAATCCGATTATGAAAGTAACTGTCGATGTCAAGAATGCCCAAGCGACGGAAAAGACTCGCGGAAGTGATATGGTGGCGGAAGGTATGATGGAGGTTCACAACTCGAACTCGAACTAATACAAACCCAAATGGCACAGAAGCCAATGCTGCGGGCAGAAGTGGGAATGCGCGTGCGTTGCGCAAACAAAGCAAGTGCGGAATGATTCAGGAGGGAGAGGGGCA
>Ga0307931_1003012_pt1 | contig 10477 bp, 6 predicted proteins | sample OrgLakmetageno47_FD_201816 | JGI IMG/M metagenome (GOLD analysis project Ga0307931, IMG submission 201816) | Saline water microbial communities from Organic Lake, Antarctica - #47 | ecosystem: Environmental > Aquatic > Non-marine Saline and Alkaline > Saline | place: Antarctica: Organic Lake... | reverse complement strand
TTTGCTTGAATTGGCTTACTAAATTTTCTCATTTCACTTGGCGCAATAATAAAGACAAGAACACAGAGGAGTCTTGAACGCTATAGATGTGGATATGACGCGAGCCTGCGTCAATGCCAGAGCTTCTCGTTTCTTATTAGGTATCAATGTGTTGTCAAGAGCAAATCGGGTTGATAATAAACCAAAAAAGTTCTCAAGGGAGGTTGGGGTTTGGCTGCCTCCTGCGATCCTGGATTCCCAAAATATCCGGGAATTCCCGGGAATCTATGGGAATCTATGGGAATACCCGGGAATCTCGGGAATTCCCAAGGCCATCTCCTGGAGTCGGGAATTCCCCCCCCCTAACAAGCACAACTAAACTCACAAGAATGACCCTACATACAGGTAGTTCCGGGTGTTAAGAGGTTGTCACGTTAAGGGAATAAGGGTTAAAATTCGGTACTTCCACCTGTTAGAAATCGATTTCCTTCTTATACTGCAGTACTAAAAAACGCTAAGAGAGCGAGGGCTGAGGCCAAATTCCCCCGCCCTTATTACCCGGAACTACCTGTACTTATGGGAGTACAACACTCGAGTGTTTTGCACGCCATACTTACAGTAGTAGGAAGGAACTAAGTGTTACTTACGAGTAACTTATTATAGCGTAGTTGGCGAGCCGAGTCAACTCCAAGAATACTTGCGTATTGCTTGATCTCCCTCTCACCGCATCTGAAAAGGGGCACTGCATTCACTCTATATAGAGATTTTCAGTGATTACCGCGGCGTCTATGAAGTTTGAAGGCATCTGTGGAGGCAATTTTGAGATTACGGCACCCACGCTACCATAATGCGAGCTGGTCTCCAGATCAGCGAAAATACGCGCATGCCCTCATAGTCCCCCGTTCATTCAATTGTCTATCCTAGCGGAGGTCATGGATTTTGAAATGGCTGTTAGTCGGGTGCTGACCACAACTTTTGTAGTTGTAAGCACCCAAGACAAACTCACCGCAAATCTCGAAAGTAACACCACTATCAACCTTGGGGACGATATCTTACTAAAGAGTCCTAAGGCTGAATCTCCAACTGGAATAGTAATCAAAGATGGACAAGCTGGCCTCTTAATCGATGGACGAGGCCTATATTCAGTAGACGGGCAAAATGCAGTTCGCTGTTTCTATATCGGTGGGAACAGCGCCAGAGTGGTGATCCAAAACCTTGTCATAACGAGAGGCAGCGGCAATGGAGGAGGACTTTACATAAAAGGAGGAGAAATCCGACTCAAGTCGTGCACAATATCCTTGAATAAGGGCGTTGGAGTTAACTATGGGGGTGGCTTGTACATCACTTCTTCCGCTACGGTAAGCCTTACAAACTGCGCGATCGTGAACAACAAAGCACATCGAGCTGGGGGCATTGATTTAGACGACGGCCAACTTCTTCTTGCTGGGTGCTTGGTTTCGGACAACGAGGCGTACGGTTCGAGCGATCTCATGATAAGCGACGGGAGTTATCTCACCGTTCTCAGCTCATGCCCCGGCGATTCCTTTAACGCTGGCCAAGGCACCCTCGAATGCACCGGCTGCAACACTACGTACCCCGCAGATTTGCTAAATGGAGAGTGTGCACCTTGCCCTGCGCTTGATCCTTATTCATGCTGCGGCTCGCAAAGCGAAGCAGAGTGCCAAAATACTACTTCTTCTACTTGTTCTGAAGATGAATTGTCTGTTTGCGGCGCCGTTCCTACGCCTCAACCAGCGCCATCACTATATCCTACACCCTTCCCGCTACTACCAGAGCCAACGCCTGTGCCAACTTTTCTTCTTGCGACGAAGTCTTCATCTTCAGCAACCTTCACTGCGCTTATAGTGATTGCTTCAAGTGCTGCCATTGTCATTGCCTTTGTTCTACGATGGTGTTTCAATTGGAGAACACGCCAAAAGTATTCTTCGAGGAAAAGCAGCTATACCAAAGAAGACATCACATCGCCCTTCCACGAAGTTTTACATGGCAATGATGAATTTGAAACTGGACCGGAGCATATCTATTCAGCGCATTCTGGAGATGCTCAGAAAAGCGAGGATGGCAGAATGGTGTTCAAATCGTCAGGATCTGAAATGATTGCAGAATCTCACGATATTGCTTCTACGTACGGTGCAGATCGAAGTGTCGGAAGCATACCTCGTGAGAATGCAGACCATGGAGCTGGTGAGTATGCTCATGCGAACACTCCACTGGACAAACTGGTATTGCATCTATGTCGACATGGTCTCGAACGAAAAGAGTCCGAAACGCTGGCCAAATATTTGTCTGTTACCTTTGGAGTGCAAAGTATGGGCGATTTTAGGCTGCTAGAGGAAGCAGATATCATTCAAACTGCCGAGGATGTGGAGCTGCTCAAAGTTCAGACGTCCAAGCTTCGAATTGCTTGGCGATGATCTTAACAATAACAACAAGGGATTCATTTGGTTGAGATCGGAGCTAGAGTTCAAGCAAAATTCAATGAGATAGTTGTTTTATTTTTTAGCGATGATAAAAAATTAGTAAGCACTTCGCACTGCGAAAGGAAGCGCACTTGGAGTGCCTTTTATGCCATCTCGGCCTAAAATATCGAGATTCGGAAATAAGCGGGCCTTGGCCTTGTAATTGGCCCTTATTCTATATGGCTCTACGCATTCCCTCTTTGCGGTTTTTATTTGCGCGCATCACATGCATATGTAGGTGTAGGTAACATTCTAAATGAGCTACATGCCGAATTGCCTTCTTTCCATATCATATGTGCTTATACCAGCACGGGTTCGAGTTCTCTTAGCTCAGTGCTCTACGCACTGATATTTCGTGGTACGCGGATTATGGCAGGCAGGCGAGATCTAAATGAAGGCACTTTCTAAGTTGGCCTTTTCTAAGTTCCCAGGAAGCCCACCCCTAGAAACCTAGAAATCACCAGGTGAAGCGCTTGAATTTTTAGTACCGGTAATTACCCCATAGAATCATACGCCGCGCTTTACCAGCGCCGCGAGGTGCCTGCTCCACTTCCTGTCTGCCGTTTCGACGATTGCGGAGGTCCTGACTTCCTCGATGCTGGGTTCACTGCCACAGGTCTTGAAGTGGATGTTGAATTGGTAGGGGGGGGCGAAGCTGGATTCTGCTCTGCACTTCTTGTTGCTGCTGGTTTGCTACTAGATTTGGCCGGTGCTGGCGTAGGTGCTGCCGCAGTAGGTGACGATGCTAATCTCCTTGTTGAGTTCGGTGACGTTACAAGAGATTCAGTTGAGGACAAAACCGATGAAAGAGGCGGCGAATTCGGTGGTTGTTGCTGCTGCGGTTGTTGTTGATCAGGGTGTTGCACGTCGTAAAACAGCACATGTGGTTGGAAACCCGCCGCGGCACACGCCGCCGCTGCTTCCTGAAACGAGCGCCCCACACAAGTAACCTGGTCGTCGTCAAACTTGAACCATAAACCGGCGGTGGGGTCGTCACGGCGGCGATACCGCCGTGTACTGGGGCGGCGGCTACTGCAAGCATTGCTGCCACTGCTATTGCTACTCCCTGTGCTGCCGCTGCTGCTGCTGCTCTTATTTCCGTTGTGACTGCTACTGCTGCTGCAGTTGTTATTCATGCTGCCACCAACATCTTCTCTTTCGAGTTCTTCATCCGTGTCGACATCGAAGGATGATGGTGCTTGGCAACAAAACGCGACGTAATGGTGTCGTTGCGCGTGAAATCCAAAGAAACACCGCAACGTAGACGGTAACTGCGACGATACAGTGGGCACTGCGGTCGGATCCTGTGGAACTTCAGACTCCCTTTCATTCTTTTGCTTTCCGGGTGCTTTCTTTCCTTTCTCCTGCCTTCGTCTTCCTCCTGAAAGTTTAGCTGTCGCGGGCGTAGAAGCAGACGAGGACGAGGCAGGCATAGCATCATCGTCATCGTCGTCTTCGAAAACTTGCGAGAGATTGAGGTTAGGCTGCACGATCCTCAGGAGGTCTAAATTGGCGCTGGGGTCCAATTTCAATGAGTCTTGAATCAGCTCCAGGCAAAACACTGCAGGAGCTCCTGAGGTTGCATTAACCAAAGCACCTTCTGAACCCATGTGAGACGAGTCACGAGGAGGAGAAGGAGGAGCAGCTGTCGTTGAAGCAATCGTTGTTGAAGCACTAGGTAAAGCAGTAGGTAAAGCGGTAGCACTACCGCTCGCGTTTGAGCTCCTTCTTCGCAGAGTGCGGCGGCAGGGGAGGGCTCCTCTCTGGCGGCACGCCGCCGACGCTTTACATGTGACCACGTCGCCCGACTTCCGGGCCGCGCTCCTGAGCACCGAGTCAAAGGGTGCGGCTACCTGTGGCGGCGCTGCTTGTGGTGTTACTGCTGTAGTTGAAGCCACAACGCGAGTAGAAGTATTGGCACTGACAGCAGTGACAGCAGGGGCAGTGGCAGTGGGACGAGCAGGTAATGACAGCTTCTGGGGCTTGATTGCGGCGGCTGTAGTACCAGCAGTGGCGGAACCAGCAGCAGCAACCAAGCCGACATTCAAAGAAAGAGTGTCGGTGTCATGTTCCAATGCCTTCACCAAGCCTCTTCTTCTTCCTCTGGGCCATTGTTGTTTGGGGTGGTCTTGTTGGTGGTTGAGAGGTGATGATGCTGCTGATGATGATGATGATGACTTGACTTCATGCGTAGAATCAGAAGCTACGAGAGCAGGGGTGCTGTCTAAGAGCATGTGTTGCTCATCTTGACTCAACGATGACGACGACGACGACGAAGCAGAGGAAACCGAGGTCGTTGCTGCATTCGATTCGCAATGCTCACACACGTACTCTTCCCGGACCTTGAGCGTGAACAAACGATCCACCCAATCCTTTCCTTGCACTGCTCGCAGCGCCAGCAGCACCAACTAACCAAATTAGACGCACAAATAAACATTGGCAGGCTCGTTATTCACATGAAGAAAATGCTAGCTTCGTCTTAATGCCAATTCATTTGGCCATCGCATGCATCTTCCCCACCCATTCGTTTTCTCAAACCCGAATATAATAATGATAATACAATAATTCTTTTACCTCCAAATAGTCCACAACATCTAAACTGCATCTTACTTAGCTCACTCGATGCCCTGCTTCCCCAATACAATAAAATAAAAATGATTACCTCCAGACAGTCCACAGCATCTGCCATGTCCCCAACTCGCTGCAAGCCATGCAGCTCCGAGCGCACTTTGCAGGCGACTTCGCGCAACGCCGACCGCAACCGCTCCACCTTTGATGGAAGCATATGTTTGTGCACATGTCGTCATTCGAGAAGTCGGACAGGAGGGGCGAGGGAAGGAGGTTGCCAATGAACAACAGGTAGAAAACATATGGGTATTATTCATTTATTGCTGAAAGGGTGGGCCATACTTAAGAAGTTGCATCCATTCATTTATCGTATGATTGGCTCCTTCACACCTACCTCGACAACGACGGATCCTACGCGAGCGGCAGCGCTGCTATTGTCGTTATTGCTGTTGCTGCTACTGCTGATGTCAGGGTTGCTGTCACCATGGCTATTGCTAGTAGTAGATGGAGCGCTTGATCCCTTACCCCTTTTCTTGGAGCGTTTCTCGTTCGTAGGAGCTGTTGCTGCTTCCTCAGCCACCGAAGCTGAGGTGATGGTAGTAGGAGCAGAAGATGCTTCATGCAACGGACTACCAGGAGAAGCTCCGACAGCACTATCATTAACGCCATCGTTGCTTTCTTCTACCTTCGCACTGCTTTTACTGCGATTTTTGGCCGCCAGAGCAAGGTTCAACAGCACTTCTTGTAGCGCTGCACCTAGTTCACGCTCCACCGACAAATCCTCAGCGAGGGACAAGGCATATGCGTAATCCTCTTCTTCTTTCGTCGTCGAAGTGACAGGATGATCACCACCATGAGCGGAAGAAGAAGAAGATGCAAGTGTACCGTCGGTCGTTGATGCCGCTGTTGCCTGCTCCGTTGCTACTGGATCGATTGCAGCGGTGGCGTCGGCTGCAGGAGTTGAATGAGCTTTCGCGCCTTGGTATGGGTCCATCTCTAGCAGTGCAAGGCGAGTGGACGGCAAATGCCACAGCATTTGGACCACCACGTTCATGAAGCAGTTGTTGTGGCCTTTTCCCAGAGTGGCAGGCAAATCTGAGGTGACCAAGAATGGCAACGGCGGCGGTTGTTGCAGCAGTGGTGGTGGCGCTGACGGTTGCAGCGGGGAAGCAGGCAAAGAAGAAGAAGAAGAAGAAGGAGAAGGAGAGGGCTGCGATGATGGTGGCGATGACCGAGGTGGTGGCACTGCGCTGGGTTCGCCAGGGCTAGTCATTGTAGCTGGAATTCCGTGCCCGTCACCGCTGCTCGTACTCCGGCTGTTTTGACCTTTTCGAGGACTTCCTTTGCCTTGCCGGCCACTGTTGCCACTGTTGCCTCTGCTGCCGCTGCTGTCACTGTTGTCGCGCATTGATGTGTCTCCTTGTTGTTTCGGCTTCTGCCTTCCATCGCCACCCTTGCCTTTTCTTCTGTTGCTATTTTTCTTACCTCCTCTATGACCTTCTTGCGGAGACGGCAACGGCGATGGTGATGAGGCTGAGGCTTCTCCCGCGTTGGCTGTTCCCACAACATCAATTGCAGGTCTTGACGTATTGCTTACTACGTTTTCGTCGCTATTTGAAACCATATTCGTAGAAAGTAGTGGAGTCTCCTCTTCGAAACCAAACGAGAGCTCAAACCCACCATGATTGTCTTCGTCACTTGCGTGGTCATTGCTTCCGTCGTTGCCATCGTCTTCTGAGTCCTCAAACCCAAAACCAAACTGAATGTCTATAACCTCTTCTTCGTCTCCACCGCTTTTGCTAGACTCAGAATTATTCTTTTCATAACTGTTTTGATCACTGTTGCCGTTACCAACACCATCTCCAGTAGTCATTACAGCAACAGGACCAAGAGATTCACTGTAAGAAGTTCTTGCTGAATGCAAAGAAGCAGGCACAACTTGAGATGAAGCTTCACCCTTTCCCAGTGCTGAATGAGGAGAAGAAGGAGAAGATGGCGGAGAGCGACGAGTAAGAGGAGATGCACTATGAAGTTGATGTTGTTGGTCCGGGTTGAAAGGAGCAGCATGCACTGTGGTTTTGAGCACTTGAGCTCGTAGGAGTTGTTGTTGGTGGTGGTCGTTATTGTCAGCTCTCATAGACGTTTGACGAGATTCAACTAAATTTTGAGGTGCCTTTTCTTCCTGAGCTTCTCCTAGTTCTGTTCCAACTCTTTTTACCACTGCCTGTCCTACGCTGGGCGCAACAACATCGACAGTGCACGGCGAAGAAGGTTTTGCAGCTTGAATTAATTGCGGCGCCGGCAATGGCGTCAGCGGCTTGTTCTCACTGGGATCCTCGGAAGACAATGGCTGAGGGGACGCATCCAAGAGTGGCTGTGGAGAAGATGTTAGCCGAGGACTGTTTCCATTCCCATTTGCCCCTTTGCCGTTTCCGCTTTTCCCATTTCCTTTCCCGCCCCCTTTTCCGTTTCCTTTCCGATGATTGTTCAACAGCTCAGGCGGCGGCAGCGGCGTCATTCCGTCGTCCATTGGCGGTGGCAAAGGCCATGCCATTTGCGACGATGCTCCTGCCGATGTACTTGTGGTGGTAGAAGGCGACGCTGGTGGAGCTACTGCATCACCTGAATTGTGGCTGCTGCTAGTACTACTATTGCTGCTGCTAGTGCTGCGGCTGCTGCTGCTATTGTTACCAGTGCTTCCATTGCTGTTAGCTTGATCAACAGCACCCTTTCCTCCCTCAACACCTCTGCTGCTTTTGCTCCCTTTCCCACGGCGCCGATCTGCTCGGGATGGCCCACTAATATTAGCGTTATTGCTGCCTTTAGTCTCGCTAGCGCTACCATTGCGATTGCCACTGCCTTTTCCACCACCACTGTTGCTTTTGCCTTTTCCTTGACCGCTTTTGCTGCCACTGTTACTGCCCTTTCCTTCGCCAGTTTTGCCTCCTTGTGTGCGATCCGAACCTGACAAATTTGCACGAGGACTGCTGGGCTTTTTGTGAGCGCCACTCTTGCTATTGCTGCTGCTGCTGCTGCCGTCGCTATTGCTTCGAATATTGCGGCTGCGACTACGACTGCTACTGCTGGTGGTGCTGGTGCTACATTCGCTGGTTGTTGACTCGGGTGTTGCAGGGGGTGACTCTTCAGGTGAGCGCACCGCTGCAGCAACAGCCACTGACGATGGTGATGGAGGGCTGCTACTGCTACTGCTGCTTCTGCTACTACTGCTGCTGCTGCTGCTTCCCATCATTGCTGAACCTTCTTTTGCATTGTCAGTGCGACCGCTACTGCTACTGCTACTGCTCGTAGTGTTCTCGCGGCTAGCCTCACTGCAACCGCTGCCATCTGACTCGGCCGCTTCGTTCGAAGTACTCAGAGCAGGAGGAGCAGACTGAGATTGGGACAAAGGAGGCGGTGATGGTAGAGGAGACGTAAGTGGAGGGGCGTCGAATGTATCGATGTTTGAAACCACTGCTGCTTCGACTCTAGTGAATGGCGGTGCTTTCACGAATTGAGAATCAGCCAGAGGAACGGTGACAACGTCAGAGGTTGTAGCTCTAGATGCTGCAGATGCTGTTTTTGCCTCGTCGTCAGAATCTGAACTTGAGTCCGAATCACTACCATCGCTACTGCTGCTGCTCCCGCTGCTTGCTTTGCTACCATCACTGTTTCCGTCTTCTTCTTCCAAATCGTTCCTAAGCAGTGCTACTTCTTTGCCAATGTTCACTTTCCCGTTTCCATTCTTCCCCCGCTGCTGTTGCTGTTGGTTTTTCTTGGACAATTGTTGCTTTTGCTTCTGTTTTCCTGCCTTCGAAGACGCGCGTGTTGATGTTGGCTCCCCGAGCATAAGAGACTGTGCCACGTGCAGGCAAAAAAGGTGAAAAAGTATAAGGAAAAAGTTACTCAGCTTAAATTGATTGCAATTGTGAAGTATCCAGCCCAATTCTACTCACTAGCTCCCGAAAATCCCCGTTTTACTCTAGATCCTTTCTGCTTCAACTGCCTCGCACTGAAACCTATTTCGTCTTCCTGAACTATTTTCTCCCGCTTCATTCTCGTGTATTTCTTCATTCTCAACCTCATCTCAATCTCACCTCTTCAGCTCGTCGAGCCAGCCACTCGCTGCATGCACGTTCCACTTTCCCTAGCAGCAAGCGGGCGTATATGCTGCGAAGTTTCTCGGAAGCTTCCCGTAGGCCTCCACACAGGGGCAGCGCGTAAGCAGCCTGGCAGGTGCGCCATAAGTCCAGCCGGCCGTAAAACTGCTTCAGAGCCTTTTGAAGGTAGAAAAAAGGATTAGAAGGATTCGTTGTTTTTTCGACGAAGAAAAAAAAGGGTTGTATTACGCGATTTACGTGAGATAAGTAGGGAAAGAGAAAAAGAGAACAAAAAAAAGAGTGTGAGTTCAGAGTTGTATCTGTGCTACGGGAGGGCATTCAAGTTAAGCGAAGACTGTGGCAACATTTAAACACTCACCGCCTGCCGGCTGGCCAGATTGCGCGACGCAAAAGACCGAAACCGCAGGCAGGTTTCGAAGAGCTTTTGGTTCAGCAGCGCACTTTGCTTCTGCAGCTCGGCTTGCGATGCTCCACTTAAACTGCTGCCGCTGCTTCCTCCTGCTGCTGCGCTTCCACCTGCTACTGCTGCTACTGCTGCTCCTTTTGTTGCTGCTAACAGTGCAGTACTGTCTGCTGAAGACGATGAGGTCGAAGTTGAAGTTGAAGAAGTAGAGCTGTTGAGTTTTTGGAGCTCCGATTTCAGCGCCGCCAAGTGGGTCTGGTCCCTCGTGACCTAATATAGTAAAAAATAAACAGCGAGAAAATGAAATATAATCTAGACAATTGAGGAGGAACAAGGAAGAAAAGAAAGAGAGACTTCGTTGATATTCGTATACAACCTCATGCAAACAAAGAAACAACAACAAACACAGTGACACGGTGACTCATTCCATTCAAGAAATATCTTCATGTTCTCCTTCGTCTCCAACTAGTACCTCTATCTACTACTACTACTACTACTACTACTACTACCACTCATGCAGGTATTGCTGCTACTACTGCAACATCATTCTTTTGAATATGTTCGGTTTTCAATCGTTGCCCACCTCTTGCTGCGACACCCGTGCATTGAAGGCATGGTCGTTTTGCAAAGAAGTCCACTCCGCCGCAAAGGTTTTCTTCCAGTGTTCCAGAGCCAAGGCCATGGCTTCGCTTTGGGGGAAGTGTTCCGCAGTCAAGAAGGTGGAGGCTCGGTGCACGGCGGCATAATAAAGTTTCTCGAGAGATTCTTCCCAAAGAGTCAAGTGCTGCTTGAGGGCCGCGTCGTAGTGCCGGACTTTGTCCTGTTTTCAAAGAAAGAAAGAAAGAAAGAAAGAAAGAAAGAAAGAAAGAAAGAAAGAAAGAAAGAAAGAAAGAAAGAAAGAAAGAAAGAAAGAAAGAGAGAAAGAAAGA
>Ga0307931_1003009_pt1 | contig 10481 bp, 9 predicted proteins | sample OrgLakmetageno47_FD_201816 | JGI IMG/M metagenome (GOLD analysis project Ga0307931, IMG submission 201816) | Saline water microbial communities from Organic Lake, Antarctica - #47 | ecosystem: Environmental > Aquatic > Non-marine Saline and Alkaline > Saline | place: Antarctica: Organic Lake... | reverse complement strand
GCTGCACCAGATGCTGTCCGACGTGACCTACGAGAGCATCAGCGGCACCTCTGTCGCGCGTGATTTCGTCGAGTTGCCCAGCCAGCTTTACGAACACTGGCTCGAAGTGCCGGAAGTGTTGCAGCGGTTCGCAACCCATGCCGAGACGGGCGAGCCGATGCCGCAGGACATGCTGCAGCGGATGTTGGCGGCGGCGACCTACGACATGGGTTTCCAGACCATAGAATACGTGGCCAGCGCGATGGTGGACCTGAAGTTCCATCAGGGCCCGCCGCCCGCCGACCCGATGCAGAAGCAGGCCGAGGTGCTGGAAGGGCTAGGTATGCCTCACGCGATCCGGATGCGTCACGCGACGCCGCATTTCGCGCATATCTTCAGCGGAGACGGTTATTCTGCCGGTTACTACAGCTACATGTGGTCCGAGGTGATGGACGCCGACGCCTTCGAGGCATTTCAGGAGGTCGGCGATCCTTTCGATCCGACCACGGCGGCCAAGCTGGAACAGACCGTCCTGTCGTCGGGCGGGTCGGTCGAGGCGGCAGATCTCTACACCGCGTTCCGGGGACGGATGCCGGGGGTCGAGGCTTTGCTGAAAGGGCGCGGGCTGGACGACGCGGCCTGATGCGGACCTAGTCGGCCACATCCTTGTGGATCAGCACGTCGGCGCGCGGGTAGGCCTCGATGATCGCGTGCTTGAGCGCGGCCCCGATGGCGTGTGCCTCTTCCAGCGTCTGCGCGCCATCGAGTTCGATGTGCAGATTCACGAAGATACGGCTGCCGGCCTGCCGTGTCTTGAGGTCGTGAAAGCCCAGCACGCCCTGATGGGCCGCCGCGATACGTTCGATTCCGGCAATCATCGCGGGGTCGGCCTGCCTGTCCATCAGGGCATCCCAGGCGCGCTTGCCGATGCGCAGCGCGCCGACGGCAAGAAGGGCGGCGGCGCCCAATGCCACGACCGAATCGATATATCCCAGCCCGAAGCGGGCCGAGGCAAAAAGAGCCACAAGGGCGCCGACATTCGGAATCAGATCGCCGAGGTAATGCAGGCTGTCCGCCTTGACGACCGCGTTGCCCGTGCGCCCCGCGACATGGCGCTGCCACAGCACCAGCCCCAGCGTGACGATGATCGAGAAGACCACGACGGCCATGCCTTCGGCTTCGTTCTGCGGCAGGGTGGCGGTATCGTCCAGCAATCGCAGGGTTGCGGCGACGGTGATCACGACCGCCGAAATGAGAATGAAAACCGACTGCCCCAAGGCGGCGAGGTCCTCGGCGCTGGTGTGGCCGAACTGGTGGTCGTCGTCGGCAGGTTTGGCCGCATAGGCGATGGCAACCAGACCACCCAGCGACATCATCAGATCCATCGCCGAATCCGCCAGTGTCGCGGCGATTGCCAGCGATCCGGTCTGCCCCAGCGCCCAGAGCTTGGCCAGCACCAGCGTCAGGGCAACGCAGACGGACAGCACACCGGCTGACAGGTTGAGACGGGTATCGCGGGCGCGGGTCATACGGGATGCCTAGCGCAGGGCGGGCCTGCGCAAAAGGTCAGTCACGCAGTTCCTCGGGTTCAACGCCCCAGATGACGGTCTTGGGCGCCCAGCCGCGATGGCCGTCGGCGACGATGCGGCACCAGTCGATCTCGCATTCCAGAAGCCGCGCCACGACACCGGACTGCACCTGCGCGTTCACCATCGCATCGGGATGGGGGCGGGACCGGATCGGCATCATGTCCTCGTCGACGATCACTGTCCGCACGCCGGACAGCAGGGTGTAGTGAATCCAGCCGCCCTGACCGTCGCGGTCCACGACCCGCCGCCAGTGACCGTATTCTGCCACGACACGCAGCGGCATCGACCGGCGCTGGAATACCCAGTCGATCCGGTGGGTCAGCGATGGCCCGCGGCGCACATTGGATTCCGCGGCCTTCAGCGACACGTAGCGCGGCAGGGGCAGGTTGGTTTCCGGACCAAGGCGCGGGGCTTCGGCCAGACCCGCGCTGCCGCAGAGACACAAGGCCAAGGCCCCCAGAAGACGTGCAAACCGCATGAATGTTACCGCTCTTTTTGGGACCGGAAGTTCTTGTGCCCCGGCCGCTTTTTTCGCAACCTGCCATTCAAGGTGCGATTTGCCTAGCGCCGATGGAGGTTTGATGCCCGGTAAGAAATTAAGTGTTGTCGTCACGCGACGGTTGCCCGACGTGGTCGAGACCCGGCTGTCCGAACTTTTCAACGTGACGCTGCGGGACGACGATACGCCGATGACGCGCGATGCGCTTGTGGCGGCGATACAGACCGCCGACGTTCTGGTGCCTACGATCACCGACAAGATCGACGCCGCCCTTCTGGCGCAGGCCGGTGAAAGGCTGAAACTCATTGCGAACTACGGTGCTGGTGTCGACAATATCGACGTGGCGACGGCACGGCAGCGCGGCATTCTCGTGACGAACACCCCCGGTGTTGTGACCGAAGACACAGCCGACATGACAATGGCGCTGATCTTGGGTGTCACGCGGCGTTTCGTCGAAGGTATGCGCGTGGCGCAGTCGGGCGACTGGGGCGGCTGGGCCCCCACGGCGATGATGGGCGGACGGATCGGCGGGCGCAGGCTGGGCATCCTCGGTATGGGCCGGATCGGGCAGGCCGTGGCGCGGCGGGCGCGGGCCTTCGGGATGCAGGTGCATTATCACAATCGCAAGCGACTGCGCCCCGAGATCGAAACCGAACTGGATGCCACCTATTGGGAAAGCCTCGACCAGATGGTCGCGCGGGTGGACATCCTGTCGATCAACTGTCCGCATACGCCCTCGACCTTTCATCTGATGAACGCCCGGCGGCTGAAGCTGATGAAACCCAGCGCCGTGATCGTGAACACCTCGCGCGGCGAGGTAATTGACGAAAACGCCCTGACGCGGATGCTGCGCGCCGGTGAAATTGCGGGGGCCGGGCTGGATGTGTTCGAACGCGGGCACGAGATCAATCCGCGCCTCAAGGAGTTGCCGAACGCGATCCTGCTGCCGCACATGGGCTCTGCCACGGTCGAAGGCCGGATCGAAATGGGAGAAAAGGTCCTGATCAATATCAAGACCTTCGCAGACGGACACCGGCCCCCTGACCTTGTCGTGCCGGGGGTGTTCTGAACCGACGCGATACGAAAGCGCCTACTGGGCGCTTTCCTGAACCGACGTGTAACTCATTGCGGAAAACCGCAGCATATCGTTGTCGGCACGGCTTGTTACGGGCGTTGGGGACATGCATCCACCAAGGACCGTCAACGCTGCCACCGCAAAAAGGGTAGGGCGTGTCATCTTCTGCTCTCCAGTTGCCGCTTCTTTGTGAACGGTCAGTCGTGAATATAGCATTTTCGGCGGCTGAAAGATGCATCAAATGCAACCTGCCTTGGAAAAAGTGGCAAATTTGCTCGATCCTCACAGGGCTTTGGCGCAAGAAACCACCTTTGGGGCGTGTTTGGTCCTTCTTTTTGACGCGTTTCAGAGGGACCATAAAGCTCTCTCAATGCGGAGCGGAACGGGATGCGCGGTATCGGACTACACATGATCGCACCCGTCATTCTGGCGGTGATCGGAACCACCGGCGTCTTGTCCTTTGACTATGTGGGCCAAAGATCCGCTGCACCCGCCTCGTTGTCTGTCGTGGGTTATCTTGGGCAGATCCCCCAGCGCCTGGTGGCCCAGCTGAAGGACATGCAGCCCGCGCCCGAGACGACGATCGCCAGCTTCGTTCCAGATGTTCCGGAAGGCTGGACCAGACGCGACATCGAAAGTGGTGACCAGCATCGTCTGACCGGATTGACCGTGTCCGACGCGGCGGATGACGCACTGGCCCGTGCGCCGATGCTGCGGCTTTATACCGGGGCGCAGACGCGCGGATTTTCGCGCGCGGGGGGCGTCTATGACAGCCCGACGGGCACGACGATCCTGTCGATCACGTTCGTTCCGGCGCAGGTCTTCGCCGGGTTGGGCGGGGTTCAGCAAGAGGTCATGCAGGACATGCTGGCGTTGGATTCGAACGCCACAGATTTCGCCGATGTGGGCGGTGTGGTCTTCGATATCGAAACGCTGCACGATGCACCCCACGTCCGCGAGGTCGACGCGGCCATTGGGCGGCAGGTGCAGATCGGGCTTCTGTCCGACGATACCGATGCCGCGATACTGTCCCTGCTGGACGCTCTCGACATGGTTGGCCTCAACGCCCTGCTGGCCAAGCCTGTGGACCGCGTCAAAGATACCCCGGCCGTGCTTTTGATCGACGCTGATACGCAACACGGGGCTGAACATGGGGCTGAACACGGGGGAAACGCCCCGTCAGGCATCCCACCGCAAAGTCCTCTGCTCAGATCGCTCACCGGCCTGTTCGGCGGCGGTGCGCTGCAGTCCGGAGAAGCCGACCTGCTCGCCGTGGCAGAGACGAGTGACGACACCGCAGCCTTCGACGTCGAAAGCGTGCCCGCGCCGCAGGTTGAACCGCGCGTCGTTCCGACCGTCAGCCGGGGCACTGGTGTGGGTGGCAGTTGTTCCCGCCAAGGGGCCGCCAAGACCTGCATGCCACCGCACGGCAACTGACACCTCTGTCGCAATCGCACCACGGAAAGTCGGCTGGTTCGTTCTGCGGTCCGCACTTTGACGCCATGGTGCCCGTAAGTATCGCGGCAGGGGAATCGCACCATGAAAACGCAGGTCAAAGCACTGGTCATCGGCGGGGGTGCGGTTGGAACGTCCATCGCCTACCATCTGGCCAAGGCAGGCTGGCAGGACGTGATGCTGCTGGAACGCGACGAGCTGACGTCAGGCTCTACCTGGCACGCGGCTGGCCTGCTGCCCTACTTCAACATGTCCTACGCGACGACATGGATTCACGACTATTCCATCAAGTTCTACAAGACGCTCGAGGAAGAGACAGGCTTGAACGCGGGCTTTGCCGTCGTCGGGAACCTGCGCATGGCGCAGACCGAAGAACGGATGGATGAATTCCGCCTCTATGCCTCGACCGCCGAAACGGTCGGCGTGCCGCACGAATGGTTGACGCCCGCGCAGATCAAGGACCGCTACCCGCTGGTCCGCACCGAAGACCTCAAGGGTGCGATCCTGCATCCAACGGACGGCTACATCAACCCCGCCGACGTGACGATGGCGATGGCCAAGGGCGCACGCCAGCGTGGCGTGACGGTCGAACGGAAATGGCAGGCCGACGCTTTCCACTGGACCGGCGACGCATGGGAGGTGACCTGCACCAAGATGGTCGAAAAGGGCGGCAACCTGATCCCGTCCGAGGAACAGATCGTCATCACCGCCGAACACGTCGTCACCGCATCCGGCAACCACGCGCAGCGCACCGCGCGGATGCTGGGCATCAAGATCCCGGCGATCCCGGTCGAGCACCAGTTCATCGTCACGGAACCCGACCCGGCTCTGGTCGACTGGCGCAAGACGAACCCCGAACACCCCGTGCTGCGCGATGCCGATGCCAAGTGGTACGTCCGCGAGGAGCGTGGCGGCTGGATTCTTGGCCCCTACGAGCGCAACGCCCCTGCACGGTTCGAATACGGCGTGCCCGACAGTTTCCGCGCCGATCTCTTCCCGCTTGATCTGGACCGGATCGAAGAGGAATACATGGCGATGATCCACCGGCTTCCGTCCTCGGAAGAGGTGGGACTCAAGGACGATTTCAACGGTCCGATCTGCTACACGCCCGATGGCAACCCGCTGGTCGGTCCTGCCCCCGGCCTGCGCAACATGTGGCTGGCCGAAGGGTTCTCGTTCGGGATCACCGCCGCTGGCGGCACCGGCCACTACCTTGCCCAGATGATGGTCGAAGGCGAGGCCGAGATCGACATGGCCTCGCTCGACCCCAAGCGTTACGGCTCGTGGATGACGACCGAATACGCGGCACGCAAGAACGAGGAAGCCTACGAACACGTCTACATCCTGCACCACGCCGACGAGGAACGCGCCGCCTGTCGTCCGCTGCGCATGGCACCCGCCTATGACCGGCAACTGGCACGGGGCGCGCAGTTCGGCTGTGTGAACGGCTGGGAACGGCCCAACTACTATGCACCCGAACACGCAGGCACCCAGTTGAACGACCACGACCAGCGGTCTTTCCGACGCGGTAAATGGTGGCCCCATGCGGTGGACGAGGCCAAGGCGATCCGCGAGGGCGTGGGTCTCATCGACGGCACCGCCTTTACCAAGCACCGCGTCACGGGGCCGGGCGCCACGGCCTTTCTGGACTGGTTCACCACCAACAAGCTGCCACGCGTCGGCCGCATCAACCTGACCTACGCTCTGACAGAGGCTGGCACGACCCGCACCGAATACACCATCGTCCGTCTGGCCGAGGACGACTATTACCTCGTGTCTTCAGGCGGCTGGACGGCCTACGATCAGGACTATCTGTTCAAGGCCATCGCGGACAAGGAAGCCGACTTTGGCCGCATCAACGCACAGGACGTCACGACCCAATGGGGCGTCTTCGCGATCGCCGGGCCAAAAGCCCGCGACGTCCTGCGCGAAGTCATCAAGGACGCCGACCCGGACACCGCGCTGTCGAACAAGCGGTTTCCCTGGCTGTCCGCCCGGCAGATCGAACTGGGCATGTGCCCCGTCAATGCGATCCGCGTGGCCTATACCGGCGAGCTTGGATGGGAACTGCACCACCCGATCGAAATGCAGAACTACCTGTTCGACCTGCTGATGACCGCCGGTGAAAAGCACGGCATGAAACTGGTCGGGGCACGGGCCCAGAACTGGCTGCGGCAGGAAAAGTCCTATCGCGCCTTCGGCAACGAGCTGGGCCGCGATGCCACCCCGCTCGAAGCCGATCTGCCGCGCTTCGTGGACCTGTCCAAGGATTTCCACGGCAAGGCGGCGATGGAGGCACTGGGTGTCCGTTCTACCTGCGTCACGCTGCTGATCGATGGTCCGGACGATGCCGACCTTTGGGGCCGCGAGGCGCTTTATGCCGAGGACGGAACCCGTGTCGGGCGTCTGACTTCTGGCGGTTATTCGGTGGCGTTCGGAAAAAGCATCGGGATGGGCTATGTCAGCCCCGCCCACGCCAGCCCCGGTATGCGCCTCAAGGTGCGGATGATGGGTGATCTCTGGGACGCCGAAGTGGTCGAGGACAGCCCCTACGACCCCGGGAACGACGCCATCCGTGCGAACGGCTGACCCTACTTGCGCCGCCGCGTCAGGCGGCGGCGCAACCTGACGATCGCCGAGGCCACGGGGCCTTTCAGCGGCGGCACATCGATGGCCAGCAGGATCAGGCCGACAGGCATCATCCACAGGCCGAAGACCGGCAGGATCGCCAGAAAACTCCCAAGGATCAGGACAACGGCCACGGGAACGCGGACCAGTCTGAGTTGAGGTTTCGTCAGAAACCGCAACGTGCTTGCCATGCGTGGAAGGCGGCGCTCTATCATCGCGATCTGTCGGTTGAAGCGCGCATTCTTGCGCGCGGTCGGGGTCGGTTTATCCATCGTATTCATGTGGTGTGGCCTGCCCGCGAATCAATCGCCTTATTTGTATCGCATTGGCGACATTGTACCGCCCCGCGCCCCGATTATGCCTTCTCAGGAAATGAAGGAACGGCGGAAAGATGGCGTTCATCTCCGAGATCCACTATCGCAACACGGTCGCCTCGGCGACCGGTGTGACGGAATTTATCGAAGTATCGGTGTCGCCCGAAGAACTGACGCGTCTCTCGGACTTTACAGTCGCCACCTATCAAAGCGACGGCACGGTCAGGTCCGTCTTCAATCTTGGCAGTCAGACCGGCACCGTCGATTCCGGCACCGGCTGGACCATCTTTCAGATCGAGACACCTGTCACCGACCCCGATCACACCACTGCCCATAACGAGGCCGAGGCGGTTGCCTTCATCGATGCCGCCGCTCACCCGCGGCTCAAAAGCTTCATCGATATCGGTGGTGGAACCACCGCAATCACGGCCCTAAATGGTCCGGCGGCAGGGGCCACATCGGCCAACATTCCCCCCGCAGCCTCTGGCGCCGATACGATCCAGTGGGATGTCTACGGCACCCGTATCGACGGCCCGATCACCGAAGGCAGCTCCACCATCTGCCTGACTGCAGGCACGCTGATCGATACGCCGCTTGGTCCGGCCCGCATCGATGATCTGGACGTGGACGATCTGGTCAGCACTCTGGACAGCGGCGATCAGCCGATCCGCATGATCCACAAACGCACGCTTTCGGGTCTTGCACTTCGGTCGCAGCGCAAGCTTTGGCCGGTCTGCATTCAGGCAGGCGCGATGGGGTTCGGGCTGCCCAGCCGTCCGCTCTGGGTCAGCCAGCAGCACCGCATGCTCTACCGCCATATCCGCGTGCCGCTGATGTTCGGTGAAGACGCGGTTTTCGTCCGCGCCAAGTCGCTCGCCGCAAGTCTGGAGGAAGTCTACGTGGACAGCAGCGTGGACAGCGTGGCCTACTACCACCTCGTTTTCGATCATCACGAGGTGATCTTTGCCGAGGGCACGCCCACCGAAAGCTTCCACCCCGGACCCGAAGGCATCGCCGCCCTTGATCCCGAGGCGCGTGCCGAACTTTTCACGATCTTTCCCGAACTGCGCATGGGCGGGGCGTCCCATGACGCGGGCTATATGACAATCCGCTCGTGGGAATTGATGGCCGCCGTCAGTTAGCGGAACCGGTCCGGCTTCAAGGCCGCCACACTGCCTGCGTCCAGTGCCGGCGTGCGACCCGCCACCAGATCGGCCACCAGCTGTGCCGCAGCGGGCGACGACTGGATACCATAGCCCCCTTGCCCCGCGCACCAGATAAACGCCGGATCGGCGGGGTCTGGCCCCAGCACAAGCGTCCGGTCAGGGGCGAAGGTGCGCAGCCCTGCCCATGACGCCAGCAGCCGTGTCACCGGTTCGGTGACGTATTCCTCGTAGCGGGCAAAGCCTTCGGCCAGAACCATGTCATCGGTAAAGGCATCGTGCGGGTCGACAGGGTCTTCCTCTGCCGGTGACACGATCAGCGCGCCCGCGTCAGGCTTGGCATACCAGTCCTCGCCGGGCCCAAAGATCATCGGCCATGCGCCGACGTCGTGCCCCCCCGGTGCAGGGATACGCCCCATTGACCGACGGTGTGGGACCAGCCCGACGGGCGCCACACCCGCCATCTGCGCCACCGCATCGGCCCATGCTCCGCCTGCGTTGACGATCTGCCGCGCGGTCAGTGTTTGGTCCTTGAGCGTCACGTCCCAGCCCTGCGCGGTCCGCTGGATTTTCGTCACCTCGGCCTTGGTGCGAACCTCGCCGCCGTTGGCCCGCACGATCCGTGCGAAGGCCTGCACCAGCTTTTCGGTGTCGATATCCCAGGCGTCCGCATCGTAGGCGGCACGGTCCACCTTCTCCGACAGGATCGGCACAAGGCCGCGCGCTTCGGCCATGGTGATATCGGGCAGGTCCATCTTGTCGCAGTCGCGGGCAAAGGCATCCGCCTCGCCCGGCGATCCCAGCAACATGATCCCGCGCGGCGACAGCACCCCGCCTTCCAGCGTCTCGTGCACCGCGCGACTGGCGCGGTTGAGCGCGACAGTCGACGGCTGGCCGTAGTTCTCCTCGAACAGGGCCGCCGAACGGCCCGACGCGTGATAAGCCAGCGCGGGCTCGCGTTCGAGAATGCAGACCGACCCCAGTTCGGACAGGCGCGCGCCCGCAGAGGCGCCGGCAATGCCGCCGCCGATCACGATGAAATCGATCATGCTTCCTCCAGCCGGTCCGTTGCAGGCGGCGGTGCAGGCGACAGGGCCGCGATCTGGGCGTAAAGCTCCGCCGTCATCTCGAAATCCATCGCTGCCAGCGATGGGGCAAGCTGTGCCGTCGAACGGGCCGAGACGATGGGAGCAGGGCGCGCCGGATGCGCAGCTGCCCAAGCCACCGCCAGTGTGGCCGCATCCACGCCCAAGTCGCGGGCCAGCACCCCCAGATCAGCGGCGGCGCGGTGCATCCAGTCCAGACCATAGCGCGCCGCATAGCGGTCGTCCTCGGTCAATCGCCCGGTGCCACCGGCTTCGTATTTTCCGGTCAGCAACCCGCCGCCCAAGGGCGAATAGGGCACCGCCAGAATGTCCTGATCCTTTACCATCGGCAGGATCTCGACCTCGGCCTGTCGCTTGACGAGGTTGTACATCGGCTGCACCGCGTCGATCCGCGTGCCGTGGCTGTGCGCCACAGCCTGCGCCTTCATCACCTGCCATGCCGCAAAGTTGCTGACGCCGATATGCCGGATCAGCCCCGCCTGCTGCATCTCGGCCAGCGTGGCGAAACTCTCGTCCAGCGGTGTCTCGCCGTCCCAGCGGTGCAGGTAGATGGAGTGGTTGCCGCCCTCCCTGACGGCATCACAATGTGCCAAGGTCGTGGTGTTGAAAGCCACGCGAACAGGAGGACGGCGAGATGAAGGATATGATGATCGGGGTCGATCTGGCAAAGAAT
>Ga0307931_1003000_pt1 | contig 10491 bp, 10 predicted proteins | sample OrgLakmetageno47_FD_201816 | JGI IMG/M metagenome (GOLD analysis project Ga0307931, IMG submission 201816) | Saline water microbial communities from Organic Lake, Antarctica - #47 | ecosystem: Environmental > Aquatic > Non-marine Saline and Alkaline > Saline | place: Antarctica: Organic Lake... | reverse complement strand
CTCCGACGCGGCGAGCCTTGCTTTGCAGCGCATAGCCCCGGCAAGTGGAGCAGCAGGAGATGGAGCCATGCCACCAAAGTTAGGTGAATTGCTTCATTCTGCTTTCGATAGCTTTGGAGACGTGCTGTTCACGGCCCCAACACCGCTGCCGTCGGCCAAGAAAAGCGCACGAGGAGGAGGAAGAGGAAGCCAGGGTGGCACAGAAATGGTCGACTTGGCGCAGCGAGAAGCGCTCGCCCACGTGTGCCGCCTGGTGCTCACTGCGAGGAGCCGTGTGCTGGAGCACGACGCTAAGCTGCGGAAGGTCGAGCTCCGCGCCCGTGAGGCAGCTGCCGCAGTGCATGCTCGGGGGCAAAGCAAAACAGCCAAAGCGCAAGCCGCTGCGGCGGCTGCAGCCGTGAAGAAGGCCAAGTTAGAGGCTAAAGCTGCTGCGACAGTGGCTGCAAAAACCAAGGATGGAAAGAGCGCACTGCCGCTGTTGCTTCAAGCAGAAGAAGAAGAAGAAGAAGAAGGTGCTAGTGCTGATGACGATGATGAAGAGGGAGACGAGGAGCAGAAGAACTCGGATGAAGAAGAAGACGAGTTTGGTGCGGCCGAGCAAAACGACGAAGGCAACGACGGCGAATGGTTGCGGGACCAAGGGTTCACGAGGCCGCGCGTGCTGCTGTTGGCGCCCACTCGTCACGTGGCGTGGCGACTAGTGTCTTGCTTGGCTGCGCTCTTGGGCCCCAACGCTCAGGTGCGCGAACGCGAACGCTTCGACGAAGAATTTGGGCCCGAAGAAGACGACGACGAAGGTGCAGAATTGGACGAGGAGTCGGTCAAGCGCAAGCAAAAGCCTGCGGACTGGAACGCGCTTTTCGACGGCAACAACGACGACAGCTTCAAGCTAGGCCTGCAGCTCACTCCGAGCCGCTTCGCGAAACCGCCCCCGAAAGCCAAGACGGGAGCCGTCAAGGCGCCGGAAATGAAACTGTTCACGGATTTCTACCGAAGCGACATCGTGGTTGCGTCCCCGCTGGGGTTGGTGCTGGCGTTCAACGCAGCGGCTAGCGACGACCGCGAAGGTGGGGACGGTGAAGGAGCAGACGAAAGCGCGCTCGGTGGTGTAGAAGACGACAGCGACGGAGAAGGAGGCGTCCGTGACGACGACGATGGCAACGACGACGATGACGATGGGGCAGGGGCCAGAGGGCGGCGGAAAGCGCGGGCAGCAGCGAAAGCGGCCAAGAAGCAGAAGGCGTTGAGCGCAGCCTCGGACTTCTTGAGCTCCATCGAGAGCTGCGTGGTGTTCGACGCGGACGCGTTGGCGCAGCAAAACTGGAACCACGTGGCCCGAATCTTCGCGGAATTGAACCACCGCCCGGTGCTGGACCGGGGCAGCGACTACGCGCGCGTGCGCAATTGGCTCCTGGACGACGACCCAAAGATCGCGGCGCGGTACCGCCAAACGGTGGTCTTGAGCCGGAACTTGCTGCCCCCCCTGGTGAATTTGTTCGCTGCCCAGGGCAAGTCTCACGCCGGCGCGGTGCGGCTCCGAGGGGTCCAACAGAAGGGCGCCGCCGCGCGCCTGGCCGCGCCGCACGCTCAACTTTTCCAACGCATTGGCCCGTCCGCAACGGCTGCTGCGAAGGCCGCTGGCACCTCCTCCTCGTCGTCGTCGTCGTCGTCGTTGGGTGCGGTGGACGAGTTGCGTTTTGCTCATTTGACCAACACGGTGCTGGCGGCTGCGTACCGAGTGCACCAGCGCCACACTCTGGTGTTCGTGCCCGACTATTTGGACTTCGTGCGGATTCGGCAATGGCTCAGCGACCAAGGCCACAGCTTCGCTGCAGTCCACGAGTACAGCCGGGAGTCCGAGGTGCGTGCTACTTCTTAATTTTACCTTCATCTCTGCGGCTGCGCACTCAAGATATGTAATACAATACGAGATGTTGGTGTAGGAGGAAAAGATGTTAGTAGGTTTGCACATCTCATATGCCCCATGCTTAGCTTCCGTCTTTCTTAACTTCCTTTCACTTTTCTTTGCCATATTTCTCTGCCGGCACAAAAACGATATCATCACCCTTTTGCTACCTGTGCAACAATAATCTTATAGGTGAGCCGCGCTCGTGCTCGCTTCTTTCGAGGCCAAGTGCCCTTGCTGGTGTACACGGGGCGAGCGCAGTTTTTCTTTCGCCACAAGCTGCGCGGAGCTAGGCACCTTGTCCTCTATGGTCTCCCTGAAGGCTCTGGGCAACTCTACTGCGAACTGGTGGGTGAGCCCTGCATAGTTTGAGAAAATCGGCTGTCGTTGATACCTTTTTGTTGAAGATTTAAGTCAAGTACGATAAGCCTTGTGATTATTATTTTTTTGTTTTCTACCTCTTTCACTGAAGGTGAGCTCGATGGACGAGGCGTCTGCTCAAGGCCATAAGACCGACGCCCTGGCCCTCTTTTCCAAGTTCGACCAATTTGCCCTTGAGCGTTGCCTTGGCGCTAGCAACACACGTGAAATGCTCACCGCGCCAAAGCAGGCTTACTTATTTTGCTAATCGGTGCTTACACCAGGCTGAGTGTTAAGTCGAGGGGTCGTACATGGGCCTTAAAAAAGCCGAACGCAGATTTCATATTTCTGTGACTTATACTTCGCATCGCGCATTAAGCACTTAAGAAATGGGCCATTTGAAGTACATGGGCGACTACGGGACTTTTCATCGATATTAGCAATATAGTTATACCTATACGGCTGCTTTGTAAAATATAATTGGTTACAAAAAAAATCGGATAACTTGGCACTAGGCATAGGCCGGAGCTGCTCATTTGAAGGTCATAAAAAGTGAAACTAAAACGGAATGCTTTATTGCCGAGCTAAGTCGGTGTGATCTGCCAACTTGCTAAGTACAGAAATTCAACAAAACAGACAGGGGGTTAATTTGTATCGGCATTAGCACCCGGTGGAGATGCGAGTTCGACTTCGGTTTAGTTGGCTTGCTGGTTGGGCACCTAGATAACTCCTGCAACAGCTACAATAAATACGTTTGAAAGAAAAGAGAAGAAGGAGCTCTACCAATCCAGGCTTCTAAGGGTGCAATGCAAAGAGTCCTCGTCCATCCAAATGAAACGACCGGGAAACGCGCGGTCTACTGCACTTCGAAAAGCTCTCAAAGCCTTAGCAAGTCTACGTGGCATCACACCATTAGAACGTGGACCGGTCACTGGAGTTGATGCAGCTACTGCCCCTTCTTTCCTTTCTTCTTCACTTAGGACTCGCGCACTCCTGGGACCGGAGCCGTTGAGAAAGGCAACAACGGTGCTGCCACTGGGGCTCGAGTCCCGATACGAACTGGCTTCAGAGCCTTCTTGGTTGGCACCTGAAAGATAAGAACTGAGGCGGTCACCGCACCATTCTTCAACCACACATCGCACCGCTACTGGCTGCATAACTTTATCTTCTTCTTCTTCTTTTGTCAACCCTCGGACTTCTTCAGCACACTCCTCTACATCCTGGCGAAGAAGTGAGAAAGGCACCAGGCGCGGAGGATGTCTCCCTGGTAACGCTTCGAGTCCTCGATGCTTGTAGTGCACTACTGTGACGGTCGTGACCGCCACTTCAAGTGCTTCATCTTCCTCGCTCCCATGAACGCTACTACTGCTACGGCGAATCGATTGAGCAGCTACAAGGCTCTGGCGCAGGGCGGTTCCGTGCTCAATGCACACTCGCCGCAGCGTAGCCAGCTGTTGTAAGGTGAGAGGTGGCGCAGTGTCGGCGGTGGCTGCCAGCGTTGCTTTCGGCCATTTGCTGCCGAAATTTTCACCTCGAGCTGTTTTCCCTGCTTTTGTGGCAGCCTCCTCGCAGGCTTCATTGAGCGCTGCCTTGAGGTTACGGAGCGGCGGTGGGAAGTTTGTAAAGGCCAGGACTAGGACGCCGCCCCAAGCACAGAAAAAGTCGTGCGGCACCAGCCTACAGCTGCTAGAGCTGCTGCCGCTGCTCGGATGGCGGACACTACCAGTGTCGTGAAAGTTGTCCTCTTTTGATGAGGAGTAAAAAGAACAAAACGCAGTACGCACGGCTGCTTCTGCTGCGGCTTCAGAAGGAGAACGCCTGTAGGGTGCCACGGTCATCGATGCTGCTCTTACCTTTTCTTCGTTGCTACCTCCGCTGGAATTGGCACTTCTACTGCTACTACCGCCAGGACCCTTCGAGTCCACGGTTGAGGCAGTCTGCGCCGTAGCCATGTTGAGAGCATCAAATCCCATGCCGTAGCACCGGTCCCAGTTAAAGGTTGGCGACATGTTCTCTTCGCCAAACATAGCCACCATTGTGTTTGCGTCGTCAGATACAGTTTTGCCTAGTGTATTTGGAATCGCAGGAGTGATTGCATGGTCGCTGCTTCTATTACATCCCGACGCCTTGGCGTCAACTACGTTTTCTTTTTCTTCCAACTCTTTTGCAATCTCAGCCAAGCGAGCGTCCAGTGCTGCTTCGGTCTTACAACGTGCCCCCTGGCCAAAGAGGTAACCGTCTCGCAGCCGTTGAAAAGTAGCCACGGTGCGAAAGGTGATTGAAATGCGCTCTCCGTTGCACACCTGCTCCGATGACTTTTTCTCGCTGCTCATGCGCTTGTCTTGGCGGATTTCGTGCGTCATGCCAAGATTCGTAGCCCAGCCGAGTACAAACACTGAGCCGCCAGGTAGGGCAATGCGCTGCGTGGCACGTTTATTTAGTGCACTGTTCCTGCTGTGTACACTTGAATGCTCATTTGTTGTCGCTGAAGTCGTGCTGTCGCTACTGCTGCGCGAGGAACTGTGGCCTTTCTTAGTGCGTAAAACCATAGTGCGAGTCGCTCCCAAACTAACGTTCACAATCGCTGATCCGCGGGCAACGTCAAGCGTTTTATCCGCTAATCCACAACAAATTATCAGATCAAAAGGGGTTTCGATCAACAATACTTTGATAGACATCAAATTTGGGGGTGTTCGAAAGCGTGCAACAAAAATATAGATTCGATAAAGGAATAGGGATTATATACCATGCTCAGAAATGTAGTCGTCTCCATTGCGGTAGTGCTGCACCAGAGCGTGGTTGAATATCTGACCGCCGAGTGCTTTTTCTGCAGCCATTTTAGCGCGCAAGACAGCTGGAGTCCAGGCGACCATGGGCGGCTGTGCATCAGCAGGGTGGCGGTACACCGGCTCAGCGACAGGTGCAGCTAATGAGGGGGCACTGTTTTTATCATCGACTACTGGTGGACCATACACAAAGGAGCCCTGCATGGATACTAGGCGCGGCACGGCGCCCCCCTTGTGCATCATTTCGTGCCAGTGGACCTCATTTCGAACCTACGACAGCACAAATTAGCGAGGGCGCCAAGCATAAATGAAGACTCCGACAATAGGAATTAAATATCCATATTTCGCCAGGCTTGACTTGAACTCACCTCTTCAAAAAGCTGCGGTGCGCCGTCGCTGTCATCAAATAGGTCAAGAAGCAGAGCGGAGTCACCCACGCCTAGATCACGAACAGGCTCTGGCCCAATTGTAGAATAGAAGTCCTCATTCAACTCTATAGCGCCATCTTTCGCGATCGGATAGGCAGGCGCGAACACCGAGAATCGTGCAGTAGGTACTACACGAAATGGCGGCGTCTTCGGCCACGGCATCTTAAAGTCCTGGTAGCTTTTCAAATAGGCAAGAATGGCACAGATGATTCTGAGACAAAGTTTCAGGTTAGTATGCACACGCACACTAAGCTTAGGTCAGTACTTAGCTGTGTAGCTTCTGCACCCACTCAATGTCTACAGTACGTCTGAAAGATCCGGAAAGTTCGCGTAAAAGATACAGATGCTTACAGCTTTTTACACGGCTTACACTGTACCTGTAGTCCCGTGCACACACTGTGCACAGTGCATGTGAATGAGCTATGTGCTGCTCTATGCGACGCGTATCATTACCAATAGGCTCCATGTGCAATAGCACTGGCAAACTGGTAAAGGCGCAGGTGCAGGCGCCATCTTTCACAAACAGCCCCTCTGATTGCGATTGCATTGGAGTTAATTTCCTGAAATTGGCTACCTTTCCCCGTGCGAAAAATGAAGTGGCAATCAGGTACGTAATCCTAGAATTATTTCAAATACCGAAATAACATCTGCGGCCAGTTCTGAAGACACGCCGACTTCTTTGTTACGACACGGAGCTTTTGCTGTGGCTGATTACACTAATGATGCTATGGCCGCCTCTTCATCGATTTACCCCATGGCCTGCAGCTCAAGAGACTGCGGCTGCGGTGGCTAACTCTTGTCACCTGTGTTTGACCGAACTCGTAAGCTTGGTGGGAAACCCTTGAGGCCCAAATTTCTTTTGGCACTTCGGCACGGTGTCCACAATGTGCGTTTGTAACGCTTTTTGAAGCGCAGCCATGGCGTGCGCTGCCACCTTTCGTGGGAGGACAACAGGAAAAACAGATATGGGAGGAGGTCACGAGAATTCATGCGAACTTGCATGCGAAGCACTAATTGGAAGCAACTCAATTGAGTAATATCCTGCCTGCTGATACGACACTTGAGAATCTGTACATGAATTCCCCCCACCGGATCTTCGTGGCGCGCTGCTTTGGTCACTAAATTCGTGCGCTGCTCGCAGTCGTTGGCCTTGTACAGCTGAATGCGGTCGCCCCAGGGCTTGCGGTTGTAGGGGGGCGACTCGTAGTGGGTGCGGCTGAGGTCTACGAGGGTGTAATTGGGCGCCACAATGGAACGGTCGCTGTATATCTCGCAATAGATACCCTAAATCAATGGGAATGATATACGCAGAAATTAAATATAAAGAACACACAAGGGTTGAAAAATCAAAATGAAGTCAAGAGCTCTTGGATGAACAGCTGAATCATTTACAACCGTGACAAGAAAAGCATTCTTTGTAGTTATGAATGTCCACGCTCGTAGTAATCGGTTTTTCCCGTGTGCCATGCCATACCTCAGGATGCACTTCTTTCCCAGGCGCAAAGCGAGCATGGTGCGGCGCCACTAAGGGCAGCAAAGACCGGCCGTCCAATAAGCGCTTCCCGCCATCGCGCAGCCAGTTGGTGGTTAGGCCGCAGGCGTCGAGCAAAGTGGGCGCGAGGTCGATGTTGGCCGCGACCTTTGTTTTTATTACCAAGGATTTGACGCTTTGGAAATGAACTAAAGGGGAAAAGCACTATTCGTCAATCAGTCAGTAATTCAAGCAATCCGCAACATCAAAACAAAGTGCAATGCTTAAACCAAAATAGTGCAACGGTCGCAAATTTTGCGTTCCAGACGTCATTCTCCAACTATCATAGCGAAAAAAACAAGTACATGTATTCTTTCATTTTACCGCATCGACCACGCGGCCTTTTGGGATGAGCTGGGGGCAGTGCATGAAGAGAGGAATTCGCATGCCAGGCTCAAAGCAGTGCCCTTTCGCGATGCACCCGTGGTCGGCAGTGAACACCATCAAAGTATGGTCTAATTCTTTGGTTTTCTTCAGGAAGTCCACCCACTCGCCCATGATGGCGTCAATCCAAAGCACGCCAGGCACGTTGTGCACCTTTCAATGAAGAGTTTGTTAATGAGTCGTGAATAGTCGTCGAATGAAAGGGCACAGTTGAAAGTCAAGGTGGAAGAACAATCGTTTAATACAAGCATCATTCACAAACGCTAGACTGAGGTGTTTCAAAGTATAATGTTTCATCATATAATAATTGCATCAATCCATTGTGTTTCTATATTTGGTGACGAGGGTGCTAGTTTCTACAGTACTTTGTCGTTGCCGCCCGCCCAGTTGCTGCCTCCCGCGTTGTGGGCCCCGACGGCTTTCCCCGCCATCACGTGGGCGCGGCTCCGGTCCCGCATTTGGTTGATCCGCTTGGCCGCGTCCGCGGATGGCTTCGAGCTGCTGTCCTTGCCTCGCGGGTCGGGGACCCGGGTGGCCGCGTTTTTGCCGAGCTCCAGGCCCGACCTGGGGAGGGCACAGAAGGTGGGCGGGGTGAATAGACGAAATAAGAAGGGAAAATGATTAAATGAGTAAGCGTTACCAACTTGGTGAAAATTGAGGTATGGGTGGTTCATAGGAAAGACAAAACTGTGGCTGTAGAGTGGGTAATATATCTCCATATTTATCGAATGCGACCACTCTGCATTTGAGCACTTACTTGGGCATGTGCGGGAGGGTGAAAGCAAAGTACAGGAACCGTCCTTGGCCCTTGTTGCGGTTCGTGTCCCACCAGTCCATCGCCGTCACTGCCTGAAACTCGGGGTTGTGGCTGAACCACGAAAACCCACTGTCCTTCATGTTGATGGGGTACAGCGCGAACACGTCATCAAACCCTGCCGCTTGCACTTCGGCAACTTCCGCGGCCATGGGCTTGGGCGAGTTGGCCGCGTCCTGGTAAGTGAAACCCTTGGTTTCCGTCTCCACGGTGGACGACAAGTGCCATTTACCCGTCATGCCCGTGCGGAAGCCTGCCTGTTGGAAAGCGTGCGCCAAGGTGCGCGTGCCCTGCACCACCCACGCGTTGCCGTTGAGCGTGATGTGCGACAAAGGGGGGTCCCCACCCTGGCTGCGGCGGAGCGCCATTTCCACCAGCCGCCGGGACCGGCTCGCGTAGCGGCCCGTCAAGATTGCGTAGCGGCTCGGGGAGCACAGCGGGTGCGGGGTGTACGCCCGCGCGAAGAGCGCGCCGCCTTGCGCGATCTCGTCCAACTTGGGGGTGCGCATGAACTTGTACGCTATTCGTTCGCTGCTGGGCCGCGGCCGGACCCCAAAGCTCGACACCCCGTCGGGCTGCAAGTCGTCGACGACGAACAAAATGACGCTGTTTACCGCACTGTCTTTGCTACTGCTGCTGCTGCTGCTGAACGGCTTGAGGCCGCTGGCCCCACCTCCTGGCAAAAGGTCGTGCTCCACTGCCCGCTGAGTACTGCACTCCAAAGGTTCACCTTGCTTGAGGCGCTGCTTGCGCCCCTTCAGCGGTGGCAATGACCCACTGTTGCTGGACCGGCTGCTGCTGCGGTGGCTGCTGCCACCACCACTGGTGTCATCCTCGCTGCTGCCATCCTCGCCACCGTCCCCGTCCTCCTCGCTGTCAGCTTCATCACCACTATCCTCATCATTCTTCTTGGAGGGCTTAGGTTTCTTGGCAGTAACCCCTCGCGCGGCTGCTCTAGAGGCAGCTGCAGCAGATTCTAGCTTGGGCTCGCGGATAGCTTTGCCGGCAACTAACTCCGCTGTAGCCCCGTCCTTGCGCTCGATTTTGTCCCCCGCGGGACCTACCCACACGCTTCCGTCTGCTTTGAGGCACACTGTTTTGAGTTTGCGCACATCCCAGTGGCAGTCAGCTTTGAGCTTGCGGCGCATGCTGTATACTAATGAGTTCGCGGGAATGGGCTCTGCAACTAGGATCCAGGTGCTTGAGTAGTTGTAGCTCAGAAGTCCATCATCTAGACTTCTTGATTGCGGTTGATAGCTCGACTTCAAGAGTACTAGCACAAGTAAAGCAAGTGCAACTGCAGCGTGGTGCCACCGATTGTACATCTGAAGCTTATGATTCAATAGTTCAGAGAAAGGCTGCGGCGAATTTTCGTTGAAACGCCATGCGCACCATACTATTTGTCACTACTGTAATATTATACTCTCTCCTCAGGCCCTATCAAGATTACATCGACTGAATGAAGCACTAGAGCATCAAAAAGAGCTGAAGATGGCACGCCGCTGTGCGCAGTAGCCAGACGTGTGTAGGCTAACCTTTCAAAAGATACTACTAGGCGCAGGGCGCAGGACGATACTTCACCATCACACCATCACCATAATTATACCATATATCAATCACCATCCTACTTTTATGATGTGTGAAACTGTGTGAGCAAGTGAGCAATCGCGGGGCAGTGTAAAACACAGGGGGTTTTCCCTGTCAACTCAAGGATCAAATCAACACAGAAGATTGCGTATTGCGTGCAAATCTAGACCGAGACCTGCTCCGAGATGTGGGCGACTCTCTATCTTGGTCGCCTTTGAGCATTTAACATTTAGCGCCTAGCGGCTAACCCCTATGTTGGACTGCGATTAAGCAGACGCCAAACCAACTGAGCCAAGTCCGGGAATTGATCCTACAGGGTTCATGGGAGTAAAGATGAACATTGCATTACGCAAAAGTGCACTCAGCCCGGTCAAACTTAGTTTCTTTGCGATTGGGGATTATAATCTAATCTAATCTAATCGTGGATGCTATCATTTATCCATGAGCATGCATCATGCAAATTGGCAGATGTAGCTACCGGCATAATTCAGGCAGGTTCCTCATGCCGGCCCTTTCTAATTTCAAATAAAAAAATTCGAGATCCCTTGACGCCCGTACCATTCCCTTTAAAAAAAACCCTGTACTGACCGTTTATTTCCAAAAATGGGCGAATGCCGGGAGGTGCTGGGCGGCGGACCAGCACCTCCTTCGAAGCTATAAACGCTTCGAGTGCAACCGGGATCTCAAACTTAGTG
>Ga0307931_1002999_pt1 | contig 10498 bp, 2 predicted proteins | sample OrgLakmetageno47_FD_201816 | JGI IMG/M metagenome (GOLD analysis project Ga0307931, IMG submission 201816) | Saline water microbial communities from Organic Lake, Antarctica - #47 | ecosystem: Environmental > Aquatic > Non-marine Saline and Alkaline > Saline | place: Antarctica: Organic Lake... | reverse complement strand
GCGAAGCAACTTGAACCGCCAGTTTTTGTTCTGCCAAAAGGACGTTGGTGCCCTCAAGGCAACTACTGCAGCGGCTGCAGCCATGAAAATGCGACCTGGTTTGCGTATTGAATCTCATTCAGACAAAGTTGGCCCCAGCACGGCAACCAAATTTTCACACAGCTGGTGGGCTCAGCAGCACGTGACACTGAACGCGCTCGACAACGCAGCAGCACGGCAGTACACGGACATGAGGTCAGGTCGCGCTGGGTGTTGTTTGGTAGACAGTGGCACGACAGGTGCCAAAGGTCACGTGCAGGTGGTCGTACCACTCTTGACCGAATCATGGGGGGCTACGCAAGACCCTCCCGAGCAAGACATTCCTTATTGCACCTTGAAAGACTTCCCTAGCGAAATCAACCACACGATTGTGTGGGCCACGGAACAGCTGAAGAACAGTTACTTGGACGGGGACCTTGGCCCTGGTCGCTTGAACCAACTGCTTTCGAAAACTTGGTGCGCGCCTCATCCCTCCTACAACAGCGCCAGCAGCAGTGGTGGGTCGCACCGTTTGCAGGGCTCGAGTGCGGTCTCGAGCGCTGACATGGAGTTGCTCCGGCGTTTGCTAGCACTGGCCAGCGAGAAACCAGAGTCCATTGATGACTGCTTGGCGCATGCACGGCGCGAATTTCACCGCCTCTTTTGGCTGCGCCCGCACGCGCTTCTCCAGAAACACCCTGCAGATGCGGAAGAGACTGCGAAGGACAGCGACGGGAATGAAACTAAGCGTCGCTTTTGGACTTTGCCACGGCGGCTGCCTGTGCCCTTGCGATTCAACCCAGCGGATTCCCAACACTTGGCGTTTGTCGCTGCAGAAGCGACTCTCTTTGCGCGGCTCTTTGGCCTTCTTCCCGTGCCCGATTCCACTGGTAGTGCCAAGAGCAGCAGCTCATCATCGGTCCCCCAAAAGCACCCTTGGCACTTTCACCCCCTTGCACAAACGACCCGCAACAACGGCTGGTTCTGCGACGGCCGCGACGTTCCCGGCGGGTGCCGTGGTTCTGGAGGTGGCCGTGGGCAGGTGCGGTACCGCTGCCACTTCGGCTGTGACTACGACCTTTGCCAAGCTTGCTGGGACGAGCACATCAAAGGCAACGAAGTTGAGAAAGGCCGTAGTGCTGGAGAGACCACCACCACCGCCACGGTGAGTGTCAAGGACGCTGAAGCTTACTGCTCGTCGGCGCATTGCGCTGCACAGCCGCCGCTAGCTGAACTTCCAGCCTTCGATGATGCAGCACCAACTGGTGAAACTACGGCAGGTTCCCTAGTTACACCTGCAAGTAATGCTTTTGCTGCGGCACCTACGACTTTCGGGGCTCAAGCATCCAATGCTTTCGGCAGCTCTCAACAGCCCGGTGCTTTTGGCGCAGCACCTTCGGCCTTCGGGTCTCAAGCAATCAATGCTTTCGGCAGCCCTCAGCAGCCCGATGCTTTTGGTGCACCTTCGGCCTTCGGGGCTCAAGCAATCAATGCTTTCGGCAGCCCTCAGCAGCCCGATGCTTTTGGTGCACCTTCGGCCTTCGGGGCTCAAGCAATCAATGCTTTCGGCAGCTCTCAACAGCCCGATGCTTTTGGCGCAGCACCTTCGGCCTTCGGGGCTCAAGCAATCAATGCTTTCGGCAGCCCTCAGCAGCCCGATGCTTTTGGTGCACCTTCGGCCTTCGGGGCTCAAGCAATCAATGCTTTCGGCAGCTCTCAACAGCCCGATGCTTTTGGCGCAGCACCTTCGGCCTTCGGGGCTCAAGCAATCAATGCTTTCGGCAGCCCTCAGCAGCCCGGTGCTTTTGGCGCAGCACCTTCGGCCTTCGGGGCTCAAGCATCCAATGCTTTCAGCAGCCCTCAGCAGCCCGGTGCTTTTGGCGCAGCACCTTCGGCCTTCGGGGCTAAAGCAATCAATGCTTTCGGCAGCCCTCAGCAGCCCGATGCTTTTGGTGCACCTTCGGCCTTCGGGGCTCAAGCATCCAATGCTTTCGGCAGCCCTCAGCAGCCGGATGCTTTTGGTGCACCTTCGGCCTTCGGGGCTCAAGCATCCAATGCTTTCGGCAGCCCTCAGCAGCCGGATGCTTTTGGTGCACCTTCGGCCTTCGGGGCTCAAGCAGCAAGCGGGGCCTCTTTCGGTGCACCACAACAGCAGGGTGGCGGTGCGCCCTCCAGTGGCCAGCCCCAAGCAGGACTCGTGTCGTCTGCAGTGAACAAGCCCGGACTGCCCAGCATGGGGAATCCTTTGCCGACTGGTAACAGTGTATCAGGACCTGGTTCCTCGGGAGCGCCATCAGCAGCAGCAGCAGTAGCGGCGCCACTTGGTGCTCAGGGCTCTACAGCAGGAAGCCCCGCTATTGCTGTAACGTCAAGCACCGGTGGTGGGGCCGGAGGCGGCAGCAGCGGCCCTCTGACTGCAGACGCGCTGGAAATGGGCGTTGGCGTAGGATTTACGGGGAGCAGCAAGGAGCTGGCGATGGCCATTGAGAGCGAGCTGAGCAAGCGTGGAGGCACCCTGGGCTACACATCAAGCGCCTGCGGCCCCCTCGTCGAGTTGGGTGAGTTCGAGAAGGACGACGACCCCAACGGCCACGTGGCGTACATCACCGCGGCCTCCAACTTACGGGCCAAGGTGTACGGAATTCCGCCGGCGGACTTCCTGGCCACTAAACTGGCAGCAGGGCGCATCATTCCCGCCATTGCCACGACGACGTCAGCAGTGGCGGGCTTAGTGTGCGTGGAACTCCTCAAGCTGGTGCGGCTCGGCGCGCTGGGCGATGACGGCAACAATAACCGGCTGGAGAGTGGCGGTTGTATCGACGATGACATCGCTTGCAGGGCTGACGACTGGCACCAAGAGGCCTTGCGTGGCCGCCGTGGCGACGTGAGCATCAGTAAACTGACCAACAGCAAAGTCGCCGACTTAGCCCGCGCGCAGCTCAAGAGCGCCTACTTGAACCTCGCACTGCCGCTCGTGCAGTTGGCCGAACCGTCAGCGCCGAGGCAGCACTCTTTGGCACCAGTGAGCGATGGTGCTGGCGCGCAGGCAGTCGCGAAGAAGGCTACCAAACCAAAGAAGGCTCCCAAGGCCTTCACAGAGTGGGACGTGTGGACGATCAACTTGGGACCTGACATCACGCTCCAACAATTGCTGGAAGCAGTGGCAGCAAAATGCGGGAAAGGGTTTTCTGTGGCAGGGCTGTACCGAGATTCTGGTAACAATAGCGGTGATGGTGGCAGTGGTGGGCAGGAAGTGGTGTACCAAAGTGCGTCCGCGTTCAAGAACCTCAACGCTTGGAAATTGGGGCGAAAGCTGCGTGACCTGCTGGACTTACGAGGCGATCCCAGTACCAACACCCCTTCCGTGCTCTTTAGCCTTGCCTTAGTTTATAAAGACCGTAGCGACGGCAGCACGGTGCCTCTGCAGCTGCCACCAGGAGTCAATTGCCCGCCGCTCTGCGTGGAATTTTGGCGCGCGCCTGAGCCTGTGCTGCGGGTGGATGAAAACAACTGGGCTGCTGCCCTGCCAGCAGTTGCTCTATGCACTGAAGCCGGCGTGAAACTTGCTTTGAAACCGCTACGAAAGGCACCTCTCAAGTCCGACAAGAACAGCGACGGGACTGGCACCGCTGCTGCTGCTGCTGTCGTCCAATCGTCACAGTCGTCCCTTTCTGCGGAGAGCTCAGCTTTTGCCGACACTGCGCCGCCACCCTTAAGGCTGTCCATTCTCGGCTCAGAGTCCGTACTGCTGCGTGACGGTCCTCTCGGTCCCTTAAAGGGGGGAACTGAAGCGCTTCGATACTTGATCTCGCTCGCCGTGGCACAACCTGCTTCACGCTTTGCGGATCCTTCTGCGGTCGCGTCCGCACTAGCGCAAGCCTGTCCCTCCAGCCCCAACGCCCCTGAGGCAGCGCGAAGGGCGCAGCAATGGCCGAAGGCTAACTCCCTGTATCCACAGGATCCAGCAGCTCGCGCGCGCTGCGATCAAATATTGGCCGCAACTGATTGCGCCACAGCAGCCCCTCCTCCTGCGTTGACCCTCCCCACTACCGCTCCGTCGTCTTCTAGCCCCCTTTCTGGCGGGTGTTTGTACGAGCTCCTCCACGCCGTGCCGTCGGGCGGTCAAGTGCCAAAGGACGTGGTCAAAGCGTTGCGCGATTTCGAGAAGCAAGTAGCTCAGTGGCTGGCGGACGCTAGCGGTGGAGCTCGCGGTGGGTTACTCGGAGGAGCGCGCGCGTCGTGTGCTGATTTAGCCGTTGGTGTACCCCTGTACCTGGCTCGCTTGCGGCACTGTGCCTTTTGGCAAGCCCGTCCTGGCCCGGCTGCTGAATCCTCCGCGATCGTGACGGCAGGCGAAGTTCGGGCACCAGGAGTAAGAGAAGGTAGGGAGGTGATGTCAGCAGGCGAGGGCAGCGACAGCGGATCATCGACATCTGGAAGTGAAGAGGGCTCCGATGGCGATGACAGTGGTGGCGGTGGTAGCAGCTGGGAGTTGCCGCGGCGCAACGCTCGCGTAGAGGCCTGGCTGGACCTCCTCCCACTGGTGATGCCGCGCTGGTCGCAGTATACTGAAGCTGCTGAACACTACTACGCTGGCTTCAACCTTACGCTGCGAGTCGCAGTGCCTGATGATGATCTTTCTGCTGCTCTCAATGATCGCCAGCAGTTCCAGGGCATCACCATGTCCTTAGACTTTCCTGCGGGAGCGTCATTGGGTGATCTACTCACTGCTGCTGCGAGCGCAGCTGGCTGTGCCCCAGAAGACATTACTTCATTGCGCGCTTGCGGTGGCGCGCCAGGCACTTTGCCGGTCACGCTGCTGCCCATGCCCTCCTCGAAGATGCAGGATTCGAAGCCCGACCCATCAGTAGCAAACCGGGCTGCTGCTGCTGCTGCTGCTGCTGATACCGATGATGGTGGCTTCAAGAGTGATACTAATTACAGTGCCAACAGTGAAATCAGTCTCCAAGCCTGGTTAGAGCAAGATTTGCGTGCGCTGAGGGTACGATGCTCTGATGTGTTGGTGATGGCCACAGGAAGCACGCCGCTTCCCTTCATCGCACCAGCACTCAAGTCAAAGCCTGCGCCCTCCTCAACAGGCACTCCTGCTCCAGCATCTACTACTTCATGCGGAGCCTGCGGCGCTCCTGGAGCCTTCATGCAGTGCATGAATTGCCGCGTGGTGCGCTACTGCAACAGACACTGCCAGAGGTCGCACTGGCCTGACCACCGTGAAGCTTGCCTGGCCTCTGCAGCAGTGGCACCTGCGCGCTGCGCACAGGGGCACACCATGGTGAAAACCGACGGTCTCACTCCTCCGAAGACGTACACCAGCTGGTTCTGCGACCGGTGCCAGGCCCAGGGCGCGGGGCAGCGGTGGTGGTGCCAACTTTGCAACCACGACCTTTGCCTTCCTTGCGCAGCAGGAGGCGGAGGAGGCGCAGCAACAGCGGCGGCAACAGGGGCGGCTCCCCAAAGCAGCAGCACTAGCACTAGTGCAAGCGATTCGCCGCGGGTGGCGGGGGAAGACGGGCGGTTGTACTGTGGGCAGAGGTGCCGCGCCTACTTTGACGGGCCGCAGCGCCGCTGCCGTGTGAAAGACATGATGGGCCCTCAGGGCGCGTGCCGCTGCGACGGCTACTGCGGCCGGCAACCGTGGAACGGGGTGCGTGAACTGACGCTTGATTTTCCTGAGGAACCCATCTTGTAATTCGTTAGAGGAGCGTTTGTATTCAACTCCAGCAAAGTATATGCGCGCACATACATACTTTGTCATAGTGCCTGAATTACAATCTCAACGTATTCATTTATGTCAACTGTTATTTTTTCCTCTCTCTAGTGTCAGTGTGAGGAGTGCTATTACGCCACATTTCCAAGCGAGCGCCCAGCGAAGCCTTCTGCCGACGTTGAAAACGACACCATCACCAATGAAGTAGCCGGTGCGGGGTGCTGCTTTTGCCCGCTCTGCGGTGGTGCCATTGCTGCTTCTGGACGAGCTCTTCGAGCCCACGTGGCCTTTTGCGATGGTGTCGATTCTGAATTAGCTGCACAAGAAGCGGCAAAAGCGAAAATGGAGGCAGCTTCGAACCGTTGGCGCATGTATGGTAGCAACAGCGGCAACGACAGCGACAGCCAGGCAGCAAATTACACCGAAATCATGCACGAAATGGTTGGCTTAGGATCACTAGCGCAATTGAGTTCGTGCGACATGAAAGCATGCGGGCACAGTTTTTGGAAAGAGTCGGACACGGCGCCTCGCAACGTGGCGAAGCTCGAACGCGACATCGGCTTCTTGCTGAGTGGCTTGCCTCTGTCTCCGCACGGCAGCATTTTCATGGCCCAGGACAGCAAGCGGCTGCAGTACTTGAAAGCGTTGGTGATTGGCCCGGTGGGATCACCGTACGAACAAGGTACGTACACGCATATTCAACTGTTGTAAACTCTGATCTTATAATTTATTTGAGGTGTGTGTTCGTGGACATTTATGTGGATTTCAATTGGTGGTTATGAGCACATACACTTGTTTTTAACATGTTTGTATAATACTCACGTGCATGCATGAAATGTTCTTGACTCCAGGTAGCTTTGAGTTTGACATCTGGGTGCCTCCCGAGTACCCTGCGGTGCCACCCAAATGCAAGCTAGTGACTACGGGCCGCGGGCGCGTGCGCTTCAACGCCAACCTGTACCAAAACGGCAAAGTGTGCCTGAGCTTGCTAGGCACCTGGCAGGGGCCCGGGTGGGACCCCAAGCAGTCGAATTTGCTGCAAGTGGTGGAGTCTTTGGCGTTCAACATCATGATTGGGGAACCGGTCTCGGGCCACCCGTGGTTCAATGAACCGGGCTACAGCGAAGCCGACTGCCCCGACGGCACCGATGCGTCCCTGACCCCACTGGGCAAAGCTTGCTCCAAAGAATACAATCGCCAAGTGCGGAGGTGCACCATGCAGCACGCGATGATCGATATGCTTCAGACTCCTCCGAAAGCGTTCGTCGACGTCATCAAGGCCCACTACCGCGCCGCGTCCCCCATGGTGCGCCAACTTGTCGACAAATGGGCTCTTGAAGAAGGCTGCACCAGCGGCGAAGCGGCCAAACTTCGTGCTCTGGCAACCAATGCAAAGCATTCCCTCTGCAGTCTACAGAGTGTGCTGCTGCTGGCGTGGCATGCTCTCTGCAAACACGCCAGCAGCCTTGCCAGCGCCCTTGCACCGCCTGGGAACACAGAAACCAGCGAAGCCGCTGCTGAAAATGCACCTCTTGAGAGTGGCACACCAACAACAGAAGCTAGTAGCAATGATTCATTCTCCGTGGGCGTTGTTTCAATACCGGGAACTGCAGCTTTACCCCAGGCTCTAGCTGCCTCACTGAAAGTCATCGACGACTTCACCACTGAAAAGTCTTCTAACGCCAATCCTCTTCATCGCATGGGACACAGCCTCGTCGGCCAAACGGTAGAATTCGTGAACTTGGATGCCAAGCCCGAGCTCAACGGTCAACACGGCAAGTGCCTGCAGTGGCTGCCAGCGCGCGGGCGGTATGTCGTAGAGCTGCTTTCCGGCAGCACTCCCAATCAAAGCTCGACCAGCAGCAGCAGTACTGGTGCTGGTGATAGCAGCGGTGATGGTGACTCTACTCATTTTTTCCGGGTGCGACCTGAAAACCTGCAATTGCCCGCTGACGCCGCTGCTGCTACCACTGGGGCTGCAGAAGAAAATGAGCGCGATGAGCAAACGTCTGGAGATCATCGCTCGGCAGCTGAAGTAGCGTCTGCTAGTACTAGTAGTGACACACCCGTCACTGTGTTTGAGTCACGGCGCCAGACCTGCTACGGAATTTTCACTGCTTACCTTCAAATCGCGAAGCAGCAGAAGAGAAAGGGGGCTGCAAGTGAGGACAGCCGCGGTCTAAGCGAGAGCAGTGGCAGCAGCAGCAGCGCAACAACGCTCCAGTCTTGGCCTACGCAAAGTGAACAGTGGTCGTCGGGAGCTGTGAATGCGGCAGCGGAGGCGGCAGCAATGTGCAGCGTTGTTCAGGAACTCCAGGAGCAATTATCTGCTCTAGAGGTTCAGGAAGCGAAGACCAATGAGGCACAGGCCAAGGCTCTTGGTGACAAGTTGGCCACTTTGCAGCAGACACTCGGCGCTGCTGCGTCAGAAAAGCAAGGCAGCGATGGCAACGCTAAGAACAGCACGGTGAAGAGCGATGATAGTGCGATCCAGTCAGACACTACCGATGTAGCAACAACAACCGTGACCACTGCTGCTGGCAATCACGCGGATGACCCTGACGATAGTGCTACCTCGGTGCGTGTGTTGGGCTTGAAAGAGACGTTAGAGGCTATGGGCATGGCAGAAAGCTTGTGCGATGAAGAGCTCTTGCGCGCTCTTGTGTTGCACCACCCTATGGGCCAAGCCTCGTACGATGAGATGTTGATGGTGATGCTTGACGAACACTTCAACCCTGGCGAGTGGCGCCAGAAGCTGGCACCACCAGCACCACCGTCGCAAGCAGTAGCGGCAGCAACAGTTGGTTCAGGTGAAAGCGATGGCAATGGCGTAGACAAGAACGATTCAGGTGGTGAAAACAAAGCTACTGTTGTCTCAAACCCCACGGTAGACGAGTGGGTGTGCTTCTGCACCCACGCCAACTCTTGCGCGATGAATGAACGGTGCATCGTATGCGGCACAGACAGGATCCCTACTTTTACAGTGCGCAAACGTCTTGCCACCGCAGCGGAAGCTGCACAAGTCCTCGCTCACGAAAAAGCAAAGTTGGAAGCGGCGAGCGCTTCTGCAGCGGAACTGCTTCGTTTGTTGAAGCTGCGAGACGAAGATCCGGGAGCTGTGGTGTGGGAATACGCCCAAAACACTCCACACCCTCATCATCACCATCATGACATGGGTGCGCTCGGAGACCAAAGTCGCTGGCAACATCTTAGTGCTGGCAGCAGTGCACGAATTGAAAGAGCGTGGTCGCAGGAAACCACTAATGCTGCTCGTAGTGCTGACGCAGAAAAAGCTTGGCTGCAGAGCGTGACCACTGCTGCAGCTGCCCCAGCCGCCACCACCGCTAATGCTGTTTCTTCTGCTCCTGTTCCAGCAGAGGACGCCACAGCGACGAGCTCTCAAGACGGTAACAGCGCCGCGAAAGCCGCAGCCGGAGGCGCTGCTTCAACAATGGCAGCGGGCGCTGCTAGCGAGGCTGCACAGGCAGTTCTCACAGCTGCACCTGGTGCTAAGACCGAGGTACCAAGAAAACACATTGAACGAAAAATTGAGTAGTGCATTTCCCGGTTGCATGTCTTTGTCTACCACACTAACACTGCTCGTAACGCATCCCTAGCCATATTGCCTGCCGCCAGTGCTGTTCTTCCTTGAGTCACTTGAATATCTGTGCTCTTCTTTTTTACTTGCAGGTTCGCGTGAATCACTCGGTCATGAAATTGGACCTGCGCAACCTCACGCTCACGTCAACAGCGCCTCACCACGCCCCTCAATTTGGCGCGCCCTTCATGGGGCCCAACGGCTCTACTAGCTTCAAGCTGCGGCGCCGCGCCGTGAGCGACCATTTGCGGCAACTCTTGAGCCAATGCAACGTCGCCGAAGGTGAGAGCATTGAAGAAGGACCGAGCGACGCGGCTTCCAAACAAAACAGCAAAGGAGCGGCAGAGCAACAGGCGGTGCCACTCTCAACGCCAAAACTGCCCACCACCTTGGAAGAAGTCGAAGCACTGAGCACTGCGCTAGCCACAAAGTCTTCAGACTTGCAAGCGCGCGAAAGAGACCTCGGTGCAGTGGCCGAAACCGAAGCCGCTTCATGGCCTGTGTGCCCCTCTTGCACCTTCGTGAATGAGTCGTCGCAAGTGCCCGAATGCGCCATTTGTGGCTGTAAAAATGAGTCCTTGAATGGTGCTGGGGCACCTGCGAATTCAAGCGCTAAGAAAGGCAAAAGCGATCCCAAGCTTGGTAGCCAAGGCATGGGCAAAGGCTACGCTCCAAGTTTTGGGGGCTTCGGCAGTCAAGGCAAAGGCAAAGGCTTCAAGGGGCACTCCGCGATGCCATTTGGCAAAGGCAAAGGTGGCCGAGGCATGGGCCGCGGTGGGGGTGGCCCCTTTGGCAGTGGTGGCAGCTCTGGTTTTTCGTTTGGTGCGTCGCCTCCTCCGTTTGACGTCTTTCCTCCTGTTGGAGGGTTGCTACCTTCGCCTCCATTTGGGGAACCGGATTATGTTGGAGGGCCTCCTCCGCCTCATTTTGGACACGCAGGCGGCTTTGGCTCGAGCTCGTTTGGGATGCCAGGGCCGCCTCATGGGTCCCACGCAGCCAAGGCAAGTGCTGGCCATTGGACGTGCATGTCGTGTGCCTATACGCACTCGGATGCAAACCCGCTGGAGTCTTGCACGCGGTGCCACAGCCCCAACCCATCAGCGCCCAGCTACGAATGGACGCATGGCCTCGTGCAAGCAGCAGCACACGCCCAA
>Ga0307931_1002995_pt1 | contig 10503 bp, 5 predicted proteins | sample OrgLakmetageno47_FD_201816 | JGI IMG/M metagenome (GOLD analysis project Ga0307931, IMG submission 201816) | Saline water microbial communities from Organic Lake, Antarctica - #47 | ecosystem: Environmental > Aquatic > Non-marine Saline and Alkaline > Saline | place: Antarctica: Organic Lake... | reverse complement strand
GATAATGACATCCTCGGACACCAACTAAAACTATACCACTCTTAGTTCATCACTAGTCCCGACGATTCTTTTTTGTGTGTAATGCAAAATGTGTTACCGGGTAAAACAAATCCTGATTCTCAGAATTCTTACTCGCCTCGAACACAGCCATGCATGCATGCCAGCAGCTAAGTTAGCAGGGAGCCGGGGCTAAAAGCTAAAAGCGCTGTAAAGTTGTAAATAATATAATACAGCGCTCAAAGGAAAGGTTTTAAGAGAAATTTATGTTGGGAGATGAGGCGTGATTTCAGCGGTTGGGGTGATAGCGCGTCTCTCCCACTTGAAACATCACGCTCCCAGCATTTGCTTTTTAGAAGCCCGCAAGTCGTTGCTATCTTTGGCTGCGTTGTTGGTAGGTGCATCTAGCACAACGGGCCCTAGATTCCAACCGATATGTCGATGGCCCGAGAGATTGCATATTCCTCGGCTCAGCGGAACATGGAAGGAATTGAAAGCGTGCTTCGATCCATGACAGCCATTGAGAGTGCTGGTTTCGGGGGTATTCATGTACCCATGGAGCAGGTCCCAGGAATTAGTACTGTTCTTCACAAGCAACGGCCTGTAGGCCGAATTGCTAGCGAGCCGCCAATGCACTCGCCAACGCCGTCAATATTAACGGCCCAATCAGACACTCCAAACGCTTTAGACTTGCTCGAGGATCGACCATCACGAACGGCTGATCAAAGACAACATTCGCACCCGATGGGGAACCTAACTCCTTCCACGTCTGCTGCCGAAAAACAGCTCGAAGAGAGTTTCCTGCGAGACTTGCATTCAAGCGACCTTGGTCTTCTTTATCACTCTCTTGAGCAGCAATCACATGTCCGTGTTTCGAAGTCCCCTCCTCGGGTAGTTGACCCTCGAGCAGTGCCAGTTCCACCGCGCTCTCGGCTATCTCAACCTCAGCACCCGCAGTCCTTGCCTGTGCCGGCTGAGGTGACCATGCCGCCGCACTCTGCCCCATCTCGGCGGCGGCCCAGATCCTCTGGACCCAGCACAGCAGCAGCTGCGGCCAGATTAGTTCTGACTCCGTCGCACCAGCACCGCAAAATGACCTCTGAGATTCAGCACGAGCGATGGGTGACAGACACCGCGGCTGCGCTGAAGTCAGAGCAGCATCAAAACAAGCATGCGGCATCGGCCACCTGGATCGAGGCCCGCACGCAGCTCGAAGTGATGAAAGCATCGCTCCCGATGCAATTTTTAGCCCAGCACCAATTTGCTCAGGACGCCAAGAAAGAAGGCATGAGCAAAATATTGGCTGCTATCAACAAGCTCGTCTCGCAGGCGTATGCGCAAGCGTGGGGGCGGTGGCTTAAAATGGTGGCAGCGATGCACCTTGTAGACCTCGCAGCTGCTGCAGAAGTAGTGCAGAGGTCGTGGCGGAGTCATGCGGTGCAGCGCTACATCAAAGGGGCGGCAGCGAGGCATGCTGCTGAAAAGGGGAAGGCCAAGGTCAGGTGTGAGAAGTTAAGAGCGCAACGCGAAAGGGCAGCCTCAATCATCGTGTCGGTCACCCGCCGCGCCCGGCTGCGCAGAGTAGCATGGCGAGTGGTGGGGCACTTAAGAGCAGCGCGGGTGGTGCAGCGAGGGTGGAGCCGGGTGATCGCTCAACGACAAGGCTGGCACGACATCGGGCGACACGTTCGAGAAGGCGTCGCAGCGGGCTTCGTGCAGCGCGCCTTTCGAGGCTACATGGGCCGGAAGCGCTTCCGAAAGCTGCGGCGGTTGGAGCATCACCGCAAGGGCGAACTTCGCTTCGAGAATGCACAAACGACCCGTTTGGCCAACTACGAAATGAACGGCGCTGCAAAAACGCTTCAATTGTGGTGGCAGCACCTGCCGTGGCGCGTGCGGCGGGCGAAGCGACAAGCCCAGCTTTTCTACACGATGCGGCTACAGGTGGTCGTGAGGGGATGGCTGGCTCGGCGCCGCATTCGACTCATAAAGGAGCACCGCTTCGGGGCGGACGCATCGCCAGAGGAAGTGGCGGCGATGCAGATTCAGCGGTTGGCGCGTGGGGTGGCATCGCGTACGAGACACGGGCGCACGGGCGCGAAAGGGCGTGCCATGCGGGAAGTCGCAGCGCTGAAAGAATGGCTAGACCACAAGTGCGCCACAGCTCGAGGTGGGAAGGCGAAAGCGTGGGTGAAAGTCGAGAAGGCGGCCACTGACATGGCCCGTATTTGGCGAGGCTTCGCTGCTCACCGGAGCTTCGAACTCTTTCGAGTGCGGCGGCTCGGTGACACCGTGGCCATCTTACAGCTCGCTGTGGTGCGCTTTTTGAAGCGAAAAAGGAAACCTGCTGCCTTGAGAGTCCTCAAACGATGGTTCCATTCCACGCTTGAGAGGCAGGCAACGCGGCAAAAGGCAGTGACGCTGGTGCAAACCAAGTGGCGCCGGTACGTCGCGCGGCGGCGCCATTTAATCGTGCTCTGGGCGAGGCAAAGGCTGAGCTTGAAGTTTGTGCCAGTGCTGCGCGCGCTTTTCACGCGAGCTGCTGCCGTGAAAGCAGAAGCACGCGCGATTTGGCGCGCCGAAGATCGCATAGCAGGGGCTCGAGAGTTTTTCATGACCCGTGAAGACGAAATCAAGCGGCAGATTTTGGTGAGCACTTGCGTCAATGACCCGGAGCTGCCAGCAGAAGCGCAGGTGCTCTTCGTGCATTACGCGAGCTTCGGGAACAAGGGCAACACCACGCGGCTTGGGGTCAACGGCTGGAGCAAGCTCTTGAAGGAATCGCCGGGGTTGCTAGACAACAAGCACATGACCACCCCCGCAGGCGAGCTCATCTTCACTAAATCTCTCGCGAAGCTCTCAGGGGGCGGCAACGAGTCGCATTTGCTGTACGGCGACTTTCTAGAAGCGCTGAAGCGTGTAGTAGCGGCCAAGTATAAGGACACCCGCGGAGATGGCACATGGGGCCACCGCCTCGAAGGCGATGATGGCGACCTGGTGAAGGTTTTGCAGGAGCATTTCTTTTTAGGCGCGCCTGCCAAGAAGCTGTTCAAAAAGCTGAAGTCGCAAACTGCCGCTGGTCGTGCAGACAAGCACATCCGAGACATTGTGGTCAAACTGCAAAATGGGTTTCGCAACCACACAGCGCGCAAAATCTTCTATTCGAAGCGAAGCGAAGCCTCAGCCAACAAATCTCTGCGTGTGCAGTTTCGCGCAGCGCTAATGTTTCAGAAGTTCTGGCATCGGCTAAAAGCCAAACGGTAAATTTCCTAGCACCAGACCTGCCTCCTTGCCGTGCTCTGCCTGCAGGCACGCTAAACGACCGGTCTTTTTCTTATTCTTGTCATTGCTCCTGACTTTGCGTCTTTTTAAAGCTGCTGAGACGAAACGAGATACCTCATGAGATTGCGCCTTTTCTTTTTTCTTCCCTGTGCTCTCGCCATGTGCTGCTTACCTCTTTTCAGGAACGCCACCTTGGCCGCGATGCAGGTGTACGAGAAGTTCATCGACGAGGAATCGGGGCGGCCCTACTGGTTCAACGCTAATTCTGGCACGGCAGTGTGGACCAAACCTGCAGTGTTGGGGAGAGAAGACCTCGGGAACCCAGTGACCATGCCGAGCGGGCCCCGGGTCTTCACCGTAGAGTGCTCGTCGTGCGCGGATCGACTCGCCACCACTCTGTGCATCGAGTGCGACGAGCTGCACTGCGTCGACTGCTCCAGCCTCATTCACAAGAGCGAAAAGCGCAAGAAGCACATCGTGCTCGACACCGAAGTGTGCATTCAGTGCGAGTTTCAAGTGGCGTGCCGGAGGTGCTACACCTGCAAGGACAATTACTGCGACGCGTGCTTCGAAGTTCAGCACGCCAAAGGAATGCTCCAGCGCCACGACTACAAGGCTTTGGTGGACTTCTGCGAAGATTGCGGCAAATTAGCTGCTCGCCAGGTCGTTTACATCGGCCCACCTACAGGCGAAGGCGAGAACCCGGATCAACCGAGCGGCGTGAAGCTCTGCCATTTGTGCACTGAGAACACCAAGGACAGCCACCCGTATGCGTTCCGGGAGCCCCTGCCTTATCGCCCTCTGAAGCTTGGGGAATGGTATGCGAAAGCAGATGCAGATAGGGTAGCAAGGCGCATCGAAGAAGAGTTCGAGAGGCGCAAGCAAGAGGCGGCCCGGAAGGTGGAGGATGACGCCGCGACGGCGATTCAGCGGGTGTGGCGGGGGTGCTTGTCACGCAAATCGAACGAAGAGTTCGTGGAGTTGCGCAAGGCATGGCTGAGGCAGCGCCAGGTCGACAACAAGGTGCGCGCCAAGTTGCCTTATCGCGTCAAGAACGTCTTTGGCTTCGCGCCCGAGCTCGAGTCGGACACCATCATGGAGAAGGTGCTGAAACGGTACCCCATCTGGTGCGCGGACATGATCACAGACGTGGTGCACGGGGAATGGACGGAGTGCTATGAAATGGTGCAAGAGCAGGACGCCCACCGCCGCGCCAACAATAAATCACCTGGTCTTTTCGCGAGCCTTGGGAGCGCTGCAGAGGCATGGCATCTCGCAACGGCCAACGCTCAGCTGCAAGTCGCTGCTCGCAATGAGGTCGCGAAGCATCGAGAAGCTGACGCTGCGACCGCAGCTTACCGCAATGCTCGCTCTACGCTAGGGGTGACCGAGAGCGAGAAAGAAGACTTGCAACAAGAGATGCGTGAGGCGAAAGCCGAGCACGAAAGCGCCAAGTCCCGATTGGCTGCCGCGCAAAGCAAGGTAGACAAAGCACGCGCAACAAGAGTGGCACGGCGAGGGCCCAAGCGGTTAGCGGAGCGAGTAGCCACTGTCAGGAAGCAAGGACGGGCCATGGATGTGAAGGTGTCCGCCACCCATGCTTCCTTCTTCTTAGCGCCCTCCAGTGGAGCAGATAAAGCTCAAGATGCAGACCAGCAAGCTCGCAACGCGCCGAAGCCCCTGTCGGTGCAGCCGGGCCAACGCGTGAAGTTGCAAGGGTCTCAAGCCGTGTACTGCGTTGTAGAGAACAACAAGGATCCTCCAGCGCTCACTGCGTTGTACCAAAAGCGAGTGGGCGGTTGGGTGAAATTTGCAGGCAAAATGGAAGGCTTAGATGCGGAAGCAGTGGCTGCTCGCACCCCGACCTGGACCGTCACCGAAGAGCAAGCAGCGAGCATCAAAGTGGACCGCTGCTGGACTCACCCAGATGCCAAGCAGGTCACTATCTCCGTCCTGCCCCGCCTCCCATTGCATGAATTCCTTGCCTTCATCGTGACGCGCAACATCAAAGCAGCAGGTCCCGTGCAGGCAGCAGTAAAAGCATGGGAGCGGAGCCTAGCAGGTCTAGCAGCGCGGCTCGCCTCAGCCTCCAACCTCTTCGACGAAGAAGCACCGATGCACGACCGCTTGCTCCGCTACGCGGCACAGCTGCAGCAGCGCCAAGAAAGCGTGCGGCACCTGCAAACGAAAATCACCTTGCCTGGGAGCTATGTGAGCATGTACAGCGAAGTGATCAGCTTGCGCAACACCATCCACCGGATACTGCACAAGGGCCAAGCTCAGGCGCGAGAAAAGCGGAAAGAGCAAGTAAAATTGAAACAATTAGCGACTGACCCTATGCAAAAGTTCATCGATTCGCCGCATCAGCTTGAGGTGGCAGTGGCGTGGCAAGCGATCAACAGCACTGAGGGCGGCGAGAATCCTGACCCTGAACCTTTAGGGTTTATGATGGTAGATACCGAAATTCCGTGCTCTCTCGCTCGTACCTTACTGGGGCGTTACCTCTGGCCTGAGCTGAACAACAAAGCAGGGCACAATTTCACCTATCAACTGGACCGCGAGAATGCCTTAGACATCATGAAGGAGGCCGACACGAAAGTGGATTCCGTGCTGCAACAAAAGCTCGACCCAACCACTAAACGCGTCGAATACACGCTGGTGCTGCGGCCCGACCCGGGGGTGAAGGGAGTCGCCACCATCGAGCCCTGGAACTGGGATGACAAACTCGCCAACTTGACCAATCGCAAGCCAGCCAACCCGGACGACGACGACGAGTCGGACGAAGTGCGCTTTAAGCGAGTGCGAGCGCAAATGGCGCGGCACATGGTGGAGACTCGGAAGCTTTTAGGCCTCAAGGAGCCAGAAGCGACGGCGTCGGACAGCGAAGCGCTGGCGGCCACTGAGGAAGCAGCAGCTGAGGCGGACCCGGGTGAATGGAAGAGTGCTTTGGACGAGGATGGGGTGAAGTACTGGTGCAACAATTTAGAAACCACTTACGACGACCCCGTTCATCAAAATGGCGCTGAGCCACTCTGGACCATGTCCCAAGACGAGAATGGGGATCCGTGCTACTACAACACCAAGACCGGTGAAACTACATACGAAGACCCTTTATGATCGGAAGCGGCGTATTTTGCGGCACAGTAGGAGTCGCCGACGCCAAGTTTATCCTCTCACAAATACCAATCTATACCGGTTGATGGCGAATACATATCTAGATTTAATTTTGATCTTCATCTATGACGTCCAAGAAGAACACAGGCTACATGCTACATGAACAATAAACCCATGAGAATTTCCTTCTGGCTTCTAGTCTTCGAGGTATATCGATTGGAAGGTGGTGATAGTGTAGGTAGGCCCAATTGTTAGCAAATAGGACATCTGCGTCTGTGGCGCATTTCCAGAAAAAAAACTAATTAGGAATAGTGAATAGAATCCGAATCCGTACTGCCAGAAAAAGAATAATAGAATTTTTAATATGGATATACATGTTGGCCTCACTAAGCACCAGCACTCGCATTCAAAGAACAGGGGCTCCTAGCTATTCGACTCAAAAACGAATGAAGACAAAGCCAAATGACACAAGAGCCAATTCTGCGCGTGGCAAGTCCAATTCGTAACAAGAGGAAGTTTTGATAAATCACACACCCAGCTATACTTGCTTACTTGCAACGGCAGTAGAATCGCGCTCTGGTATAGAACCTCAATTTATTTCTTCTCCAAAAACAATTCAAGGGCATCGTTTTCAGCTCGAAGTTCCTCGTTCAACGCCTCTTCTTCTTCCAAGGCTGCTAAAGAGCTGTCGAATGAAGCCAAAGCAGCATCGAATATCCTCTCAACGGGAAGAGTCGGATCAACTGCAGGGATCGGCACCTTCGAAAAAAAAGCTGGGCAGCCCATGGATACAAAGGAAGTGTGCTCTACCAGCGAGTCATTGCTGTTCAAGTTTGAGACTGACAGGGGCGTTGGCTTCAGTGGGAGTTCACCGGATTGCTGTTGTTTAAAACACTGGACATCCATAGACGTTGTGGACCCAGATGGAGCGCCTAGCGCCAGAGAGATCAAAAACACAGCGGTAGAATCTCCACGATTAATTTTGGCTTCGCTCATGGCCTTTGTTACAGCGGCCTGTCGTATTGAAGGAGTGAGCACCCCACTCTCGGCTCTTGCGACAAACCATCCAATTATCGGCAGCCCCGCGATTGCCTTATTGGCGTCATGGATAAGTTCCTCGTCTAGGTGCCCAGCACTATTATAAAAGCTGAACCGGGTTCCGGTGGCTATGTAATCATGAATAACGGCTCTTGTCGTAGTAGTTGTAGAGCTCTCAGAATCGTCTGACATGGATGCTTGCTGCACCTCCGCCAGAGTGCCGAAGATGAGCCCTTCGCAATACGCGCAGCTCGATGCCTCGCGAATCAGCCCGGCGAGCAGAGATCCTGGGATGCTAATTGTCATTTATCAAAAAGTGTAAATCGCCTATAGTTATACTTGGTGAACCCAATTATGAAGTAGCTTCAATACTACGAGATAGTCAAGATCGCTTTACTTTAACACTGTCAGAATTATAGAAGGTCCAAAGGCACTACACACGATGCAACTCGTACTTTGCTCTGCCGATCCTCCAGCACAAGGCTTACGAATATACCAGAACTGTAAATCTAGCTATCAATGCTAACCAGCTAGAGCTAAGCTAATTATTTGCCCCAGCTCTCATTGTTTTCCCTTCGAATGTCATGTTGTGTGTAGCAGATTTCTGTGAGGTCGAGGGAGAGTAAACGTAAACGCTGATTGGCTGAAAACATCAACTAATTCCTGATGATCGATGATCGATGATCGATCGTCTATCTTGTCATAAAATCATGATGAGCATGGCAACCGACCGTGAGTAGCTGCTCTTTAGTGCTTATGGACTGAGCTCAGCTTAAAGTTTGACAGGAAGCCTTTCCGCTGCTACAGTTCGAACACGCTGCCAGCAAATTTCTGGAAACCTAGAGTCTAGTTCAAGGACTATTCGACGAGACTGTAAATAAAAAACAACAAATTAAAATGCCGTACGCAGACACAGAAGAAAGCCCCATGCACCCCGAAAAGCTCCTGGCTGGCGTTGCGATGGCAGCTATGCTTGCATGTTTAGCAATCGCTGTTGTTGGCCGTATCCTAGGTGAGATTTCTTGAACTTCACACCTTCGTTATGAATTAGATAATCAGATAATTTTCACACTCGTACGTTTGCGTTTGTGTGTGCGGACAAATAAGGCTGGGACGACCCAACAGCACCGAGGGGCTTCAAGCGCCAAACATTAGCGGAATCAGCCCGAGCTAAGCGAGCTGCCACCGCCAGCGCACAGGCTGAGGCTCAGATGTTTGCGAGCTATGGGCACAAGCAGCCTTCGTGGCTAGAGGAAGACGATGTGGAAAATGGGGAGGATGAGACTGTAGCTCAACCTCACCAAGTTGACGTTCGAGCGACGATTGATTTCGAAGACTCGATGACGTTTATTGATGACGAAAGCGAGGCAGGTGGCGCCAAGCTAGTACCCACTCCTGTGAAGCCCATTCGGCCTCCCGCAGGAACGACGAATCAGTCAGCAGAAGAGATACAGAAAAAAGTACGAGAGCAGCTCATGGAAGCCAAATCTGCTCGACCGGTGGAATCTGCACCTCCTGTCGCTGGGAGTGTCTTTGGAGCGTCCTCTGCGGCGGCTTACGTCGATAGTATGCGGTCTTTTAGAGAGTCCTCTGAGATGGCTTCAACTAGCCTCAGCAACGGCCTCACTGGTGGCCTCTCTAGCGGGCTAGAACTTGGGAATGACGCAATGGACTTCGTTGGACAAGGTCTCGAGACAGGCTTCGACAACATAGCTCTTGCACTTGGCACCACTTCCTTTGGAAGCTTAAGCAGAGGGCGCAATGGAGAGATCTATGTGAACCGTGGCAGTGCGATCTGAGATTTCGACCAATGATCCTAAGTGTCGCCGGTTAGGTGCTTCAAGGAGCTGCTTGACCAGAAGAGACATCGCGGGGAGCTGCCAGGCGATTTCATGTCTTTTCTCTTGAATACGAATCTCTCTACGCCCAAGCGCCTTCAAGCTCTGGCTAGTAGCAAATATATAAAAAGCCCTTCTACCTTCTAGGCTAGAAGGCACTTCTACGTAGCAGGTAGCAGACGTAGCATAACGATTTCAGGTATATCGCAATGAAACAAGGAAAGGTTTAGTTTAGCGGAGCCTGTCTCTGTCTCAAACAAGAAAAGATATCACCAGCAGTCAGAAATAACGAAATAAGAAATAATGGAGTCTCCACTTTGACTCTCGAATGGGGAAAATGTCTGGGTGGCTTGGTGCTATTATTAGCAAAGCAGTGCGGGCCCTAGCGGCCCGTTTGGTGCAACGTCAGCGCATTTTTGTGACAACCCCGTGGTTGTGGCTTTTGGTGCTTTGTCTTTTCGGTAAATACACTCTATTGTGTATATATTAGTGCTCTCTTTGGCAGCACTCTTGTGTGTAGAGCAATCGTTCTCTTGGAACTTTCCGAAGTTCCCTTGTTTGAGCCTTTGACTTGGTCTGTTCGCATCCAGCTCGCCGTGCGAGCGCGTTACTCAGTGGTTGGTTGACGATGTCGGCCGCAATTAGGAATCGCATTCCGACATTGAACGCCGTTCGCATTAACGCTTCTTCCCGACTGAGTACTGAGTACCAGTGAGTACTTTATGTAAACAACTAAACAACTGTAACTTTCTACAGCTCTCGCACATTACACATTACATCACTCTGTAAAATCTCTGTCAACTTTAGTCGATAGTATGTACTATACAGTAGTGTAGTCGATCCTACTACAGATACAGTACTAAAGTACTACAGAGGGGGGGGAACCGAAGAAAAAATTACCCCATTTTAATTATCCAGGTCCAATATAAACGACCTAGAAGCCCCAACGTATATCTTTTCGGGCTAAATCGGACCTTGCGGACGCGCTGGTGGCTTCAGAAATGAAATTGGAGTCGATCTTGGTGGTCATTTCTATCAATATATATACCTCCCCTGTACAACACCGGCAATCCCGAATATAGCCTCCGGCTCTTATTACAGCCCCATTGCAAGCAAATGGCCCTGTTTGGCCATTTATTCTCTTCACTGTTGTCTTTAATGACTTTAGGGGGCTTCCCGGCGTCAGTAACAGCGGCGTACCCCTTCGTGGCGCGGGCATTTACGTTGACGACGA
>Ga0307931_1002990_pt1 | contig 10512 bp, 8 predicted proteins | sample OrgLakmetageno47_FD_201816 | JGI IMG/M metagenome (GOLD analysis project Ga0307931, IMG submission 201816) | Saline water microbial communities from Organic Lake, Antarctica - #47 | ecosystem: Environmental > Aquatic > Non-marine Saline and Alkaline > Saline | place: Antarctica: Organic Lake... | reverse complement strand
TCAATAGGGTGGGCGGTCAAGGCGACCTTGAAGTGGTTCTAGGCTCCCTCACCGGCGCGGGGGTCTTCGTGACGACCGTCGTGTTAGGAGCCGTGATGCTGGTGACCGCTCCGGGGAAGCTCAAGGTCTCCAAGAACAGCACGCGGCGCGACGTCCTCGCTTACTTGGTGACGGTGCTGGTGATCATCAGCGTGGCGTGGGACGACAAAATTACCGTCTTTGACGCGATTGGTCTGCTCCTGGTCTATGTGTCCTACGTAACCGCAGTGGTAGCCCTCAGTGTGTCTGGGAAAGACGGCCAAGGCGACAATGAGGGCGGTGAGAATGAGGGCGGTGAATACGATAATGGCAGCGCAAAGGAAGGTGAAGCAGAGGGAGAAGAAGGCAATGATGGTTTAACCCCATTGGCAGGACTAGTGTGGCCCGAGGGCGAAGGTGGCACCATGCTCTTAATTGAACGTGTGCAGGTGCGATAACATAAAGGAAGTGTGACACTCTCGTGTCTCTGTCTCCCTGTAGTCGCTTGTTATTCTGATTAGCAAATAAAGGTAGCAAAAAACATGCAAGACTTTTCTCTGAGCTCGTTCGTATTTCTATTCTAAACTCCCTCCCTCTTCCTATCCCCATTCTCTTCACCCCAGGTGATTGCCGAATTGCCGTTCACTTTAATGCGGTGGGCGAGCATTCCCTCGTCGGACGCGAGCTGGGACCCCAAGCGAAGAGCGTTCACCATCCTGTCCCCGACTGGCCTCGCTGTTATCCTCATGGTCGACGGCGTCTTTGGGGTAAAGTTACTCCCTGTATAACTTGATATAAACCCCTACGATGCACATCTCTTTTTTATTATTAATACTGCTTCTCCTATCTCAAAGTTTCGGTGAGGTCATAGGCTTTTCAGTTCGATCATCGCTGTTCTTTCTTACGATGAACTGTGCGTTCTTGCGTTTTTCATTTTCATTTTGATGTTGCACAGGTGATTGAAAAAGACGACGTGTGGGTGCGGGTGCCTCAAGCATTGAATTTGCCGATAGCAGCTCTGGTCATCATGGGAGGCATCTTTTGCAGCGTTTGGGTTTGGCTCGCTACGCAAGTGAGGAGAATGAGTGCCCGTTTTTTTAAAAGAGGCATAGTAAAGTGGATTCAAATCGTACATATATATATATGATATCATGATTTAAAACAGAATTGCAACTGTAAATTACTATATTCTCAACGAACAACATGGTCTTACCGCACTCTCTTTGTGTGGCAAATTCAAATGTTTCTTTCCCAGGCATCTGAGAACCAGCCGCCAGTGGTTGCTATTCCAGCCAATGAGGCAGCAGCGGCTGCAGCGGAAGAGGCTAATGCGAACTCAAGAGGAGGCGGAGCACACCCTAGCGGTGGAGGTCAAAAAGGCAACGACCACTTGCCGTGGTGCTACCCGTTGTTTGTGGTGGGAGCCTTCGGGTCGTCGGTGGTGTGGTTGCACTTGATCGCAGGCGAGCTGGTCGCGCTCATGGAAGCCGCCGGCATCGCTCTGGGGGTCTCCACAGCCTTGCTTGGGTTAACGGTGCTCGCGTGGGGCAACAGCGTCGGCGACCTCATTTCCGACACCACGGTTGCGCGGGCGGGACAAGTGCAAATGGCCGTGTCAGCTTGCTTCGGGTCGCCTCTTCTGACCACTTTACTGGGCCTAGGCCTGGCCTTAACGGTGACGACGACGCAAACCTACCCTGTGCCGTTCCTCATTGGTCCGCCTCGATCGAGCCTCATCTTCGGCTGGTGCTTCCTCATGACCAGGTTCGACTTTCTCTATTCCTAGATTCATGCAGTAAAGTTTGACCTTGCCTACGTAAGTCTGACAATCCTCGTGTGTATATGTTATTTCGTACTATCACTTGTTTGCGTGTGTCGCTTCCAGTCTCGCTTTGAGCCTTGTGGTCTTCAATTACTACAACTACGAGCCGCCTCGCAAGTATGCTTTTGTGCTCTTCGGTCTCTATGCAGTCTTCCTCTTCTCCTCGCTTAGCAGCGAAGCTGGAGCTTAAGATCGATCCTTAGAACTATAGCAATGATAATTTGGAGCGAGCTCTTATCTCTTATCTCAACCCATAGAATAATTCAAAGTTCCGGACTTTCAGCTATCTGTGTTTGGAAGCTGGAAGGGCGGGCTAGTCCAATTCGCTGCTACTGCTTAGCCTCATGGGCTAATCCACTTGATAATACTTATTTCTGCTTGCTGCCTGTCTTGCTGTATATTATGCATGTGCCCAATTAGTTTTCTACTCGCCACTGCCATATGTGTAGGTGAAAGTTGTGCTGTTTTGTGTTGGCCCTTCCTGATTGCCAGTCCTCTCGTGACCTGTACAAACATATATCTGTATCTGTACATCTCAGTTGGGTTTCCTTGAAAAACAAAAATTATCTGCCGCATACAGGGATAGTTCGTGTTCAGAGCAAGTCCGACTGGGCTGAGAGCCCTCATGATCTCTTCTCTAACTAAGTCGAGTAATGCGAAATTTAAATCGACAATGACGTGAAAGAAGAGGCTGTTCTTCAAGACTGTTGACACTTAGATAGATTTAATGGCCGCATGAGCATCTGTGCTTGAGTAATTAGTTGTAAACTTGGACAAGAATTACTGTATTCTTCGTGTTGGTCTGCCTTTTGGCTCTCTTCCAAGCCCCTCGAGGTCCGGATATGTGTGAAATATATTTACACGTGAGATGCTCTACTACAATCGTAGACTGCCAGGAGGAACTTTATAATTGAACTGAGTCTGTTTTATCAGACGAGTATGCGTGCCTGATAAACTCCTCTTCTTGTATGAGCTTCTTTGCAGTGTATTTATAAGACAGGCCCCGAAGGGCCGGAATTAGCAGGCTAACAGGTAGAGAAGAAAAGCAATGCAGCGCAAACTAAACCTAAGAAGCTAATCAGGCGCACATGCCCGAGTGGCCATGGAAGTGATGGTAGCGGTCTAAAGTGGCACGCTCCTCCATGCTCTGAGAGTGCAGCTCAAAAGAAGAGTTTCCGTATTTATGCTGATTAGCTTACTAATTCCGGCCCTTCGGGACCTGTGTCAGAATAATAGAACCGTGGTAATCATTAAACTCATTGCCTTGGCCGTCTGGTCTTGCTGGGCACTTTTTAAGATGTTTTCCTGCATCACAAGGCACGATAATCAAGTCCGTGTTACTTAGAGTTCGATTACTTGTTCCAAATTATCGCTCAAATAAAATTGCTCAATTGGGATATGTCAACACTGACACCAGTCTTCGGAGCTTTGGGGTCTCCGTCAAAACAGGTGCTCATAACATCTGGTATGACATCTGATGTGCTCCTGCATCACAAGGCATTATAATCGAGTTCGTGTTACTTAAATTTAGATTACTTCGGAGCTTCAGAATCTCCGTCAGAACAACTGCTCATCAAATCTGGTATGACGGGTATGACTTTTAATGTGTTTTAATTTACACATTTCATACTTAGGGCACGTCCGTGTGGCCGAGTGGTTAAGGCGATCGACTAGAAATCGATTGGAAAATTTCCGCGTAGGTTCGAGTCCTGCCGCGGACGAAATCTTTTTCGTTCTGTCCATTTTTTTCCGTCATTCTATGAATATTTACCCAGCTCAATGTATTATTAAAATGATGCTCGATTAATTACGAACTCGCCCGAATAATGCAAACCAAGGATCATAAAAGCTAATTCTCGTACTAAGCAGTGTAAGCGGTAATTGGTCCCTCCATGAAGTTGATACGTAAGGATGACGCCCGTTGGGACGCATAGCACCACCAGGAGCAAGCTGGATGTCTTAAATCCTATTCAAGAAGCCGTCCTAAAAAGCCAAAACCAGGGAGAAGCATCTTAATTTGAAGGCTGTGGTAACTCCAGTGTTGATATTCTCCACTAAATTGAACTATTGTAGATGGGGCTGTTAATTAGAAAAATGATTGGCTTACCTTCTACAGAGTAGTACAAGTTCCTTTGCGTTCTTTCTCTGCATGTTAGCTTTCTACTTCCGGCCCCTCGGGGCCCATGTCAAATGGTTGGCTACTTCCACGCCTGTGCAATATCTCATCCTTTTATTGGCATGATACTGCTTTTACACGAAAGAATGAGCTCGTAGTCTGTATACATATCGGTCCGCACAATTGCTCAAAATACACGTATCGATCGGCACATAACCCGTGCGGCATTCAGCTCTGAGTCGCTTACTTTCCAGCTATCTATATCTATTCCTACTAGCTAGTGGCCATCCACTTAGTTTCTATATCCTTGGAGTTCTCCGTGTGGACTTGCGGTGGTGCTCCAGCTTCAAGCTTCATCATGCGTAGGTTTCAATCAGCAACAGCCGCCAGCCACCAGAGGTAAAGAGTGCGCCACCAAGCCTTCAAGTTTTCATGAGAGTTATGATGTATAGGTCAGTATGCAATGTGGTTCGTAATTCCCCGAGGGATTCAAGTAATCATTAGCAGAGGAGGACTCCAACTATTTGTGAGGTGTCAGAAGCTTTTCCTGGGCAGGACTGAAAAACTAACAAACTGTGTTCAGGCTCGGAAACACTTAATTCGCAATGACCTCTTAAAGTGTACTACTCTGTAGTGCTAATGCAGAAGGCTGAAGAAATAATCACTGCTGGTGGTAGTTGCTTACTGGTTGGGTAGCACACTCTAGGCCGAACATAGCATAGGATAGGTCGGAGGGTCAAGTGCATTCCTTATGTGCCTCTGTGACTGCTGTGTACTTGCCTTTCTTTGTTTTTGGGAGAGTATTAACTAGACTAGACTAGACTAGGTCGGAGTTAGATTAGATTATACTCCCCAATTGCAAAGAAATAACAACAAATAGCATAAAGGTGCGTTCTGATAAATCCTCCAGAACAAGTCTGACTGGGCTGAGTGTCCTTTTGCGTAATGCTATGTTCATCTTTACTCTCATAAACCCTGTAGGATCAATTCTCGGAAGGAGGCATAGGTTTGGAGTACGTCCGCGATCTCCACTCCGACCTATCCTCTGCTATGGCACGCCACTCCGGTCAGAGTAGTGATCGAGGACATACACGAAGCCTATACCTCTGTCCAAGAATTGACCCTGCAGGGTTCATGAGAATAAAGATGAACATTGCATTAGCAAAAGGACACTCACTTTACCCAGTCAGACTTGTCCTGGAGGATTCATCAATACGCAGCTTTTTGCTCTTTGTGGATGTTTCTTTGCAATTGGGGAGTATAATCGAATGAGAATGTGCTATTTTGCCCTTGTCTTCCTTTGTACTGGTACTGGAGGAGTGCGAATTAGATTAGATAAGTACGGAAACCTGGCTTGGAATTCATGTTACTACTAAAAGCGGCAACGCAGAGTTCCCTTTTGGATAAGGGATCAGTACATACAAGCAAGATGCACAGTCGACGGGCCAACCCCCTCTGTATACTACAGGGGGTGCCCCATACTCCAACACTCCCACCCATCTTGCGCCCTTCCGTGCTTGCACGGTGCGCACGATGCATAAATTCGTAACTCATTCCTGCTTCGCTTCCTGCTGCTTCCTGCTTCGCAGTTCCCATTGTCGAACTCGAACTCGAACTAATACAAACCTAAATGACACAGAAGCCAATGCTGCAGGCAGAAGTGTACGCGCATGCGTTGCGCGCAAGTCAAAATCCCATTGTACCGTGGACTCACACCACGATTGTATCTTTTCATTTCGTGGGAGGTGTGGCTATTTCTTGCGTGGTGTAGCTCTTCAGCGAATCGTTCTGGCATTCCTGAGGCGTCTCTTGTCCAAGGATCATGGGTGAAGACCAGTTCGTCGGTCTTCTTCCGCATTTGGGCTCTCAATTTCCACCGTCTGCGCAACGAGCTAATGCCTCCGACCGCTACCGTCGTTGCCGCCGAGACATTCTTTGTCTCCGGCTGTTGGTGTCACACCGTCGTTGCCGCCGAGAAATCCTAGTTCTCCGGCTGATAGTGTTCAGTCTTATGTCGCGAGGTCTTCAATATCCGGCTGCTGCTTCATGCAGTCTTAGGCCGCGATACTATCTCTCCAGCTGCTCTTGGCGTAGCCCAAAGCTTGAGTCTTCTATGCTGATGTGGTAGGCGTCCTTCGTGGACGAGGAGGACTCTCCCAAAATAAATAATAACTTCAATGGAGGGTTCATGGGCTGAACCCGGTCAACGTGACCTCGGTTTAAAAAATCCTGGCCCCAGATAAATCTGAGCGAACTTCCTTTGGCAATCCCGGCACCAAAGGGGCATGCGTCTTCCGCTAAAACAAAACCGACCAATTCGGTGACAGTGGGTCGGCACCCACGCCACCTATCCTCCATGACTTCCATGGCAGGATTCACCCCAACAGCTCTATCTGCACTGAAGGGTCGGACTCTACACGTCCTTCAACCAATGGCAGCCACCAGGCGCACAAAGGTTCTTCCCGTCTAAGTGTGCAACACTTTCACCGGTTCCGCAAGGAGTTTGACGGGCGCTAAAGATTCGCGTCGCTACAATGCATACATGCCGTCAGGTTCTAGAATGAACAGCATCAAATATTTGCAGAGCGCACAGCGTCCAATCCTATCGTGGCGTCTCCAAATCAAAAAAGGCTTCTGACGTCAAAAATGATTCTGACGTGTCAACGAGAAGCACTGGATCTCCAACATCCTCCCACCCATCAAGCGCGCGAAAAATTCGCAAGCATGATGAGGAGGGCGATCCAGTTCCTTGGCCAGCCGCGCGCACCACGCAGAGTGGCCCCCGCCGCCGAGGCGGGGGCCGATGCGTAAGGCTCATATACCTCTTGAAGTTTCGGTGCTAACGCGGAGGATAAGGGATCAGTACATACAAGCAAGATGCACAGTCGACGGGCCAACCCCCTCTGTATACTACAGGGGGTGCCCCATACTCCAACAACAGCACAGAAATCCCTCTGAAGTGGCCCTTTTTTCTTTTTTCCTAATCTCTTTTTTTTTCCCAAGAACCATTTGATCTTCATCTTTCCTTTTCCTTCTAACATTTTTATTTTAACATTTCTTTGTCTTTGTTGACCCATTTAACCGTTTGACTTCAACCTGCTAGTTACCTCTATAATCCTTCTATAAAAGATAAAAATAAAAGGGTTCATATTCATCTGCGGAGGAATTCCTTCAAAATGTTTTTTATTCCCAGGACTACTCGCAATTGAACTATTTGCCATTTAGTCGCTATCACTGTCGCTATTGTTAAAGACGGTTTTTGTGGCCTTTTTGCTCATGTCAACGTCCTTGAAGAACGCTCCGTAAGTCTTGTCCACTTTGCGCTTGGTTGCCGTGCCCCACTGCAGGAGCGAGGGCGGCACTGGCTGGTTCGCGTTCTTGAGCACGTTTTGAAGTTCGCCGGCGTGAGCCTTGTCACCCACATGAAAGAAAGTGTGCGCGTGGCCTGTCTTGCCCGCGCGGCCCGTGCGGCCGATACGGTGGACGTAGTCCTCAATGGTGAGGGGAAACGAGTAGTTGATCACCACTTCAACGTCGGGAATGTCCAAGCCCCGCGCCGCCACGTCCGTCGCAATCAGCAGCGGCGCAGTGCCCGCTTTGAAGGCGTTCACGGCTTCTTCCCGCTCGCGTTGGCCCTTGTCTCCGTGCACCGCTGCGCACGCCCATCCTTTGCTTCGCAGCATGGTCTCCATCCGCGCGCACTCCTTCTTGTAGAGCCCAAACACCAAAACACGGTTTTCGCGGCTGCTGTGGTGCTTTTGCAGCAGGCCCAGAAGCTTTCCGTCGCGCTCTCGCTCCTCCACCACCTCCACCACTTGGGTGATGCGCACATTCGCGGTCGCTTCGCTGTGGGCCGACCCAACGGTCACCTTCAGCGGCTCCTTCAAGAACTCAATCGCCAGCTTTTGAATCGCCATAGGCCAGGTTGCGCTCAACATCGCCGTTTGCCGATGCTCCGGAGCCGCGCAGGCCCCGATGATGGCCCGCATGTCCGGCAAGAAGCCCATGTCAAGCATCCTGTCCGCCTCGTCCAACACGATGTACCGAACTTCCGACAGGTCTACGGACCCTTCCTCACTGAGGTCGCGCAAGCGCCCTGGTGTGGCGATCACCACTGCCACTCCCTTCTTGATCTCATCTTTCTGCGCATGCTTTGGCATCCCACCGTAAAGGCACGTAACATTCACGCCAACGCCTTTCGCAGCACTCGCCGCAACCTCGGAGGACTGAATCGCGAGCTCCCGAGTAGGAGCCACCACCAGCACCTAAATATACAAGGAGGAATTTGAAAACATGTCAGACGAATGACCACACAGGCGTGAGCGAGGTCATAAAAAATCCCTGGCCACGCCTTACTACTCGCACTGAGATTGACTCTGCCTACCATCGGTTGCTGCCATTTGGGCGGCTTGCCGCCCCATCGCTGCAAGATCTGGTGCAGCCCTGGAAGCACGAACGCGAGGGTCTTGCCGCTGCCCGTCTCGGCTAAGCCAATCAGATCGCGATTCGCCAGCAAGATGGGCCAGCACTGCGCCTGAATGGGGCTCGGTTGCGTGAACGTGCTGCATGAGGCCTTCACCACGTTCGCTGGCAGGCGTTTGTCGTTGAAGGCGAGAGTCGGCAGCGTGCATTCAAGCTCTTCGCTCACTTGAACCAACTTTTCATCACGCCAATTCTGAGGAACGAGAAGCATAATTAAGATCGGAGCGACAAATTCACGTGAGAAGATGAGACATAGAAGGACTCGCTTTCATGCAATGATAGCGACCAAAGAGATACGGAGATATACTAAGTATTGAGATAGCGAGGCGCCAGAAAGCGCAATGCAAGATCATGATGGTTTGCAATCCTAGACCCACATTGAGAGGGTAGAAGATCAGATCACAAGGACAGCACCATCAACGTGATAGCTTATTCCTAGACACAATTAAGCTGCTTGAGCACCTATTTACCTGGATTTCGGGGCTAGTTTCTACCGCATTGCCTCCAGCTTTTTCATCTTTTTCCGTGTCGGCTGCAGCTGCCTTCTTTTCTTTCTTCGACTTCTTAGCAGGCTTCTCGGCTTGAGCAACCAGCTTGACCTCTTTCCCTTCTACTGTGAAACCAGCATCTTCAGCCTTCGCAGCTTGCTTCACAGCCTTTTTGAACTCACTTTTCTCCAGCTCCGAACCTACTGCCTTCTTCAGTGCTTTTAGGCTCATCTCGGATACTTTACCAAGCTCTTTACGGACCGACTTGATAAGCGCCGCTTCACCATCTTCGGCGGAACGCTTAGGCATGATTGTAGCACTACGATATACAGAAAACTGTTAAAGTTATAGTCGGCCGCTCCTTAAGTTGCGCTCGATTATGATATCTGTAGGAAGCTTCAATCGGATATTCGATTCAGCGAGGTTCTCGTTAGCTTTCAGCGACCACACCTTTTTCTTTACAACACAAGAGGGGGATTCGTCTTTGAAGTGTGTACAGAAGTGGTTTGTTGGTTTGTTGGCAGATTCTGGGCATAAAAATTAGTCATAACCGTCCGGCGCCCGGCGCCCGCCGTCCTTCCTTCTGACCACATTGGATTGAAAACTAGCCACAAACACGGGTGCAAATGAACCGCCAGGTTCCTCCATATCGCCCAGGCTCAAAACCTAGCGAGGCCCGGGTCGAGTTCTTAACTGGGTTGCTCATCGACAAGGTCGGCACACAATACCGCTTTTTGTAGCCGTCATAGATGTGATCGATGCATTTTTCAAAATCATGTTCGATTTTAGGTTAAAGAGCGGAAAGACAACATCAAGATGGGCGTCAAAGAGTTGTTCCGCAGGCATGACGTTGATAACTCTGGCTTCCTCGAGGTACTCACAATAGCAATAAATCGAACTTTAACCAGGCTTCTAATGATGAGCTACCCTTCACTCTGGGATCTGGGAAGTCAGTTGCCCCATCATCATTTCTTATCATAAACTCATATCCTTCCACAGATGCGAGAATGCATTCGAGCGCTCAACGACTTTATGCCGGGCTATGATCATATGGAGTACCAGGGGATTGTGAAAATGTTTGACCCAAATGACGACGGACGCCTTGACATTCATGAGGTAAGAATCAGGCACAGCAAATGAGAGAGTCACGCAATTGCTAGCCTTAACTCTTGCAGCTGTTAAATCTTCGCCATAGGTCAACTGAGACCCATACTGCCAAAGACCACCCTGTTCAGAGCCTCTCGCTTCACCACATCACTACCTCTCCACCCCCCTTCACGATGGATCGTAATCTTAGGTGTCTCAAGCGATGAACGACTTTCATTACGGCGATACCGTGCCAGGGCCACCGCCACCTCCCAAGGATTGGGGCACTCAGCATTTCGAAGACCCCCCACCGCCACCCAAATACCAGGACCACGTTACTCGTTCGATGAAAGCCTCCATGAACCCTCTGATGAAAAAGCAGCACGAAAGTGAAGCTTCCGCTACGCTACACCGCGCCACCACTGCCGAGAATGACGACGATGAGACAGCCTCTGACGCTGGCAGCAACTTTTCGTTTCCCGAGGAGGTGCGAGAGCGCT
>Ga0307931_1002989_pt1 | contig 10512 bp, 9 predicted proteins | sample OrgLakmetageno47_FD_201816 | JGI IMG/M metagenome (GOLD analysis project Ga0307931, IMG submission 201816) | Saline water microbial communities from Organic Lake, Antarctica - #47 | ecosystem: Environmental > Aquatic > Non-marine Saline and Alkaline > Saline | place: Antarctica: Organic Lake... | reverse complement strand
TGGGCATACTCATTTGAATATGCCTTATTAATGTTGCGGCGCACGTTAGAGGTCTTAAAACTATGCATGGCCGCCTAGAAGCTGTGGAGAGCGTCTTGAGTGGACGGAGAGCTACGCAAAAAAAAAACCTATCTTTTGTACTTGGAACTACGGGTACGGGTACGGTATCTACGGTATATACTGTATATACCGTAGTTGGATTTCCAAAAACTACTGGTTCGCCCAACCCTACTCATAAGTAATAAGCGCACCATTCTCGACTCACTCATTCACTTGTATATGTACTGTGTGTATAGTACAGTACTTTAGCCACTTTTAAAAAATACGTCATTCAAAAGACCTCGATAAGTCAGTCAACATCGAAAATTGCTTTGGACGAAGTGACGAAGTTCGCAAGGCGGGCATGGAAGCGAAGTAGAAGTAGGAAGTCGCAGCATTCTGATGCTACAGAGGTTTAGCCTAGAAGATCCCCACAGTTTTGCCGGTGGAGCGCCGATATCATGGCGATATTTCGAGGTCTGACTCCGCCGTGAAGTTTCTCAGTAGTGTCCTTGCCATGTGCCATGACGGAAGTGCAGTTCGGGCCGGATTTATCTGAGTAGCAGATTTACCTCTTTTTAGATCGCCGGGATTGTTCCACGGAATCCGATGAAGTCCAGCCAGCGTAGGTGTCAATTGATAACAGAGCATTGAACACTGTGAAATCCCATGTTTTTCGGATGTTTTGAGCCCATGATGCTCATGTGTGAACAGTGGGGTTTTCTCTTACCTCGTTAATAAGACTTGGTCGCTTCCTAGTCTCTCCAAATCGGCAGTTTCACCGTTCACTCCTCCAGTAACACTGCGATTGGGGGTGTGTTCGTACCAAGGAAAATGATTTCATGTCCATGGGTCAAACAACTATTTAATTTCTTCGAACTCGAACTAATTTCCTAAGCGCAGAGGGAAGTGTAAAGAAGTGCTGCGTGCCACTGTAGCTGGGAGAATGATTAGCGAAAATGAGGGGGGGGGGGGGGTTGTATACCATCCGCACCTTAAATGTGCAATTCACTTTCGCCTATTCGCTATTCGAATGACACAAGCATGTCAGCAAATAACAATGATAAATCATACAGCACAAAAACAATTTATTTATATGTTCTTTTGTCGGAAAGTATACGGATTCGTGGAATGGATTGCGCCCTTCTGTCATGCTGTGTTCTTACCAAACCCTGACAACTGACAACACCACAGTCGAACATGCAGGTCTGCAGATTTGCGTTTGCTTGCTTTGAAAAGTGCGGGGTTTCCAATCTCATACGATTGAAATTTCATTTGGCTTGAAACGTGGAAATTAGTTCAGAAATAATCCATAAATGCAACCGGGTTGTTGGAGCAAAGGCAAGGGCCAACTAATATGGAGGGCGGGGGCAGAAGGCAGGTGGCAGGTGGCAGGTGGCAGGTGGCATGATGGCATGATAAAATTTTCGCGTTTCTTATTGCCCCACTCCAATACACCCCAGTCCCAATATGCCTATGCATGAACAAAAGCAGATACAGATATGCGCCTCCCTAAATATCATTTTTACAGGAGGCATTCCACATGCCGCATACACATACATGAAATATTATACCATTCGTTAAAGTCGTAAAGCGTAAAGCGTCTAGAACCCTAGAACCCACGAACCCACTCTGGCCACTCTACTATTTGCTGTTTGGCTGGATTTGAGAAGTAAGCAGCAAACTATGGACTTTTCAGCCTAAATGATTTGATGCTAAGAAGCAAGAAGGAAAGAGCTGGCCGATATGAAACCCGATTGGCGATTCTAACACAGTAATGTACAGCGACCTCAAGCGTTTCGAGGTACGAAAGCAGGGATTCCAGTGATGGCCCTGCCGAGAATAAGCGCGTGGACGTCATGAGTGCCCTCGTAAGTGTTGACAGCCTCAAGATTCATCACGTGCCGAATGACGTGGTATTCGTCGCTGATTCCGTTCCCACCCAGCATGTCTCGCGCCGCTCGAGCTGCGTCAAGGGCTTTGCCACATGAGTTGCGCTTGGTCATCGAAATCATCTCGGGCGCCGCTTGATTCGTGTTGAGAAGCTGGCCAACGCGGTAGCATGCCTGAAGGCCTAGCGCAATTTCAGTGCTCATGTCTGCCATCTTTTTCTGCATCAGCTGGTTCGACGCCAGCGGAGCACCGAACTGCTTGCGGTCTAGAGTGTACTGGCGCGCCGTGTCCAGGCAGAAGGACGCCGCGCCGAGAGCGCCCCAGCTGATCCCGAAGCGCGCACTGTTGAGGCACGAAAAGGGTCCACCAAGGCCACGGGCAAGAGGTAGCTGGTTGGCTGCTGGAACGGCCACGTCATCCATGAATATCATGCCGGTGGTCGAGGCGCGGAGCGAAAACTTGCCCTCGATTTTGGGCGCCTCAAGGCCTTGCATACCCTTTTCCAAAATAAAGCCACGAATAACACCCTCGTCGTCCTTTGCCCAAATAATGAAGACATCTGCGATGGGAGAATTCGTAATCCAATTTTTGCTGCCGCTCAACCGCCACGATCCATCGGCCTGCTTGTGCGCCCTCGTTTCCATGTTGCTCGGGTCACTCCTGAAAATGGAGAGATGTGGCACGAAATTGGTAAGGCAGAACCGGTCGACGTCGAATGACGACAAAATTACATGGAATGGAAACATATAACCACCTACCCGTGGTTAGGTTCTGTGAGACCAAAGCAGCCGACGAGCTTTCCCTTGGCGAGCTCAGGAAGCCATTTCTTCTTCTGTTCTTCGCTCCCGAAAGTGTTGATTGGGTGCATCACAAGGGAAGATTGCACACTCATAGCTGAACGGTAGGCAGAGTCGACCCGCTCCACCTCGTGTGCAATGAGCCCATATGCATTGTAACCCACGCCTGCGCAACCGTAGCCCTGAATGGTGGGTCCCAGGAGGCCGAGCTCTCCGAACTCGGTCATAATTGCGCGGTCAAAAGTCTCATTTCGATTCGCCAAGGTCACGCGAGGCATCAACTTTTCTTGACAATAAGCTCTGGCTGTTTCAGCAACCATGGATTCTTCCTCAGTTAGCATGGACTGCAACCGAAAAGGGTCGGACCAGTCATAAGCCGCCATGGACACAGCCCGGCGGAGTCGGCTTGAGGCACCTCGAGTAGTAAGGCGGGGAAAAGCCATGAGTGCAGGGTCCTTCAGAAGACTGGAATGCTTCAGTTATTATACGAGCCTTTTGATTTGAAAACGATTAAAACTTCGTTCAAGTGCCCAGGGCTTGTGCTATAACTCCGGCCCAAGATGTCTCTTCTCTTGACACTTTTGATGTCTGATGAGGCTTCACGCCAAGCAAAAAACGAAAGCTCTGTCTTTCGACTCAAAGAAACAAGCAAGAAGATGCGTGCAGTGATCCGTTTGACAGGACAATACGATGGGTTACCCAGTTAGAAACAAAGACTTTGGTTCGAACTCGAACTGATACAAACCCAAATGACACAGAAGCCAATGCTGCGGGCGGAAGTGAACGCGCGTTCGTTGCGCGCAAGCTACATTTTATTCACCATTCACCAAGTAACTCGGCTACAGGTAGTTTGGGGTGATAGGAGGTTGTAACGTTTAGAAAATAAGGGTTAAAATTTGGTAAATTTCGCTAAGAAAACAAGGGTTTCATCTACAGATAGACACCTTCGCTGCTAATCTCGGTCATATCTCTCTTAAAGTTTGATCAGAAAGCAAGGGTTCCAAGCTTAAAATAAGGGATAAGCATAGAGTATAAGGGCTGAGGCCATTTCCCCCCACTCGAAGTACCTGTACAGTAGTACAGTAGTAGTAACTGAAGTACGTATTGTCGTATTGTATGTGTACAAAAATCAAGTGGTAACATCATTTCTGGAGTAACAATTCCACCCTGTAGCCGTTACAAATCAAGAAGAATGGCCTCACCGGGCAAGGACAACTCGGGCGACGACCTCTACGACTATGACTACTCCATCGACCTCAACTCGGGCGGGAACCCTCCTGCCACTGGTTTTGGAGGATTTAAGCCCACAGCGCAAGGTGGTAGGCTCATGACTGGCGCGCAAGGCCGCATGATGACGGGACAAGTGCCCGGCTCGCGTATGGGCACATCCAGTGGTGTCGGCAGCGGTGATTTGAGGCCTATGACGTCAGTCAGCGGAGCTGGTTATTCGGTAAGCAACTTCCTTCATTCGCTGGCATGCTAGGTCGTTTTTCATGTAGCTGTCGATTGTAGCTTTGCCTGTGTTGCATGGTGAGCTCGCCGTCGTAAGAACTCACGTGGATGTGCTCCTTTCGTACATTTCCCTAGTCTGCCAAAGGCGGTGCTGGAAAGTCATTTGACCCTTTAAATCAGCGTGGAGCAGCACCAGCTCTAGCCGAGAAGGCTGACAACAGCCCCGAAGACTTAGCGCGGGAAATGGAAAAGCAGGTGCACAAACTGATTGAGCAGTCAGCGGAAGCGGCTGCCAAAGGCGATAACGCAGCGGCCCTCGAATTTGCGAAAGACTCCGGCAAAAAAGAGCGAGCGCTGTGCAAACACCGGGAGTCGAACGGTCTAGTGGACCAAATCAATATCGACTTAACCTATGCAGTGTGCTTCAACCTCGCGAATGCGCACCACAAAAATAAGATGTATGACACGGCCTTACACACCTACGGCCTTCTCGTGAAGAACAAGCAGTACCCGCAGTCCGGGCGCTTGCGCGTGAACATGGGAAACGTTTTCTACGAGCAGAAGAAGTGGCCTCAAGCTATCAAAATGTATCGTATGGCGCTCGATCAGGTGAGTGATTTGAAAGAATGAGAAGTGTGTGCTTTTGGTAAGGAAAAAGGAAAGTGTCAGTGATGAGTCTTTTTACAACAATCATTCCACCACTAACCCCTTACCTCTTTTTTAAGATTCCGAACACGGGCAAAGACATGCGGTTCAAGATATTTCGCAACATTGGGAACGCGTTTGTGCGGCTCGGGCAGTTCCAGGACGCGATTCCGTCCTACGAGACCATCATGCAGGGGAGCCCCGACCTGCAAACTGGCTTCAACCTGATCCTGTGCTACTACGCCATTGGCGACTCGGAGAAAATGAAGCGAGGCTTTTCGAAGTTGCTTTCAATCCCTATCCAGGTCCGCGGTTCAGCTTTAGTCCTCGATTTCCCCTCCTGAAGTAGCGCTGTCGTTGTGTGGCCTTTGACTTTTTGTCGTTGGACGACGGCGTTTCATCCCATGAAGTTCGCTTTTTGTATTTCGGTACGTGCCTTTCACCCCATGCACTCTCGCAGGGCGCAGGCGACGACGACGACGAGGAGCCCGAGGAGTCGAAAGCGGCGGACGATGCCGAGGCAGTGGGCACGCGACGCGATGAGTTGCGGCAAGAACTGAAGCGCCGCAAGCGAGAAGCCCACAACTACATCTTAACGGCCGCCCGTCTGGTGACCCCCCAGCTGGACAAGAAGGATTGGGCCGCTGGCTACAAGTGGGCCATTGAGATTTTGAAGCCGGACCACGAAAACATGGCGTCGGAGCTGGAGATCGACATGGCCCTCACCCATTTGAAGCGACGAGAGTTTGAGAGCGCGATCGAAGGGCTCAAGTTGTTCGAGAAGAAAGACCCCGAGCACCGCACCATGGCCGCCACCAACTTGTCGTTCATTTACTTCCTGGAGCAAGACTACAGCCAAGCCGAAAAGTACGCGGACATGGCCTACACCAACGACCGGTACAACGCCAAAGCGCTGGTCAACAAGGGCAACTGCTTGCTGGTGAAAGGCGAGTTCGAAATGGCGAAGCAGTTCTTTTTGGAGGCGATTGGTGTGGAAGCGGACTGCGTGGAGGCCATCTACAACTTGGGTCTGGTGAACGTGCGGATGGGCAGTTATGCGGAGGCGCAACAGGCCTTCGAAAAGCTGCACACCGTGATTCCCCACAACCCGGAGGTGATCTACCAGATCGCGAACCTGTACGAGCAAACCAACGATTTGGCGAGTGCCATCAAGTGGTTCAACATTTTGAGCACGCGCGTGCCGAGCGACCCTGTGGTGCTCGCGCGCATGGGCCAAATCTTCAACAAACAGGACGACGAGTCCCAGGCCTTCCACTACCACCTCGAGTCGTACCGCCACTACCCCGTCAGCCTCGACGTCATTTCATGGCTCGGAGTATGGTACGTGAAGTCGGAGCTCTACGAGAAAGCGATTCACTTCTTTGAGAGGGCAGCGCAAATTCAGCCGAGTGAAGTGAAGTGGCGGCTCATGGTCACGTCTTGCTATCGCCGCATGCACAACTACCAGAAAGCGCTGGAGCTTTACGAGTCGATTTACGCGGAGCATCCCGAGAACGTGGAGTGCCTTCGCTACCTGGTGGCGATCTGCAAGGACCTCGGCCGCCCTTATGAGAACTACCAGCAGAAGCTGGCCCGCCTCGACCGGTCGCTTCAGCAGCAAACCATGAACCAGACAGGGCGCGGAGGACAGCTCTCACAGCAGCAGATGCAGCAAGGTGGCGACCAACCAGGTCGCGGCGGAGGGTTAGGGCGCATGGAAGGCGAGCGGCAGAGGGCGCCTTTGATGGCGGCCCGGCCTGAGCCGAGCACCGGGCCGTCTCCTGGGAAGCGCAACGACCTGGAAGAGGAAGATGAATTCGCAGGGGATGACGTGGGTGATTTGCTTGCGTAGAGAAGTGTGGTACTCGGACTCGATGGGAGTTGTTCTTTGTTTCTATTGGAATGAGAATTAAGCAACAATTTTCCAGGGAAACCTTAATCTCCTTCTGCCTTTTTGCCATCCAAGCAGCAAGCAGCAGCCCTTAGTCTCAAATTGAGGTTGAGACTAGAAACTGAAAACTAGCCTACGGCTACGGATCCTTGGCACTGGGTTCTCTGCCTTTTGGGTTGGCGAAGTGAGAAGTGCGAGTGTAAATTCAGACTTCCCCGGCGAGTCCTGCGAGAAGCCCGTGGGCGGGCTTGGGCTTGTTGGCGAGTGGCTTTTTGTTTGTGGCTTTGCGTTATTTTTTATTTATATTTGTATTATTGTTATTGTATTTGCGGTTTTGCGGTTTGTAATTTTGATTGCCATCTAGACTAGATGATAAGCAGTTAAACATGGTCGTGCGCTGACACAGGTACCAGAAGCCAGAGCTACACAGCGAGCACAAGGCACAAAGGAAACCAACAACCATAATCTGTATTTCGTCATCTGTATCACAACCCCCCATGAAATTTATGCAAGCCCGATCAAGCTTCCTTGCAAATAAAGCAGCCCGCTAAGTCCTCGCATCAGCACAGCTCACAGCAAATGCCATCAATGATTTATGCGCCATTCAATGATTAACAATCATCCTAAAGCCTTGATAGTTTTTGAGGCGCCCGGATTGAAGGGGTTTCTCGCTGGGTCTTCGAAGTGATCTTTCAAAACAATACACGTACAGGCGAAATTTGTGAGTGGAGGAGGGAGTTGAAGGAGGAGAAAATGATTAGAAATGCTCAATGATAGCAGGAGCAAAGGTCACCGTCAAAGTCTGAGAAGGCAGCGTGCAAGCCCTTTTCGACACAAGTCGTTGCGACGTCAGTGGCCGTCTTAAGAGTCTTATCTCCGTCCTCGGCTTTTACGCCGAGAGAAACATTCCACAGCCCGCTCTTCGATTTGCCTAAAACCTGTGCACGTAACACACATGAACCACTTAAGCAATGCACTAGACAGACAATGCACATTAGTCGTTGCATACCTGGAGGGCGTGCTCGCTTGGGTCTGCAAGTTTGTCATTGAGGACCTGCAGAAGCACTGCGCCTGGCTGCTTGGCCTCTACCGTAGACGCAATCCGCTCGGCCACGATTGGCAGGCCTCGGTCGTCGAGGCGTTCGTTTGCGAAATAATACCCACAAATGGCCTGGCCCTCGACAACTTGGCTGTCTACCATCGCAGTAGCTACTTCGAGCAGAGGTGCCAGGACGTGAGAATGAAAGAGGGGCACCACATCTACGATATGCGCTGTGCTACCCTCTATGCGCCCCAGAAGGTACCCGGACACGGGAGTGTGTGGGTTTTTAACCAGATGGAGCATTACTTTCGTATACGCAGTGGGGTGCACAGTACAGGTGCGGTTCTCCATGCTCCTATGAATTATGATCTGTGACTAAATTATATTTCAACACTCGTCCCAGCAAGATACTGATTGCTGCGGCTTCGAAGTAGTTCGTGCACACTCGTCTGATGTCTGCAGCGCTTCAAAGCCTTATCGATTTAGTGTACCCGAATGAAGTTGTACTTTCTGAAAGCACGAAGGGCTATATACTTTTACGAGTACAGTAGCCTCTTAAGTAGCTCGACTTCGAGTTTCAGCTGTGCTTCCGAGCTTGACGCTGTGAGCTGTGAGCTGCGTGAGGAGTAAGCAAGCGAGTGGGCAACCCAACTAGAAAACCAATAAATTGGTGAAACTGCAAACTGCACAACGCTCAACGCACAACGTCTTGGCTCATGCCGCATGCCGAGGCGCCTCGAAAGGGCAAATCAGCGCCAATACCAACTGAAGCGATAAAGAATAGCCTCCAGAAACTCTTCAAGAAGATCTCTAATGTCGCCTCGATTGTGCCTGTAAGGAAGCTTCCTCGGCCTCGACGAGAATGTGAATGTGGCGATGCACGATTCGAGGCTTGGACGAACTCGACCGCAGGTGCCTCGCGTGCGCGCTAGCCAGAGAATAGCGGGAGCGAACATTTCATATTTCCTTCTCTCGGCTATTAGAACTCAAACTCGATCTAATACAAACCCAATTGGCACATGGCACAGAACAACAACAACAACCACACAGACACAGAAGCAGCTAACAGCTGGCAGGAGCCAATGCCAGTGCGGTTCGCGCACGTCGAAATCACAAAGATTATTACTATATAGGGCCGGTAGTGCCATATTTTCAGCTCTTCGAAAATGGAAACTGTTCATCAATCATCAAAGGAATGGAGATTGGAGATCCAGAAGCTTGGAGCATAGATCAAAACTCCTGAGTATCGACTAACTTAGAACTTAGACGAGGCCACATACCCGCCCCACCTCTACCAAGATGGAAATGAATACCGCCATTACAAGAGGATGGTATGATAAGAGGAGAATTATTTGTTCTTGATATGGGCTGTGTTCTTTATTTCACTGGAGGAAGCCAGCCGAGCTTCGGGTCTGGTCGTCGACACATTTCCTCCCACTTGCTCACGTCCACGCCGCTGTCCTCAGAGGCCGCCATTCCAATGGCAGACCAGTCGAGCTCCTCCCTCCCTTTCGCAGCAGCGGTCGCGAAGCGGTCAACGAGGAGGCTTGCAATCGGCATGGCCACGTCGGTTCGAGAAGCGGTTTCCCGAACCAAGGCCATGTCCTTACGCCCAAGCGAGAGCGCAAAGTGCGCGTCTTCGTAGGGTGCGTGATCACGCATCGCCACCCTCTGGCCGTAACCCTTGTAAATCAAGCAGTTGAAGATGGTCTCGGTGAGCAGTTCATAGGTAGCTTTGCGGTCGACTCCATTCGCCTCAGCCATGGCGAGCGCTTCTGCAGTAGACTCAATGGCGGCTGCTATCAAAAAGTTGCCCGCTAATTTCACCACATTTGCCGCACCCGGGTCCTCGCCAAACGATGTATATACACCGGTGGCTGTGGCGTCTAAGTATGGTTTGGCGCGCGCAATGTGATGACTGGCACCGCTAACAGGAATTGTGGCTTGAGCGGCAGCCATGCCGTCAGGACGGGCGAAGACCGGTGCGGCGACGAAGCCAATGCCTTGCTCTTGGTGGGCCAAAGCTATGGCGCGAGATGACCACGGACCCACCGTGCTGCAACTCACGTGCGTTGATCCGTCTTTCATGAACGCGTTGAGCCCACTTTTGCCATCCGCTCCGTACGAGACCGATTGGAGAATTTGATCGTTAGGCAGCACCGTGAATACGATGTCGGCTGCAGATCCAACTTCTTCCGGAGATTCCGCCGCTACAGCGCCTGGAAGACGAGCCATCGCCGAGCTATCTAAATCAAAACAAATTGGAGACTCATGGCCACATACACCCGCCTTAATCATGTTGTTCGCCATTGCATAGCCGATTTTCCCGAGCCCAACGAACCCCACGCGAGCATTGGGAACCATCTTGATCCAGTCCACGTGTTACCTGTGCTACTTCTGACAACACTGCGGGCTTCAGAAAACTAACAAATATATTGTGGATTGCTGATCTTCTAAGAAGTTTATGGCTTGTACTTCTATTGAAGTTTAAAGGATGATGTTTTACAAAGCACTATACTACGGAAGCAGAGACATGCAGCACGCATCACGCATGCATCACGAATCACACATCATCACGCAGTCCCGCGCCCACGTCCACAGTAGCCTATTACAGTCCCTGTCTGTAGTTAGGGCCAGAGTTGAAACACGTCGGTAATGAAACAACAGAAACGAAACACGATTTTCGCCGGCGTTTCGTTTCTCGAAACAGACCGGCGCATTTCCCTGGGCGTTTCATGTTTCGAGAAACGAAA
>Ga0307931_1002987_pt1 | contig 10515 bp, 6 predicted proteins | sample OrgLakmetageno47_FD_201816 | JGI IMG/M metagenome (GOLD analysis project Ga0307931, IMG submission 201816) | Saline water microbial communities from Organic Lake, Antarctica - #47 | ecosystem: Environmental > Aquatic > Non-marine Saline and Alkaline > Saline | place: Antarctica: Organic Lake... | reverse complement strand
CGGCCCGCTACATTCTTCTTAATGACCTTTTTGTGCTTAATCGCCTGGACTTGATTTCCAGGCCGGCCTTCCTTGCGGTTCTGGTGTTGCCGCATTTTGTTGTAGCGCGCTTGTTCTGCTTTGCCACACTCCATGGTATGGTATAGGTATGTACGTACAGATAATGTACTACAGTAGTAGCGTGCCAAGTGCCAAGGGACTATGTGCAATTTTTTTTTGCCAAGGGGCCGATGAACCACAGGGGATGAACCAAAGTGAAGTGCTTGTGTTGGCTTGTGTGGTTGATTTTAGACTGAAGTAACGTACGGTTTTCTGAAATATCACACAGCGACACATCGTCTCAGATGCAATTTTTGACGTGACCACTTCACACTTCACCCGAGTCGTGACGTCGCTGCCACCTCACTCGAGTCCACTCAGACGAAAATGAAATCTTAAAATATGTTGCATGGCTGGAATGATTGATGGCGCATTCACGAATGCTTCCTTTGAATCTTACAAATATCACGGTAGACGACGATCATATGACAGGCGCGTTGCTATGCCTCTTGTTAGCAGTTTGTTTTAAGGGCCTACTGTTGCCTCTCTTCTTGTTGCAGGCACCGATAATCACTCAACTTGGTACCCGCCTTGACAGCCTCGGCGAATTGCATAGCAGATCTACATCAACGCATGAAGCAACGGAGGTACAAAAATGCACGCCGGTGATATCTTCCTGAATTCATGTATAGTGCATGAAGATGAAGCGATATGGCGGCATGAGGAAACTCGCCTTTTGTTTTCTTTGCACTTGTCTCATGTGGCCTCCGGCAATCAACGAGAATCACAGTGGGGGATTTTCATGGGTTTAGGATGAATCGGGCATGACACGTAGCATATATTTTCTCTGACCATGTTGCACCGTGGTCTCAAATCTGGGGTCGCCAGGTGACAGCGGCAGCGCAGGCATCGGAAAAGATAGCCGAGGTACATATACTTTTGCATTCCACTGTTGAGCGGAGGTACAGGAAGTACATCATTTTCGCAATAATTCAGTGCATGTGCTACTGCATTCCAGGCAGCCTTTTGTGCACTATCCTTCTAACTTTAGGAAAATGTGTCCTTCTAATTTTTTTCCAGGAGTCCACGGCTAAAGTTGAGGTGCTCACTACTGCCAAATTTGATGTTCTGCATGATTCTAAGTTTAGCCAGCTTCGAGGTGACGTCAAGGTATTATGGGCTCATGTGGAAGGGTTACAATTGGCTGTGCACGTATTCTCACAGTTGCTTAATTGAGGCATGTATTTATCGCCTTCGTTTAAAGTGCTCTTAATTAACAAATATGCACTACCGCGATCAGAACTTTAATACATATCTCAAGAACCCATTAATGTCTTGTTTTTATCGTGCTTTTACCTTGATAGCACTTCAACGGTAATACAGTGTCTATTGAATTGAGCAGCGCTCACTTTGATGACACATGTGATGACACATTTGAAGGGTACAGCGGCGATGATTCCGAAGTGGTGCCTTCGATTACGAGAGCACAGTGTTTCCGGAGCAAAGCCCTCAGTACAGCATTTGACGTTCAAATTTTGAAAATCATTATAAGTAAAGCCAACCGATTTGAATTTGCATTTGCTTTTACCCTGGCCGTCTTCTGTTTGTAAGTACCATGTACCATGTACGCGCATGCTTGGTTTACTTTTTTTTTAAACCTTTTCTATTTTTCTTCAATTTCAATTATCGCACGTTAGGTTCTTTCACTTTTTACATTATATTTTGGGAGCTGCGGCATATGACGAAATTGACTGCATCGATAAAAGCGATTTGGAGCATTCAGATTTCTTAATGTCAACTCTCGTGGATGTTTGTGACTGTGTTCCCAGAAGTATGCAGAAAATATATTACAACCCTGCTATGCTGGCAACAAGTGCGATGCTAATTCCCAATATCCTCCGAATGTTTCTCCTGGTAAAGAAATATGCGATTCACTTTATTCTGACATGGAATATAAGTGTTGGTCTATTTCATAAGGATGATATCCTCAGAGATTTGAACGAAACTTGGGATAGCATATCTGGCAAAATATGTGTGGGCATTGACGTGCTTGCCCTCGTATCGAATATTGCCATTGGCGTAGCCGCCATGGGTGACTATTTTAGCAATCCTGAATTGACTCCTAATGGTGGAAATCTTTGTTTTTCAACTCATGCTACTTTTGGAGTAATGTACAAGCCAATCGTTTTGTCATTCTTTGGAGCCGTCGTTGCTGTTTTTGATGTTGTGTACTGGAACAGTATCGAGATGAAACCCAAACCCTTACGTCGCGCTATGGGACATGCTGATCATCCTGAAAATCCGTCTCTTGATCAGAATTTTATTGTGTATACTTGTATGGCAATCGTGGCTGTTACGTACATAGCATGGGCTTCCGTGTCATTGACCTTTCTGCCCCTCGCCGTACCCTTTTTTGCTATAGTTATCCTGTTTGGTTTATTTATTCCATTCTTCGCGATTTTTGGGATGAGCGAAGTCTTGAGACGCGCAGAAGGAGCGCTTGACAAGATATTCTTCATCAAAGGAAAGGATATAAATGTTGATAAGTCTCTTTTTGTCAAAGCCATCTTGGTGCAGCTTATATCAACTGTTGTCTTACTCGCGACTACGTCAAGCTTTTATCTCGACAAAGATTGGACTGCTTCTTACGAAAGATTGGCCGCACTTGCACAAGCTCTGCAATATGATTTTGCTTTTGATGTGGATTTTACATTTGGCTGGCCGAAGTTACCACACCTTGGTGAAATTTACTTTCTCTTTGCCTTAAGCGTGCTCGCTTTCCAGATATTTCTTAAATATTCAATACGCCTTTATTATGGGTCGGGTGCGAATACGTTTGGAACAAGCACCCTCCGAAAGGCTCTGGAGCATCAAAAAAAGAGTAATAAATTTGGTGATCATCTTGATGCTAATGTAATAAATGCCATCATACTCTTGCATAATGTCCTGTCGAGTGCCTTACGTGTAGCCACAATGATGGATATGTTTGTGCTAAAGTTGAGTGCTCATCGTAAATTTATCAAAGCCAAAGAAAATATCGAAAGACAGCGAATGGAAGCCCCAAAACGTCTACCTGAGGAATTCGAATCAGCCAAGCGTGGAGCTAAAAATAAATATCAGGAAATTTCGAAGCTTCGAGCAGAAGCAAAATATATTGATTTGAAAATTGCGGAGCAAGACGAAGTATTTTCTGGCTATCAACAAGTGCTTGCCAAAGCGCCGAGAACCATTAAAGAGCTTAACCAGATGCTTTTTTTGAGCCAGCTTGAGCGCAATGCTGCCACAGGGGGCACAACTTATGGTGGGATCGCGGATGTTTCGTTGTCTCCAGTTGAGGCTTTCGAGGTAAGAGATGGCATCGGTTCTTTCCTCTTTGGTACGACTTCGGAACTCCCTACGTCCACGCTTATTGTGAAGCTGTTCGAAAATGACCTTCCTGATTTCAAACGGCTTGATCTCGGCGACTTAGGAGACGTCGTAGATGGCCACGCGCTCAGTGTGCTTCTTAAAAGACGAGATCTTGATCCTAATTTTATTGTGTGCACCAATTATTTCAGCGATGATAACACTCAAGTTGATGGTGTTTTAAATGTCTCTCTTCAAGAACTCGACGGGGATGTAGATGATGTGAATCTTTCCTGGTTGACTATTATTCGTGCTGATATCTCGGGTATTGAAACGTGGTCAAGATGTCGCAACATCGATATGTCTGCTTGCAAAGAAATATACGGTATGATACCTTGTTATCTGGCTTGAAGTTAGTAAATAATCATTCTTCTGCGTAAAAACTTCACTCTGTAGGTGATATCAAAGTGTTCGAGTTCACGCCATCAATCAAGAAATTAAAATTGGGAAATACTAAGTGCATCGGTAAAATACTTTCTGCACCTTCTTTCAACTCGAAAAATCAAAAGTATGTAATACTTATGCGAAAGCAGCTAATGGTGCTTCCGCGAACATTGCGCAGGTGACATTTCTCCTCTAGCCAATTGCAAGTCGCTCTCGGTGTTTGACGCAAGCTACACTGACATTTCTGGTAAGACGCTTCCCGCACCCTTCTATTGCGGACCGCTGACGATATTACCACGAATGTTTCTGCAGGTGACATTTCTGTTCTGGCCAATTGCCAGCTGCTATCGGTGTTTGACGTCACTTGGTGTACTGAAATTTCGGGTAAGAAATGTCCCGCTCACTTCTTTTGCGGACCAGTCCGCTGACGGTGTTTCCGCGAATGTTCGGCAGGTGACATTTCGGTTTTGGCCAATTGCGAGGAGCTATCGGTCTTTAATGCAGAGAACACCGAAATATCGGGTAAGATGTTTCCTGCGTCCTTTGTTTGGGGACTGCCGTCCGCTGACGATGCTCCCGCGAATGTTCCGAATAATTCGCAGGTGGCATTTCTGTTCTGGCCAATTGCAAGTCGCTGTCGAAGTTCAGTGCCGGTCGCACTGAAATTTCGGGTAAGAACATTCCCGCACCATTCTTTCGCAGACCGTCCCTGACGCTGCTTCTACGAATGTTCCGAATGCATCGCAGGTGACATTTCTGTTCTGGCCAATTGTAAGGCGCTATCGGTACTTGGTGCCCAACACACTGAAATCACTGGTATATTTCCCGCATTGTTCTGTTTCCCGCACCGTTTTTTTGCGGTCCGCTAACGATGCTGTCGCGAATAATCCGAATGATTCGCAGGTGACATCGGTGTCCTGGCCAATTGCAAGTCGTTGACAGAGTTTGTTGCCTATACCACCACAATATTGGGTAAGAAGATTCCCGCACCCTTCTTTCACGGTCCGCTGACGGTGCTTTCGCGAATGTTCTGAATGATTTGTAGGTGACATTTCTGTTCTGGCCAATTGCGAGTCGCTATCGGTATTTTGTGCCTATGAAACGAATATTTCGGGTGAGAAGTTTTTCGCACCCTTCTATAGCGGACCCTTCTTTCGCGGACCAGTCCGCTGACGATGCTTGCGCGAATGTTCCGTAGGTGACATTGCTGCCCTGGCCAATTGCAAGTCCCTGGCGGCGTTTGGCGCACAGAATACTGACATTTCTGGTATGACGTTTCCCCACTCTTCTTTTGCGGACCAGTCCGCTGACGTTGTTTCCCCGAATAATGCGCAGGTGACATACAAGTTTTTGAGCACACACCGACAGTGATTGAGATCTACCTTGGTGGCGTCGAAAGCGCCGGAAAAAATATGTTGCTTGGTGTGAGCGAAAGTGAAAGCGAAAGCGAAAGCGAGAGCAGGAATAATATTTTGGGTGAGAATTTTCCCGTATCCTTCTTTTGCGGACCAGTCCGCTGACGGTGTTTCCACGAATTTTCGGCAGGTGACATTTCGGTTCTGGCCAATTGCAAGAAGCTATCGGTGTTTCATGCCTCTAACACCGAAATTTCGGGTAAGATGTTTCCAGCGTCCTTCTTTTGCGGACCATCGTCCGCTGACGAGTATGTTCCGAATAATTCGCAGGTGGCATTTCTGTTCTGGCCAATTGCAAGGAGCTTAAGGAGTTTCATGCACGAAACACCGAAATTTCGGGTAAGATGTTTCCCGCGTCCTTCTTTTACGGACCCAGTCTGCTGACGATGCTTAGGAGTATGTTTCGAATGTTTCGCAGGTGGCATTTCTGTTCTGGCCAATTGCAAGGAGATGAAAGAGTTTTATGCGGTAAACACCAAAATTTCGGGTAAGAACATTCCTGCGTCCCTCGTTTGCGGACCCAGTCCGCTGACGCTGCTTCCATGATTGTTCCGAATGTTTCGCAGGTGACATTTCTGTTTTGGCCAATTGCAAGTCGTTGTTGGAGTTCAATGCCTCTAACACCGAAGTTTCGGGTAAGAGGTTTCCGTATCTCTTCTTTTGCGGAACAATCCGCTTACGATGCTTTCGCGAATGTTCCTTTTCATTTCATTTATAACTCGTATACATCCAATGCACGATCCTAAACTATCATTGGGCTGATTTGTGGATGTTCACTTACGCTCCGTCTCTTCAGTCGAATTTTCCGCTATATTTGCTTCTTACATAGGAGACAAGGAAGCTGCCAAGCGGACCTTGCCAAGTTGCATGATAATACTTTAAAACGAATGGCCTGAGTCTTTGAGTACTACAAAATCCTCCGAGCTAAGAATGCGCCAACTGCGCAGTTATAGCTCATTTACAAGGTGACTATTTGAACAACCGAAGCCTGATATGAACGAGGTCGCCGACTTCAGTCAGGCAATTCATTGCGGCCCAACCCTACATTCACACAAGTGCGCTACACACTTCGCCGTGCAGATCTACGCACAAAATATACAAAGACACGCAAACTAGCACAGGGCCAATTCTCCAAACTGCGATGCGCTATTACCAAAAACATGCACCCCACTCGACCGAGGTCCAATACCATTCACCTACTTATCCCTGGAAATGCACATGGGCCATTTTTAGACCATTAGCACCAAAATTAAGGACAAAGAGCACTTTCAGTTAGTTTAGTTCGTGTATTCAGTGCGTTTTTTGCATCGATTTTGCTACTAGGGTCGAGTTTTTGGCCCAAGAACCGTATTTTTGGGGTGCAGGCGCTGTCAGTCTTATACTGCCCTTCGTCGCTCTCAACATCGCCATCACTGCCCTCCGCTGGTCCTTGAGCCCTATCTGCTATCTGCTGCTGCAATCCCTGCAGCCACTGCGACTTCCACGGCGGCTGCTTTTCTCGCGGTATAACGGGCTTCGAGCTTTGAGCGAAATGAAAATTGCCGTTTCGCTCATGAGGATCGGCCTTTGTGTGTCTGGGTCAGTGTAAGCTCGCCAAATCTTTTACGCATTGCTTCGTAGACAACACTTGAACGGGGCTGAGAATGATCCTGCTCGCAATTGTCACAATGCAATTTCAAGAAAGACTCCTATGAGTGGTAGTTTTTTTGGCGTATGTTGGCTTGCAGAACCTTTTCCTAGCGAATCCGCGCATAGGCATAGGAGCAAAAGGTTTTGCAAAAGTTACGGTGATTGGCCGGGTCGAGCACGATTGTTCCAGCAAGGTCCATGATCGCTTGCGCACCCGTCATTTACAACAATGCCCGTGGCTTGAACGCCAGAAACTACGTAACCAGGCAGAACGCATGCCGAAAGTAATGCCCTATTGTGGTATTGTGGTTCACCTCTGACACCACCGCAGCGCTGGAGTCGTCTGAGAACACGATCGCACGCCCATCCTCAAGTGATTTAAACTCATAACTCTGACCAGCAGAAGCTGCATGTTGCTCTGCCAATAGTTTTGCTGCGCGCCGTTCTGTCACTGCCTCTGCTGCAGGCTTCCTTTCTGATTGCGAAGTCTTCGCTGCCCTGACATGTGCTTGTTTTTTTGTCGCATTGGCCATTCGTAAAATGACGCAAAAAGATGTCTTCTCTCTGGTACACCCCATTGCACTCCGTGCACGTCTTGGCTACTGCCTCAGGTTCAACAGCAGCTATCAATTCCCTCACCGTTGCCTCCTTTTCTGCACGTGCCATAGCCTTCGTTGACACTGCTGTAGACGCTCTCATTTCGGCCACAATTCGGCCCATGGCTCGATCGTTCTCCTGTCGCTGAGGCACCATCGGGCCACCTGGCGTCTGAAGGGCGCTAGAGCCTGTTTCATCCGCCTGCATGATACCATGATGGTCTAGTGCTTCCAGTGTCGGTTTGTCACTGCTCCAGGAAAGGCAAAGCTCCTGATGAACTAAACTTGAACAAGGCCATTGAAATGTCAAGTTCCAAATTGTAGTCTCCATTAAAGCGGCACAACTTTAAGTGCTGAAAGAGATCAGCTGCACACAACCGCGTCAACCGCCCTAGGATAGACTCGAAGTGCTGCGCTTTGTGTCCGAAATTCATAGCAACTTCGCCATATCCTTCGCCAACCTCAGAGTGCAGCACAATACCTTGCCTGGGAAATGCGAATTGGCGTGGGCTCGCGCTGCCTTGGCCTCGTGCTCACTGCACCGCAAGCTACCGACTACAGTCACATCTTTAATTTTCATATCGTGCCTTATTTCATCAGCCGAATGCATCTCAGCCGAAAGCAAGGCAGCCTCCTGAGCTGTTGTCACATTCTGCATTTTTTTGCTTTTTCGGATCGAATTGAATTTGAACAGAGCATGTTTCGGTAGCATCGTCAACTGACTGTACTATACCTTCTCTTCTAGTACGCCCAACAAACGGCACGGCAACATGATTGCCAACATTGATACTCGCTCGCGTGCTTACCAACGAAGTCAAATTCGAATTTGGCATTGTTAGGGCCAACGTTGAGAGAAAAGCCTTCGCCAAAGCACCTGCCCTTGAGAAGCGAAGGCGGTTAGTAAAATTTTAATTGGTTGTTTTGTCTTCATCTGCATGATACTTCTTACCGGTAAGTATTCTTTTGATGAAGAGCTTGTGGCACAAAGAAATTTGCTCGCCTGTAAAACAATAGATGAGCACGGCTTGCATATCCGAAAATAGTCAAAGGAAGAGTTGACATCCTGGCTCTCGAATAGAGTGCTCGTATCGGGATCAGCATGCTTGCGATGACAACTGCACGATAATTGGCTGTGTGGCTGATTTCCTGCGTTACCCAACACCCAACACAACGGGCAAACGCCGTGAAAAGGTTTGCGCGGGCGCTTACTAATTACGGAGCCATTTTCGTCAACATTGCTGCTGCTGTCGTCCCCTCCTGTGTGCGTGCTCTCGCGCGCGCTCCTGGCAGTATCCATAGTTGGGCACAACTGCGGTTGTTCGAGCTTCGTTGGCAGCGGCGTGGGTAATTGCAAATCTAAATGTAAATTCAGTTGCGGCTTCGACGAGGCGGCTAGAGCAATAGACAAAATGAAAAAAATAATAAGAGCGTTGTGATACAGGCTCATTAGCTGTGTGTGCCTGGGAGAGTGCCAAAGCGAGTGCAGTGCAACTGCCAAGGACAACCTCTATAAAATAAGGTTTTGTGATAACTGAGAGCGCCAATGCTAGAGCCAACGCCACCCGTTGCAAAACATCCATTATCATTAATTGCTTCGTCTTCCAGAATATATTTCATCACCCAGAATGCATCTAAAAGCAAAGGAGGCAAGTCCCGATTGCTTCGTGCTCCACGCTGCCTCTCACGTGAAAGCCTCGCATAGAGCAACAGCGACTTTCTAGCCCCAAAAAAAGCGGGCAGCTAGATTAAGAGACAATTTCTCTTGTAGCACTGTTGCATTGCATTCCATCGCCCTTGAAGGTAATGCAGCGGCGTGGGGAGTAAGGAGAATGAAGTTGAGTCGAAGAGTCCGATTAGAGCCAATGAATCGCTTCCTGCGCCTTCAGCCTAAGCAGCGATGCTTGCAGCATTCTCGAGATGAATTCACCATTCGCTTAGGCTATTTCTCAATAGCATTGGTGCACTTCTACGCTCATTATAGTGCTGCAAGTAGCTTAGTTTAGACTAGAAGCGCACTAGCTTTAGCTTTAGCTACACTCAAAATCGAGCAAAAATAGAACCGTAACTGTTCGGCTGGCCGCTATTACCACTGAGAAGTGAGAAGAACAGAAGATGAGAGACGAGAGAAGATCCCTTATTCTGTTTTTGTTTCTGCCGTGGCGTTCGAGCTCAACTCACCTGAGCGAGAGAGCGGAGAAGATTCAACAACGCCTTGTGGTCTTAAAGGTACAAACAAAACAAGCGCAGAGCGCAGAGCTACTACTACTTACGTATTTCTTTCGGAGCTATAGTACCAAGGAAGCTCGTGAACTACATGGCCTACTAGTTCACATGGGGCGAGGATAAAATTACGACTGGCAGGCTATGAGACGATAGCTAGGTTATTTTGCTGCGTAGTTCTGCACCCAGTTTCTTTGGAAAGTACTCGGGGGCTGCTGGTATAACAGAACTTCTCAAGGTGCTGACAATGAGGCTGAAGGTTGAATGAGCAGAAAGGTCGTGCATTCAAAGTGTTTGCCGTTCTACTTACATCTTGCTTCGTGGAATTTGAAAGCAAGCAACACTCATATTGTCTGCTTAGCTTAAACTGCCATTCGTGTCCAAAAACAACGCAGCATTTCAAATGTCGATTTCAAATACCCACAGCCGCTACATGGTGCAGCTTGGGCTCTTGCCTCAAGACTACGTAACGCTTCAAGCTGCGGAAAGCGATATACAGAAAGCATTCAAAATTCAGGCACTCTTGCACCATCCAGATCGAAACTATGGCTGCGAGACGGACGCTTCAGAAAAATTTCGTGTTGCCGATGAAGCGCGCGAAGAGTTGATGGCTGCGTTGGGTGGTTTGAACATTGAGAGTGAGAACGAAGGCGAAGCGGAGAGTCATGACCGCAGCAAAAGGTCTCGGCGCAACTCTCAGTCTGATGCTAGGCGCGCGCCTGCGTTTCCTTTGCGCGACGAATTGCTCCGCGCTGAAGCGCACCGCGCAGCACGGGCAGCTGAAGCAACCCGGCAGCAAAACAGGGCAGCAGCTAGAGCCCAGCAAG
>Ga0307931_1002984_pt1 | contig 10521 bp, 10 predicted proteins | sample OrgLakmetageno47_FD_201816 | JGI IMG/M metagenome (GOLD analysis project Ga0307931, IMG submission 201816) | Saline water microbial communities from Organic Lake, Antarctica - #47 | ecosystem: Environmental > Aquatic > Non-marine Saline and Alkaline > Saline | place: Antarctica: Organic Lake... | reverse complement strand
ATTGGCCTTCTGGAGCGAATTCGCTAGCGCATTTGCAGCTCAAGTGCATTCTATATGTGCCTCTGTGACTGCTGTGTGCTTGTCTTTCTTTGTTTTTGGGAGAGTATTAACTAGACTAGACTAGACTCTCTCATCACGCCCTTTTTACTTCGTGCGCTGTGTGTAGCCGACAGCCAGCGCTCCATCTGCTTGGATGCGAATTACGGAGTTTTATTTATGTTTTGAACAGCAATTTCAGATGTTACGGAAAAATAATGTGTTGGTTTCGAACTATATCTCGGATGAATTTCGTTTTTGAGACAGTCCCCGAAGGGCCAGAATTAGAAGGGTAACAGGTAGATATGAAAAATAAAGCAGCACAAACTAAACCTAAGAAGGCGCACATGCCCGTTTTTCGGACCGCAATTTCGGATGTCTCGGATGTTACGGAGACTTTTTACGTTTCGAACCGTTAAAGTAAATCGCACTGAAGGCCATTTGTAGTTTGTCAAGCCGAGGAAGCAATTCCCATGTACAATATTCTGATTAGTCATTCGCCCAATTTAATGGACACTCAGACCCCGCCGACTTGATCGATGGGAAAACGCCAGATGGAGGAGCCCTCTGGAACGTTTGTGCAAAAACGATTCATCTCTAGGTGTGTGCTATTTCTGCCCTCGTCTTTCTTTGCATAAGTGGAGTATCATCTAAGTTAATCTAATCTAATCTAAGCAATATGAGTAAGTCGATAAGGATGTGAATACAAGAAATGTATTCTACTATACAAAAACAGACAGAGAAACGGCTTAAGACTTAAGTCTGGTTTCAAAATTATTTCATGAACAGTTTCCACTTTAGAGGGGGCTGGAAGTTTTATGCTTCCTGCTCTCTGCACACTATTCTGCTTACGATTCCGACTTGCGCGCAACGCACGCGCGCACTCTTCTGCCCGAAGCACTGAGCATTAGCTTCTGGGTCATTTTGACACAGGCCCAGAGCCCCGAGGGGCCGGAATTAGAAGGCTAACAAGTACGAGATAAAAAGCAAAGGAACGAGAACTACGAATGTAATCAGGCCCTTGGTTTGTATTAGCTAGAGGTATAGCTAGTAATGAAACGCCAATGGCTAATGGCTTTCCAGCAAGATACTTCATCCATACTTATTCTTGAAGTTTTCTCGAAATGAACGCGAAAGGCGAAGTTAGTTTGATACTTTGCGATTTGCGCAGGTCACTTCTCAAGTCATTGTAAGTTGGTAGATAAACTTAATGCATTCCGCTATGTGTTATAAGTGCCTGTGTAGTACTGGCGCCGATCAACCAGTAATGAAGATAAGATACAATGAAAGTAGATGTTCCGATAATTGTTATACCGAGCAATAAAACAACTATTTGACCGCTCAACCAAGGAGGCAAAGTATTTTGTTGTGGACCAATAGCCGCACAGCGGATGCCGATACCTCATGCCGTTTCGCGTACATGCCCAGCGATGGTTTGAGCTGATGGTGTGACTGCTGCTGACGGCACTGCATCTATCGGCAGTGCACTCGCACCGAATCGTATGCTATTTGACCTTAATTCAAGAATCATATCGTCTTCGCACGGAGCTACGCGGGTGAGGGCTTGGTATATCCTGTTAGACGCAATAATAAAGGAGGCGCCCACCACCGGCATCACGGCCAAAAGCAAAAAACTGATGAACAAGATATTGGATACGGCCACGAGAACTGATAACCTTGCCACTGAGGCAATTGTGGCCGCTGCGAGCGCTCGAATATTGTAAGGCCCAATGCCTTTTTCAGTTGCGCTGAGGTCTTGATTGTTGGCAAAGGAGGTGTTCGGACGACGGAAGCCTAATCTTACTCGCTCAACCATTTCGAGCCAAGTCGCACTCACAGAAAGAGCTGCCATGATAATCAAAAATTGCCCAATGCTGATTTGAGCGTAGCGCAGATGCACGTGGGTGACACTGTGAGGATCTCCGAAGAGTAAACAAACCACGAAGCCAACAGCAAATTCGCAAGCAGGTAAGCTTACTAAGCTTGAGAAGGCATAGGTGCGGCCAATTGAATCGAAGCGGAGTAAGCCCGCTCTACGCAACTTTCTCCCAAGAACAATAAACACCTATCAATTGACGCGAAAATGAATACTTTTAGAATGAATCGCCTGACGCTAGTCCTCAGTAAAGAGTCTTCGCACATTGAATATCACAGCATGCATACATTCGGCCTGTGCTGCTCGCGGTGGATTCGAAAACTGTTTCGTGCCTGTCTATTAGTTGTTGTTGATTACAGGACATTTTTGACTGTATACAAACCTATTTACTCGCATAAATGGCGTAAAAAGAATGCAATATGATGCCGAGAGGTAGGGCTTGTAGCAGAATCGATGTAGCTGATAGTGCTTCACATGCCGGCCCGTAAAAACCAAATAGAGACTCGCATTGGCATGTTCCGTCATTTCCATTTTCACTTGGTAAGCACATGGCACGATCACCGCAATCTATGCTCCCGTAAGAGCACTTCTCTGCGAAAGGGACGAGAAGTCAATTCGAGTAGGCAAAATTACACCAGTGATTCAATGGAGAAAAGGCAATTACTAACGAGGTCACTATTGTAGCAACGGGACTACCTCCGATACGAGGGCGCATCTCCATTAAAACGCTGAAATTAAGGTAATGAAGCAATCATCGTCATAGCAGAGGTAGAGAGCAAAGTCTCAGATGTCATGAACGCTCCTGCTATAGCATCAATGCTCATTGCAGCGCACCGTGCGTTCGGAACAAAGGCTGCGGATTTTCATTGTTTATTATTGTACCGACCGGTTCAAGAAAATAATTGAATGCTTGTTGTTCATTGGGCAACATATTTTTTTCACATTTTGGACGAGAGCGAAGTCACAAACTCCAGAATTCGCAAACATCAAATTAAGACGACACCAAGCCGAGCCAATAGCCTGTATTTTCTGGAAGTACCTCATTATAGTACAAATAATTTGTGAGATCGCGCCACCAGGTCACCACCGAAGCCTCTTTTGAGCTCAAGGGGTTCGCCCTTAGGTTAAGGTGCAGATTGCGGACTGCAAAAACTTTTACGGATCTTATCCAAGTTTTTTTCCGGAAAGCCTGGCTTTCAGTCTGGCCCGGAAGAATCCGTAGACGCCGACTAGGTGGAGCCCTTCCTGCAAGTACTTAAAGCCAGCACCCATTGGAGGGCTCAGAAAAAGTATGTCCACGCCGGGTGGTTTATCGCACATGGGGACTCACGGCCCATCGTGGATGGGCACGCTTTATGCCTGACCATTGGGGCCTCGTGTAATCTCCGAACGCCCCACACGCCAACACCCCCGTTCTCGTCATGGCTATTACGAAGAGGCCGCTTACAATAGCCATATGAACCCCGAGCACGGCTTTCGGCCTGGTTTGAAGGCTCTTAAGACGCCGACTAGATGGCACTTCTTCCCGCAGCACTGGCTTCTGTGTCATTTGGGTAGTTCGTATTAGTTCGAGTTTGCCCCGTCTGTTTGTTACTAAATTCAGGAGGGGGGGGGGGGGCAGAAAACTATGTTACGGCAAAAACCATATTTCTGGACTGTACAGTTTTGTACGGCCGTATTACCAACTGAGCTAAATGCGCGCTTTGCTCAGTTGGTAATGCGGCCGTATAAAAACTGTGCAGTCCAACACATATCGCGGACTGTATCCGTGATTGAGTAAGGACCGGAATTATGGAATCATTGCTCATGCTGCTTCAGTTCAAGTGGTGAATTAGCCGTTTACGCGGTTGCACGCCAGTGCGTTCTTTTATCCGCGTACTAGTAAACCACCGAAGGTATCTAAGAGTTGTGCTTGGTTCCTGCCACTACTCGGGGACGCCTTCCTGCACAATCCTCTAGCGAGTATAGACCTAGTGAATTCACTGAAATTGTCGCTTATGCCAGCACAAGCTCTCTATCTAGGTTTAAAAAATTGCGCAGTTCACCGCCATGTACATTAACATTTAGCACATAGGATACATCTTGAGGATATATTTTGTTAAAATGTTTGTCTTGGATCTAAATTTTAAGCAAGGACGAGCTTCCGATCACTAAGGATCCAGTTTTTATAACCGCCATTTGGCCATTTAGCTAGGTCGGCAAGGAGTCTTGCGGGGCATAGAGTGGGTTTGGGCCGGGGCGGCAATGGTCGTATGCCATGTATACTAGTACCCATAGCACAATAGCACGTGCTGTTCGCCGAACGTTTCCCGCCATAGTTTGAACTAATGGCACTAATGGTGGTGTACTTGACAGAATTCACCGCCAATCGACTTCGTTATCGCACTGCCGTCTTATGGTATTACGCGTGCAAGAGCAATATATATTCTATTGGGCGCCAAGATGAAAGACACACCTACAACTGGCATTACCGGGATCAAAAATGATGCCGACTATCAATATATTTGACTATTTGACATCACCATTAGAACAGCACCAGTAGTCACAAAAAGGGCAAGGTCGCGGTGAGCGCCTATTTTCCGTAGTACGATTAACCGCCACCGCCTGGTGTGCTCGCATCATCATGGTTACTAGCAAGAGAGTCGATACGATGGTGCTGGCATTCTAGGACCACTAAACCACTAAATCGTATCATTCACTTGGGAACGATCGATTATTGCTGAGCACTCGTGGCGATCCACCCAGTAGTTGAGATAAGACGCGATATAGGTTGAGGTCTCAATTGTCAAGGAACCAAGCAAATAAATTGCGATTTGGCCGCTTAACCAAGGCGGCAGTGAATTTTGCTGCACGTACACTGGGTTTGGACTGGGGCGGCAGAGGCCGTACCCAAAACCCATTATACTGATACCGACACAACGGGCACCGATGCCTCGCGCTGCTAGCCTGACTTGCTTCGCCATTGTTTGCACTGCTGGCGGCACAGTCAGATTCAAACTCATCTTTATGCTTATGCTGTCGTCACATGGTAAAACGCGGTTGAGAGCAACGTGTATCCTGTTTGATGCCACAATGAAGGATGCGGCCACTACAGGCATGGCACCCATCAATATTAAACTGACAAGCAGCAGGTTAGACATTGCTATAAGAAACGCTCCAGTAATCACAGAAAGTAAGAAGGTCGCTGGAAGCACCTTTTTGCTGTAACTTTTACCAGTCTCAGACGTGCTCCTGGTAGAATCCTGGATGTTAGCAGACGAGCTTGAATGGCGCCGCTGGCCGCCAATCTTTGCTGCATCAACCATATCAAGCCAATTAATGCTTATTGATAAAGCCGCCATAATAATCAAGAACTGTCCGGTTGCAACGAGTGCGAAGCGCACGTGCACATGAGTTGCGCTATTGGGGTCACCGAGGAGGACACTTATCAAGAAGCCAATTGCGATTCCACAGGTGGGTATAGGCACCAAACATGCAAAAGTGAAGGTGCGACCGATAGGATCAAGGCATCGTAATTCTGCAAAACGCAGCTTTTTTGCAAGGGTGATAAATACCTATGTAAATATGTACACAAACCGGCATTCCATTACAAAATACGTATGTATGTGAACAGCCAGTGCCCATGCGCATGCTGAATATGGCTGTAAGGCTGAAAGGCTAATCGCTCATTGCATTTATTCTTATTATTGTGCACATCTATTCAAACTTATCATTTGTACAACATACCAAAGCATTCTTCGAGCACAGTTAATTACAAAATGATATTCATTTCAAGCATGGGCACCTATCACCTATTGAGAGCTCAAAGTAGTACAATCGCTTACGTAAAAAGCGTAGAACGAATGCAAAACGATGACCACCGAAAGCGCAATGAGCAAGAATGATGCAACTGACAGCTTTCGGCATGCTGGCCCGTGAAAACCAAACAGAGACTCGCATTGACACGAGCCACCGTACCCGGAGCCACTCGGCAAGCACATGGCACGGTCGCCACACTCTAGTTGCCCATACGTGCATCCCTCTGCGCAGGGGAGGTATGCAATGGATTATATGCATGTGTGCATGAGAATAGTTAGTGTGGTGATGTGACGTGGTCATTTATGCGAGACTCATCAAATCAAAGGCATTGATTTGTACCTCCAATTGGAGTACCCATACTGTTACAGTAGATGCACAGCGCAGCGTTTTCTCAGACTTATGCATGCAAGTAGCCGCAATGCAGGCGTAGGGTTTCGGTGGAGGACAATTTTATTTGTTTCTGAACTTCAGTTGTCGTCTGTGCGCTTGATCTATGCATCTCGGTTAGCGCAGCATAATGATACATGAAGCATGCATTCAGGATATTGAGGATTGAGGATGTGCGTCTGGCCCTCCCTGGGATGGAGCTGAGAAAGAATCCCAAACCCCAACAAAAAAAAATATTCCGAAAATGCCCGGCCGGCAGAAGCCAAAATCAGAATATCAGAACTTCTGAACTTTAGAAGTCGTCTGTGTTCTGATAAACGAGGAGACTTCGTAGTGTAGCAGTGTGGCAGTCCCCTTCTCTGCGGGCGGAAACACCTCTTTTGAACAGCTCTCTCAGAGTACATAGGTGTGATTCGCCTACGGCCGCTATCATCACTTTCTTGGCCACTCGGGAATGTGTGACTGATTTGCTTCGTAGTTTGAGACAGGCCCCGAGGGGCCGGAATTAGGGGGCTGACAGGAAGAGATTAAAAGGAAAGCAAAGTTTGTGCTGCTTTGCTTTCTAAATCTCTACCTTTAGTCCTCTAACTCCGGTCCCTCAGGGCCTGTGTAATTCGCCTATGTTGCTGTCGTAACTCTTGTGCAGTAAAAGCGCTAGCAGTATGATTTTCACAAGTCGATATTGTTACTGCGAGCTCCGCTGAGTTCTCGCTGACCAAGGAGCTTTCGGGCCAGGACTTATGCTTTCAGTTCAGCAAGTCGGGAGTCCCCGGGTCTAGTGTTGTTAAGTCAATACTCCTCAAATGCAAAAAAAAAACATCCCTGTATTACTCAGCATCAGAATTTGTAACCTTCGGAATAAGTCCTTGAGATATATGGCATTTCACACAGACAATGTATAATGGGGTCGTATTAAGACGCCCCGTATCACCCTGGGTCGTGCTGTGAAGGATCTAAGGATTCACTTCATCAATTTTGTTTGGCGAGAGATCCGTGGCGTATGACATAGGAAGCTGGATGATAAAGAAAACAGCAGTCTCGTGAATTTTCTTGGTTACCGGCTGCGATCACTTGTTTAGAACTGCTGACAAATACAATAGAGACGTTCACGGAATTTGTTACTGAAAGTTTCAGTAATACTGAAACTTTCAGTAATTTGGTTGTGCGGTTCTTGAAAAGTTTCACTAATTTGGTTGGTGTTGGTTTGTCGGTTCTGCTTTTGATTTGGTTCGTGGAGATCATGAACCACAAGAACCGAGCTACTGAAAGTTTCAGTAGTAGTGAAACTTTCAGTAACAAATCCGTGAAGGTCTCTAATATAGCGATTTGGGCGTCGTCGCGCATAACTACGCCTGTATTTCGATCTGGCATAATATTGACGGGCAAGGGCGAAAACTGAGAAGCGGGTTGGCGAGCTCGTAGATATAACGGTCCCCTAAAACCATCGTGCGATTCAACTTTTGTTGAGAGCACCAAGCACATGGCCAACTGCTTCATACTCTTGGAATCGAAGTTTCTGGCTATTGGCTCTTATATTAAGACCAGCGCCCGGATTTCGTTAGTGTGGTTCGCCGAACGTTAACGAACTGCACAAAATTGACGAACATTTTGTTCGATTCATCTGAGTTCGTTACTTTTTGTGAGCCCCCCCGAGGGGGGACTGGATTTAGTAACTAACAGAAAGGGTGCCATCTAGTCGGCGTTTGCAGAGTCCCCCGGGCCGGACTCGTTACTTTTTCATGAACCGAACCTTTAATTCGTTTGGGTTCGATATCTTTTGAGATTCCGAACTTCTGTTCGTTTGGGTTCGTTTATTCCTGAGGAACCGAACCTCACCTGCGCTTGCTAGCTTGCTAGTCACTAATCCCAATCCCTACGAGCCCACGAGGGAAGTATACTCGTTGAGATGGGGCATGCAGCTAAAATATATTAAAGAGTCGAGCATCTGGTATATATCTCTTTAATGTTTTCCTTCTCTTAGAACCATTTTTACATAGAGCGGGACCAGTTTTCCCATTTATGCGAATTTTCCAGATCTCACAACAGATTTTCCGATTTTATCGAATCGCTTGCACTGTCAAGGATTAAACATGAGTACGTCGCAATTTTGAACTTCGATACTTAACAGCTTGAAACTAGAAGCATTGGAATCAGCTACTAAATGGCGCATTGACGCCTTGGTGATGTCGCTGTAAGCGTTAATGCAGTAGTTTCTCCTTAGCATGATCGGAGCGCCCCAAAATAAAAGATTGCTGCCCCCGATTGCTTTGAGTATTCCGGTTAAATCATCGAACATTGAACGATCCACAAAGGAAAGTTGTCTCGAGGTGAGGGTAACTCCGGTCCCGTTCCCGGTCCCGTCTCTGTACAACCACCAACCCGATTGGTGCATATACCCTCTAACTCAACACTCCCACCGATCTAGCAGCCCTTTTTGCTCTCATTCTCTCTATAAAGGCTGGTCGATCCACTCAGATGTCTTATGCCCCTTGTGTGTGGCAAGCTATTAATGAGCCTTTTCCTCTTCTCCTGCGGTTCCTGCGCTCCACTGAGTTGCGCCATAATCCGCACTTGTGTGGTCTCTGCGCGTCACTGAGTCGCGCCATAATCCACACTTGTGTGGTCTCCGCACGTCACGAAGTCGTGCAATAATCCACACTCGACGTTGTCGGCTACGATCCAAACATTCACATGTTGCATCCGTTTCAATCCGCACGACGCCACCAAAAAATGTTGTCTTGAACTACATCGTTGCTGTGCCCCTATGAAAGGCACACGACGTCAATCTCGAAAGTCTCCCACCGTTGCCGCGCTAGCGGTGTACGTTGAGCTCCAATCTTCCAAACAACACACGAAGTTACGTCCAAAGACTCCCACCGTTGTCATGCCCTCGGGCACTCGGTGCATCGTCCTCCGTTTCCGCCCGAAAAAACACTGAGCGGAGGTCGTACTTCCATCCACTGACGGTATTAACTGAACACGTCACGTGGTAGGGGTTTCGTAAACACGTTGGCTAACTGCTTTCGCAAAACGTAGCCCGTTTTACTACTCCTTCCATGCGCAAGAGAGCGATTGCGGATTCGCTGCCTCCGTTGACAACAGACAGCCCGCTTCGGTCCTGCTCCAATTCACTAAGAATTAATAACAAATACATGCTTGACTTGCTTCACCGCTTCCACACCAGCTATGGTTTCTGCTTCAGCGGTGTTGAGCGCTATGGTCGGCGCAACTACGAGATCCAACTAATGACACCTCGGTGCAGCACAACTGAATAGCAACTCGTGGACTTCGTAGTCCATTCGTCACTGACCGACTTCAGCACCAGCATGAGTCCCACTGAGGTAACTGTCCTTTCTTGGCGTCTTCTGCAGCAATCCTATTCTTCCAAGAATGCACGCATACGCCGAGCGAGGAAACTTGCACGTCTGCGAGATAAGGCGAGCAACCCGCCCCCCGCGTGTAAGTCATGCCGAGCTCCATCACGTCAACACATAACGAATACATTGCTGAGCCGCTTAAAATCTTCATAACGACTGAGCACATCGATTGGCAGCGCGAACACTGAGCACGCTGCAATCGAAAAACAAACTTTGGGAATTGTGCTAAGCGTGTTGCCAACTCCTTCCAATCGCGTTACACCTGGTCAAGCTGGCCGGGTGCTGAGAAACATCAGGAAAAATGTCTCCCACCGTCTATTGACTTAAGACGAGACGCGTTGAAATGTCAGCTGCAACTGGTGCCGAAGCACATCTCTAGCTTCCATAGACTAAATGCCTCGCTGTACGCTTCTTTTGCGCTCACTTGGCACTCTGACCCTCTGCTGGGGTCCACAACTTCTTGTTTCCAAGTTCCAGCTCTTCCTTCGCTGATGTGACGACGCAAAACTCAACAAGCCGCCGTCCTTGAGCAGAGCACATGAATTCAATGATTGCGCCCTCTTCCAAGAGAACATCGTCGTAATCCATGGTAATTTTGACACGAGCCGACGCGTCACACAATTGTTAAAAACTGAATCATCCGCCAAAGTATTGATAGTGAATTCATACCAGTGTCGACGATAGACGTCTTTCCTCACACACCAGAAAAACACTTCGCAATTCTTCGTTGAATGGGTGGCCGCGGCTAAGTCTTATTCCATACGAACATAGGAATCTGGACCACCACTTGTCAACACATGACAAGCACCATAATAACAAACTATCTCGAAAAATTGAGACTCGCAATGCAACCGTCGCTCTGAACGTTGCACGCTCGATGCCGTCTTGGCTGCTTCATACTCGACGCAGTAGCTTGGGCAAAATTGCCGATATCTCTCACCGACTTCAAACATACTGGGAGATCGTCGAGGACTAACCAAGACCTGCATACCCCACATGCCCTCTTTCCAATCGCGACCACCACGATGAAAAGAGACACTGAGATTG
>Ga0307931_1002981_pt1 | contig 10529 bp, 10 predicted proteins | sample OrgLakmetageno47_FD_201816 | JGI IMG/M metagenome (GOLD analysis project Ga0307931, IMG submission 201816) | Saline water microbial communities from Organic Lake, Antarctica - #47 | ecosystem: Environmental > Aquatic > Non-marine Saline and Alkaline > Saline | place: Antarctica: Organic Lake... | reverse complement strand
CATATGGCGCTCACTTATATTCGATGCACAACGGCAGCCTAGCAATACATTACTGGCTGCATGTACTGCTGCTGCAAGAATTGCTGCTGCGTGGATTGTACGGGCTGTGGAACAAACTGCTGCGTGGGCTGCATGGAATGCTGCTGCATCGGCTGGTACATGGTCTGTTGTGGCATCGGCTGATACTGTGGCATCGTAGGCTGCTGTTGCACGGGCTGCTGCTGAATCGGCTGTGGCACAGACTGATACTGTTGTACGAGCTGCTGCATGGCCTGCTGTGGCATTGGTTGATATTGTGGCTGTGGCATGGACTGACACTGTTGAACGGGCTTGTACATGGTCTGTTGTGGCATCGGCTGATACTGTGGCATCATAGGCTGCTGTTGCACGGGCTGCTGCTGAATCGGCTGTGGCACAGACTGACACTGTTGAACGGGCTGCTGCATGATCTGTTGTGGCATTGATTGATACTGTGGCATCAAAGGCTGCTGTTGTATAGACTGACAATACTGTTGCATTAGCTGCTGTTGCATGCACTGATACTGTTGAACGGGCTGCTGCATGGCCTGCTGTTGCATGGATTGATAAAGCTGCCGCATAGGCTGCAGCGGCATGACTTGACACCATTGCATGGGCTGCTGTGGCACAAACTGCTGCATCATTGGCTGTGCGAGCTGGCCAAAGTGATTCTGCTGCGGAAGCATCTGCTGCATGGGCTGTGTGCAGTATTGCATGGGTGAAGGATTACACGGCATCGGCTGCATGAAGTGCTGCTCCGTGGGCTGAGTAGTATACTGCGTGGGCTGCATGGATTGCCGTTGCCCAAACTCCTGTCGCTGCTTCACTTGCCCTAGCGATTCAACCTCTTTCACTGCTTCCTGCATAGCGGCAATGCTCTCAGCCACGAACTTTTTGTTATCTACACCGTCTTCTTTCTCTTTCATTCTCTTCGTTTCTTCTTCGCCTTCTTCCTTCCCTTCCTCATTCCTCTTCGCTTCTTCTTCTAGTTCTTCATCCTCCTCCTCCTTCGTTGCTGCAAGCGTCAATGCGATCGGCGCAACAGACGAGGATAACGACGACGAAAAAGAAGATGATGATACTGATGATGTCACATTGGCAGTCGCTTCAGCTGCCGATTGCCGTCGGGCTTTCTTGGGTGACGGCGAGCTCCATTCATCGCAACTTACGACATCATCAACATCACTGCAACCACTGTCCGAAGAATATCCGGTCAAGTCTACGCTAAGCTGAGTGGCTCCTCGCTTAACCGAGCTATCGAGTGGCGGCCCGCATTCGATGACATCATTGTCATCCGGGTCGAAATTTACGATGAAATCGAGCGCTGTGTGTATCCGCGACCAGAACGGCAAGTGTGGGTGGGCTTCATCCCGCACCTGGGCCCAGCTTGGTATGCCCTCAACCAGTTGTTGGAGCACAGCTAGCGATGCACAGCGTAAGTATGCCCACTCTGCATGCTATCACAATTAGGTTTAAGATCATACATTTCGACAGCAGTAGTAAGGCAGCAGAAAAAAAGTGAAGGAATCAATCTTTCATTATAAAGCAAGAATAAAACTATCAGAGGTGACAAGGAGACCACACTATTTCCACCATTTCTTCCTTGCTTTCTCATGAATTACCTGAATGACGCGCGTGTCAGTCATCACAGCCTCGAGCGCTGGCAGAGCTTGTAAGCCTCCGCAGTGGTTTGAAAACCACTTCCGTGACCCAGTGGAGCGACCTTCTGACATGCCACCTCGAAATGTCCTCCATGCCTGCGCAGGAGTCAATTTGAGCCCGTCTACCTGCTCAAAGCACCCCGAATAAGTTTATGCACAACACGAGAGAGTAGCTTCAGAGATCTTGTTGGGTAAGTCAAGAGATTGTTTAAAAGGTAAAGCAAATTTGAAAAACAGGCGGTGTAGTATACGTACAACAAAGATCAAACATACAACGAAACTAGAAAGGCGAGTCTGCAAAGAGATAGCAAGTAGCCTAATGCAGCTGAAACATACAAAAGCAGCAGTCTCAACAACAATTGTCGTTAAAAAGGCACCTTGTATGCGTCGATCATTACAGTATCTTGCGCATCTTGCGGCAACAATGACGCATACACGTCTGTCTTTACGATCTTGAAATAGCGCTTAAGATCTTTCTTGGTCTTTGGGCTAGCAAAACATTCATGTTTGCAGAACACCGAGGCGGCAGGCAAGTATCTACTCCGCAGGAGCTCGCAGGCATTGTCCACGTCGCGTACACGTTGTGTCGTCATAGTGTAGAATCTCGACGATTACAGTATAGTCTGTCAGAAATTAGTTTGGATGTGTTTACTGTAACGGGCCTGAAAACGAATCAAAAGCGTCGTTCAGAGCTCCAGATCAAAGCGCTAAAATACGTCGAAGTCTCCGCTCAATTGTGGGCACGAGAGCCAGCCTCCTTGCACTACGCGCAAACGTGCTCGAGTACTACGTTTTCTAACTGTAATTCGCGTCTCCTGACGATCAATCGAATCGACACAGCTCATCACTCATCACAACAGCATAGCACGCACACCTATACTACATTAGGGACACCTAGGTTCATTCATTCATTCATTCATTCATGTTTTCGTGTTCCTTGTTCCTTGTGGTCTTGTGGTCGCAACATCTTCACTTTGCTTTCCATCCTCACTCTCGTGTTGCTCTCTTCGCGCTGCAGCCACGTACATTCAATGAGCTTGCTCGAGACTACCGCTGTCGGTTATCGCTTCAGAAAGAAAGCTTAGAGTTTCTACCTAAATAGCGCAGGATATAATTCTAGGGGGAGGACTTTTGAAAGGACTACGCTATGACGACACAACGTGTACGCGACGTGGACAATGCCTGCGAGCTCCTGCGGAGTAAATACTTGCCTGCCGCCTCGGTGTTCTGCCTGCAGCGCTGCCTAGGCCCAAAGACTAAGACGGAGCTCAACCGCTTTTTCAAGAATCTGCAATTCGATCGACGAGTCACCTGTTTATCAAAAGCAGCACGCGATGAGCTAAAGCGCAACATCCAGGAGGTATGCACCCAAAATACTCGAGTTGAAACGCTCCTCTCTAAGCTTCTAAGAATAACTCTAGTGATCTTTCCAACAATGGCGAACTCTTGCTGTGGTTTGATTTACATTTCTTTTCGTGGGTGGGCGCCGCTTATGCTTTGGGACTCCAGATATTGTGCAAGAAATTTCACACCGCTCGGGGGTTATTTACAGGTTCAAAAGCTCAACTTGGCTCCCGCAGCCGCCTGGAAGAAGTTTTTAGGAGGCATGGTGGAAGGTCGATCGAATGGACTGCGAAAGTGGTTTTCAGACCACTGCGGAGGCTTACAAGCTCTGCCAGCGCTCGAGGCTGTGATGACTGACAAGCACCTCATCCAGGTAAAACCCGAAAACTTGACGACGACGTGCAAGAAATTGAAGCGTAGGATAAAGCAGTAGTAGAGGGAGGCTTGGCTTTATTGACTCACTCGTTACGCAATGCGCGCAACTCTGTGTTTCGCGAATGGCCCCAGTATATATATATATATATATATATATATATATTCATGACTGATTGCCGTCCTCTCGAATTGCTTTTCTGCGCGCGCTTGTTCCTTTCTCCCCTCGCAAATAGAGCTCCGAGTGGGCTCTTCTCCGCAGTGCACCCCGCGCTGTGCTCCAAGAACTCACCGCCGGCCTTCCGGGCTGGGCCCAAGTGCGCACCGCGGCTCACCCCCACTTGCCGTTTTGGTCGCGGGTCCACATTGCCCTCGACTTTCTGGTGAACTTCGACCCGGACGACGACGACGTGGTTGCGTGTGCCCCCCCGCCCGAGAGCGCTTCTTCCGGGCAGGTTAGCATGGATTTAGCTGGCAGCAGCAGCAGTTCAGGGAGCAGCAGTGGTAGCAGCAGTAGCAGCAGTAGCAGCCCTGTAAGGCTGTCCTCACCGAAAGCTCGGCGTGAAGCCGCAGCTGCCGCGCAAGCAATGGCGTCGAAATCTTCATCCTCTTCATCGTCTTCATCGTCGACGGCCGCAGCAACCACGGCACGGCCGCTTCACTTGCCAGCCAATCCGCCTGTTGCGACCACAGGCACAACAGCAGCTGCTGCACCGGGAGGATCTTCGTCGTCGTCATCGTCGTCATCGTCGTCGTCGTCGTCGTCTTCGACAGCAACAAAGCCTTCGGCAGTGGCCACTGCTGCGGCCATCGCGGCTGCGGCTGTGGCAGCTGCGGCCAAACCACCAGCGCCAGCGCCGCCGTCGCCGGAAGTCTTTGAAATCAGCGACAGCGACGACGACGAATTCGATTGTAACAATGCACCTTCGCTTCCTGCAGCCTCGCAACCACCACCACCACCACCTCAGAAATCACCGCTGAAACGCCCCCTTCCGAGCACTGCGCCACTACCAGCTTCCGCTCCGGCGAATTCTGCTTCTGCGCGTGCTCCTTCAGCGACGGTGGCCGCAGCGGCAGTAGCCGCTCCAGGCATTGCACTAAATCCCAACGCGAAAGCAAGCGCTCCTGCTTCAACTGCAGCACCAGCGGCGGCACTCCCCTCAGAAAGTCCTCGAGACAAAGGCGCTCGTAATGCTTCAGAAGTCATAGCTGCTAACGCGCCTTCTCCTCCTGCTGCCTCGGCTGCTGCTTCCGCGCACTCTCCTGTTCCCCCACCTGCTCTACCCAAGCCTGGGAATTTGGTCACGGTGCTGCCCCACAGCTTGCCTGGCAGACCGCCACAACAGGGAGGAGACGGCTGGCTCTTGGCCGTGCACCCGCCGCAAGCCCAACAGCCTTCCTCTTCCTCCTCTTCCTCCTCTTCCTCCTCTTCCTCTTCGTCATCTTCTATGAGCGACAGCGGTGGTGCTAGCGAAAGCCGTGCTTCGCATGAGTTTCAGTGGACGTGCGACGTGCGGCTGACTTTAGACCGCAAGGTGGCGCATCAAGTGCCCTTTTGCTTCGTGCAACCCGCGCCTGAAGACCACCTGGGCTCCCTGTATGCAAATCAATTCGACGACGACGACGACGATAGCAATGGCAGCGGCGGCAACGGCAGGAGCAGCAGTAACGGTAGTAACGGGGATGGAACTGACTTGGCCCGGACCAAGCGACGCCGTCTGCGCGATGCGTCACCAGCCACCAGCGCTGCTGAGAGCGGAGCTGCTGGTGGTATTACGCCAGCGCATAGGCAATCGACCTCTAGTAACGAGGGTAGCAGTGCTATCAACGGCAGCCACAGCAGCACTTCATCGCCAACCACCAACGGCTCGGAAGCAGACATGAAACGAGCACGTGTCGACCGGCATTCCGAAGACGGGCAATTTCCTTCCTACACTCAGCCCGGCGCCAGCGTGGAGCTGGAATTCAACGGCGAGTGGCTCAAAGCGACGGTGGATGCTGCGGTGACGGCGGGCGTGCGCTGCTCGTTTCCAGACGGGACCTGCACCATTGTGCCCCTGAAGGACTGCCCGAAGCGCCTTCGTGCGCCTCTGTCATCGTCGCCGCCGCCAGTGGAACTCTTGCTACCCGAGGATTTGAGGGACCTTGCGCCTTCACAACTGTTGGAAGCTCCGCGTCAAAACCAGCCAGCTCTTGCGTCTCAACCACAGCAGCAACAACTAGCCACTTCCGAGAACCCGCCGGGAGCTCATCAGCCTGCTGCTGCGTCGATCCAGCAGGATTATGACGCAACAGCTTCGTTTCAGCACCAGTCTGAAAGCCGCAACGCCCGGTCAGAAAATGCTTGGCTCTGAGCTTGAAGTGTTGTCCTAACACAGGCGCTCTGTTGACGTACGATTTTACTTTTGATTCCCTTTCAACTCTCAAAAGTATTTATATTTAGCAACTCCTACCATAAACCTAAAGTTCATAAACGACCACCGGGCTCCTGCAGCGAAAAATATCTGTATATCCGAGTTGCACTATACTATACAATAATTAATAAGGGTTGCGATTCCCGTTTCCGCGGAATTCCTGCACGACGGCGATGGCTAAAAATTTCACTTCACGTGGGATTTCCGCGATGTCTGGTGTTTCCGCGGGTTTTCCGCGGGTTTTCCGTGCCGTGGTCATAAAGATATACTGCTAAATTCCCGTCGCGGAAATCACGTCTGAATTGTAAAATTACCCCTTTCCGCGGGAATTCCGCGGAATTTCCCGCGGGAATACTAACCTAGCTACGAACTATACGCACATACCGGCAGTAGCGGTAGGGCTATTTTCACTTTGCCCTGCTTTACTTTTAATTTCACGTATAAAGGCAAATGGGGCTACAAGATTTTAGATGGGCTTATGCTTATGATTTATGAAGATATTTTTCCTCTCCATTTCCCAAATTCCCAGTGTTTTTTAAATCCCCAATTTTCAACCCCCGAAGGCCGAAGGGGGGTTAAGGCCGTATCCTTTTGAAGGGCATTCTCAGTGGGGTAAACGGTGTTTATATTGCCTCTATTTCACCAATTCTTCGAAATTTTCAGTGAAGGCGAAGTTGAAATGGAGATAAAATTAACTCGCAATATAATACAATTCAAAATGTTAGCCTTTTAATTCCGGCTCTTCGGGGCCTGTCTCAAAGCAATTGCGCGCGCTCCAGAAGGCTCTACCTGGTAGCTTTCTTCTTAGCAAGTTGGCTGGGTCTACACCAGTGCCCATTGTGTGTCACGTCCCAGGCGATAAAAAGAAAAGAAGAAGAAGAAGCAGAAAATCACCAACAAACCTTGAATTTAACGTTAACAGGGAATTTATTACAGTCCCGATGGAAGTCCCTATTTCAAACTCTTCCTTGGTTCTGCATGATGTAGCTCCAATTTAAACCACCGAACTGTATATGTTATTATGTATGTTTTACTTCCTGATGGTATCGTGTGACCTCGTTCAATCTCTTTGTTTACAGCGCACACTTCGCACTTCCTTGCGGCATCCTCCTCGCTCAACGTTCAAAGATTTAAATTATCCACTGCAAACCCCATCGCTGATTTCACCTACTGTTGCACTGCGCTACAGAAATCACTATCTATTGCAGTACGTATAAAACGCTATCATCATGCCACACATGTGAGACCATAGTGCATGCCCGGGGACTTATACCAAGCACGTGTCAAGCACGTGCTAGCGAACTGCAATTACGCAAGGGTTTTTGTCGTTGTTGTGATGTAGCGGAGTGACGGACAAAAATCCTTGAAGTGGGCTTACACAACGCCGGTGTTCCTTGCAAGTCCACTGGACCTACTAATGGACAAGGCACCAAGCGCACCTTCTAGCGACAACATCCTGAACACCCGAGCGGCTCTCAAGTCGAGAAATCAAACAAAATCATACCAGATCTTTTGATAAGAGCTAGCTACCTGGAATTCCCAAAGCGGGAATTCCCGAGGTCGGGAATCGCTGGAATTCCCATTGGAATTCCCGGCTCGAAAACAACCCTTTTTGGGGAATTCCCTGGAATTTCCATACAGAGGGGGTTCTGTGCATACAGAGGGGTTTTTCTTGCATACAGAGGGCGTGGGGGGGGGGGGGTTAGTGGCATCTCGCACTGGAGTGGCATTTCGCGCTGGGATGTCCCAAAATTTCTTACACACCGCACCTCGGTTGCTCATTTGCCGCGGTGGTTGCTGGTGTTACTGCCATCAGAGCGAGCCCGGCACTTGAAGAGCGCAATACCCAAGTAACAGTCCACGAAGCCTCACTATAATCGACATAGGAATTCCAGGTAACTAATAAGAGCCTCCCATTTATCAGGTAGCAATGGTTTTCGATTGTGAGGTAGACGGTGCAGACCAAATTATGGACTTTATCACTCTATAGGGCTTCTCACACTACGACAACATCTCTACTATTCCTGGGGGCACTTTGGAGAAAAGGCAAAAAACAGTCAACAATAAGTACTACGATCGCACTAAGAAGCTCGACTTCGAGCTGCATGGCACGCATAGAGATCATAGAGGGCCAATAGAGAGCGAAGTTGATGAGCACGGCCACAGCGGCCATGTTCTTGCCCCAGTCATTGGCCGATACGGGGGTGCTTCCTCTGACCTCAGCCTCATCTTGGACCTCGTCGCTCGGGAAATGGCTCGCAAACACACGGCCTTGTTCAGACAGAAGTTTGCACGCAAATGGGGTCGCAAAATTGCTCGGGGTAGGGCACCTATTCGTCTGGATCGCCTGAGGGACTTTTTTGCAGTCCCCTCCTGTGCGGGCGGGCACTCTTCTTTTGAGCTGCACTCTCAGAGCACGGAGGAGCGTGCCACTTTGGACCGCTATCATCACTTCCATGGCCACTCGGGCATGTGCGCCAGATCAGCTTCTTACTCTTAGTTTGCGCTGCTTTGCTTTTCATCTCTACCTGTTAGCCTTCTAATTCCGGCCCCTCGGGGCCTATCTCAAAATCCTTGGTAGGCAAAATCTGGTCATGTCGACGACCGACGACACTAAACATCAACCTTCGTTGATCTATTCAACGAAATTATTGTATTTTCGACCGACACAGTGTTTCGACCCGACCCGAGTGCCGAGATGCCGAGGACCAGTTGATAACAGCAACAGCAGCAATATTATTCTTCAATTCTGTATTCTGTTATTACTTCCCCACCGACCACCGACTGTCCCGACAGGTTAGACGGCTGCGCTTCGCACATAATGCAGGAGATCTCTTTTGAGTCAATCAGCGGCCTTCAATGGCGCTGCACGACTTCGCATCATATGATATTCGTTGGCCGTTACGCTGGAGAACCAGCCCTGCTCAAATCGCCACGGGACGACCTTTCTGCAGAGGCGTTTGAGACCACGGTATTTCGTATATCACATGCACTCGAACTCAATTGTGAAATGAGTCTACGGGTCATTTGTCCTGTACACTATCAAGCGCGAATCCTTTTCTTGTAGAAGTCACGGGCAAGCGAGAGAGATATCAAACAAGAGTGGCATCCCATTGTTTATGAGGTTGTGCATCCCCAAATTGATGATAATCATGATTGTGCCCATAAAAGTCAACGACCCATCCTTCCTCAGCCTTTACAAGTGCGCTTGAACGTGTGTCCTTGCAGTGCGCCAATCTCGAGCGCGAAGGCGAACTTTTACAGCAAATCTGCCACCCTAATATCGTACGCCTCTTCGGCCGCGTGCCTCTTCGAAAGGGCAACTGCGACGCACCGATCGTAAATGCCCTGGTGCGTGGCCGTTAAGACCATAGGAGACCCGGACTTATAGAGGTTACATGCGAATGACAATATTGATTTGCTCTTACTAGCAACACATAAAAAAGTCTAGTTAGCAAATATCTGTTTCTCTTTTGCTTCTTATCCTCGAGCTGCAGCTCTGTCGTCAATTTCAACCACTTTTACATTTTCGAAATTTGTTTTCAATCAACCACTACGCCTTCTCCTGCATTGGGCTCTTTCAGTTAGTTGAGTTTGTGGAGGGGGGTACGCTGGAAACCTGGATGAACCACTCCTCCGGCAGTAGCGCACAGAGTGGCGGCGAAGGCTTGAAAGAGGGCGCAGCTTCGTCGTCAAGCGAGACACCAAGGGGTGCAGCGCGGAGACTGTCTCCATCTGAAGCCTTGTCAGTAGGTGCGCAGGTAGCGCGCGCATTAGCGTACCTCCACGCAGACAGTGAAAATAGCAGTGAAACCGATAGTGGCAGTGGACGCAGCAACGACAGTAACAGTAGTAGCAGCAGTGTTGGTGGCAGTGGTGGTTGCAGCGGCCCTGGTGTGGCATTTCTGGCCTTGTCGCCCCGGCATGTAGGGCTCTCTGCGGATGGCGCTGTGGCGAAGCTTTTCGACTTGAGCCAATGCGTGCGCCTAGGGCCGCCTCATGGCCATTCAAACAACGGTGGTGGCGTGCACGGCGCGTCGACAGCAACCGCTGCAGCGGCAGCGGCCGCAGCCATGATGTCTGCTATTGCGGAGCCATCGTCCTCGTCTTCGAAGCAGGCTCCTCTGAAGCACTTGTACTTGGCGCCTGAAGTGTGCCTAGGGAAAAGTTGTGGAGCACCAGCAGACTTGTTCAGCCTCGGCTTGTTGCTGTGGGAACTCACGCATCACAAGCGAGCGTTTCCCGCGAGCACTTTCAACGCATACCGAGAGCTCGTTGGCTTGGGCATGCGGCGACCTCGGGTAGACCTCGCAGCGTCAACGTCGCCAAGTCGGGCCAAGGTCCTGCCGGAGCTGCTGCGGTGCTGCTGGCGATCCAACGCTGCCTTGCGGCCGCGGGCAGAACTCGTCGCCAATGCGCTGGCAGCGTTGGCCGAAGACAAGCCACCGCCGCCCTTCACACAGGCTTCAGGCTGGTCACCTTTGCCGCGGGCAGCCGAAGCACCGGGTGCTCTTGTGCTTCCGCGCCACTCTTACGGCAGTCAGCACAACGGTGGCAGTGGCCATGCCTTCATGAGAGGGAGCAGCAGCAATAGTGCCGCTAGCAAATGCAGCAGTAGCAATCCAGACCCCCACTACCGTAGTCTCGCTCAGGCTCCACCAGGAAAAGCACCTACTGACAAGGCTGCTTCAGCTATGCCTGTACTAATGGAGCTTCGGCG
>Ga0307931_1002980_pt1 | contig 10535 bp, 11 predicted proteins | sample OrgLakmetageno47_FD_201816 | JGI IMG/M metagenome (GOLD analysis project Ga0307931, IMG submission 201816) | Saline water microbial communities from Organic Lake, Antarctica - #47 | ecosystem: Environmental > Aquatic > Non-marine Saline and Alkaline > Saline | place: Antarctica: Organic Lake... | reverse complement strand
TCACCACATGTTCGCCTCGTCACTCCAAACCGCGATTAGATAGTCGACTTGTTTAGGAACATTCGTGAAAGCTTTCGAAAACAGAGAGTGAGAGTTCGAGAGGCTCCTTGCACCATTCCTTGCACACTGCTTCACAACCGTCTCATGCGCGATCGTGAAACTGCGCCCAATACTGGAAGTGCTGCTGCTACCATAAGTACTGCCCTCAGTAATGCTACAAGGAGTGCTATTAGTACTGGTGCTGTTGCTGTTGCTGTTATTGCTGCAGTTGCTGCTACTGTTGCTACTGCTGCTACTACTACTGTTCACACTCTGCTGTTGCTGCTGCTGCTGCCTAGGACTGCTGCTGCTGTTGCTGCTGCTGGTGCTGCTGCCTTCGCTGCTGCTGCTGCTGCTGCTGCTGCTGCCCCCGCTGCTGCTGCTGCCCTCGCTGCTGCTGCTACTAGTCGCTGCCCCGCCGCTAGCTGCGCGCGCAAGCTCCACCTCCCGAAGACGAGCAATTTCAACTTGACGAAGTCTATAACCTTCTTTTTTTTTCTGCATCATGTTTTGTTTTTCCTTTAAATAACACGGGCCTTCACAACAATTTTTGAAACGTGCGTCCATCTTCACGTGCTTGAACTCTGCATCTGGCTTCACTTCTAAGCAAATTTTACACTTATTCATTTTCCTAAACGATATAGAGCGCCCTGCAGTAACAGTAATTTCGCTTGCGGGAACGCGGGAGTCAGAGAATGGCGCAGGGCGAAGGAGAGCAAGCACGCGGTGCCTACGCTGGCTGGCTGGTTACAGCAATTTGCTAAACGGATTTGCTAAACGGAAATATTGGTAATGGATACCAAAAGTTAGTCAACATATTTCTTGTGGACGATTTGGAGTTTTGTTGTGGGAGTAGTAGCTCGCTGCAGAGCACGCTGAGATCGGACCCAATTTCTACTAGTGGAGCTAGAAATTAGGCTAAGCGTAGAAATAACTTTCACCTACATTGGAGCTAGACAAAGACATTTCCATGGCGATGTGAAAGTAAGGGACAATTCTACCGACACGCTCTCGAGCTACGATCCATTCCGCAAAGTGTTCGTCAACTGAACATACCCCTGTATATGAAGGAAGGATTAAAATGCAGCCAAAAAGCCAGATTCGCCGGCGGCGAGAGCATGGTCGCAAAAGTACTAAAAGCTGTGCACTCAAATCACAAGTGCATGGAAATTCAATTTGCGAGCGGTCTAAGGTACTTCTTGTGATGTGTTGGCCTCTTGAAACATAGAAATCTTCGCATGTTTGGAGCATTTAAAAAAATCGCGAAGACCCGGGTAGCTTTGAAAAATCTAACAGGAGATGTATTTGATAGCCTTACACTCTGAAAACTATGCGCAACTGCCACTGCCTTATAGATATTTCTGGACTCAGCGCTGGACTGGCTGATTCCACGGCTGCTGCTTCTGTTTGGTGGTCTTGTGCAGTTTGGCTCGTTTTATCTGTAGGTATCTCTCTCTTCTCGTTACCAATACATTCTTCCTACTTTGTCCTGAGATTGATGTGAACACTCCTAGGATTTGAATTCATGTCTAATCATCAGACGAATCCCCCTTGCTTGCACAATTCTTGCACAGTTACTTTCGAGTGCAATTGCCTATGCTTGCGTTGCGGTTATCACCGGCGAATATCTGGAAACTGAACGTGTACACCTGCACGGGTACATATACTGCCTTCCAGGTGAGTGATGGCGAAAAAAATCATGTATCAGCCAATTTTATTTCACGGGGGTGCAGAGAGAGTGGATGTGACAACTTCTGCCTAAAGAAAATTCAGGGGACTGAGTGAGCGCGTGAAAGATAGATTTTAAGATGTATACAGAAAAGGGTCATGCTAATCTCTTGACGGGGCATCTTTCGTAAGAAATTGGTGCTATCGCCTAAATTAATTCAGGCATGATTCGTTCAGAATCGCTGTAATGTGTTTGTCTCTTGGCATTGTTTTGAGCAGCTTCTCGGAAACTACTGGTCGGCAGCTTTGATTGATCCAGGCTTTCTTCCTCCCATGGACGATGAAGATGAAGAATTTCTCAACGATCAAATAATGATTGATGACGGCTTCATAGTTGAGATTGACAACGGCACATGCAACGAAAGAAGAGATAATGAAGTGGGGTTTGTCGAAGAATAAGTGGGAGCTTTCTCATGATTCTTTAACAGCGTGACAGCGTGCACACTATTGACGCAATTGTCATAAGTGCGATAGTGTCGGTACTGATGTTGGTGCTTCCTCATTATGGTATAGGTGAAGTCGGGTGGGCTACAAAGAAACGCTACTCCAAGAGAGCTAAAAGCTTGGCTGCAGCGCCAGACTGAACCTTTACACGATATTTATGACACAGGCGGCAATAGTAGTTGTAGCAGTAGTAGCAGTTTTGATAGCGCTGGGGACGAGGCAAGGAGACGCGTTGATGCACGAAGTGGTTCATTAGAGAGCTTGGAGTCCAAAAACTTGACTCCTGTTGTGACGATACCCACGATAATGATCACGAAGTGTCCTCAATGTTCCGCTGAACGCCCGCCTCGTGCGCATCACTGTAAAGTAAGCCCATTGCAATGGATACTTTCTGATAAAGATATCGAACTATTCATATGCCTTTCTTCCTTCTTCTTATCTTTTTACCTAAGTATATTCATTGTTAGTGTCTCTTGTTCGATTGTTTAAGCGCTGCGGTCGCTGCGTCGACGTAATGGACCACCACTGCACTTTTCTCAATAACTGCGTTGGCAATCGCAACTATGGCAATTTCATTACAGCTGTGATGTGGTGCCTCCTTGCGTCTGCGCTTGGAGTATGGACTTCGGGCTACATTGCCTTCACTCAACCTGTAAACCGCAATGCAAAATGGAGCGCGCGCACGGTACTATATCATATGATGCAATAATGCTATGATTGATGCTGCCCTTCATATCGACAATGCATGCGTATTCATGATTCAATGGCTGATAATATTTCATGCTTCTTCTTTGGGCGCTCGTAAGAAATATGCATGCTTTGTCTGTTCATTAGACCCTGTAAGTCTTTGCCTTTACTTATCTTTGCTTTAGTCTCACTCGTATTCTGCACGGGTGCTCAATACTACTTGCTATATCCAGATCGATCGCTCCTTTGCAAACTTGCTCGTAGGCGTCGTTTCAATACTTTCAGCGTACACTTTCGGGGCTCTCTTTAGCCAACACGTTCAACTAGCGGTGAGGATTATTGCCCCACGCCGGCTTAAGCATGATGAAAATGAAAATCTGCTATAATTATCTTTAGTCTATTAGGGTTCTTCTTCGTATTTACTTTCCTCCAAGTTTACCACCAGGCAAATGCTTTTAAATAGTTGCAAGCGCGCACAACTCTCGAAGCGTTGGCGTTTGAGCGAGACTCAGCGCCAAAGTACGCGAAAGCACGGCGCTTAGCGCGCTTGCTCGGCCACTTGGACGACCAAAAGTCCATAAACCCCTTTTTAGCAGGGTGGAATTCCTTGCTGCCCACAGCCACGGGAGCTTCTCCTCATATGTCGTTTATGAAGAGGGCATATGCTGAAGAAGTGCAAGATCTCAATTTCCTTCGCCAGTCGCCGCCGGGCTCCTACCATCAGGGCAGCGCGTGGGCCAACGCAGCGCAACAATTAGGCGGGAGCCCTTGGAAATGCCTGCTTCCACTCTGGCCGCTGGAGCTCGTTCAACGCTGCTACCAATGGGCTTCGGCCGTATGCGAGCCTAATAGCAGCAGCAGCAGCAGCAGCAGTAGCAATAGCAGAAGCAGTAGCAGTAGCAGAGATATCAGCAAAAGAAGTAGAAGCAGTCTTCGAGACAGACAAATGTCGTGGTGGAAAGGTATGTTGCTGCGATTAAGAGCAAGAGCTTTTAAATGGGCAACTCACGAGTCACCTAGTGTTCTCAGCAGCCAGAAGGTTTCGTCGGAAATCGTCTAGTGTTTACTAATTCACAGACAGACCAAATCTTACGTAAAGCCATCTACCGTTCGTAGAGGAGAGCGAAGTCGCAATTCGATTTATAAAGCCACAAAACACCAGCCGTAAAGTTTCAAGTTCCCTTAATGCTTATCCTTTGGCGCTTGCCTTTGTCCTTCGTAGCTTACAGTAACTTACAGCCCGAGGATTAAGTAAAGTAACACAGCGCATATCTCATCATCGCATTAGCTAATTGCCTTGGGTATCATTGATGATCTTGATGAGATTTTGATATGGAGAATCGGGATATCTCATACTCAAATTATGAGCAAGGAAGTATAAATTCACGAGATGCGCCAACGAACTCGAATTGTTGGTATATCCCTTATAAGGCCAAAGGCAAATTTTCTTGACATATGGGCTTTTATACACATAAATATTTCAAACAAATATCATTTCGAGAGGATCTTAGAAGTAATTCATCCACTGCTTTAAGCTTTAAGCCGCGTAAGCGGGTTCTATCGCCCCCGCCGTCTCAGGACCAAAAACCAAAACCAGTACAAATATTATAAAGCGGGCGCGTGCGGGTCAGTAAAGAAATGTCCATTTAGAGGAGCTGCAGCTGGGATTCGGTGTCTCTTAAAATACGCTCCATCGCTTCGCGTTGCTTGAACACCAGCTAGAATGATGGCGCACGCGGGCAACACCAACAGCGAAGCGTGTGGGCAAGCAAAAGTGCACACGCAAATACCAATGATGCACCACCGCAACAGGAGACAGCCAATCGAGGTCGAAAAAGTAAGAGCATAAGACAACACGCGCGATTGTTCGTGAGTGCAAATGCAGTCACGAGAATCAAATAGCAGCTAGCGGAAGTTCAACGACGCCACAATTGAAGTAGTAGTGCAGTCGACACCATACAAAATTAATAATGCATATATCTTGACTTCCAGATACCTCAGCCTCGACGTATCCTCCAAAACGATCTTCGTTGCCACTGCTATGCTTATTGTTGCTCCTGCTGCTCTTGCTGTAGTTCTCGCTGCTGCTACCACTGCGGCTCATGCTGTTGCCACCACTGCTGCCGTTGTTGGGTCTACTGCTGCTGTCATTGCGACTTTGCCCACTGCCCCAGAAACCTGCGCTTAAAGAAGGCTGTTGCTGCTGTCTCCCACCTTCGCGTGTGCCACCTCCTCCTCGGCCAATCAAATTCGAGCTGCTTCGCTTCCGCAAACGCTGCTGCCACGCACGCAGAGGCTTGGAGCAAAGGCAGCCCTACAAGGCCACGGTCGTTGCAACAAACGACACCAGCAGAAGTATAAACAAAATAAGCAATGCCAGAAAAGAAACAAGGTGCTTGCGTATTGCGAGGGTTCGAATGAAGAGAAGAGGACAAAGACAACATCGGGAGGCTGATTTTTTTCTTGAGAAGCTTGTGGTTCTCCTGTTGAGTATTCAATTAGCACATTACCAATATGGTGTGTAATAAACCCGCGCCAATGAGGCCATAGCTGCACACCATGCAGGCAAGCACAATCAGTTCCCCAGCGCTGGCCTGCGTGTCTCCTCCGACCGCGCTGCCTCCTGGTGACAACAAGTCACCCATCCCAGGGGATACGCTATTCAAGCCGCCTACACTGCCGCCACTGATACCACTGCTGCTCGCGCTGCTGCTACCACTGTTCGGCGGCGCCGGTGGGCCGTTGCGCGCCTGTTTTTGGAAGATGAAAAAGAAAAAGGAAACATTAAATTGAAACATCAAAGAAAGATAGCAACTTGCCAAAATTGAAAATCTCGTCTCATTCCCCATTCCCCCTAATTTGCCAACGCCCCCCTTTCCTCATTTTCTCATTTTTCCTCTCTCTCTCTCTCTCTCTCTCTCTCATTCCCTCAATGGTGCTTGCACGAGCGAATACCGCAAGCTCAGCAGGATCGTGCGCAGTGGTAACACGATTCCCAACGCCTCCTCCAGAGGGAAACCCTAGCTTAGAACTGCTGCTCATTCCAGTGCTGTCGGAGCCCATCGGGCCAGCGCTGTCTTCGAGCGCAGTCACGTCCAAGAAGGCGCCCGTTTGCACGAGCACGCCAACGCTGTGGGAAAAGAAAAAATACGGATACATTAGTATACCACATACATGTACACGCACATATACCTACATGTAAGCACACCACTGAATACAAGAGTTGTAACAGGTAAAGATGCTCAAAAATATCTGTGCGCCAACTCTCCTCGCGCCAAGATAGATACAGAAAAGATGGGGAAAAAAAGCGAGAATTATGCATCACGACACCCCCACCCCCTCTATCTAAAATGCTTCACTCTCATAACTTCATGAGAACGTACAAGACGTGGAAGAAGCCACGCAATGCCCACGGTTCGAGAAAGGGCACTGCGCGGAGAAGCGGGGGCCACTCCGACTCGGCGCCCAATGCCACAGCGGCAAACGCCACCGTGTAGCAGTGAAGCACCGTGCGAGTCATCTGCGAGCAGCCAGTCGCATTAGCACTTCACAATATGACGGAGAAATGATGGATTTCTTAAACAATAAGAATTAAGGGTAGGCACTGGCTTAATACATGAAAAAAAATGTTTCCGCTGAACTATTAGTTCGTTTAAGCATGGCATGCGAATGTTTGAGTCAGAATAAGCAGCGTCAAAGCATTATGTGGAGATCTCGGATTAGACGCCACTACTAGCAATGGAATAGAACCAAGCCTAGACGCACCGATCCCCATGAATAGGCTAGGAGATCAGCTGCGCAAAACATGGAGAAAATAGCGCAGAGTCGAGTCGTGTGGGACACGACAGCACAAAGCCGCACGAACCACGAGGTCCCAGTCGACTCCGGAGACTCCATTCGCCATGGGCCACGATTAGACGCTAGCCTAGAATGACACCGAGCGTGTTGAGCTTCTCTAAAGACGTGCAACCATTTCATAAGTTCTGGAAAGCAACTCTATTTAGTCCAGTTTCGGTTTCGTAGGTTCGGAATTTACTTCGAGTCGTTGCGCATGTTAACCACTGATTCGTCCCCGCTATATTTACGTTCGCGCTATACTGATGTGGGTGAATTAAAAAGTTGGTGCATGCGAAGATTTAGAGCGAGCGTTAAGACTTTGAGCCTGGGGCATATTCCTCTTGGCCTGTTCGCCTGATGACAGGCGCATTTTTGATTTTGACAACAATCAAAGAAGAAGAAACCTTTTGAGACAGACAGGCGGAATTTGATTCTGACCACGAGACGACTACAGCCAGTTGCGGGTGATAACGTGATAAGAAAAGCAGGAAAACGGCCAACCCCCTCGTTTCTTAGGCAATTTCTTAGATTTCCGCGTGAGCCCCCCTCAAATTCTTCGGCGGCCAGCAGACAGGCAGGGCAGAAAGGCCCTCGTTTCTATATACCTGAGCCAAAAACCCTCAGTTTCTTTTCAAAATCACTATTTTTTACCCCTCAATTTCTTAACGCGAGTGTTTCTTTTGACCCGCAACTGGCTGTAAGAGACCCGAGACGAGAAATAAGAAACGAATTCCGGCCCTTCGGGGCCTGTCTCAGAAACACCCAGAAGTAATTTAAGGCCAGGACTAGCCAGGAGTCCGATTGAGTGGACGCCGGGTGACGGGTGATAGTATTAATATTAGTAGATACTTAGCAGATTAACTTAGCAATTCGCAGCACCACTACTCACTACTCTCGTACTCCCAACTTTATAACTTAACAAGGATGGATGGAGGAGGGGGCCTAAAGAAGACAGAAAGAGGCTTCTTACGAAACGGAAGTATATGAAGCACAGAGGCACAAAGGAGAAATAATTGTTTTTGCCATAATGCAACAGTTACGTGTTACCCTCCCAGGGGCCGTCGTGATTGTGATTTGCATCGCAATGTGCAATGGGAGATGGGATTTCCGTTCCATAGGGCAATTAGGGCGCTGAAGGATAATTCTTGATGAAATACCAAAACCTTCGCGTTTTCGCTTAGGTCCAAGTGGACTGAAGACCGTAACCAATTTTCTACTATCCCGCGCGTCGTTACGGCCAACTGCCTTTGAATATCACACAACCCATTTTATTTGCTGCTCTCAGCATCGCGGGTCTCGAAGCATTCGGCAGCACTGGGCACTCTCATTGCAATATCCACCATCATAACGCTACAGTAGCCATTCCAATCAGGGCGCTAATTCAGTCGAGCTCCCTCAATCTTCGACACCAAGAGCGACCGGCCTATTGCGGAATCGTTTCTTACTTTGGCGTTGGCCCTCTCCGGCAAAATTGAGCGATCTACCTAGTGGCGCAGCAACCTCGTCGTATTTGCGCGCTGCTTCCTCTTCATCATCAAAAGTTCCGAGGTATTTTCGTCTACCGTGGAGATAGATATCAGTAGTCCACCCCTGAACCTTAGCATGCCAACTAACTCCCTTGTACTTTGACGTGCCTCCCTTAATTCTGCCGCTGCTGGTACCGTCGTGAGGACTTCCCAGAGGAAAGTTGAGTGACCTTCCCAGAGGCGCAGCAACTTCATCGTATTTCAGCGCTGCATCAACCTCACGGTCAAACCGGCCGAGGTAGGTGCATTTACCATCCATAGTAATTTGAGCCTCCCATTTCAAGCCACGAATTGATGAGCAAACTCCCTTGAACTTCGACGCAATTCTTCGACGTCGATGAGCACTTTCTTGAGATTCGCAGGTGTCTTCACAAGCATGGTTGAATGCACTAATAAAATTGCTGATCTTTGAACGTGCGCGTAGCTTTGTATGTTCGTTAGCACTCATATTGATTTTGTCGTGAATCTTCTGGGTAGGCAAGCCTAGCACCAGATCTACTGACGTAGTGGCCTCGTCGTATTTATGTGTCTCTCTACAACAAGATCATTGTGGTAACTAACTTACATTCGGCATGCATTCGAGCTACCTAATCTCGCATTGTGCTATCCCCACATCCCAACATCCCAACATGCACCATGTTGTGGCCTTGTGGGACTACTAACTACTAACTTACTGGCTGCAACAGTAACGATCACGTTCAGTGATTGATGGTGGAGGAAAAAGTCTGTGTGATACAGGGCGGAGCTGTAAGTTTGCCGAGATTCCTTGGGTTCGCTGCCGGTTCGCTGTTCGCTGTTTGTAGGTTTGTGCTTCAGCGAAAAAGCTACGAGCTACGAGCTCATCGAAGTCTCTTGAAGAATTAGCACTTGGTTTTGGTAGACGTAGCTAGGGTTCAAATGAGTTCTATAAAGAGGCGTCCTGTAGAAGTTGTTGATTGCGGAGACCCGTGGGCTGGGAAGGCGAAGAAGCCGCGTCCTAGTGACGATGCTAGCACAGTCCGTGGGAACAGCAACCTTGGCAAGAGCCAGGGTGGAGACAAAGGCTATCAGAAAAGTAAAGGACGAGGCCGCGGCTACTTGCTTTCTACAAACAAAGAATTTGTAATAAATGACGCTCTCCGAGACGTGGCTGACTTGGGAGCCACACAATTTGAAGCATGGCAGCGTAAACAGTTTGAACAAAGCAAGCTGGAGGACTTAGGAGCCCGCGCTGCAGCAAACAGAAAGATGCCTCTGAAGATGCTCCAGGTTAGAGTTTACTTACTCTGAAGTTGCAGTGTTATATACATATGTGTGTATTTAATCATGGGTGACGGTAGTGACTGAGTTAAGGGTGAGTGTTTGAGCTTGTTTGCTCATCTTTAAAAACAACGAATCATCAGGGCATTCGCGCGAAGAGAGAAAAGGTAGCAGAATCTCGCGAGGCAGAGGCGCGAGCTGCTGGTATTGTTGTAGCGAGAAAACAGCGTGTAGAGTACGGGACGGGCATGAAGCAAGGCAAAGGTCGCAGTAAAGATGATAGTGGTCCAGGTAAAGAACTCGATAGAAACGGAGGCGACTCATTAAAGCTACTCTACTATTATTTAGAACTTTCGTTGGTGACAATTGAATTCGTGTTTTGTCTTCACGCTTTATGCAAGGAATAATTTTTAGAAAAACTTATGTGTACTTGTTTTACCTGCGTTCGATTGATTAGGATTGCTTACATGAACGCTTACATGTAGTATATGGTGCGGCTCCTCAGGGATTGGCGAGTCGATTGTGCGTGGCGGCATGCTCACCGTGCCGCGAGCCATGTTGGAATCCATGGGCGTGAGTGCGCGGAGCAAAAGGCCGAAACAAGGGGGCAAAGGCAGTGGCAAAGGGAGCAAAGGGGGCGGAAAGGGTAAAGGTGGCGGCGGTAAAGGGAAAGGCAAGAAAAGTGGGAGCAAGCCCACGTGGGGTGGGAATTAGACGCAACTGCAGGAAGCGAAAGGGAATGGAGGTTCGAACTCGATCTCGAACTCGCCTGGTGCTTGATAACCAGCGCTTAGAGCTCTGTAATTTTAGAGGCACCACAACAATCGCATAGCTACCCCGCTACCCCCATTGCCATTTGTTCCAGTCAACTATTAAGGAGCGTGCCACTTTGTACCGCTATCATCACTTCCATGGCCACTCGGGCATGTGCGCCTGATTAGCTCTTAGGTTTTCAAATAATAAATATTCTCAGCAGCGTTCCATGTCGCGAGTGGCGTGTACACGTACGTACAGAGTGCAGTGCAGTGGGCAGAA
>Ga0307931_1002977_pt1 | contig 10538 bp, 8 predicted proteins | sample OrgLakmetageno47_FD_201816 | JGI IMG/M metagenome (GOLD analysis project Ga0307931, IMG submission 201816) | Saline water microbial communities from Organic Lake, Antarctica - #47 | ecosystem: Environmental > Aquatic > Non-marine Saline and Alkaline > Saline | place: Antarctica: Organic Lake... | reverse complement strand
GACGTAGGAATCAGTGACGGGGTGGGGATACTAGAGTCGGAGCTCTGTGGTGAAGCGGCGGTGCAACAAGGGGCCCGTAGAGAAATGGACGGGAAGGAAGAAACTCTCCAATGAGGTGCCGACTGATGGTGAGCTGTACCGACAGCCTCGACGCAGAGCACGACCAGAAGGTGCACAAAAGTCCAGATGAAACTGCACATGCTGGGGCATAATTCGATTCTCCACTGAGGTGCCGACTGATAGTGAACTGTACCAACAGCCTCGACGCAGAGCCCGAACAGAAAGTACACTGAAGTCCAGATAAAACTGCGCATGCTGGGGTATAACTCACCGAGGGATGAGAGGCTGATGGGCGTAGGAATCAGTAACGGGGTGGGGATACTAGACTCGGAGCTCTGCAATGAAGCGGCAGCGCGACAAGGGGCCCGACGAGAAATGGACGGGTAAGAAGAGACTCTCCACTGAGGTGCAGACTGATAGTGAACTGTACCGACAGCCTCGACGCAGACCCCGACCACAAAGTACACAAAAGTCCAGATGATAGTGCGCATGCTGGGGAATAACTGGATGTCAATAGATAGCAACTAAACTAGGTATACACTTAAGAGATCGTTTGATAAGGAAACTAAAACTACAATAACTAGCTAAACTAACTCCGAGGAGGGCACGCGGCCCTTCGGCCGGGGTGGCCCATCTTTGGCAGTTACATTTTTTTATTTTAGATGTTTTTTTTGGTAAAATGGTTTTTGTTTGGATCCCAAGATTCAACCTTTAAACCTTTTCAGGAGGCTGCCTGTACAGTACAAAAGCTGTACATTTCTCCACCTCTGGAAGTATAGCAGGCGCTACAAGACTTGGAGGCAAGAAATGAGCGAGTGCGACCACCTGACGGGTTTCTATTTGTGTGTGTAGATGAACCAAATTACGTTGTCAATAGGTGAGAAGGTGTGAAATGGCATAACCCTAGCCAGGCCGTTTATGCTAACATCGGAGCAGGTAAGCACAGCAAAGCCTTCTCAATTTCGTACTGCTGCACCCCAGAAGTCCACGTTCGAGTCTGCCATGGCCAGTCCTTTGTATACGCACATTTTGAGTTAATCAGTATGGTTCTGTCTACCACAATGACCACAATACAAATCAAGTTATTGCAGAGCCAAGGTTCCGAAGACGGTTGCCAGCATGCGAGTTACGTGCTCAAGACCTCGAGATTAAGGACAAAATCAAGCAATGACGAAGAACACGGTGCAGAACGAGATAAATATGCTACGTTGTGTGTTCTAATTTTACGACCACGTGATTGCGTTGCTTGCTTGTAACATAGGGTAGTTCAAGGAGGTTGCGCGGAAGTGGCGAATGAAGATTTTCGAATGACTTCTTCTTTGGAGGCAACGACTAAGTCTTTAAAAGCCGCTGATCACGACCTCTTCTAGACGAGACACAACTCCTACTCTAAGTATGGCTTGCATTCGAAGCAGTCGCGTCGCTGCTTCACACTTCACGGTAAGTAGCAAATTTGGATCTGGTGAGTGTGGAAGAGAGAGGAGGCTTCTTGAAGAAGCCACTTAGTACACCAACCACCACAGCCAAGAGAGAAGCTACAAAGTTCATACTTTCATCCATGTTATTTGCATTTTATGTGTAGTTTTAATCGAAAGTTGGTAGGATCGCGGAGCTAGCCAAAAATGGCGCCAAAGAAGACGGAGCATTGCGCTCCGACGCGAACAAGAGAACCTGATTAACTTCAAAATTCATCACAGCCACCGACGAAGCGAAATTTAAAGGAGCTGCTTGGCTTGGTATTGCCTGAATGTTCTTGCGAATGTTAATAGTTTTCTCATGGCTTTTTCGCGCTAACGAGTTTTTTTTGTCCTGTTCGTCACTGGGGTTTTGCATGTGGCATGTTTTACCTCTTCCCTTGTATTTTTAGCGTTAAAAACATCGGATTTAGCTCGCTTTCCGCAAAAGGATTCAAAGACATCCTTCAAGATTTTTATACACGGCGATGGGCCTCTTTTCTAGTAAATTTCTTATATCCGACCCTTCTGTTTCACTTTTTGGGATTTCGCCTCCTGATACTAAGAATTGTTTCTCCAGGATCCATGAGGGTAATACATAAAAATTTATTATGCCCTTCTGTCATATATACCTATTCAAGTTTAATTGACCATACTTCCAGGCAGAAGAGCGCACCGTAGCAGAAGCCTGCTGCGGCGCGGCGCCTCGTTGCAGCACAGGCGCTATCTAGAGCTCTTTCTGGCGGTGTTTTTGTTGATGTATGTGCCTGGATAACTCAACAACTAAACACACAACAACAACAAATGGGTGACCGACCGGCATACTGCCGCCATCCATTATTATGATAGTTAATGGCTGCTTGGGATATTACTCTATCGCGGTTACCTGATTAAGTATTTAGTATTCAGAATGCAGTTGTAAATTATTTCTTTATAACCCATGAGCGTTTTCGGTAATTGACTGAATCAATGTACAAATATTTAAGTGTCAATAAGCAAATACCACCCAAGAATGAAGGAAATGAAGAGTAGAATTCATTTCATGGCGCTATTTCACAGCTGCCGCTTTCTCTTGTATTTTGGACGTCTGATTCTTCACGTAAATGTTCATCTGACTCTGACTCCTCGCGTTTGCTGAGTCCAAGACGCTTCAACCCTTCGTGTATTGCGCGATCATACAGCGGACGGCGATGCCGACGCATCTTTTTAGCTTCAAGTTGTGCCACGTGCACGATCATGTTCTCTATGGTCTGTGCCAAGCCTTGCACCAGTGTGATGGCGAGCACAATCAAGAGAATATCCAGCGCTTGTAACCTCTGAGGAAAGAATGCTAGGATCAATGTAGCGACAACAGTCGCTGATTTTACAACGATAAGTCGAGTAAGATTCGAATAAGGTCTACTCTTCTCCATATCAACAAAGTGTGAAATATACTTGCGCAGTCCTTCATGTTGCCATAAGATTATCTGTTGAGAGAGGTATTGCATGGCAGCCGCACCACAAAGAGTTGTTACGTATCCCCGCGGAACTACAGGACATTCATCAAGGCGCCGTTGGTCTTCACTATTGTTATCCGTCTCAGATGGACATGTCACACTTTGAATCAATAAGACCAATACAGAAAAAGGTGAGAGGAGAACAAGGAGCAGAAGACTCAATAGCATATCAATTCCATGGTAGTAGAATACGTTTTACCTTGTCAAAAGAAGTTGGAGACCAGCTCCAAGGGCATTCAATGCGATGCTAAATATTGCCATTAGCTCTAACCATAAGCGCCCTGCCAAGACATCCCGACTCAGTGCGTGGTTTGAGGCGTCGAATTCTTCACTGCTGTAATGCGTCAATTGTATTACTTGCACAATAACAAGCGCAGTGAAAAACGAACAGTAATATATCCAGTCATCTTCGACGGGATTGAGAATTATACTCAATACAGACTCGCCAAGCATGAGCATTATCCATGCTCCATAACGATCTGCAATATGTTCGTAATGCCAAGGTATGTACTGGGTAGGCACTGGAATAAGATCACGAAGACGTTGTTGTCAACAAGTAGAAGGACGAATAAGAGCAATATATGGACAGCTCACCTGGGATTACTTGGGCCCATATGAGAAGAAGAGGTAACAGCGCACCCATCACGTGCGACCCCAAAAGCAATAAGACGATGTATGTCCATTCCAAATCGGGAGCTTTATCTTCGTCTCTGCTTTTATACAACAGCACTCCCGAGTATGCTGAAGCTGCTATGTACATGAAGAGCCTTGGAAGTACGTTCTCAAAAAATTCAATTTCCACGTACTTACGTGCGCATAGCACCTTGCTTCTAACGTAAATTTCCAACTTTTCAACTCCAAGAACTGCAACATTTACAGCCAGCGACAGCGAAAGCCCAAATGCATAGGATGTATTCATGTTCTCCATTGCATCATTCGGTTGAATAAAAACGGCTGCTGAAGCTACCGAACACATATAAATTATGTCAAGGAGCTTGTGCACAACGTCCGTAGCGCAGAAAGTAGAGTCATGAAGAGTTTTGAACCGCCAAGCATCATGTAAGCATAGCGCAACAACAGCAAATTGGAAAGCAGCAAGCCAGGAAACTTCCGATATGAACATTTTGCCCAGTTGAAATGCTGCGGCTACGTACGTCAAATCAAAAAAGAGGTCAGCCCAGTCGACAATATGCTCAGTTTCGGGACTTTCATGAAACTGCCTGACTTTAGGAACTTCGTAAAACACCTGCGAAGAAGTTTGGAAGATGACAGGAAAAAGCAACTTCCCTACTCAAAAGATAAAAGGAATATTCACCCATTCAACTCACCAACAATTTCTCTTCGATGTGGTGATTGAATACGTCTTTCAGTGTAGTAGTACGTGGTGTGGAACTTTCGATTTCCCCCGAAGGCTGTGCTTCATTTACCGACTGATCTGGAGACGGGTCTCCTGACGAAGCGTAGGCATCACCAAAGGTTCGACGGCACCCAAAGCGATGCGAAAGAAGAGTCATCGCCCATTCAAGTTCCTGAAAGGCGACAATTTCTGATCTTTCTTGTTCTTTCATGCTTAATTGATTGCTGGTTTTGGACTCGTACCCTCCCTTGAAATCAAGGCCATCAGCATCTATCAATGAAGCCGCTGTCAGTGCTGCTGCAGCTTCACTAAGAAGCTGTTGAATTGTCGGCGATGGCTGTGCTTCATTTTTATCCGTAACAGTAGTATCTTCGTCATACAACGGATTGGGTAATGGGTCTCGACTATTCTCTGCCATCTCACGTTACCGCTGCCCATTTCCCCTGCGCATCCTTACAATAGTACTAGAGGGGACGAATTTTCCTTGTATCTTGAAGTCCATTTCTGTCAAATTATATATCACATGTGACGGTTTTCAGAACTTCTTAGAGAAACCCTAGAATTTGACTTTTACATCTCTCATGACATTGTTTGGACGCTCAAGTTGGCCGTTTAGACCCTAGCAATGGTCAATGGTCTAGCTAAGCATTTCACGATGTTATGATCTTTATCCTTGGCGCATGCTCATCGGACTGGCGCGGAGAGGAATTAGTCGGGACACGACACACGAGGGTACTTCCGTTTCGGTCCCAGATGCAGTAACATCTGTCGCTCTTTCTTTGCCTTCTTCTTCGTCTTGTCTCCTTCCGAGGCTTGGTCCTTCAGGGATCGTGAGAGTGAAAGATGAATATTGCACACGCAAAAGGACACTCAGCCCATTTAGACTCTTGTTTTGGAGAGTTCATCTATACGCAGCATTTTGCTATTTGTTGGTGTTTCTTTGCAATTAGGGAGTATAATTCGGGTAAGGCCCTCCTAACATTACTTCGTAATGTAGAGGAGATAATCCTATCTTGTCATACTCGTCTCTTGGTAGCTACAGATCTGCACTACTGTGGGCCCTACAAAGAATACAAAGAATACACAACTGACGTATTTTCTCCAGCATAACGGGCAAGTACACTGCGACATATACACCTATTCCGCCTATTCCGCCGACGTCTCATCAGAAACACGTCGTGAATTAGATGCCTACACGCGGCGTTTGCCATGCATTTAGTGGGAATATGCCCGAATATAACGCTATTTACGGTATTAATTGGCTTATTTGGGTCGAGTGTTTTTGACGTATTTTTGGAAGGCCTCGTACGTACTGTAGTACCAGGGCAGTACTTCCATACAGCCAGTTGCGGGCGAAATGAAACACTCACGTTAGGAAATTGAGGGGTAAAATTAGTGAAACTGAGGGTTTTAGGCTCCGGTTTCTAGAAACAAGGGCCTTTCTGCCCTGCCTGTCTGCTAGTCTGAGAAACTGAGGAGCCTTTTAGAACCGAGGGGGTTGGCCGTTTTCCTGCTTTCTTATCACCCGCAACTGGCTGTATACGGTTATAATACGGTTCTACTTGTCTACGATAGGTATCTGTACAGTAGCACTCCGAATCATTCGTAAACCTACGTCCCAGAGTCCTTCGGTAGGAGTGTATCTGTAGCTAAATACCGGTAAGTAATAAAGATGTATTCCTCTAGGAGTATTTGGGTCATTTGAGTGTCGTATTTCGAATGAGGAAGATGACTCGGAGCTCGGAGCTGGAAATGCGTGCAGCAGAAGAATTCTGAGTTCTCCAAAAATGGGCAACCACGATTGACTCCACCGAAACTCCGGAGATGGAGAGGCAATATCAGACGCGCTTGGTGCATAACTAAAGTCGTAGTGAAGTCCTGAGTGAACTGCTCACCATGAAACCGTGAAGTGTAGTTAGAGTTGAAAGCTTCGCAGAGTTCGTGTAGCTTACGAAGAGTTCGAAACGAAGAACTCTTCTTGAGAGCATCGTAGACGTTGTGAATCACTAAGTAGAAATGCAATTTGGCAGTAAAGTTGAGAGCTTCGCAAACTTGGCGTAGGCTTCAAAGCGTTTGAGACGAAAGCTTCGCATCCACGAAATTCGGACTCGCTTCGCAGAGTTCGCGTAGACCTCACAGCGTTTGAGACGAAGCTCCGCAACCACGAACTTCATACTTGTGAAATTTAGAGCTGAGAACTTTGCATTGATCACGTAGTCTCGAAGCGTTTCGGATTGCACACTGTGAAATTTCTTATTCGAGTCGAGAGCTTCGCAAAGTTAGCGTACGCCTCGGAGCGTTTGAGACGAATGCTTCGCAACCACGAATTTCACACTCATTAGAGTTGAAACCTCGCAAAGTTCGCGTAGACCTCGAAGCGTTTGAGTCGAAAGCTTCGTAACCTTCTCTTTAGCTCCGCAAAGTTAGCGTAGACCTCGAAGCGTTTGAGACAAACTCTCTATGGAAATTTTTCCAAACTAGACTGGTTGCGAAAGACGGAATTCCGTTTTTTCAATGGTATGGTCCATGGACGGACGGACGGACGTACGTACGTACAATAAAGCAATAGCGCCCTCTACGGCTCTTTGGGGTGCTTTGCATGGCGTACGTGTCACCTGCGAATGATGTTTCGCAAGGTGCTTCAAACCAGAGCGGCAACGAACGCGATGGTGAGAAGTTAGAGCGGAAAGAGTGCAAGAAGGTGTAGAGTCCAAGACGATCAAGTGATAGATCGGGACATGCTCATACATGCTTGATGGAATTGGACATCCTACAACACATTCATGCAACACATGATGCACAGGTTGGATGATGTAGCACTATCAACAACATGATTGTGATAAATAGCGATGCCCACGCCGCGATGATTGATCGGGACATGCTCATACATGCTTGATAGAATTGGACATCCTACAACACATTCATGCAACACATTCATGCAACACATGATGCACAGGTTGGATGACGTAGCACTAACAACAACATGATTGCAAGAAGAAATCAATGCCCACGCCGCGCACCCACGCCCGTTCCGTAAGCACGTGCGATATTTTGTCTCTTACGCTTATCATCCAGTACGATCGGACAGACAAACAATTAAAACGGGTAGTGTCCTACTACCGTACTACGTACCGTAGAGAAGATAAAACGGGTAGTGTCCTACTACCGTACTACGTACCGTAGAGGAGAAAAGCAGTAGCGCCCTCTACGGATTTTTGGGTGCTTTGCATGGCGTATGCTGTATGTCACGTACGAATGATGATTCGCAAGCTGCTTCAAACCAGAGCTGCAACGGACGCGATGTTGAGAAGTTAGAGCGCAAAGAGTGTAAGAAGGTGTAGAGTCCATGACGATAAAATGAAAGATTGGAACATGCGCATACGTGCTTGATAGAATTGGACATCCTACAACACATTCATGCAACACATGATACATAGGTTGGATGACGCAGCACTAACAACAACATGATTTCAATTAAAATCGATGCCGACGCCGCGATGATTGATCGGGACATGCTTCGTACTTGCTTGTTGATAGAAGTGGACATCCTACAACACATTCATGCAACACATGATACACAGGTTGGATGACGTAACACAAAGAAGAACATGATTTCAATAAAAGATCAATGCCCACGCCGCGATTATTGATCGGGACTTGAGCATTCATGCTTGATAGAATTGGACATCCTACAACACATTCATGCAATGTATGATACACAGGTTGGATGACGTAGCACGATGAACAACATGATTGGAATTAAAATCGATGCCTACGCCGCGATGATAGATCGGGACATGCTCATACATGCTTCGTAGAATTGGACATCCTACAACACATTCATGCAACGCATGATGACAGGTTGGATGATGTAGCACCAAGAACAACATGATTGCAAGGGAAAATCGATGCCCATGCCATGATGATTGATCGGTACTTGCTCATACATGCTTGATAGAATTGGACACCCTACAACACATTCATGCAACACATGATGCACAGGTTGGATGACGTAGCACTAACAACAACATGATTGCAAGAAGAAATCAATGCCCACGCCGCGCACCCACGCCCGTTCCGTAAGCACGTGCGATATTTTGTCTCTTACGCTTATCATCCAGTACGATCGGACAGACAAACAATTAAAACGGGTAGTGTCCTACTACCGTACTACGTACCGTAGAGAAGATAAAACGGGTAGTGTCCTACTACCGTACTACGTACCGTAGAGGAGAAAAGCAGTAGCGCCCTCTACGGATTTTTGGGTGCTTTGCATGGCGTATGCTGTATGTCACGTACGAATGATGATTCGCAAGCTGCTTCAAACCAGAGCTGCAACGGACGCGATGTTGAGAAGTTAGAGCGCAAAGAGTGTAAGAAGGTGTAGAGTCCATGACGATAAAATGAAAGATTGGAACATGCGCATACGTGCTTGATAGAATTGGACATCCTACAACACATTCATGCAACACATGATACACAGGTTGGATGACGCAGCACTAACAACAACATGATTTCAATTAAAATCGATGCCGACGCCGCGATGATTGATCGGGACATGCTTCATACTTGCTTGTTGATAGAAGTGGACATCCTACAACACATTCATGCAACACATGATACACAGGTTGGATGACGTAACACAAAGAAGAACATGATTTCAATAATAGATCAATGCCCACGCCGCGATTATTGATCGGGACTTGAGCATTCATGCTTGATAGAATTGGACATCCTACAACACATTCATGCAACACATGATGCACAGGTTGGATGACGTAGCACCATTAACAACATGCTTGCAATAAAAAACCAATGCCCACGCCGCGATCCCACGCCGGTTCCGTAAGCACTTTCTATATTTTGTCTCTCACGCCTATCATCCACGACGACAGGACAGACAAATAAAGCCCAGAGGAGGAGCTTAACTTTAAGCTCCTCTACAGGGGGGATTGTTTTATTATGGCCGATTTATGATGCACTTATCTGTCCCTGTAGTTCTTATTAACTCAAAGATACACCCCGTGTGCAGGGATCGCGGCTTATCCAACCAAACGAAGGTATTTACCTTCATCGTGGTATTTCAAGCACACGCAGAGTGTTACATTTCAGGCTTTCTACGCACATGTTGAAATAGTGCCTTAGTATATGTGCTGCAAGATTTGTTGTCTCGTGCCAATGATTTTTATTGAAGGTACGACCTGGCAGAGCTGCATGCGTCGTCGAAGGCACGTGAAACAACTTCAACGCGCGGCAATTATTAGAGAAACGTTTCGAAAGGTGATGACTGCACAGGCATCGCCACGAGTCGTCCGAGCAGCTTCGAGGGCGCGCACTATCCAGATTGGGCTCACAGGTCTGAGAGGGAGCGAAATAGCAAGAGAAAAAAAACGCGCAGGGAATCGTGAAATCATCGTGATATTCGTGAGCGAGACATTCTATCTCGTTAGAAACACACCTGTCATCATCGATTGCGAGGCTGCCGTATGTAGTAAGGCCCACAGGGAAAGCTCGGGCGTGGCGTAACCATTTGCGCCATTTGCAGGCACCTTGGATGCGCTTCTGCAAGGCATCCTTGTCTCTCGTTAGAAACATATTTGTAATCGATCGAATGCAAGGCTATGGTAACTGCATGTAAGGCCGGCCCACAATGAGAGCTCGTGCGCACAAGAAATGTGCTCATCACCGGGCATAACCATTTGCAGGCATCTTGAATGCGATTCTACGAGTACCAAATGAGCATGCTACCAAACATACTGAACTGCATTCAATGACGAAAGCTGCTCATGTGGGAGCGTACAAGAAGCATGCTCATCGCCGGGCGCGATGCTATCTAGAAATTCTACATTGCAGTCAATGAAGAAGGCTGCTCGTCTACAAGTTTGCACCATTGTACGCAGCAATGCTAAGAAAAATATTTCTCGACGTGTAAATCAAAAAAGAAAAATCAGCAAAATAACGATCAAACGACGAGACAGACGTTACAGACAGACAGACAGACAGACAGACAGACAGACAGACAGACGTTACAGACGTTACAGACGTTACAGACAGACAGACAGACAGACAGACAGACAGACAGACAGACAGACAGACAGACAGACAGACAGACAGACAGACAGACAGACAGACAGACAGACAGACAGACAGACAGACAGACAGACAGACAGA
>Ga0307931_1002976_pt1 | contig 10541 bp, 12 predicted proteins | sample OrgLakmetageno47_FD_201816 | JGI IMG/M metagenome (GOLD analysis project Ga0307931, IMG submission 201816) | Saline water microbial communities from Organic Lake, Antarctica - #47 | ecosystem: Environmental > Aquatic > Non-marine Saline and Alkaline > Saline | place: Antarctica: Organic Lake... | reverse complement strand
GAATAGACGAGAGGCACGACGCGCAGCAACGGCAGATGAAGAAAAATCTCCCGAGACTACAGCACCTACACCGGAATCAGTAGCAGCAAAATCGCCTAAGGTTCCAGCAAAGAAACCAAAGAAAGGCAAAGGAACCCCTAAGGAATAATTTGGCTAGATTCGGCGATTTTATGCTAGCACGACCTGCAGGTGCGAGTACACGATAACACGACAACCCTTCTCCTTTATAATGAACAATAGAAAAATCAAATACAACAAAGACAAACAAGACGCAGGAAAGTGCGCACAAGTGTATATGAATGTTTAATGCGAACAAGTAAGCGCCTAAAAGAGGGACTTTTCTGATGGTATATCGTATATATATATATGTATATGTATGGTGCCCTTCTTCTTCTTTTTTAGTTTTTAGGTCTAAACTCTTAACCTTTAACAATTCATATGGCGAGGACTTTCAGACGCACCGAGATTCAGAGCCAGGGCGATAGCTAAGTACTTGAATTACTGTTCACATAGCGGGCTCCAATCAGAGTTCAATGGGACGATCTAGCCACAGGGCGGCGCCGGCCACACTTCCGGCAGAAAACCGTGTCGTGTTTGTATTCATTGCCGCACGGTAAGCTGCAGTGCATATCCATAGCCACTTTACTTCCATCCTCCAAGACACCCAAATGGTTCTGAACGTCGACTACAGTAAGTGAAGTAGAAGCATCACCATTGGCCTCGCAAGAACTATCAGGCAGTGCTGATGGCTCGCGCGGCGCAGGGTCTGTCAGAGCCCTTTCTTCAGGAGTCAAAAGGCCCGCATCGTCGAAAGGTTGCCCTAATGGAATGGAAGATAAATCACTGTCGTCAACCGAGCTGTTCTCATCATCATGGCTTACGCTGCTTTGATCATTCAGCGAGGCACTTCCACTAACATGAGCGTTGCGATCGCGCGACCAACCCAGCTTTTCACTCAAATGTGCTAAGTAAGGCTCGCGCCATTTTTTTGACGAATCGCTTGTCTGGCGTGAAACATCCTGCGGTTGCTGTTGCTGTTGCTGCTGTTGCTGAATGGATTGTTGAATGAGGTCAAGCGCATCTAATTGCTGCTGCGCCAATGCCAGCGGCTTCGGAGCACTTCTGGCTTGAAACCATTTCGCAGCCGCTCGCTTTTCGGCTGGGTTTTGACCTGGTGAAGCTTCGACCTCACTTTCCACTTCAATGGCTCCCACCCTCGCTTCAAGAGCAGCTGAAAAGGCTTCGTCTACGTTTGCTAGGCCTGCGATGGAGAAAAATATGAAGCATTGGTACGCATTACAATAGGTATCGTGCGAATCGGAGGCAGTTACAAAGCAAAGCGGAAATTAAAAAAATGGGGGAGCAAGGGCGTGACAACAACGCCAAGAACTCTCTTGCCCTGTTTCAGCCTAGATGTATCTTTGTTGCCAACAAGAATGTCCTTATATCTCCTACGATACCTCTCCAGTGGGCATCGCGACCTCGCCACACGAGCGCCCTTTTGCCCATGCCCGCGCGCTGCCGCTGCACGTGTTTGTTCACGGCAGCAGCGCGAGACTCCAGCGCAGACGCACGAACAGGCGCACGAACAGGCACGCTGCTGCTTGGCGCTTGACTACTGTACGACGAGGACGCTAACGACGAGGAGCGCGGTGGAGCCTTCTCTGAATCAGTTACAGAGTTGGACTGCAAGGAGTGACCTTGAGACAGGCGCCAACCGCTGACGCGTTGCTGTGGGAGGTAGCTCACGGGATGCTCGTAGTAATCAAGCGTAGAGGACACCGTCGCAATCGCTGAAGCTGATGATGAAGATGTCGCAGACGGTGTTTCGAGGGAAACTCTGTAGTCAAGCGGCTCCAATGATGCCGCTGTTTTCGGCTTGGGAGTGAAGTGTGCACCTCTGAGCCTCGTGTACTGCCATTGGTGCAATCCAGGCACTTCATGGCGGGACACCGGCCGATTGGTTGAATTGTTGAGCGCGGCGGCTGCTTCCTCGCGTGCTACTAGTAAAGCTCTAGCCGCAACATCATGGTCGCGGTGAAGTCCTGAGTTGTGTTCCCCTAACCCCTCACTGCAGCACAATGCAAGGAATAGCAACATTAGAGTCACGGCATTCGAGTAAGTACGGGCAATAACGAAGGCTCGAAACGAGTAGTTGTGTACTATTTTGTGTGTCCCTTATACCACGAAAGAAGGCACCAACAACTCAATTGATAAATGCAAGTGCGTAAGTTAGCTGGGAAAAAAACAACCGTAAAGGCATAAAATGAAGTGCATGCTAGCACCACTCACTTTAATTGGCGTGCCCATTCCGCGTGCTCGCGTGAGTCTGGGCGCAGAGACCCTCTGCTGGATGCGCGCCCGGACGGTGATCGACCTCTCGAAGGCCCTAAATTCAACGCACCATCGACCTCTGATGCGATTAGATCCAGTGTGTCAGGGTCAGCTCCAGCTACTATTGTAGCTACTCCTGCTCCCGCTATCTCTCCGCTTGAAGTGGCAGTGTCCTCTGCTGCCGTTACGAGCTCATTTCTGGTGACAGGTAAGATTGGCACGACTACGGAGCTGGCTGGAACAGGAGGAGTCAGAGCGGTAAGCCGAGACTGCACCGGCGTCCGTGGCGATCTTGCTACAATGGGAGACTTCGGTATGCTGGGCGACTTGGGTCTTTTCGGCTCAGGCGGCACCTGCTGTGTTGACGATTCAGCCTCTCCGAGTACCGGATCTAAGGACATAGCGTCTTCCTCAAGTTCGTATTCGGCATGGTCAACATTCTGGTCGTTGCTGAAGCTGTCTCGCGTAGAGCTAACACGTACCCGAAAGATCGGTGACGCTACGGTAGCTGCGTCTTCATTGTCTAGCGTTGCAGTGGCAGCTGCTGCTGTATCTGGTGCTGCTTCTGATGGTGCTCCAGCTGCCCCCAATACTGCAAGGTTAGGGACATCCGCAGTAGCATCTAGGATAGGTGAAGTGACCTCCACAGTCAAGGGAGAAGCCGCATTGGGTGATAAAGAAGGCGGCGTAGGCAAGCGAACCGGTGTTTTGGGGGTGCCTCCTCTGGAGGCGCCAGGAGTGAGTTCGAAGTACAACGGCTGAGCTCTGGATGCTAAAAAAGAGCGCGAAAAGACGCTACTGCTACCGATGCTACCGCTAACGCTACTGCTGCTACTACTGCTGCCACTACTTTCTGTGTGCACGCTAGAGCTGTTTTGGTCGAGGTGGTACACGCCTCCATGAGACTGAGCTGGAGCTGCGGCGAGCGCGAAGGCGTGGGGAGGAGGCTTCAATGGGCTCTTATACTTGAGCACACCCATCTCTCCGCCAGGAGACACGAGGCCAAAGTAGTTCACATGCAGTGTTTGCCCTTCTCTTGTGGCCTCGTTTGGTGGCCTTTGAGGAGGAGGAGTGGCTGGTGCGGGGGCACCTAGAGACTCTTCTTGGGACGCAGTCCAAATTTCGGAATGCTGCGCCAAGGCAGCCGCCATGGCCTCATTGAATAACGCGCTGGTTGGCCTCTCTGCGTCGTCCGTCAACTTGGTGGACAGTTGATTGTCACGAACAGGAGATTTCTGAGCCTCACGGGGAGCATTACTGGCCACAGGATTAGCGCTGCGCCAGATGGCAGGCCGCGGTGGAGCCCTCTCCCAGGGCTTGGGAACAGGCTCTGCCGCTGGCTTGCCCAAGAGCTTCATCTGCTTTCTAGTTCAAGAGTCGAGCGATAGTCACCCGCTCTCGAAGTACGAAATGATTCCAAAATATGACCAAGAAGCCGAGCCTAGTAGCGCTTATGTGGCATCTAAATGTCTGCGCATCTATAAATTTAGCGCCATTATCGCATTGTTCTTATGTTTTTGTGTTGGTTGGTGTGATATTGTGATATCGTAGTTTTTCATGGGGAGACGTAAAAGTGACGATATAGCTCGACCCCAAGCAACAAGAAGACAAGAAGTGGAGGAGCGAAAAAGCTAAACTCTCATCGGCGAAGTGTGCAAGCATCGTTCCGTGAAGGAGGCTTGTCTAACGATGGGCGATGCTTGGGACGACGACGAATTCGAGGTTTGCAAAACAGGTTTTCACTAGACGCTATATTTGGTTATGGTGGTTCTTTTTAGTGAGGCTAGGGTTTGGTTAGTAGCAAGTCCCATGCCCTCAGTTGCACATGTGCTGTGCTACAGGTGGCACCGCTAGCTCCTCCAGAGAAAGAAGTGGCTTGGGACGATAATGAGGAATTTGAGCCACCACCATTGGAAAACCATGGTGATGCTCCGAAGCTTTCCAAAGAAAAGGAAGAAAAGCTCGCCCGCGAGAAACAGGCAGCTAGGGATGCTGCGCTCGAGGCAGCTCTTGACGAGAACGAAACTGAAGGCGAGAGGAGGCTGCGAGAACGGCAGCGCGACGAGGATGCCGACCACGAGCTCTCAAAAGATCTCTACGGCCAGGCAAGTATCAGCGGCGGTGGAGCCGCATCTAAAGTGGTGACGGTGCAAGGGTTAGATGGCTACGCTTTGAAGGATTTGAAAGGGCACATTGCACTGGCTCACGATGTCGCTGAAGCGTTCGAAAAGAAAAAGTCGAAGTCGAATTTCCAAACCAAATGCGCCAAAGAGGTATGCGTATAAGGTAGGTTAAGCATAGGTGGCTCGGTGTGAGAAGTAAGGGCGTTGTGTTGTGACGACACGATTTCCAGACATTCTTTTTGAAGCATGGGTGCCTTGCCTTATGAATGCCTTTTCTTGTTCACAGCTTCTGAAGAAGATTGAGTCAGCCTTGACCATCGAGGACTGCGACGAAATTATTGGCCTCATGTCAACCACGCGCGCGGCGCTTGAGAAAGCGAAAAAGCAACCGACGGCGAAGGCTAAGACCCCCGCGGCTCAGAAGGGCGGCAAAACGAAGGCAGCCAAGGCGAAGGAAGCCGCTGACCACGCGGAACTCTTCGGTGGGTTCGTGGAAAATGAGTACGCTGCCTACGAAGAAGATTACGATGATTTCATGTAAACGGACAGAGCCGGCCGCGGGTTGCATATGGCCTCACGGCCTGCTTCAGTTCACATAGCAGCCTCCCGTCTCCCATTGGCAGAAAGAGATTGAGGGGCCATCTGCCATTCGAATCGAATGTCGCTCGCTTGTATGTACCGCTGCCTTTCTGTCTAGATTTTTAGGGACGTGCTCTCGACTGAACACCCAAACAACTTCCGTGCATATTCCCATACTCGTCTTGGTTTGCTAAACTTACGGTTACTAATTATTAAGTAAAATAAAAAAGTATAGTTGGAGGCTGCTGATGTATGTGGGAGGTGTTGTGTTATTGAGGAATTTCCCCTTTGTGGGGGAGGTCCGACTTACCGTATTAACGAGATGAAGAGAGCGGGCGATACGATCCTTCCGGACAATCGACAGGGCGGGCCCTAGTAAACGCGACTTCACGTCGCAGTCTGAGATTATTGTGTGGTGAATATGGGTAAATCAAGCGCAACAATTTGTGTGCCATTTGGTGCAGAAGCCATGGAGAACGATCCATGTACCGTCGGGACGGCGAGAAATTACACCGCAGGGGCGGGGGACAGGCAGTACACTTCAGCGCAAGCCAAGGAGCGGAACAGGCAGGCTTTTCAGCGCAGAATGGCTCAGAAGGCGTCGAGGATTCATGTCGCCGAGCAGGAGACGCCCCAGATTTGTGGAGCCGAGCAGACGACGTCGAGGATTTCTGGAGACGAGCCTCGGCTCCGGGCCGCGCTTGCTGATCTCGAAGCAATGAAGATGCTTATAGCTCGCGTCACGGCCACTCTCCATGCACTTCAGTTCACTGTGATAACTCCGAGGTGCTCGCAGCAACCACCAAAAGACCCTGCTGCAACGATAAAAAGAGGAGGGACAGAGGGAGCGGAGGTCCATGCCACACGGCCACGTAGGCCATAGCAATATTGTGCTCGGAATCGGGCTTCCAAGGCGCGCACTGCCCTTGGGTGCTTTCGCGCTGGGCCGCTGGGTGCTTGGAATGTCCAACGATATACGCCATAGCTCCCTTTTCCCTTTTGACTCATATTTCATTTTTATTCAACAAAGGAGGGATTCTAATGCTCAGAACTAGAGAAATAACAGCGCGAGATGCAAGATGCCTCTTGCTTCAGCAGTGCGCAGAGAATATGAAAACTAGGTGATTTCTGGGACGATGGTGTGCTCGTCAAAGGAAGAAGGAAAATCTACGAAAGTGTACAGATCTACTTGAGAAGAGCGAAGAGGACCTTGAAACGTTCCCTGAGGTCCTCGTAAAGAAGTCCATCGGGGCGTTCACCAGCGCTTTCTAAGAGCCCTTGAAGCCTCTTCTCCATTTCATCCAACATTTTCACCACGGCTTCCTTGTCTACGAGCGCTGCCAGCCGCAGCACCTTTGCCCTCGCCGTCGTCGCAAGCGCTATTTCGTCCCGTCGGGCGAGCGTCAGCCACCACGCTGTGCGCTGCTCGAGCGTCTCCCGAAACCACCCCGACTCCCCGAGTGCCGCAGCGGCACGACCAGTGGCGTGGCTACTGCGGCCGGCACCCGGGCTGAGGGGCGGCGCATGGAGGGCGCGGAGGCGGTCGCGGCAGTCGTTTTCGAGGGCCACCACTGACGCGTTCACGAGGTCTGCTAAGGTGCAGAAGAGGTGGCGCCATTCAGGAGAGCTTGAAGCTCCGCCTTCTTTCTGCTGCCCCGCTGGCTGCAGGTCTAAGATGGCCTGAAAGAAGCAGAAAGTTGAAGTATTAAAGAGAAAACGTAAACATTTACGAGAAGTGGACGAAGGATTAGTGCGTGTAAAACGACGTTATTTTTTTCCTGCACTACGACACGACAATAAAACGGAGCATTGTAAGTTCACGACGCCAGCAACCAAAAACTGCTTCCTTCAATCTCTTTTTTGATGTCCCCGTCCCTAAATCGCACGTTGACATGTGGCCTACATTTAACATCAACTTTTGTGTTCTTCCCAACCTTCTCAGCGCGGCGCTGCAAGGCGAGCACTTCGTTGTTGGCCTTTTTGAGGTTTTGCGTGTGGCGCACCCGCATTTCCGCGTGCAAATCTTTCAACTTGCCCATCAGCGAGTCCACCGTTTCAGCTCCATTCGATTGCTCCTTGTTCTCTTTCTCCATGTCGTCGTTATCTTCTCCTTCTTCTTCGCCATTTTCTTCTTTCTTGGCCTTGGCTTCCGCTTCAGCCCTGGCCGCTTCTCTCGCTTCCTTTTGCTTCGCTTCATACTCCGCTTGATCGTCGGGGTGCCGATCTTCGTCGTCGTCGTCTTCGTCGTCGGATTGCGCTAAGCCATCTGCTTCGAGCTGAGTTTGATCGTGGAGCACATCGAGGAGAGCGCAGACGTGCGACGCCGCAGTGACCGCCACCAGAGCCTGTTTCGCGCACTGTTGAGTCGCTTCGGCCACACGGGCAAAATGCAGGCAGAGCATGTCGACAAGGGCTAAGTGCACCTAAAGATGAGGTGAGATGAGGTGGAGAAGACACACATGTGTGAAAACAACAGGAACACACTGAGTGGGGTAACACAAGCAAAAATATCTTTCGATAAAATAGCCACCAAAAACGATTTGTCGCGTTGTATGATAATGAAACTTCAAGGGAGACGAAGAGGAAGGTGTATTTAGGAGCATTGTCGTAAATAGAACCTCGTCGTCATCTCGCGCCAGGTCACCCAGAGAATTGAGCCTCCCCATAGCCCGCACGGCTGCTTCATTCACGGAGGCCGCAGTGGCTGCCGTCTCGAGCGCCGCTCGTCCTTCTACCGTTACCTTGTCCGCGGCCTTGAAGAACCCTAAATTGTTGGCTAAGGCCATGCTGCGGTCGGAGACTTTGGTGACTTCTATGGCACACCCCACGACAGCCATGCAGGCCGTAGCTGCTGCTTGCGTGGGCTCCATCACATCGACGGCAGACGAGAAGGCACCCTTCTTGATCAAGCTCGCGAGGTGCTCGACTCCTCGAGGGCGCGCCAGTAACCGCACCTATATGTATAAAAAAGGTATCATTGAGGCATCACGATAAAGGATGGAGAGAAATGTCGAGGGTAGAAAAGAATAGCGCACCTCTTCGACCACTTTCGACCATTGAATGGTGATGTGCGCAAGAGAAGCGGCCTTCTTGGCCGAAGTTTTCGCAACATCTTCAAGTTCTGCCAATTGAGCTCGATTCTCGGCTAACGACAATGTAGGTGCGCCTTCCTCTTCTTCCTCTTCATCATAGTGGCCTTCTTCTGCGCCTCCACTTTTGAACCAGTCTGGGTCTTCCTTGTCCTGTGCAGCACCACTACGATGATGATCATGAGAGCTCGCCTGCGGCCAAACACCGTCGTCATCGCCGTCTTCGCCATCGGAAAGGTCTAGTTCTACACGCCCTTCGTCATCTTCGTCGGAATCAGCGGCTGTTCCATGGCGAGGCAAGGCAACTGGCACATCGTCAGCCAGAAAATCGCCTGAATCGTCGCCGAAAGCTTCTTCGCCTGCCTCATCAACAACAGTGGGGCTGTCCGCGGCTGTGCCATTGGCGCCGCGGTCTTCGTAATGGTCGTCGCGTGCTTCTTTGCGGGCTTGGTCGCGTGTCTGCTTTGCACTTTCGTCGAGGTAGTCGCCGTCGTTGCGTGAAGAGCTTTGACGGATATTCTCCTTTCCGGGGGTGACGTCATCATCGTCGATAACCGCATCGTCGTCCTCGACCAAGGATGTCCCCTCTCGGTGGTGATTGCTGCTCTCAGGTGAAGGTACCGCACCCTCATCGTCGTCATCATCGGATAAATTGAGCTCCCAATCCGGGCTATTTGCCCCGTTCATGCCTGGAGGCCGGCGAGGACGGTCAGACGGCGATACGAAGTCACTGCCATGAGACATATCCCCCCGTAAATCGTCCTCCGGCGAGGGGGAGCGGCTCCGGTAAGGGTTCTTCCTGTACTCTGAAGGTGGAGTAGGCGACGCCCACGCAGATTTGGACCCTCTTCCACTCCTAGCTCCACCTCCGCCACCTCTTCCTTGTCGCCTGGCAGCTGCTGATGCCTTGGCGGCCGCTTCACGAGATTCTTTTTTGGCGATTTTGTCGGCGGCACGTCTTCGCTTCTTTAATACCGACTCGTAAGCGTTCTACGAAGGTGAATGAGGGGTATATGGAGCGGTGAAATAAAACGAAAGGAGTAAAGCTGGAAGTTATCGATTCGTAATAAACGTGTCTCCAAGTCATTTTCGCTCTATCTTTCCTTGATGTTACCTTGAGGCGCAAGAAATTGGCCGAATCACCGCCTTTGTCCGGGTGTGCCTTCAGCGAGAGGCGGTGGAACTTCTTTTTGATGGCTGCTTCACTCATGCTCTCGTCTACTCCTAGCAAGTGATAAGCACCTCGCTCCTCGAGCCACCGCACCTGAATACACCCAGAGGAGTATTATAAAACAGACAGCTCTTGACAAAAGAAAGATAAGTGCCTCCTCAGGAGTACAAAACTACTTTAATTTTTGAGCCCATCTTAATTGATTCATTGAGAGCGTTTCAATTACATATATGACTACATTCGCACGCAAATCGCTCCTCACCTGGTGCACGAGCTTCGCTTGCACGTCCGAGACCGCCCCTACGTAGGCCTCCAGGAACTTGTTCAGCGCTTCCACTCCGGCAGGCGAGTACTTCAAGCGTCCTGCACTTTCTCCTCCTCCTCCTGTGGGCGATTTGTCCTCTCCTACCGTGAAGCCCAGCTCCGTCCACACTAGATCCTCGCCGCTGCCCACGCCACCAACAGGTGACCCCTCAACCGCTGCCAGTGCGGCTTCCGCTAGTTGCTCGAGCGACAGATTTGGCGAAGGAGAGCTATTCGCTGCACTGTCTTCGCTGCCTGGTTGTTTGTCGTGCTGGAGTGACTCCGCGTGCTGTAGAGCAGTCGCTTTGGCCTTGTGTGGTGACACGTGCAGCCAGAGCAGTTCCATGGCCACTTGAATCCGCAAATACATGTCCCCTGCGGCGGCACACGCAGCGCCACCAAAGGCACCCGGAGACCCCGGCACTCGGCTGCTAGAAGCGCCGCCTTCGCCGACCGCTGGCCCTCCGGCGTTGGCGCCGACCTGCTGGGCCTTCGCCTGCTCGGCCAGCCGCGCTGCGTCGCCGCTCTTGGGTAAATGGTTCAGCGCCAGCTTGCGGAGGGCCAGGTTAATCTGCTGGGCAGTTAGATTTTCTGGCTTGCGCTCCAGAGCATCCTAAGATAAAATCAAATTTAAAATGGTTGTCAAAACTGCGGTCCTTGAGAAATGGAGGAGTATTCTGTAAGGACCACAAAGGAGTGGGTACATGGATATAGTAATACAAGGCTATTTCAACCCTCTTTCTGACTAGACCCATTCGCTGTGACAACATGTAAAACACCGACACCTCTCCAACGAGCCGTTAGTCCTACCTCTGCGCAGAGAAGTAGCGTCTCGTAGATGACAGCTTGAGGCGGGCGGCTGAAGCAATGAGCGTAAAGCCATTCGGCGTTCATGATCGCGCTCAGCCCGAAGCAGCCACAGAGAGAGCATGGGTCAACCAG
>Ga0307931_1002968_pt1 | contig 10555 bp, 11 predicted proteins | sample OrgLakmetageno47_FD_201816 | JGI IMG/M metagenome (GOLD analysis project Ga0307931, IMG submission 201816) | Saline water microbial communities from Organic Lake, Antarctica - #47 | ecosystem: Environmental > Aquatic > Non-marine Saline and Alkaline > Saline | place: Antarctica: Organic Lake... | reverse complement strand
GAATCAAGATGGAGATAGATTTAGGCATGCTTTCGACGATGTGAAAGTTTGAAAGAATTCTACCGCGGCGTTCTCGAGCTATGACCCGCGCCGCAACACGGTCGGCAACTGAAACTAACCCCTGTACGTGGTGTACTACAGATGTAGTACAGTACCTGTACGAGAACGAAATACAGTATCTCTCTCTTCTTCTTTCTCTTCTTGTTTGTGAATCTTTTTGTTCCGTGATCAAAATGGCCATAGCTGGCACTGTGGAGGATATTCGATGGGTAAGCTGTCGTGGAGGCCCGTCAGGCTCGGGCAGTGAGGACGAAGCTGGTCTAACTTTCAAGGAGGCCGCACTTACCGGGTAGAGTTTATCTAGCAAGAGCATTCTATTCGTTTACATCGTAGAGTTCAGGACGTGATTGTGCGATGATCATGGATCATGGGTCGATTTGTCTTTATACTTGGCTGTAGATGGGCGGCCGACGGAGGAATGCTAATGCCTTCCTCGATTCCAACTACTAACGCAGCAGAGATGGAGGCTTGGCGAGCGCTGTCGTACCCAGATCTCTGCGTTGCTGTGTTGTCCAAGTAATACTCCATCCTTCGCTAGTTATCTAGGTATTAGGACCTAGCTAAGTAATTATCGGCTTTACATCACGATCGCAACAATCACATCGTCTAATTTAGCAGAAATTAAATTTTGTGCCTATTTACATGCCCTCGGCTGTATAGATGGATTCCTACTTCAGCCATTACGCTCGTTGAGCTTCGTGATCTAGTAGCCTCGGCATGTGCTCAATTTGGGCTACAACCCGAGGTAATGTAGGGCAACAAACAACAAACTCTTAAAACTTTGCGGTGGAGAATCGTGAATATATCGCACTTTGCATCATATGTGGACGGGAATATGTCTCGTCATAGGTATCAATCTTTCGTCCGTATATTACGAATACTGCATGTTTGTTTATGTTCTTATATGTGTGCTTGCTGGCATATTTTCGAATTTGAAGGTACTGAACTTGCATAGCCTACCCGGCACTACTTCAAGTGCTTTATTCAAGGAGACTAGTGCTGAGCTCTTTGTGCTAGAGCTCTTTCATGGGTAAGGCGACAGCGTTTCAGGATAGATATTGGTAGTATACGACTGTACTGAGCCTTTTGGTACAGTACTAGTAGAGATATCGAGCTACGCAGAGACAGGCTTGTTGTACTTCTGTGGATAATATCTTTTCTTTTTGGAACATAATGATGTGCTTATATGCTCTTGATCGCAGGTCAACGTTAGCATTCAAGGATTTGGGAATGTGTTTGCTGGTGGAAGTCCTCAATCATTTCTTAACCCAAGACCAGCAGCGCCTCTGCCTCGTGGTACGATTTCAAGGGAGCAGGAGCTGCTATGAGCGATACCCTTCATTTTTTCACGGTTTATGGACCCACTATTGGCTTGTAGAACATGCAGAGATGCGTCGGTACCTATCCTTACTACTTCACTGAGGAGAAGCTAACACACACGCAAACACCATCGCTTTTACAGGTGGGCACGTCGGGCGACACTGGCCCCTCCGCACTCGCTGCAGCAGCCAACAAACCGGACACACTGGACTGCATAGTGCTGTATCCTCTTGGACGCGTGAGCCCCGTGCAAGAAGGGCAAATGCTCCAACTCGGGGCCACCTTTCCAAACGCGCATGTGGTGAGGCAAAGGGCTGCTTGAGATGCTTGGCCATACGTGACTGACCTTACACCACTATGAAATGAACACGTGTGTGAGTGTAAGTCTCTTTTATTTGTGACGTTTCTCTTCGCTCACTTAATTCTACATCTTGCTTTTTTTTTTTTTTTTTCAATTCCAGATTGGCGTAGAAGGCACTTCAGACGACTTAGATGGCCCATGTGAAGCAGTTCTCAAAGACCTCAGCTTCAAAAGCAAGCACTGTCTCGGCACGGTATTTCCAAAGCCTCAAAGTCAGCCATGTTGTGTTCCAGCAGCAAAGTCAATAGTATGCTTACATCAAGGCATACGAGATACATGAATTGGATGCACTTTGTATAAATGACACTCATACGCTTGTTTTTCTTTCCATATTGCAACTGCAGGTGAATAGCGTGAACATTGTGCGGATGCTCGCCCAAACGGTGCACTACTTTTGGGCCTACTTTCGGCTCGCACACAACGATGCAGCAGACTCTCCTGCTAAGGTAAACTTGGAAGCAGTTGATTTGATGGGTGGTGCAATTGCCGAGTGATTTCGTCTCTCGTAGAATCAATTGAAATTTTGGCTAGCATCTCAAAAGAAATTCGACAACCCCAATGCAATAAGATGTCTGCTTTTGTGTCTTTTCAGGTGAGTTTTTGTGTTCCTTCGGGCGCTGCTGGCCATGTCACGGCTGGCCTCATTGCGCAAGCGATGGGTTTGCCAGTCTTCAAACTTGCGATGGCCACCAACGCTAACGCTGGTAAAGAAAAAAACAAAAACAATTATTTGTATTGGAAAGAAAGTGAGATGTTGAAGCATCCTTATTGTTTTGGCTTTGAAACTGTAGTCCCTGTACATACCATACCCATGGCATTTGCTCACAAATTTCAGGACTACATGCCATGGTGTCCAAGGGAATTCTCCAGCGTGCAAGCCAAGTCGAGAAGACAGCAAGCAATGCCATGGACATTCAAGTGTGTGAAACCAAATCATTCCTCCCCTTTTTCGAATCTTTTCATTTATCCTTCTCCAGGCCATATCCCTGTTTAGTGATTTTCATTTTGCCAGGATCTCTTTGCTTCATATTTGATAGTGATAATATTCGAGAGCCGTAAATTCTGAATAATGAGTGCTCTACATCGACAGGTGCCCTATAACTACGAGCGGCTTCTATACTTGGTAAGCAAAGGCGATTTTCAAGCTGTTCGAGAGTGGGTTGCAGCTGTAAGCCGAGGTGAAACTGTAAATTTACCGCAGCACATTGCGGTAGACGGCTTTCAAGCGTGGGGTTTAGTAAGCGCGGCAGTGGGCGCAGGCTGCACTCCTGACTCGGTGAACGAAGAGGTGGGAAGTTTATCTTACACATGCTTTGTGCTCTAGAGAACTACTGTTTTTTTAACGTATGCAAGGAGATTTTGAGAGTTTGGATCATTTGAAAGCACCATCATGATACCCAAGGTAATGAATGTTGTCCACATTTGTTTCAAATCTTATACTTTCATCTCTCTTACGTGCAAAATATTGCGCAGATCTTTGCAACGATTCGATCAACTTGGGAAGCTGATCGCTATCTCTTGGACCCCCATACTGCGGTCGGAGTTGCTGCAGCCAAGCAACTCTTTACAAATCGTCCCAAAGCTGCCTCAGGAGACAACTCGCCGGAAAGTACTGCTCCTGGTGCTGCCGAGGTCGGCATTGGTGTTGCAACCAAGCAAAGCTTGCATCGCGTTTGTGTCATGGGTTGCGCAGCACCAGCAAAGGTCAGTTTAAGAAGATGGCGTAGTGAAAGATTTTTACAACACATAAGTAATTTCATGTTTGAAGCATTACAAGCAGTACATCGCATCTTGTGCGTTTTCAGTTTCCCGAGAGCATTGCTACGGCTTTGGGGCTGGCGTCAGTAGAAGAGGCAGTAGCATTGCTGCGAGGTGATGGCGCAGGTTCTTGTCGGCATAGACACGCCAATGCAGCTTTGAACTTGCTGACAACTAAAGAGGCTTGTAATGGTAGCATTGACAAAGACATACAAGTGTCAGCAGTTGGTGAGACAGCGCGTTTCTCGCGCGAAGGTTCGAGCCAATGGGAAGCTAAACTTAGATCTATTATCGAGGAAATCACCGCGCGATATGACAGAAATAATTGAATGGTTTTGAGATAGAATAATTCTTAAGGATGGAATTGAATTACGCAGTGCCCTATACTAGAAAGATTTATCTCGTAATTTCCGGTCAAGCGCGCTCCTTAATCCAAATATTTCTATGTTTCTACTTTCATCTTTCATAAAAGTATGCAATATTTCTATTGTACTAAGAACCAGAAGTCGAAAGCAGAGACGCCATATGGGCTTTTTGCTCCAGCCGTTGCCATAAAAAATTCATGGTGCTTTCTTCTTGCTAATAAAGGAAAAAAGTAGGAAAAAAGTTGGTGCTAAGATCCACCGATGACAAAATCGTTATCGCTCTTGATCAGAGCTAGCATTTCCTCTGGGTCGCACGCAGGTCCATCAATAGACACGTCGTCGTTACCTGCGAAGTCTGATGCGTCATTCGCATCAGTGGCCCAGTATGTGACAAAGTTGTCGTTTTCCAAGAAGACGCTCTTTGGAAATGTATTTTTTTCCTTCCATTACGCTGGCGCCATCGTGTCATAACGTGCACAGAGCAGCGTGAGCATAGCCAGTGTGCGTTTTTCAATGAGCTCAGCAGAGTTATGCTTTGAGCTCTCAAGCGACCATTTTTGCAATTTTCTTCTCCTTTTGTGGATGCCACGAGTAAGAGTAATCCAATCTCCTTGACTTACATTTGAAATTTGAGAGTTTTCTTCGACCTTGTAGAGTGCGCGTCGATCGTCATCAGGCAAGCTCCAAAAAAGATTCATGGTTTCGTTGGCATCTGTTGAGATGTCGAATAAATAGGCCCCATATCTCGAGCTCGCAGCGGTGTGATTGTAGTCAATGGGAGAATTCTCACCACTGGGTTCAGTCCATCCCACATTCTCTTCGTTCCACAAAAGTTTGAACGTATAGTCGCCAGCTATTGACACTAAGCAACCAGCCACGTCTTTGATATCAGACGCTGCCACAACTGTGGACCCGCTCCCGCTGCTCACTACGCTTCCTACCAAGTAGTCCATCCCGCACTCGAGATCGGTGCGCGGTGCGAGGTCATCTCCAAAACTGCTGCCAGCGAGTCGGATAGCAGACCACTGGTCGACTCCATCGAAACTTCCGCTTAATGCTACAGCACTGTCGATGCTGCCTTGAAGCCCAAACGCGAGCGTGGGCAGCCAGTCGCTGACGTGTACGAGGGAGTTCAAAGTTGCGCCTCGAGCAGAGGTGGGCAGCAGCGGTGAGTTCACAAAGGCAGGGACGCGCACACCACCTTCAAACTGAGTGCGCTTTCCGCCCCTCAGCGGTAAATTATTGCCACCGTCTGCGGTTGAGCCACCATTATCCGAAGCCACCACAACTACACAGCGTCCATACAACCCTTCCGACTTCAGTGTGTCTAATATGAGTGCGAACGCATCGTCTGCGGCCTTTAGAGCACCCGCCAGCAGCGCTCGGTCTAGATTTCCAGTCATATTAATGTTCGCAGTAATATCTGCGTACTCATCAGTAGAGTTATAGCCATTGGGAATCGAGAGTGTGGTATGTACTGCATTCCAGGCAATATATAATAACAGCCCAGTATAGTTCAATTTCACTGATTTGGATAGAGCGCTTGACGTTTTTTTCTCAGCAAGAAGTCCACTTGCGTGGTCCCGAAGGATAGATACGGCACGCCGCGCGAAAACAAACGTAGAATAGCGGGAGTCAGCCGAATCCACCATCTCGCGCTGTAAATCATCCTCAACTCCATCAACACTACCCAAGAAGTCTGCTACTTTCACATTGCTTAAGCCGTCATGGAGATCTTCAAAACCCCCTAAATTCAAGTGATGGTGGTAGCTGGCATAACCGTGTAGCAATTGAGGTGTAGGGAGGAGTCGAACCCACGCTCAGTTGGCCACAGTGCCGGCGCATAGTGGCCTACGTCGTGTTCGGATTTCTAAACTTCCCGCCCTCAGCACATTCCAGCCATCTTTAGGATTAAATTGCGCGCATCGCATGCGCGTATTGGCTCCTGTGTCATTTGGATTTGTTATAGGTCGAATTCGTGTACTAAAAGAAAAATATGTGGGATCGAGCTGCGTGATAAGCTTGAGTTTTGCTGAAACGGAAGGGCGAGCTACCTTGAACCGGCATCATCACTACCATGGCCACTCGGGCATACATGTGTTTGCGAATAGCTCCTCTTCTAATGTAAGCTGAATTACGTTGTATTTTTGTCCATCGGCCCTCAAACTAAGTTTTGCTGGTTCGAGGCTAATGGCGAAGGAATCAATCGCCCAAGTCGATCCCAGCTATGGATCGTGGCGGGAAGTGCAGACCCGGCCCGCTCCTTCGCCGTTTTCCGGCAGAGACAGCAGGCGTCACATGTGCTGCGTAGATCGACCCGTTATATCTCGCAAAGCCGCTGGCACACGAGTTACCTTCCGGTACACTTAGTCTAACTTATTACCGCACTAAGTGCCAGGACAGCGCTCTGGTTGGCAAGTATGGTGCTGAGAAGGGGCAAAGTGCATTGGCATTTGAGCGCTGCCATTGTTATGTTTGTTCTACACACTAGCGCATTTGCAGCTCAAGTGCATTCTTTATGTGCCTCTGTGACTGCTGTGTACTTGTCTTTCTTTGTTTTTGGGAGAGTATTAACTAGACTAGACTAGACAGACAGCACACAGGCATAGGCCCCGAGGGGCCGAAGTTAGAGTGCCAATGCACAGAACACAGAAACAGGGCCAACACAAGGATTATACTTAGTTCAGTATCCGCTTATACTAGATCAACGTAGTTTGATGTTTTACGCGACCAGGACCAAAAAGTGCCTTTAAAAAAAAAAAGTGCCTTCGGGGCCTGTATCAAAAGTGCCTACCAAGGATTTTTGTCTGTCTGTCCGTCACATCACATTTTTATCTGGGTACATATGTTCTGACACGTTGCCACGTTACTGACATCAACCATGTTCTGACACGTTCTCACGACACTGACATCAACTACGTTGATCGTGGCGTGGCGGCGCGCGCGCCGCTGCAGTATTTGCTGCTGTAGTGGTGGTGTAAGAAAATTTTAGGTCTTTTGGAAATCAGGATTTTCGTCGAGCTACAGAAGCCCGCGTTTATGATCTTTTTTGTGTATCTCGGGGCCTGCTCTGTCAGAACCCCAAACCTCCAATAAATTCCAAGATATCTGTTATACGGGGAATTGCTCAGCGACCCCATAACGAATGGGCCAAACGACAAACGGACGAGATGCCAGTTGCATGTATCGTTATTCCAATCTCTGCCACCACCAAAACCGCAACGTCAGTTATACCTTTTATGCTTTTGTAATCTCATGACACCAGCCAATGAAAACAATAAATAGGAAAGTGGTTTATAAACACCTAGGCCCTGATAGTAATCCGATAGAACTCCCCGTTTCCAATTCGAGAAAGAGAAACGCGAATTGAGTGATGACTCTTCCATTGTTTCCACGGATACAGGTCGCATCTCAAATTCCTTTTACTAGTGCTATGATTCGCCATGGACATAGTCATTGAGAAAATTGTTGTCGCTCTTGATCAGAGCTAGCATTTCCTCTGGGTCGCACGCAGGTCCGTCAATCGACACGCCGTCGTTACCTGCGAAGTCAGATACGTCATTAACCTGTGTGGTCCAGTATGTAACAAAATTGTCATTTTCCCTGAAAATGCCTTTTGGGAATCCCAGTTTTTCTTTCCATTGCGCTGGCGCCATCGTATCATAACGTGCACAGAGCAGCGTGAGCAAAGCTAGTGTGCGTTTTTCAATGAGCTCAGCTGAGTTGTGCTCTGAGCTTTCAAGCGACCATTTTTGCAATTTTCTTCTCTTACTTCGGATGCCATGGGTAGGGCCATGCATATCTATAGAATCGTCTTCAAATGGTTCCAAAACCTGAGAGTTTTCTTCTACTTTGTCGAGTGCGCGTCGATCGTCATCAGGCAAGCCCCAGAGGAGATTCATGGTTTCATAGGGATCCGAGGAGATATCAAACAAGTAGGCCCCATATCTCGAGCTCGCAGCGGTGTGATTGTAGTCAATGGGAGAATTCTCACCACTGGGTTCAGTCCATCCCACATTCTCTTCGTTCCACAAAAGTTTGAACGTATAGTCGCCAGCTATTGACACTAAGCAACCAGCCACGTCTTTGATATCAGACGCTGCCACAACTGTGGACCCGCTCCCGCTGCTCACTACGCTTCCTACCAAGTAGTCCATCCCGCACTCGAGATCGGTGCGCGGTGCGAGGTCATCTCCAAAACTGCTGCCAGCGAGTCGGATAGCAGACCACTGGTCGACTCCATCGAAACTTCCGCTTAATGCTACAGCACTGTCGCTGCTGCCTTGAAGCCCAAACGCGAGCGTGGGCAGCCAGTCGCTCACGTGTACGAGGGAGTTCAAAGTTGCACCTCGAGCAGAGGTGGGCAGCAGCGGTGAGTGCACAAAGGCAGGGACGCGCACACCACCTTCAAACTGAGTGCGCTTTCCGCCCCTCAGCGGTAAATTATTGCCACCGTCTGCGGTTGAGCCACCATTATCCGAAACCACCACAACTACACAGCGTCCATACAACCCTTCCGACTTCAGTGTGTCTAATATGAGTGCGAACGCATCGTCTGCGGCCTTTAGAGCACCCGCCAGCAGCGCTCGGTCTGGATTTGCACTTGTATCCACGTTAGCAGTAATATCTGCGTACTCATCAGTAGAGTTATAGCCATTGGGAATCGAGAGTGTGGTATGTACCGCGTTCCAAGCAATGTATAATAACAGCCCCGGATAACTATGCATCTCCGATTTAGATTGAGTACTAGATGATGCAGTGGCGCGTCTTCGTCGAATCTGCTGCTCTGTGCTAATATCGAGCAGATTGTTCGCGTGTTCCTGAAGGATAGATACGGCACGCCGCGCGAAAACAAACGTGGAGTAGCGGGAGTCAGCCGAATCCACCATCTCGCGCTGTAAATCATCCTCAACTCCATCAACACTACCCAAGAAGTCTGCTACTTTCACATTGCTTAAGCCGTCATGGAGATCTTCAAAACCCCCTAAAGTAAGGTGATTGTGGTAGCTCATGTAGCCGTAGCAATTGAGGTGTAGGGAGGAGTCGAACCCACGCTCAGTTGGCCACAGTGCCGGCGCATAGTGGCCTACGTCCCATTTACCCACCATGGCCGTACTATACAGCGGCTGCTGTTGCTTAAGCACTTCAGGAAGTATTGTAAATGTAGACGGCACACCAAAAGGATCGCAAGTAGTAATGCAGTCGTGCTGCATGCCCACTGTGGAGGCGTACTGGCCCGTTAAGAGTGATGAGCGTGATGGCGTGCATTCAGCATAACTGTAGTACCGAGCTAGAGTAACCCCAACATTGGCCGCCGCTGTCATGGCCGGTGATGCAAGTGCAATATCACTGCTTTGGTATCCAACATCATTCCAGCCAAGGTCGTCCACGAGGAAAAAGACTATAGTTGGCGGGGCATCTGCAGCCTCGACTGCTGCGCGCCCACCCGAGTAGGCGTAGGCATCGTCGCTGTTAGCGCGCTCAAGTGCGAAGCCCGCATCCCATAAAAGCAGCACTAGCAAAGCCATACCAATAAACATAGCCAACGTGCCTGCTCTTCGAGCGTTTGCTGAGCGTGCAAGGTGCCGCTCGCGCTCGCCGCTTTCGCTCCAGCGCTCATACTCTGCAAACGGATCTAGCTTTGGAGATTTCAACGATGAATCGTTCTTGCCTCCAACCAGACCACCACTTCCGTGCTGCTTTCCTCCATAACATGACTGTGGGTCAGCAGACATGCTGCCACCATGGTCAAAGTCTCCAGGGGATGACGTGGACGCCTCAGAAATAGGTCGCGACAAGAGCGGTGCTGCTTCCTCTCCAAAGGCTGACATTTTTAGTCAAGCACCTCAATGCTAGCTAGCTCGGAAGTCTGCCTATTTTTCCTGCAAGATATGGCTGCTATTTTAGAGCCTCTTACGTTAATAATTTCATCAAGCTAGACATCGCCAAGCATGTCTTAGACACTTGCCACATCGCCACATCGCCACATCCCCCATTTTCAGGAAGCCTCTCATTTTTTCATTGATGATATCTTGCACGAATATAAGATAGACGAAATGTTTTGGATCTATCGTCGTTTTTGTCGCCTGGTGTACGGTTCCTTCGCATTGTTGGTTGTATTGCCGTTACCTTTTGCCGTCGCCTTGCATTGTCCAGCTGCTTTTCACCAACGAAAACTGCAACAGAAATTGTAGACTGCCATCTCCCATTTCCGATTATTTTGTATTTTGTATTTTACCGTAAACAAACCGCGCGCCAAACGCACTGCACGTCTGCGATGTGCTGCGGAATACTTCGCCTTCTTTAAATCGACACACGCGAGACCGCTAACGTACCAACGAAGATTACTGTTTTTTTTTTTCTAAGCCCTGGATGAGTAGCAGTCCGATTCTCCCCCCCCCCCGGCCCTACCCCTCGACCCTCGGGGCCTGGATCAAAATCGATATCTCCATTTACGCCGCACGCCGCACATGTGCACATTGAATATAATTAGGGAGAGAAAAGGAAATAGGGGCACCCCCTTGCTGTGGGCTTGCTGCGTGGCCGGAGTCACAATCCATTAATTCGAACTCGAACTCGAACTAATACAAACCCAAATGGCACAGAAGCCAATGCTGCGGGCAGAAGTGGGAATGCGCGTGCGTTGCGCAAACAAAGCAAGTGCGGAATGATTCAGGAGAGAGAGGGGCAT
>Ga0307931_1002960_pt1 | contig 10574 bp, 6 predicted proteins | sample OrgLakmetageno47_FD_201816 | JGI IMG/M metagenome (GOLD analysis project Ga0307931, IMG submission 201816) | Saline water microbial communities from Organic Lake, Antarctica - #47 | ecosystem: Environmental > Aquatic > Non-marine Saline and Alkaline > Saline | place: Antarctica: Organic Lake... | reverse complement strand
GGTATAGCCATCGCGATATGAACGTGCGACTCGGCGACAAAGCCCCCTCTGATTGTTAATGGCGACGTGGGTAGTTTTTTTTCCAACGCAGGCTTTGAGGGGCCGGAGTTTAAGGGGATTTCGCTGCCTGAGTAAGAAGCGCGAGATGGGAGATCCCAATTGAGGAGGAACCGCGTAGTCCCCTTCAGATGCCATTAAGAAGGCGGGTAGTCCACCCTTGAGCAGTCATTAAATGTCTCTCGTTTTTGTTTGCTGCCTTTAGACGTCGCTTGGAGTTCGCAGTCATTTCCACGTATGCCTTATGCGCTAGGCCCGGACCCGAGGCCTAAGACGAGGGGCAGTCACAGTCACAGTCACGAGATGGCGGGTAGGGTTCGTAAAAATAAGTAACATTTTTGACCCAAATAAGTAAATAGTCTAGTCTAGTCTAGTTAATACTCTCCCAAAAACAAAGAAAGGCAAGTACACAGCAGTCACAGAGGCACATAAAGAATGCACTTGAGCTGCAAATGCGCTAGCGAACAGGCGATGCTGAGATCGGCTGGCGCCCGACGCCTGAGAAAAACATTGAGACGATGCCCTGCTGGGGCAAAAAAATAGCCCAGAGAATTGCCTCGTGGACCTGGGACGTGACACACGAACGAGCACTCAAATAAGTAAATAATTAAGTAAATACGGTAAATACGGTGGTATATACCGTATATTAGGGCGAGAAAGTACCATCTTTAGAATCCCGGTTTTTCAAAGTCCCATTTTCGAAAAATCTGTTACTTATTTACCTATAAAATTACTTATTTGGCCACAAAAATTTGCATATATAAGTAATACTTATTTTTATCAACCCTAAATGACGGGGCTACAGAGGAGGTTTTCACGTCGGTGTTTGTTTTTTTGTTCTCCAATCATCATCAAAAGATAGATGATCATCAGCAGCAGCGCTATGACCGCTATGACGCTATGACGCTATTACACAGAGCTTAAATAGTGCCCCTTGGACTGACTGATAAGCTACGATATAGAGTACTATGGCTTTCACGCCTGCGGTACAACGTAAACTGAAAGCTATCAACTCACTGAAAGCAGGTATATTGTTTTCTAGGAAACAAATTTCGGATCTCGAAGTGTGCCCCGAGTTGACGAGTGTTCCCTTGCGCCACAACTTTCTTGTCATCGTTCCTAACAATACGACTGCTCAAAGTAGATTCATTCGAAGCATTGTCTCATCACTTGTAGGTAGCAACGAGTCGGGCTCGAGAACTGGCACGGCTGGCGGTGGCGGGGGCTTTGGTGGCGGACGAAGTCGAGTAGCGAAAGCGAACGGAGCTGAGGACACCGACGCTGCAGAGCTGAGGTGAGTGGCCATTACCCTCCTGATGCAAGTGCAATGGATGCGCTTGTCTCTTAGATTGAAGTTTTATACTCACGCGTACTTGTGACTAGGCTAACACCGACCACGTTGCGACGGGTAGTGCTTCAACGCGATAAACTCGAAGAAGAAGCGGTAAGAACTGGACGAGAGATTAGGCGGAAGATTGTTTGAGTTTCGTATCAAAGGCACTTGCTCATATAACGGGCTTGTGTAGATTTAAGCTTTACATCCTCCCGAACCATGCACATTTCTTTTTTAGATGGAGTTAAGAAGCGAAGCTGAATCGTTGAGAGCCGAAAACAAACGACTCACCGAGGAGCTCGCAGCCCACGCTCTTTGCGGCCAGAAAATCAAAGATTTAGAAGACAGGTGGTTGCGTGCTCCTCTGTACGCTCTTTTATCAGAAATGTCTTGACTTATGGCATTGTTTGTCTACTGTAACTCTTCGCTTGTGTTTCTGCAGATGTGAGGGCGCCGCAACTACGAGTAGTGGCGAAGCTAGCGCATTAAGACAGCAAGTGACAGACCTCGAGCTAGCTCTCAAAGTAAGTTCATGCACTGAGAAATGCCCTCCTTCATAATAGCACAATCCTGTTGATGTTCCTGGTCATACCATTTTGAATCTCTGTTGTTCTGCCTTCCTTCGTCATCTAAAGTCCTCAGAGGCATCACAAAAAGGAAGCGCAGCAGACCAAGCTTCGCAAATTGACGATCTCGAAAAGCAGCTTGAGGTCAGGAACTTTGTTGTACATTAAATTCATAGGGGGAGGCCATTGCTGGGTGAACTAATAATGCTTTGTTTTATTTGCTCACTGTACTGCTTCTCTCCGTATGCCTCCACTCCCTACATCACTCACATTACTCCACACAGGCCGCAAAAGCAATGGCCATGGAAAGCGCGGTAGTAGCCGCTGAGTCCGAGAGAAAGAGATTGGCCAACGAGTCGAAAGGTGTAGTTAGGGGATGCTCGAGAGTACGTACGGTAGTTCGTTTATTTGCATCCATGGATGTAAAGCAGCAGCGACGTGATTACTGAATTGTGCCGCCACCACCGCCACCACCATCATCATCATCATCGTCATCATCATCGTCGTCGTCGTATCACGCGTCTGTTCGTATATGCGTGTGTGTGTGCACGTGTCGCGGCCCATCCGCTCAGGACCTTCGCAAGCGGAGTTTTACGCGATGATAGAGATGTACAAGGCGGAGCAGCTGATGCTATGCATCAGTGAGCGAGTCTTCGTGCACGTGGTGAGAATGGAACAAGGATTATAAGAAGACATCGCGTATTGGGCCTCCCATTTTTGTGTCTCGGGTGTTTCTGGAGCTACTGTTTCAGTGATGTCCCTTCTCTATTCGTTTCCTGACTTCTGCATGCATGTGCACAGGTGGCACCAAAAACCATTTTGCAAGTGGGCAGTGGGACGTCTCAGCAAGAAAAGTCCTATCACCCCACGTTTCCGAGTGAAGAGAAGGTTTGTGAGAGGATTTGCTTCCAACAGAATGGCCAACATTACCGTAAATATTTACGCTTTTTATGTGATAATGTATTCTCCTCTGACTTGCGCGTGCCCTCGAAATAAATGCAGGTCAAAGATTTCATTCAGCGCGAAATCGAACCACACTTCGAAATGGTGTTCAAAACTTTGGACCAGCAGGTCAGTGTTTCCTGCATGTTTGAATTCAAGGGACTTGGTTTGATAATCATCCATACAGTCATGTGTTTTTTCCATTTATGATATTTCTAAAACTTATCTCGCGCTCCTCCTGGCTATTATTTTCGCAGATTGGAAGAGACGGCGAAATGTTGCCTCGAACGACAGTGGAAGGGCAAAAAGCTCCGGATGGCGCATCCGTGCGGGCGTACGCTGAACGCTTCAACGGCACTTTATCAAAATTCATTCAGAAATGCCTTCGAGACTCATAGTTAACTCGTTGTTGGGTGCCGCTGCTACATATCAAATTCATGCCTGTTTGAAGGCCACATATATTTTTTAACGTATGTTACACCAATAGATTTTCACGTGCGCCTAGAAAATTTATTCCACTAGGCTCTAGGCTTCCTAAAATCTAAAGTAGCGTACAATGATTCAATAAGGAAATTCACCAACATCAACAGACACAGGCACGTCTACTGACCTAACAAACCTCTTTTGTGTATAGTCGACATTGAATTCATGCTTCTCCTACTATATTCATATCCATATGGGAAAAGAACCCCGAAATCCGAAATAACATATAAGTTATAAGCTGGTGTCTGGAAATGGAAATGGAGTGGCGATTAAAACTAAGTTGATTTGGCGAGATCCAGGCCATTCAATGTATCAAACCGAAGTAGTCTTTATTCTTCTATCGCAGCCTGGCCTCTTTCTTTAAGGAGCGCCTCAACCAGGCACTCCCACATGCGATCGCGCCCAATTGGAGGTCGTGCTTTCGCACTCGTGACAATCACCTGCGGCACTGCTAAGCTTTGCACTCTTCGCACTTTGCCTTCATCTTCGTCTTCGCCCGAAGCTGCAGCAGTAGCTGCAGCGGCAGCAAATACCCGAGCAGCATTTGCTTGAACTTCTCGTGCTTGTGCTTCAGTCTCAAGAGGAGTAGCTTTGTCGGCTTTGGTTAGGACTAGAACATACTGCACGTTTCCCAGAGCACCGCCATCTCTGGTGCTCTCATAGTCGCCATCATCGTCACCAAAGCTGCTGCCAGTGCCGCTACTACGGCTGGTGAGCGCCGTGGCAGCCAGCTTGAGCAAGTCGTAATCCGCAGGCTGAAGGCCAGCTTTGGAGTCGACCAAATGAAACACCATGCTCAACCCCGCGCGCACCGTCATGTAGCGCTCCAGTAAGCTGCGCCACGAGGCCCTATCCCCGTAGTCGGCACCGGATGCCTCTGAGGTGTAGCCCACTCCTGGCACGTCTACCAAGCGAAACTCAGGCGGGGCGTCTGCTTCCGATGCGCTCCCTGTATTGTCGCCACCTTTGCTGCCGCGGCCCTTGTTCACCCGGTAAAAGAAAAAGGACTGGGTGTGCCCCGGGTCGGATGACGTGGACGCAAGGGCCTGAAGAAAGCAGCGACGAAAGTGAAAAGGTATGCCTTGGACAAACATGCGAACAAAAATGAAGATGCATTCACTACGTTAAAAGCTTTCTTCATGAATTCACATCGAGGGTGCAATGCTAGAAGCAAGAACGAGAAAGAATACTAATGTACCATTGCTACGCACCTTTCGACCGACGAGCATGTTCACCAAGCTCGACTTTCCCGCATTGGACCGCCCAACAAATAGCACTTCCTGCAATGGCATTGATCGCGAGACGTGTGCTGATACTTTGCCTCCTTTGGTTGATGATGGTGCTCCCATTGGAACAGGCGTGTCTTTGGGGATTGGCGGGGGAAGTCGAGCCATGCTGTTGGCTGCACCTTCAAGAACCACGTCCTTGACGAAAGCGTTGGCCAAGAACTCATAGGATTCGGCATTTGGCATTGGTATTGAAAATTGAGCCACGTCTTTGCCGCTGATGTCTTGGCTGCCTTGGCTGCCTTGGCTGCTGCTGCTGCTGCTGCTCGGGTCAGCGGACCCGTATGTGCTCGTGCAGTCCAAGAGGCGCAATGAAGCAAGGGCAGCGCGCGGGGCATTGGCCCGACCGAACCATCGCACTAATTGATTCACCTGAGATGCTCGCAAGACTGCTGGCACAGCCGCTAACGATGCGTCGCAGTCCGCTGCAATCGTGGCAGCAGAAGTAGGAGCGCAGGTTTTAACAAGGTAAGCACGAAGGGCTTCTAAGCGAACAACGGCGTTTGCAACATCATTACTTCTACTGCTGCCACTGCTACTCCTGTCGCTACTGCTTTTAGTGTTCGGCGAGTCCGCAGATATAGCGCGTAACTCAAATTCCACTGCGAGGGCAAGGAGGACAGCAGTGTGCTGCGCAGGCGCAAGCGCGGCAGCTGTTGACGTCTCCGGGATGCCCTCTGTCAGCCATGCTTCAAGCTGAAGAAGTGCACTACATGGCGGCCTTGAGGGGCCTAGCACTTCGCGCAAGTCAAGTTCGAAACCAGCGAGTGCATCGTCTGTTGACATCTTACTGCTGCTGCCGTTGTTGCCATCGCCATTGCTGTTCTTGGCCTTCAGGTGGCGTCGAGCGGGGTCCGACGAGAGATAGGCTTCAGCATTAGGATCCGCTGCAACAAACACAGCGGCTGTTTGCTTGCGCCGTTCCGCAGCCATTTTCTTTCTCTCGCGCTTACTTAATCCATCAGCTGGCACCTCCAGGCGGGGTGTGGTTGAAGTGGTTGCACTTCGGTACGAATCATCGTCAATCCTAACTTCACTACTGTAGGTAGCATCATTGTCTGTGGACTCGTCAACTGCAGCGACTGCGTCGGTTTCGTCCTCGAGATAAATAGCCGCTGGACCAGCCTTTGCTAAAGTCAACAACTCCTTGGCAGCTTCATTGCGCCCACTTTTGTCTCCGTACCTCTTATCTAAGCCCCACTGGCGGAGCAGTTGCAGTCTGGTTTCGGCGAGCACACCAGCCTCAACACTGTCATTGGAGTCCTCAACTACGGGCCGTCTAATCGATTTTTTTGATAGATGCACCGCACGTTGCGGTAAAAAGCTGGACACTACCTCAACCGTGGCTAGCAAGGCAAAAACGCGATGGAACATCTTTAGTGTCATTGTTTGGAGGCATAAAACACGAAACGCAGGACTACAGGGGGAAGTTGGTAGTACGTAGCTCGTGTGATTGAAGTTGGAACAGAACGCCAGAACGTCAGAACTTAAAGACGGCCAATCACAGATAGAGTCAGAAGTGACTTTCCTGACGTCACACACAAAATTTCGCGTATCTACCATCCTTTTCCAGAATATTTCGTCGATCTTGTCGCTGACTTTTCTTACACCTTTTTCATGCATCATATCATGCGCCGCACGTAGGTCTCCTTCGCGAATAGTTCTCAAACCTCCGCGCGCGCACGCGAAAAAAAACTGCATTCCTCGAATAACACCAAACGCTGAAGAAATACCACCTGCCTGATTGCCTCTTGTCAAAAGGTGAGCAAGCACAGTTAGCTAACGAAGGAGATTCGATGTCGATGCTACTGTTGCATAAACCCAAAATTGGCTGCAAGTCATGTCATCTTAGGCTTATTTTTTTTGTCGCTGTGCTTAATTACGCCTACGTAAATGAAATATATCAGTGTAAACAAGGTCGCACACTCGAGCCCCTCCTTTTTCGCCTCGGCAACTATCCTATCTTCTGGCGCGCATTCTCATCGGCTTTACTTCTGCAACGTCATGAGCATTGACCTTCTCGTAATTGGAACGGGCGTAGCCGGCTGCTCAGCGGCCTTGCAGGCGGCGGATCGAGGAAAGTTAGTTACGATTCTCACGTCGGAGGATGACCCGCTTTCATCGAATTCTTTTTGGGCTCAGGTGCGGTGTTATTTCGTGGGGCCCTGTTTCTGTCAATAGTAAGGGTCGTGGTGAGACCTAATAATTCGACGCGGCTCCTGATCTTTCAGATGCCCTTTCCCTCCACGAATACACTAGAAATACGCGATTGTTAATTTAGAGCCTATTGCTAAGTTTTATGCTCGTGATTGTGGAGATCTTCTTTCCGAAGTTGATGTGTTTGGTGCGCACTTCCCCCCCTCACCTGTTCAGAATGCTTTTTCTGCAACACAGGGCGGCATCATCTACAAAGCTCCCGGTGAAGACGAAGCTGAACTGCTTGCATCGGACATTCAGAAAGCTGGGGCCGGCGAATGCTCGGACTCTGCCGTGAAACTGCTCGCTACTGAGGTGTGTCATTGAGCACCATTTGATGACGTGAATCTCTTGCCACTCTTAGGGTGATGACGTCACTATGAAGTCTTGCCGGGTCACTTTGCTTGATCTGAATCTTATTCGGCGCCCCCTCCTTACATGTTTCAACTCTGTGTTTATACACCATTGCTGTTTTACTTGTGCTCCCAGGGGCCGACGGCAGTGGAGCGGTTTCTTTTACCGGGCGGTCCCTGTAGCGGTCCTCGAGGTGTCGATTTTGACCCCGACCCGAAGGAATCCTGCGGCTTGGCCCTGTGCCTCGAAGGCTCCCACAGCCGCCGCCGCATCATCCACTGGCGAGACCAAACAGGCCAAGCCATCATGGCGTCGCTGATTGAGGCGGTGCGAGCGCACCCGATGATTAGCCTACGCAAAGGCTGCACCGCGGTGGATTTTCTGCTGGAAGACAGGCCTGCAGATCCCCACTGCGTTGACGTGGACGAGAGCAATGCACGTCGCAGTCAGGTTGGGTTTGGCCAAGGCGTCGTTCAGGAGGAAGACGAAATGAAAGAGATGGAGACTGGTGCGTCCTCCAAGCGTTGTGTGGGCGCATTAGTGCTGCAAAGCAATGAGCTCTTGAAGGTGCGGGCTGCCGCCACGATCCTCGCCACGGGCGGCTGCGGCGAACTGTGGGAGCACACCTCCAACCCTGCGGCTGCGCGCGGTGACGGCATCGCCATGGCCTTGCGTGCAGGCTGCGCTTTGAGCAGCTTGCACTACATGCAGTTCCACCCTACGACGCTGTACGTGCCGGGCGAGCGGCGGTTTTTGCTCACCGAAGCCTTGCGAGGCGAAGGGGCTACGCTGTTGGACCCAGTGCACCAGCAGCCTTTCGCGAAGCAGTACCACCCAAGTGCGGAGCTGGCGCCCCGGGACGTCGTTTCCCGCATGATTTTGTCGGAAATGGCCAAGGCCGGTACGGACCACGTGTGGCTGGACGTGCGGCACATGGGGCAAACCAAATTAGAGCACCGGTTTCCCGGCATCGTGGCGCATTGCCGCAGCAAAGGAATGAACCCGGTCACCGACCTTTTGCCCGTGGTGCCCGCGGCCCATTACCACTGCGGCGGTGTCCTCGTCGACCTCGACGGCGCCACCTCGGTGCCCGGTCTGTATGCCGCAGGGGAGGTCTCTTGCACGGGTCTGCACGGCGCCAACCGCCTCGCCTCGACTTCCCTGCTGGAGGGCTTAGTCTGGGGCCGGGCTGCCGCTGACGCTGCCTTCGCTGAGAAAGCCTCCTTTACGTCTGCTGCTGCTGCTTCAAGTGGGAGTGCTACTGCAGACTCAGCTATGGCGTCGGATGACCACAGTCGAGAGGTCGCACCCGGCGGTGGCGTTGCATTAGGCAGCGGCGGTGTTGGTGGTGGGTGCCCGATTCCAGGAGCCCCTCCCGTACCTCACAGTAGCCACGAGAACAGCAGCAAGGCATGCGACCACGCTGCTCAGCCTCCACCTTTAGAAGCATTGGCTGAAGATTCACTCGGCGCATCGGGCGAGGTCGGCCGAGAAGCGCTCCTCGCAGCGTGGTACGAGTTAAAGCACACCATGTGGACTGACGTCGGCATCGTGCGCCGCCCCAGTCGCCTCGCCGCTGCAGCAGTGAGCTTAGCAGCCCTGGCCGTGCGCGCCGAAACGGCGTTTCAGAGGTGCGCGCAGCGAGCCGCAGCAGCCACCTCCCGCGTGAAGAGCGAAGGCAAGAAAAACAGCCGGCGGCGCGGAAAAGGCAAGGGGAAAGGCAAGGGCAAGAAAGGCAGTAATGGTCGGCCGAAAAGCTCCGGGGCTGTTGACGCTGCGGCTGCCGCGGCGGCTGTGAAAGCCACCAGAGAAATGAAGGCTGCGCTTGCTCTACGGAATGCGTCGGCAGCGGCAGCAGCCGTGGCGGCGGCAGCGAGCAACGCGAGTGGGAAATCTGTGGGGACACACTACGTGGAGGCGGATGTGCCCGAGGTTACGGCTGAGTGAGCGCCGTGTGCTTTTGATGAGGCCGAGTAGAAGAAGTCGCTGCTAAACTATTCATGGGTGCGAGAAATGGTTTGCCAATTACTTGTTGCTGCCAATAGACAAACTTCTCGCAGCGCTTAGCGAGTTGCGCATGAGATGGCGTAACTGTTCGTGTCCTGAGTCGGGGAGCAAGCTTTTCGTGGTGAAGCAGCGCCGAGTCTCATGTCAAGCGCGCTCCGTGTGCATCATAAGTTGCCGTGTAGTTTAGGTCGTGCCGCTGTGTGCGATGGCCAGCGCCGGAGTATTTCGAGTCGATTTTGTAGGCAAGTGCACCTGGAGAAATGTTCACCAGTTTTGTTGCGTGTGGGATTGGCCTGCATCTACGAAGGAGGACACGGGAACGCGAAAAGTTCCGTTGCGCCGCAGAGCCGATGGCCATGTGCTCTATCGGGAATCTTCCGGTTTTATTTCTTTCGAGGGCCAATTTTCTTTCTGCGCAGTGTAGTCATTTTGTATATTTCGTTTTTTGTGTATCTGGTTTCTTGTTTCTTAACTCTTTCGTTATGTGCGATTGCGATGGGCGAGCAAAATCACTTGGCATTCACATTCATCTAAACACAAAGAATGTCTCATTTATATAGGTTTGATCGGGTTTGGAATCCAAGTGAGGGAGTGAGAGTACAGAATTCGATATGGAATTAGAAGAAAACAAGGAGAAGGAGAAGGAGACGGAGAACAAGATGAGGAAAAAATGATTGAGTATCATACAGGGGGGATGTTCAGATACCGAACAGCACACTTTTTGTGCACACTGTCGTCACATTCTGGTACTAGCGCAAGGTGTGAAGAAACAACTCAGATAAAGCCATGTTGTATAACAAGCTTGATAATGGCGTTTCCATGGCGATGTGAAAGTCTGAGACCATTCCACTGTCACCGTCGCGAGATAGCGCCGATGTGCGTAGCGATACAAATGTGAGCAGAAATCGCGGCTCCTTGGAGTCACAACCATTGACCTAGTGAGAGTAGATCGATGCGCGTGAAATTAAGAATCATTGCATCTTTTCAATTGATGAAAATACTTTTAAACGCGACGCTGTGCACCTTACAGCTCTTCGAGGGGCGCGCGCAATGATGATAAACGTGGTGACGGCGATGTAGAACACGCTAAGATCGGACCCAGTTTACACTAGTGGAACTAGAAACTAGACTAGCCGTAGAGATTGATGAAACAACTCAGATAAAGCCATGTTGTATATCAAGCTTGACAATGACGATTCCATGGCGATGTGAAAGTCTGAGACCATTCCACTGTCACTGTCACCGTCGCGAGATATGATCCATTCCGCAACTACTAGTAGCTCGGCAACTGAACATACCCCCTGTATATTAGGTTATCCTGTTGTGTGTCATCTCGTCGTCTCTGTTTTC
>Ga0307931_1002958_pt1 | contig 10578 bp, 8 predicted proteins | sample OrgLakmetageno47_FD_201816 | JGI IMG/M metagenome (GOLD analysis project Ga0307931, IMG submission 201816) | Saline water microbial communities from Organic Lake, Antarctica - #47 | ecosystem: Environmental > Aquatic > Non-marine Saline and Alkaline > Saline | place: Antarctica: Organic Lake... | reverse complement strand
TGCTGAAAGGGAAAGGACACGCCGTCTTTTACCGAGAGAAGTGTTGGCCGTCTGCACTTAGGAACCGCCGTTACTTCGGAAGGCCGCAGAGCGCCAAGAGAATCTGCCGGCGTTTGTTGTATTTCTTGTTTCCACCCACCCACCCTGAATTGTTACTGATATCACCGGAAAGAAAGGAAGCGAGGGAGGCGGCGAACCCCCCTCGCCAGTCGCGGGAGCCAGGGAGAGAGTCTCCTCGGCGAACGTGACTGTGGTGAGGCTTTGGGACCTGGGGAGAGTTCTCAGGCTCAAGCCAAGCCTATTTCTGGCTCGATGGCACTAGGCAAAAGGAAAACGGATTCATAAGCAAGCTAGTAAAACCTGCACAGCAGTTGAATCCCGAGATCCAGAGCCAGTCAGGCTTCCAGCAACGGCTACTGGCTACTACTACTGAACTCGAACTCGAACAAATACAAACCCAAACATGACACAGAAGCCAATGCTGCGGGCAGAAGTGCACGCGCGTGCGTTGCGCGCAAGTCAAAAACGTAAATAGGAAGTGTGTAGCGAGGAGTTTGGACCCTCCCCACTCTAAAGTTGAAACTGGCTACTACTGTGCGCTACTTACTTGGTGCAGGTTTTCGTATCTGAGCATTACAAGTTTTTGAGACAGGTCCCTATGGGCCGGAATTAGAAGGCTAACAGGTAGAGAAGAAAAGCAAAGCAGCGCAAACGTAACCTAAGAAGCTAATCAGGCGCACATGCCCGAGTTTGATTGGTTGAAAATGTTGATATGTTGATGTGAGAACAGTGGGGTTTGCAGTCTCCTTTAGGAGCTGCAGAGCTATACAAGGAGGGTTCCTGTTGTTGGCGATGCTTTGCTCTTACCTCGTTAGCGATACTTGGTCACTTCCCAGTCTCTCCAGATCAACAGGTATGGGCTCGTAGTTACGCACCCTGCGGTGGTGGTATACAAGCGGTAGATTGTAACGTCGCGTTCGGTGGTTGAAATGTGGTCAAATTTTCAGTCCATTCGATTCGTAAACGAACACGTGAGGATCTTTGGAAGGAGAAGGAAATTACGCACACGGATGTGCGCAGGAGGGAGCGAGATATGCATGGCCGCATATTCGTTCCATGGATTGAAGGGGTGAAGAAGCGAAGGAAGTTTTTTTGTCGCGCTGTTGTTGGCGATGCTTTGCTCTTACCTTGTTAGCGATACTTGGTCACTTCCCAGTCTCTCTAGATCAACATATCAACAGAAAAACAGCAACCCTAACCCCAACCCCGTACGTAACCCCGTACGCTTACTGCAGAATGCTCGGGTATCAGCCAATCAGAAATCTTCGCCAATTAGATGTCAAAACCTGCACCAAATACGAGATTTGCCCTCCAGAAACTTCCAGCCGGCTACTTACGCTACTTACTTGGTGCAGGTTTTCACATCTGAGCATTGAAAGTTTTTGATTGGTTGAAAAACAGCAAACCTAACCCTAACCCTAACCCTTTACGTTTACTAAAGAATGCTTGGCTGTCAGCCAATCAGAGATCTGCACCAAGTAGATATCAAAACCTGCACCAAATACGAGATTTACCCCTTCCAGCCCCCCCCCAACCCCCTCAGGAGAGAACAGGAGAGGACGGTGGGCTTCAAAAAAAAAGAGAGGAAAACGAACAGAGGTTTGTTTGAAACTATGAAAACGAGATCGACTATGCGATGCTAATGCTAGCTGCTCGCTGGAAACGTTGCGGATTTGAGTGAAAAGCAGGCCTTGTTAAAAAAGGGAGTGCTAGCCTACAGCAGGCCGATTCTTCAACCACAGATCGTTCGCCTGCATCGGTGATCTTGAGTTTTTTCGGGAGGAAGGTAAATTTATATCCTCCTACGGTAGCCTAGCCAAGTAGGAGGAATAGCATTATTTGTTAGAGGTCATAAGTCATAATTATGGAATTGTGCTCAGGTGGTAAAGATAGTGTGTGCTGTATTGGAATCTAAAAGCTCAGGCGATTGACGCCTATTTTCTTTCGGCACAACTGCATAATATCTGGGTAGCTTTGCCTGGAGCATCGCACCGATGTCAGTCTCTGGAATGGCGCCGAATGCGAAGCCTCGAACTTTCGTCTACGCTATGGTCGTCGCGATCATGGCCGTGGGGCCCCTCAACTTCTTGTTGTTCCGCGTCATGTACGACAGCTTTGGCTCGAGCTCGGCATTTTTCGTTAGCCAGGTGTGAACACGCTCGCTGATTTCGCGAAGTATGCCGTCTTTGCATATGCACAGTTCACCTTTTAAGTCGCTTTAGTTGCTCTCCTCAGTTTGAATGCGCATTGCAATGCATGTTGACGTTGCAAAAGAATGCCTCTACCATTGTGTCTGTGTTCGTGTTTCTGGTACTCTTTTCATGGGTGGTGTTTTGGCAGGGGGTCAACTTCTTGTACATGGTGATTGGCGGGGTCATTTTGTACCCGAAGCTATGGCACCTGGATGGGTCCCCCAATTACACTTTAGTCAGCCGAGAAATGCGCAACTTGCCCCAGGTAAAAAAAAAAGCTGCATTCAGATTAAAACTTTCTAGAGCAGATGTTTCCTACCTTTTGGGAGCGGTTTGTTCCAGGAAGAGGGATCCCGAAGTGCCAAGACTAGGAAGCTTTTGACTGCAGCATAGTCGTCTTTATATGTGCTTTTTCATGTTATCTTATTGTACTGCGGTGCTCAAAACTATCTATCCGGATACTACACGCTCAATTAGAGGCGATTTGTGGCGATGGCTGCTCTTGACTGCGCTGGTACCTTCTTGGCCGCGATGGGCGCCGTGCACACTCCGGGGCAATACCAAACGTTGCTCAACCAATCCTTGATTCCTTTCACCATGGCAGCCAGTAGCGTCTTTCTCCGAGCGGCGTACAAGTGAGTTAGTGCTAGCTAGAACTAGGGTTCGGAAAAAGAGACAACGCGAGTAGAGGACAGGTCAGTAACCCAGGCGGAGAGGAAATGCCTTTTTGTTCTTAGGTATAACTTTAGTTTTAAGCATGTCGTTTGTAAATTCAATAGTGTTTATTGAACACGAAATCAGAAAGGGATGGGTGCCGTTGACTGACTTGGGCGATAAACACATGTTACTGTTGGTATTGCTATCTTGCGGGTATACCGCCACTTAAAAAAGGTTTGTTTTTTCGTCTTCTGCCACAGCTCATCGCAGTACGTGGGCGCGTGCACCATTCTGCTTGGGGCGCTCGTAGCCATCAGCCCGACCTTCCTAGGTACTGCGAGTAACAACAGCTCGAACAACGACAGCAGCGCGAGCAACGCAAGCGACGATGGAGGAGAAGGTCCACCGGCGAGCGAATGGATTTCGAATTGCTTGTACTTGGCGTCGAACTTGCCGATGGCCCTGTCGGCAGTGTACAAGGAGAGGCGGTTTGCGGCGGACGACGTGCACCCCCTGTACCTCACCCAATGGGTACGGAGTACTAAGCATGGATTACAGTAGGATGACGTATGCGCACGCGCGCACTCACCTGTGCATACACACACACACATGTACACACATGTACGCGCACGCACTCTCCTCAAATCTTGCCTTGTGCACCTGTGCCGACAGACTTAATCATCCTTCATGCAACCTCTTCTTTATCTCAGGTGAGCATCTACCAGTTTTTGTTTGGGTTCGTTCTCATGCCGCTGCAGCTGTTGCCGCACGTGGGCTCGGACTCCGGCATGTCGCTTGTGGAAATTGGGGAAAGCTTCAATCAAGGGTAAATTTTACTACGACTTCATACAAAACAGATATGATGGCCTATGATTCATTCTACGCATGTAATGAGTAAGTTCATATTTGTATTGTCAAGTATCCAGTTCGTGGTTTTAACTACACCACTACTAACATTAACTCGTATTCTACCTTCGCTCTATGTCTCACAACAAAAGGTGGCAGTGCTGGCTGGAAGCACCGGGCGCCTGCCCGCCGGGATCGTCGCACACGTTCTGGCTCTTGCCGGGCTACTGCTTGGTCAATTTCGTGTTCAACATGCTTGGCTTGTTCTTGACCTCCGAAGGCGGCGCCTCCCTCAACGCGATCTCGTACTCCATGCTCTTGCCCTTGACCACGCTCAGCAATTCCTTACCGCTGCTCGGAAAATTTCGCGAAAATTTGCAGGTGCGAATTTGCGTGTGTCGATTTGTTCCGAAATACCACTGTAAAGATTCTCGTATTATTTCTTGGAAAGATCAGGATTGATCATCGTGTCTTGTCAGTCTTTGTCCTCCACCATTTAGAGCTTACTTGTGTGTATGTTCCCCGATGCAACGTGCTGTGTTCTGTTGAGATCTTCTACTGTGCTGCATTTTGTCGATTTCTTCTATCAGCTTATTTCTCATCGTTTTTCGCTATCATATTGGTGTACGATCAGTTGCCTACCCTAGTGGGGCTGGTTTTAGTACTGCTTGGGTTCTTCGCGTACGAGATCGACGAGCTTTGGCCGAAAGACAGTGGCATCTTCACCAACTTCGCGCCCCTCGCCACCAGCCCAGAATTGGTTTCCATCGCCGATGAAAAACCGGCGACAGCGACAGCAATTAACTCTTCTAGAAAATTGACTGCGTTGGATGACGATGGCAGGGTTGACGGTGGTGTAGACGCAAGTGAAGATGGGACCCATAGAGATGCGAGAATAACAAGTAGCAGCAGCAGCAGTAGTGATAGCAGTAGCAGCGTAGACAACAATAATACCAACGGTGGGAGTGTTCGCAAGTCTAAAACAGCGTCGTTTCAAGAGCGCATGGTGCTGGTACCCCTCCCCACGGCTGGCAGCGCCCACAAGCGACCCTCGTTAGACCCGTCAAGAGCTTTGGCAGAGCAGCAGGCGAAATGGTCGGAGCAAAAGAGGCGAGAGGGCTACGCTGCAGTCGATACAAGTGCTTCCGCCCCCCCAGTGTGAGCGATCGCTGTCATACCGGTTAACCGGGGCTCTGTTATTGTTATCATGGTCGCAGTCGGCAGTCCCCAATTGTTATGGATTTTGTGTTTTTTGGCCTTTGTCTCCATGGGTTTTTAAAGCCAATGCCCCTCGTGTCACAAGGGAGCCCCCAAGTAACTCAGACAGAACGGCATTTTTGGAACTTTGCGCCTTCTGTTAGATTCGATTGTGTTATACTCCCCAATTGCAAAGAAACAACAACAAGCAGCATAAAGCTGTGTTTTGATGAACCCTCCAGAACAAGTCTGACTGGGCTGATTTTCCTTTTGCGTAATGAAATGTTCGACTTTACTCCCATGAACCCTGTAGGATCAGTTCTCGGAAGGAGGCATTGGTTATAGAACCTGATCTCCCCTGTAAGGGGAAATGCACAGGTTCTACATTGGTTTCGAGTACGTCTAGATTAGATTGGATTATACTCCCCCAGTGCGAAGAAAGACAAGGGCAGAAATAACGCGCTCTCAGAGGTTATTTGTACTTGCACATGTCTGCGATCTCCACTCCGGCCTATCCTCTGCTATGGCACGCCATTCCTTGAAGTGTATATGGATATGGGACTTGCATAATCAAACACACCACACAAATATATATATACCGGATTATGCCAATGCCACAGCCACCTCTAACGTGCCTATGAAGCATACTTCGGAGACTTCGGAGTACTAAAAATAGAAGCGGCTGCTAAAAAAATGCGCCTGATTAGCTTTTAAGGTCCAGTTTACGCTTCTTTGCTTTTTATCTCTATCTGTTTGCCTTATAATTCCGCCCCCCTCGGGGCCTGTCTCTGTCTCAAAAATCTTAAATCCAGCCCCCCCCCCTCCCCCCCCCACCTCGCGAACTTGAACTCGAACTAATATAAACCCAAATGGCACAGAAGCCAATGCAGCGGGGAGAAGTGGGAATGCGCGTGCGTTGCACAAACAGAGCAACTGCGGAATGATTCAAGAGGGAGAGGGGCATTGGCCAAATTCCTCGGAAAATTTGCAAAAAGCGAGGAATTTGTGGGTGTTGCGCACTCCGCAGAACAATAAAGAGGAAGGCGTGCGAGCAAAGAAGCTCGTGACATGCGGAACACGAGGCCTACTCGGCAGAGGTCAAAGTGTGCCTTTCAGCGCGCAAGGCGCCTATTGTTCTGCCCCTGAGCCATAAGAGGCTTTGACGGGACAGGAACTCCTTCCTCGTCCGCGGAGTGGCAGTAAATAGAAAAGCCCCCCCCCCCCCCTCAAAAATACAAACAACGACATTCAAGCGGGCCGCTTGTGGCCTAGCGGCCCCTCTCTATCGTAGAGCTAAACCCATATATCTACCATCAAACGCCACGGTCGATAGTCGTGGTCGTCCTCCAGCGTTTTTCGAAACCCTCGCAAGGCCCTCCACCTTTAGAGCAAGTCGACTGCGTATACCCCGAAGAGAGCAGATTCCGCGCTGGTGATCGGCAAGATAGTGCTGAGAATGCCTGTAGCTGCTGCCAAAATAAATCAATCCTCCATTGTGCCTGCCTTTGATCAAACGGGGGCCCCGCGGCTAATTCAAGTGCAAAGCGGTGCTGCAAATTCATAACAAAAGGGTTCATCATCTGTCGGTGGCCCGAAGTTCCTAGGAACCCGTTCCCTCTCCTGATGCCCACCATGCATGACTGTGTCTCACAGACGGGCCGTGGAATATTGTCGCCACTTTCGAAGTCCCACAATGCGATTATGGATTCACAGCCATGAGCTCCGGTGTCAGAGTTCCGTCTTTGTCTGTGAGTGGTTGTCAAGGAGAGTATGGACTGCAAACTCCGCCGCCTCGCCGGCGGGCTCAGAAACCCAGAGAGATCCTCGAGAGGTGGCTTTGACTTCAGTAGGGCCAATTGCAATTATACGAACAAAAGGGCCGAATCCTCGATGTGATGATGCTGGGGTTGCTGGATTGTCCTTTTGCGTAATGCAGCCGACAGCCGAGTCAGACTTGTTCTGGAAGATTCATCAATACGCAGCTTTCCGCTCTTTGTTAATGTTGTTTTGCTAATGGGGAGTATGGCATAATCGGATCTTATTATGGAATTCCTTGACTACATCCTTCGGAGTTCATGCTTCCTTATTAAGTAAGTTGAGAGAGGCAGAATGAGATAAAAATGACACACAAGAAGAAGAAGATCCCCCCAAACTAAAACTGACGTACTTATGCAATAGAAGAACCGTATAATTGGCCGGAAGAACCTAATGCTTTACCAGCACAGCGCGTACGATTGGCCCGTTTTCATGTAGTAGTGAACTACCTTGAATCGAAAGCATGGAATGTAGCTGAATCGTACATTTTTAGTGCAAAATCAATTTTGTTGTGCCATTCAGGCTAGCCGACGAGTACTTCGAAAAGTTGCCTATTCATGCGCGTGCACCTTTATTCACATCTCTTATAGAAACCCCGCCCACAAGACCTTCAAAGACAGCGAAGGTTTATTCGAAGAATTCATTCGCTTCCTTATTTATCGAGTCATCATAATTTCCAGGTTGTCGAGTAAAGCGCAAATAAAGCTGAAGAGTCAAGCTTGACTGATGCTTAGGGCGATTTTTTTCAATTGTGCACTGAGAAGATGGTTGAAGGCTGCCATCGTTTCTTGGTTATTGTTTCACAGAGCAAGCGCAACAGTTGTCTCAGTTGCGGGTGTCGCAGAACCCACGCTTTCTGCGAACTACGTTTATTATGGTCCTCAGGACGCTTTGGTACATGGAGAATCTATGTACATTAGCGGAGATGGTGTTTGCAATCCTAACGATGTCGGAAATGTTTCTGGGATGGTCGTATTCTCTGACATGACTGATGCTCTGTGTTCACTCGGAGTAGCTTACGATATGCTCAACGCTTATGGCGCGAGTGCCTTTATCGTAGTGAAGCAGTCAGATCCACCTGGCATGCACAATGGTTACTATCACCATACGTGGGACCCGCACGTCAATGAAAATAGCAAAATGACCATGGTAACTGTTCCTGGCTTTTTGCATGGCCGCCTCGAAGGCCCCCCTCTAGCTTGGAAAAACTCTCCAAATACTATACTGCTCATCAGCCCCCCCCACGACCGCACCTGGGACAATATTTATTCGAGCTGGTGGTGGGTAATTTTTGCAAGAATAGTTCCAACCATGTTGGCTTTGATGACCGTGAAGATGGCTGCTTCTGAGATGTACCTATACGATAGAAACAATTACGGCAGCGTCGGCTTCATAGTGTGTTTCATGGAAGTAATTGCACAGACGCTGCTTGCTATTTACAGAGGCTCAGGTGCTCCAGGCCGTGAACTGTTACCTGGCTTTATGGACGCAGTACTCGGTGATTTGTTAGGAACATGGATGCTTTTTACGACAGTTCTGGTAGCGTTGGTCTTGAATGAGAGCGACAGGATGATTGCTGAACCGGGTACAGAGCGTAAATCGGTCTTAAGAACTCACCGTTGCCTGCTCATGGTGTGCGTGATTACGCTTCCTGTTGCGCAATTTCTCGCCCATTCCTTTTATCTATTCAAATTCGAGCTTGTGAGAGGTACTGGCAGTGTGGTTTGGCAGTCTATTGGCACGGTTTCAACATTAGTATTTTGTATCATGTTCGTGGTATGCACATTGGTAGTCTCGTTTTATTTAATCAAGAAAATGCACAAACTTCGCGGCCCCATTTCAATGTTCATTTCTTCTGTTGTCCTTGGCGAGAGGCTTCAACTTGCATCAAATACGCATAGTACTGATCCGCGTATCTCGAATCAAAACGAACTGCGCGAACGACAGTGGCGAACAGGGCGCCTTGCTTTTCTGCTTGGCATCAGTGGATTTCTTTCCTTGTTTGACTTGGGCTTACGCGTGTACTTCGCACTCATCGTGTACCCGACCAGTCTTCTTTCAAGGGCACCTGGCGTGGAAGTTGCGTATTTTTCTCTTATTTTTCCCTATCCCCGAGTGTTGATCTCTATTCTCCAGGTTTCGAGCATCAAACTCAGCCCATCAAAGTCTTCAGGTTTACTTTGGAACTCATGGAAAGATTTTCGGCACCGTTCGACACCTAAGATGCCTCCGCACGGTGCATTTGAGCTTTCGACCTTGTCTTTGGAACAGATGCATCTTACACTGGAAGAGAATTCGACGGCGGGCGGTGGATTCGTACCTCAGCACCAGGGAGGCTTTCACGCCCCGATTGCGCCACTTTATGCATAGGTCCAGCACAAAGCACATTTCCATAACATTTGAAAGAAGGCTTGGTATTAGTAACTCGGCACCAGGGAGGCTTTCATGACCCAGTCGTACCGCCTTATAAATGAAGTCCCCCGTTCAGGACTCACAAGGTCATGATTTCGGGGCTCCTTGCTCTATCAAAGGCACCATCGAAATTAGGAATTTTAAGCTCGGACTCGGACTTCTAGATTTACAGATTCAGTTGACAACAAAGAAGGCATTGTAATATAAAGGGTTGCGTGCGTATGACATACGGGCATGTTGTGGACTTATGCGGCTGACTGAACCTGAACCTTAAAATACTCCTTACTCGTGGGTGCGATTTACAGCTGCGGTCCGTAACGAAGAACTTCCGTAACTGCGCAACTTTATGACTCCCGAAATTGGCAAAATTTCGGTCTTAAAACGGAAACGTGGGATTACGTCGAAACACATCCGCATTCCGAAACCGAAATATAATATAGAATATAGAATTTAATATTCCAATAACATTGGAATTTTCGGTCACAAAAAAAATCCGTAATTGACACCAACTCCCTTGTAACCCTCCGCCGCTGGCAGCCCTTGCCACCGCGTATAACGCCGCGCCAGCGACGACATCAGAGGCAGATGGTTCAAATTCAGCAACAAACGCGGGTGCTTCATTACAACACGAGGAAAGAATTCGGCCCCGCACAGACTTCGTGCAAGCAGTACAGCTGGGTGGCCGCCAAGAGCTCATTGCGTTTTGTGAAGCAATGCAGCGCCATTCGACCGTTGGGTCCTACATTCGGCCCACGCAAGGCGTGACACCAGGCTATGGCAGTGAAGTTATCTTTGCTGACGGTAGTTTTGTACACGTAGCGACGGCAGAGCTCTCGTGCGACGGGCCCCTTCGCGAGCCGTGCACTGTATTTGTGCAAGGTGGCACGCACCACATGCACTGGGCGCTGGTACTACTCGAAGCGGTTGTGGCTGATCTCCTCAATTCACGCGAAGAAAAGGGTGGTTCTCCAAGCTAATAACCTTTGTGCTGGACATGGCGATTGCCTTTACCTCATATATCATAACAAGGAAGCAGCACCAATAACTTTACGATGGCGGGTGTCGGGAATGTAAAAACTAGAACCCGAACTGCACTCTGATTTGTGAAGTTATAAGTGAGTTATATACTTTTCAGTGTATGATGAGGACAAACCAAGAGGCGAGCAAAAAAAAATAAGCAAAACTCCCAAAACCCTAAAAATGGGAGCAACGGCCACTGGGATCGTTCCGGGCCAGAGCCCTGCGGAGTAAGTTTCGATGTCCTTCGCAACAACATTAGCAGCAACGGCAGCAACAGCAGCAGCGGCAGCGGCAGCAGCAGCAGCAGTGGCAGTTACAACGGCGGCGGCTGCAGCGATAATGCAAGAGTCACCTCAGTCCGATTTCAACGGCGAGACCA
>Ga0307931_1002955_pt1 | contig 10582 bp, 7 predicted proteins | sample OrgLakmetageno47_FD_201816 | JGI IMG/M metagenome (GOLD analysis project Ga0307931, IMG submission 201816) | Saline water microbial communities from Organic Lake, Antarctica - #47 | ecosystem: Environmental > Aquatic > Non-marine Saline and Alkaline > Saline | place: Antarctica: Organic Lake... | reverse complement strand
CGATCGCGCGTAAAAACCCGGAAGCGGAGAGCAAAGGCTTAGAGCCAGCGAACGCAAAGGAGTTGTGCCAGCCTTTTCTCGTCAACAGAGTGAAAACCCGTTCAGCTTGCCACACCCCTTGTTTTTTAGAGCAGACTGATGAAAAATCGAAATAACTTCGAAAATCGAAGTTATAGGATTGGGTAAAACTTCGATTATCGAAGTTATTTCGTCGAGGCATGTTGAGCCATTTCGAAATAACTTCGATATTCGAAGTTGTACTTCGATGCCCGCCATTCAGAGCCAAAGCGACCCTCGCACCGGCGCGAATGCCAACACAGTGCATACTAAGCTTAAGGACACTTAATTGGACATGTCTACCCCCAGTTTGCACCAAAAATATTGAGCGGCGGGCCAAATATGGCACCTTTGAGCTCACTTATGAGTGTGGTGTGCGCTCTCACGCATGAATTACGACTGCAAAGGAGGACACTCGTCAGCATTTTGGCGCAGCATTTCGGCACAATTATGGATGGATGCATACTTTTTGACTTCAATGGCTAGGATACGAATATTCAAGGGAGTATTCTGTGCCGGCGGTTAGTCTATCGTCCAGGTGCGAGTTGGTTGTTCCCTGTCTGTTTTTCTCCTCTTCTCTTCTCAAATATTGAAGTGACCTTGCGTGCGCCTTGTGTCCACATTCGTTCGCGCAGGCACTGCTTTATCTAAGTGGAACTTAGGTGAAGATCAGCTAGCTTTGCTCTTGGTGAATTTCATGACTAGTGCAGGACTCGGGGCCACGGTTGCTCAGGTAAATGAATCACCCTCTTTTGCTGTCAACCTTTTGTCCTTCAAAAAGATGGGTTGGTAAATTTCTCGCCTCTACCTCACTAGAGTACCTTTTCTGTTTTTATTTACCTGAAGAATAATTTTTGGGTGTGTTTGCAGCTTCTTGAACGACTGCCTTTGGGGAGGGGGAGAGGGGGTTGTGATTAGGTGGTGTCGGTCTACCATGCTGACATACTTCTAGGCGACCTTCGTGTAGCCCTTCTGCGTGCTCCCACAGAACTAGGTGCGCGGCCACTCCGATGCTAAAGAATGCATGAAGTGCCAGGTTGGATCTCTTGTACGGCCCCTTTGATTGTCAGCGTAGCTCCCAGGAAGGAGTGCAGAAAACGAGCACTGTGCTACATTCATGAGAATTTCTTACCTGAATCAGTTTGATGTGCAAACGCGCGCTCGTTTCTTGCTGCGGGCTTTGACTTATTTATCAGTGCACCCTTATTGAATAGCCGTACCTCTTTAATAGTTTAAGGAGATTTACCCACGAAGTGGTTGTCCCATCTCGATTAGCCATTAGCGGATAGCGATAAACGATAAACGGTGGCAGTGGCATGTGGCATGTCGAAGGGCTGTCTATCGAAGGACTAAGGACTAGCCCGCTTTGACACATAAAAATAAATGGCCGGTAAGATTAACCTTCGATAAGTGTACTACGCAACCTGTTGGGGGCTTTAAAATAGGTCCTCTAATCCGCTAACACCAAAATTAACAAGAAGGACTAGGCAAAGACCACACGCCCCACTGAAAGAGCAAGCGTGATCATCAACAGGTTCAATGTAATGCCAAAGAAGTCCACCTCGTAATTATCACAATAAAAATGGATGAGCCGCAGTGAAATTCATTTAACGCTGCGCTCTGAATACTTGGCTCAAAGGCAGGCTTTTGTGATGCTGCACTCTGCTTCCTTAACGAGGTGGGCGCACTTCTCAAAACTTTTCAATTGTCTGCATTATTTCTATTGAACCCGCTGGCTTCTTGATTGAGTGAGGGACGATGAAGCCAGCATTATCTCATCGTAGGATCAGTCTGAATGGATTCGGTACGCATTCCGCGAATTTTGAAAAAGCTGTGTCGAAGAGTGAAGCTGCCGATGTGCTAAACACGCCTCCTCAAGGCGAGAAAAAGCAGAAGCCATGGCAGGCAGACGCTCTCGCTGCAAGTTCACCTGTTAAAAACAAGAAATAAGAGCATTACCACGCAGCAGCAGTGTTCAGCTGTCTATAAACTCTGGATTGCGGTAGCAATAAATATAGGATGAGAGGATAAGGATTCCAAAAAGAATGGTTCAAGGTATTAAGTAAAATACAATCTCAAGGCCGCACTTTGGACGCAGCACCTAGCAAAAGCACTTCTTCTAGAAATAGGTCTCTAGTGTGAGCTTATTACCACGGCCAAGACATTGAAGGTCGACCCGCCAATTACAAAGCATCCACTTTCGAGTCGATTCGTGTTCAAGTTCAATCCGCAATTCTCGCTACTCGTGAGCGCAGGGATTAGATGAAGTCCGCAGCAGCGAGGTAGCCACTACAGAGTTCATTCATATCATCACGGAGGTCCTCTATGAGGCTTTAATTCAAGGGTAACCTTCGAGGCGTCAAGTATTAGACCTGCAGCTCGTCAACTCGCGCCACCACATCTTGCCAAATCGAAGTACAGATGTAATTTCACTTCGATCCGGGAAATACCCAAAAAAGATTTGTGAAGTTTTGGCAAACTTCGATAATCGAAGTTATTTCGATTTCAGTTTCGGGAAAGACTTACTCTTAGTGATCCTATTGGTATTCATATGTATATGTTAGAGCAAACTGCTTGTACCGGGTCGGTAGAATACATTCCTTGCCGCTCATGCCTCTCATCACTCGGATGTAAACGCCACCATGTCTACCTGGCAGGACTCCAAGACACGTGGTAGCGCGGCGTTTTCATCAAAGCGATTCAATGATGCCATCTTGGAATTTTCTGCAGCAATTGTCTCGGTGGGTACGACGCCATGAGTTTGTGAATGATGTCATCAAGCATGCATTGATGATGCAAATGAGAGCAATGAGTCATCTTGCAAGTGGACCTTAGGAACAATCCTGAGCGCCATCTTCAACAATAGTATTTTTGTTACATCCCCTGGGTGATTTTTTTAAATCGTTTCCTATACCGCAACTATTTCCGTCGTAAATGTTGCAGATACCGCTTTTGCCTTCTGAGTTGGCTGAACTTGTTCGAAGAAAACACTTGCACGTATTATTAGATGATCGCAGTGCAGCCTATCAGCAACTCAAACAGTTCGATAAAGCTGCGGCTGACGCAGATGCATGCACTAGGGTGAAAAGATATACCAAATTCTCTTGATGATATATTATTAGTTGATCTTTGAATTACATGGGATGACAATGACAAGAATGAAGGGGAAATAAGTAGGGGCATCATCGGGTCGAAGTTACGCTCAAACATGCAACGCACATTTTCTTTTTCTTATTATTATTATTCATGAAGGGCAAGAGGGGGGCGAGAGAAAAAGGAGGTTCGCTTACTATGTCAGCTTGCCTTTCATTTATACATCAATAATGTAATGTACCGCAGTGCATACGATCTTATGGCAGTGTTCTTCAAAGCATGATCTTCGTGTTTCACCTGAACTAAAATAGCTCCATTTTCGTGTTCAATAGGCGAGACCATCGTGGTCAAAGGGGTTTGCCCACCTTGGCCTCTGCAAATATCGCACTGGCCAATATGCCGCTGGGGCTCGAGCTTTCAAGAAGGCACCACCACCTTTTGGCCACTCCTGCCCCTAAACCGTTAATTAACGAAATATATTACATGCTCATTCTGTTTTTCGCAAAATACTTATCTGCACTCGTACTTAAATCCATAATGGTGATTTATATCATATCATCTAATGCAAACGTACAACATAGTGCACCCCCTCTCCTTATCGTTCTTGGGTTATTTTTTTGTGTCATTTCCTATTGCTGTAATTGTATTCTTTACTCCACAACGATGCTTAGGCAGCGGACTTAGAACCTTCGAAAGCCAGCAAGCATATGTATGCCAAAGGTGCCAGCAGATGCTCTGAAATGCTCGAGAAGCTGAAAAAGAAAGCGCTGCCAACTCAACAGCAACGACAACCGCGTCAACTCCACTACCCCCTCAACAGTAGTACTCACAACAGGAGCGCAATCAATAACAAAACTGATAATGACAGCACCAGCGACATCAGCGAAGTCAATAGCAATACCGCCAATAACCGCACCATCAACACCAGCAACCGGAGCCGTAAATTTAACAATCTGCCAAAAGCTTTGCCTTTGGAGTCGGTCAGCATTCTCCTCTCCCGACTGCTTCTCAGGTACCTTTGTGCTCACATTCGTACACTCGCATCTTTCAGCATTTTAGTCTTCACTCGCACGCGATCTTACTCCTATGGTAGTTAAGTTGTTGCTTTGCCCTTCTACTTTCTTTGAATTAATACCCACTGGCTTACTTTACTCGCGATGGCAACTGGCTATATTTTATTGCTCTCTTTCTAAGTGGCTTGGTGCTTTTCAATGGAGTAATCTTCTTCTTCGCGTCGACCAACTCCTGGAAATATCTCATATTAAAGCGCCGTATTTGCCTCACTGTAAAGATAAAATTCATAAAGGAGCACTTCAGTGCATACAAAAAATCTGCAAACATTTTGCGTGACCATTCTTCGTTCCATCAACTGTGCTCAGTCTAATTGTTTAGAGAGGTGGTGTAGCGGTGTTGTACATAACTTTGTTTAAGTGTTTCATTTCACTCTCCATATTTAAGCCAAAGCCCGTTTCGATTTTTGAGTAATGTCATTCCACTTCTAACCCTAAACTTCAGGCGTACGCAGTGCATGCGCTAGTGCGGGTATTTTCCGGCCACGGGCGACCTCACTTGAACATGAAGTACGGCATGCGCGTTCTGGTCGATCCTACAGCGACTCAACTCCTCGGTAGAGTGCTTAATATACTTGATCATAATATTTTGTCGATAAGGTTCCGAAACATGTTTGAGTCAATGAGATTTTATACGTCTTAATTTGTCGGTCAATTTATATGTAAATCCCTTTAACTCATGAGTGCACAAACTTGGTACGCACTCTGAAAATCTTTATCTTTCCGAGCAGATGTCGCACTAAATTATTGGTCTCTTCTCACTTCCTAGTACTCTTTTTTTTTTTTTTCACTTAAAATTAGCTCCTGACAACAAAGACTCAAGCGTAAGTTGTTCTTCATTAATTCTTCGCACGGCGTATTTTACACCTTAGATTTGCAATGTACAGCATTTCGCTCTTTGCCGCCTTCATATTTTCTCGTTGCGGTCTTTGATTTGTTGATTATTTTGCTATGTCATTTTAGGAGCATGGGCCCTAGTGGTGGGCCATTCATCGCTGTTGTTGTTGGCCCTGCTGCTACCGGAAGCTGCAATTTTTGCCTTCTGCGCAGCCCACTTGACCAAGAGAGCGAAGCAGCCTTTGCTAGCCAGCATTATCACAAAGCCGTGCAGCATGGTTGGCCTTCTCGATGCAACTGGAAGTCTATACTGGAAGGTACAATACTGTTTGCTTTTCTTCGTTCCTTCTTTTTTAAGTATGCGACTTTCCATTACCTTTATTCATGTCTAACATTGCTTCTTCTCACAATTCATTGGTTTTGGTTCCTGCTCACTTGTCACAGGTGAATCAGATCTCAGCCTACTTGGAAGTCAGCGCGCTTTTCGCCCTATCAATTAGCCTCGTTATACCTTCAATGCGCAACTTCCTGATGCTCATTGTTTATGGCCAGTCTGTACATGTAGGTCGTCATTTTTTGTGAAGGAGGGTTTGGTGGAAATGACATTGTGTTCCTCAGTCAGTGTTTACAGATATTACTACTGTAGATTATGATATATTATATTTTGCCCAAATGCTGTACAGGCTATACTCCACTTTAAAAAAATAAAATAAGTGAGCTTGACTTGTATTCTTCTTCCATAGATGCGACTAATGCTGGAGAAAGCCTAAGGGCAAACGAGAGGCATTTATCACATGGCCTTTGCTGCTCTTGACCGCCGGATTACGTCGGTGCTCTCGAAAGGGCCCTCTATTTTTAATAACGGCTATGCTAAGCTTAAAGGGTTATCTGCGAGGTACACGGCGCTGCCAGAGCCAAATACAGGCAGGAAACTGCAATACACGTGTACTGTCAGTTGATCCACAATCCCGAAAACAGAGCTCATTGTTGTGTCCGTATTCAGCGAAAAGCTCAATGTATATGGTGCGTCTTGAAGGCTGGAGGCTGGCTACTTCGCCAGTGCTTCCTATCCGTATTAAACATCGATTAAAAACTATTAAATCACTCAGTCCACCGTTAGTTAATACTGATACTACTCTAGCACTTGTTATATAAATTATCAACCATATGCAGGTAAATGCATAATAGGTGCCTACAGCCCGCAGAAACGTGGGGTGACCAAATGAATGCTGCTGTTTACTATCAAAATACGTCACGTGCCTTGTGGACCTCTATCATTATACAAATAATTTGGGGCTTGGGGCAAGGCGTTGGGCAAAGTGAGAGAACGCACTAAAAAGTCAGGGTATTTCTAAGGAGTTCGATTAGTGGATCGCTATCGCTAGGGACAGGGACAGGCCGAAGTGGAGACAGCTGACTCACTCCATTCCCAAACCTTCTGATACCTGATAGTTGAAGGACACCTCCAGAGTAGGTGATTGCAATTGCTTTATGCCTTTATGCAAAAAGACATTCAACCCAGTCAGACTGGTTCTGTGGGTTTCTCTTTTCTGTTGCTGTATCCTACATGTGCTAGTGATATACGCTAGTCTAGTCTAGTTAATACTCCCCAAAAATACAAAGAAACATCACTGTGGCAAATAGCAACAGAAAAATGTAACCTTCAGAACAAGTCTGACTGGGCTGAGTGTCCTTTTGCGTAATGCAATTGGAATCATTTACTCTCGAGGTGTCCTTCAGCCATCAGGCATCAGGAGGTTTGGGAATGGAGTGAGTCAGCTGTCTCCACTTCGACCTGTCCTTGGCAATGGCGATCCACTCTTCTAAATCCTTCGAAATGCCCTTACTTTTGAGCGCGTTCACCAACGTCCTGCCCCAAGTCATCTGTGGGAAATATACGCCTTAGGGGCTTTCCTTCATATTTGATGGGCAATAAGCATTATTAACTAAACTAGACCAGATAATTTTTTATTGAATTATTTCGATTCAATTATGAATCTGGAACCTTTCTATCGGCATCATCATTGAAACAAGAAGTCAACGCAAAAGACCAAGTGGGGGGGGGTGGTGGCACTAGCACTAGCACGCATGACGTAGGACACTTATTCTGTTATTCATCAGAAAAGCTATTGCCAGTGAGGAGTCCTCTACGGAGGTTATACTCAGCCAGCATTCGGAGTCACTGATTGCGATTGATGGAATTGCCGTGGTTTTGTTCGCGATAGGCATATGGAGTGTGGGAGTTATGTGCTGTGGGTGTGAATGGATATGAGTTCCATCTGTTCCCCTGAATTGCTTACAAAAACAATGTCCTTGGAATTAAATGCCAGGGAGCCCCGTCCAAATGCGAAGTTGCTCCCAGCCGATGAACTGCACCGTTCCATAAGGGCCAAAACGAGCCCATTGTGCCGCAAACCCACGAAAGTAACCAAAAGGCCCGTAGGTTCGCCCAATGTGTAAAAGCACCGAGGGCAAACTCTTAAATTTACCAGGATTGGCCATGATGTGCGTGTGCGCTGCGTGTTATTTCAAAAGAATGAGAAAGTTGAATGTAAAGGCAGGTATAAATTCAGTTATGAAATAACTCTGGAATAAGCTGTTGGAGAATAAGAATTTGAAAGTATAAATTGTATAAATTACAGGGTTGAGATGGGTGTAAAGTATTTACCGTTGGTGATTGGTGAAGTTGTGATCGTTATCGCCAAGCCAGCAGCCACCGATGTGACGAACACGAGAGCGGGGCCATCTTGCCAACTGTGAGCAATGCCGCCGGGTACTAACAACTGCCACGCTGCAGGCTGTTGCTGAGGATTTGGCTTTGAAGGGGTTCGCTTCAATGCGTCCTTGACCTAAAGTGAGGCAGAAGTGGATATGGGCAACAGGAAAGAATAAAACACCTCGTGTACACCGATGAATCTTATATATAATTTATGTAGCTGTAACATACATTGAGAAAGGAATTAGCTTGAAACCTCTTGATTTCGAAGCATGCATGAGAAAATTCTAAAACAATATTCAAGTATTTCAAGAAAAACACATGCGTACACACCTCGTTGTAAGTCACCATTTTAGTTGCTCCCAGCACTACAGCTCGTGCAACTGTCGCAGAAAGGCCCTACAGTAGCAGCAGTACGAAAATTATTTTTGGGTGGCAATGGTGTAGAAAATAGAAATAAAAAGAAATGATCAATATTTATACACTAATGTTCAAAAATCACAACTCAATGGAGAGCATAGAAGAAAAAAGTAAAATAAAGCTCTTTACTCTTACTTCATAGAATGGCATGATCGGCCCGCCCGGCTGAGCGGCGATAGTGCGCACGTAATGCATTAAGGACGGCACTGGAATGGTCATGTCCGATTGCGCCCGCACCTGTTGTATTATTGATATCATATTCGTACTACGAGATCACATATGCAAGTAAGACCAGCAACCCACGTATATAAATACACAGAATGCATGATATCCACACATATAGCACTTGAAAGAATTATGAGGTGAATTCGTTCTACTTAGTAGTATTTCAAGGAGGCTTTTTAGAATATCAAAAGCTGTGCTTTACTTTGACGAGATCGGTAGGTGATGCCATAGCGGATGCGACGCCACCTGCGGCCATACCAGCTGCAGCACGTTTCACAACTCGTACCTGTAATTTTCAACGACAAATGAAGGTAGAGAAAGAAGATGGAGGAAACGAAGCAATTACAAACCAAAGGCGGCAACTGCTCGATTTTGCAGCCTCGTACGTGTTTCGTTTATAGAGTTCCATGGATGAATAGCACAGTCTAATTTTACAAAAATAAAGTGTGACATGCCACGGGTATATCTAAGGCAACAATTGGCGTGGTAAATTTTGACGACATTGTGAAATTGAGAAACGAACCGTGCTCGCCCACTCTTCTCCAAACGGCGCCGCGTTGGCCTGTGTCGGAGAAAATAATCGACAACGGATAGAGGTCATCCCCAATAGTTCAAACTTGGGTGTGATTGTTCTTTTGGCAAATTAATGTGGTTACAACTTTCTTTTAGCTTATCTTGCTGCTACTGTAAGTAGAAAGAGAGTGCAGGTATTCTTATTCGCAGAACAAACAATACCGCGGGCGTATCATGTAAGCTGTCCCGTAAAGGTTCGTAGAGGCCAAACCGAAGAGTACTGAAATGCCGTTCGCACGCCGTTGAGTAAAACAGTTCAATGAAGACGCACGGTCGGGTCATACATGAAGTCAATAGAACTACGTCAGATTACGCTTCATTCAAAGGGCATGAGAGCACAAATGTCAATAGCGGTTGAGGTGGTGCACCTGTACGATAATTCGCGGAGCATCGAAGCTTCAATCCCGCGGTAAAGTCCACGAATCCCCTCGGTCACGAATATCTAAGCCGGAGAGCGAGCAAAGGAGCAATGAAAATTGATTTACTTTTGAATCACACGTCTGTAGAAATGCTGGGAAGGAATGGAGCACTTTCGAAAGTATCCTGACGCCCCCAAAGCGCTTGCTAGTTTGAATCTACCCGCGTACCTGCCGGAGCATGCCGCCAAAGGTAGTGGCCTGCCCTTCTACTGCTCCTCGAGCTAGGAGTTGTTGCCGCACCATGGCTGTTTCACACGGCTGAACGAATGTCTGGGCTATTGCGCAAGATACTCCAGCTAGCACCATGTTCAACATCGTTTGTGAATTAGTCAGAGGCTGACGAGGCGGATGCGTCGCATGGTTCTCGCTTTTATTGATGGCGTAAGGTCCAGCTGCTGTCAAGCGGCGTCCAATTGTGTGAGTGGGCTGCTCGTTCATCGAGGTATTAGGCGCCGGCATCGTCGGATCGTCGGTGTAGTAATGAGTACACGCAAAACGAAGTTTGCGCATCGCGTTCGTGAGCCGAAAAAAAACTTCAAAATTTATGCCGAGTACCATATCCGATTGGTGCAGACAATCGTCATGACATCATGATGCAACCAAATTTTTCTTCCAGCGACAACTTCCTAAAAACCCGAGCGGCTCTTCACTCTTCACTCGAGAAAACAAACAAAATCATACCACATCTTGTGATAGGAGCCTCTCATTTATCAGGTAGCAATGGTGTCGGTTTTGACTTAGACGGTGCAAACCACATTGTGGACTTCAAGACGCGACAAGGCCTTTCACACTACGATAACACCTCTACTATTCCCGGGGCAACTCTGGAAAAAAGGCAAACAGCTGTCAACAAAGAGTACCATGATCGTACAAGGAAGCTTGACTCGGAGCTGCATGGCTCGCAGCAAGATCAGAGAGGCCCAATAGAGAGCGAACTCAATGAGTACGGCCACAGGGGTCGTGTTCTTGCCCCAGTCATTGGCCAATACGGGGGTGCTTCCTCTGATCTCAGCCTCATTTTGGTTCTTGTCGGCTTGTCGCTCGGAAAATGGCTCGCAAACACACGGCTTTTTACAACATTGGCTTTTCAGAAGCCAAAGCCTTGTTCAGACAGAAGCTTGCACGCAAATGGGGTCACGCAATTGCTCGGGGATGGGCGACTCTTCTTCTGG
>Ga0307931_1002953_pt1 | contig 10583 bp, 8 predicted proteins | sample OrgLakmetageno47_FD_201816 | JGI IMG/M metagenome (GOLD analysis project Ga0307931, IMG submission 201816) | Saline water microbial communities from Organic Lake, Antarctica - #47 | ecosystem: Environmental > Aquatic > Non-marine Saline and Alkaline > Saline | place: Antarctica: Organic Lake... | reverse complement strand
TAGTCGTGGTCGTCCTCCAGCGTTTTTCGAAACCCTCGCAAGGCCCTCCACCTTGAGAGCAAGTCGACTGCGTATACCCCGAAGAGTGCAGGTTCCGCGCTAGTGATCGGCAAGATCGTGCTGACATGGTACGCTCTTCGAGGTGATTTATATTTGCACATGCATGTACGTGTAGCATGTATCTGCGCGTTCCAGAAGGCAAAATAAAGAAAAAGGAAAAAGGTGGCTCGGGTTTCAAAATTCAAATGGAATAAATGAATGAAGGAGCGTGCCACTTTGGACCGCTACCATCACTTCCATGGCCACTCGGGCATGTGCGCCTGATTAGCTTTTAAGGTCTAGTTTGCGCTGCTTTGCTTTTCTTCTCTACCTCTTAGTCTTCTAATTCCGGCCCTTCGGGGCCTGTCTCGAATAAATGAAATGGGATGTACCTCGGTTTTAAATACATCGGACTGGTTCCTTTGTTTTTCATCTTTAGACATTCGCAAGCATCCCACTGCCACTTGCCTTGCGTCTTCTTATCTCTTCAAGTTTCCACTTTCCTTTGTGCTTTGTTTTGTCCTCGTCCTCGTCCTTCAGCCGGAACTACTGGAACTTTGTCCTATTCCCATGCCGAAATGCACCAAGGCCAGAACGACTAAAGCCCATAGTCCTTCTCACTTTGCCGCTTTCGGAGCACGGCCCTTCGTATATATCTTTTTTTTTTTTTTTCGCAAATGGCATGTGGAAGCTCTAGGCTAGGTAGCTCTGTTGCTGCTTGCTGGCTGCTGGTTGCTCGTTTCGATTCGCACTGACATGGGCCTGCAGATCTAATCCCTCCATGTATTTCGAAAACAGAAAGAAGAAAGTGGAAGCTGGACAAGAAGGAAGAAGAGCGAGAACGTGAAGACGTTTACTTTCGCAGTTGAGTGAAGCATAGCACGATGCCTCGACGCCGCAGCTGCTTGAAACCACCTGCCAAACAAGCACCTTTAAGCAACATTTCTGCAAAAGACGCTCCATTGCCGAGCCGACGATCTCGCCGTGCTGTGCCTAGCTCCCATGACATCGATGTCGTTGTTGCAACGGCGTCCTCAATCAAAGCAGAACAAGCAGCAGGAAAGCGGCGGAAACTCTTAAACAGCCCGGCCTTGACGTGTGAATCTCAAGAAAATTGCTCCCCTAATGACCTGACCCCCTTTCAGCAAAGCTCGGGCTTCTTTTCGTTCCCTGGCGATGAGTCCTCTGACGGAGGCACCCTCGCACTGAGGCAACGGTGGAACGTGGAGAGGCGATACACGCGCGGCGACTCCTGGGACTCGTTGGTGGCAGCAATGGCGGCGGCCAAAGTGCCGTTACACGACGAAGACGTGCCTCACACCGGTTGCTGCAAGGCTTATGCCCTTGTCCTTTTGCTCCAGCCAGAATATGCACATTTGGGCGCTCAACTCACCGCGAGAGCGACTGAGATGGCAACAAAAGCTGCAAATTCAAATGACACGAATGACGTGGCACCAGTCGTGATGCCAAAGAAGCCCAAGATTTACAAACACGTAAAGGCTCTGCGCGCTCAGCTCCCTGCAGCAATCGACGAAGAAGAGTTGAAGATCTTGCGCTCCTCAGCGAATGCTAACCGTTCGGGCTACATTGCCGCCACTAGTGTAGAGGACGCAAAGCTTCGAGTGGCGGTGCCCTTTGACAAAGGTCGCGCGCTCGGCTACTCTATGTCGCCCGTGTGGCTCGAGGAGTTTGAAACCAGTGTGGCGTGCGCCAAGGCTGGAGTGGCATGCCTCGAGTTTCACAGCGCTTGCGCGAGCAACGGGTGGCGCTCCCACATGCAAGTGGTATTGCCCTCAGGACCACCTCCTGAACCCGGCCAGCCGCTCAAGCTCAGCGAAGACACGGAAATGGTGGTCTTGCGCCGGATTGGGTGCCACTACCACGCCGTGTGGATCAACAATCGAGCCCGCACGCCTGTCCGCGATCTCCCAAGTGCTGTCCGATCGTTTCTCGGCATTTGAAATTATTCTCATCTCGCTCCCCCTATTTGTTAATTTCAAGTGCTGCTCGCCCCTTCATTCACGCCTTCTTTGTTTTTCAATGACTGCCATTTATTGAGGAATCTTGGTAATGTGCGATGTAAAATGCGCCGTCGACCATCGCCATTTTTTTAACTCGCAGCTTCATAGTTCGGAGTTGCGGTCGTTCTGCGAGTTGGATCTCCAATTCCAACTCCAATTCCCAATTGGTTTACAACCGCTTTCCAATTAATTCTCGCAGCTGAACCCTTTATTCGTTGTTATCTGTTATCTGTACACCTCGATATTCGATATGAAGTATATCTAAACATAAACATGCGATATTGTATTATTTATTTCTCGTCGTCGTTATTCGTTAGCATTTTAGGTACTAGGTACACGAAATAATGGCCAGATGCTGGATGTCAAATGCCATTTTCCTGGCACCCGGCAAATCCACACATAACGGCAACACAATTACAACGCACGCAACACGACAGACATAGCTGCGACATAGGGACGACCAACAAGGACAACATGGACTACCTTTCTTTCTTTCTTAAATGACGAAAATCATCCTACTCTCCGGGGATTCACTAAACATCACGATATTCTCAACGTCAAGCGCCCTCAGAATTGTGCACATTTCGTCTTCACTCGGCAGCGCCGGAAGCACTTTGACCAATTCTGCCATCAGAACCTGAGTAGACAGTAATCAGGGCACAAGAAATTCGTGAGATCATGGAAAAAAGGCGAACTCCATGCAAAGAGCTCCATGGCTGCCATATAAACTCATACCTCGAAATCAAAATCCATTCCCTCGGTCTCCTGAAGTCGGAATATCGCCTCTGTAACTGCCTGCTCGACGTTGATGGTATTCGCAGCTGGAGCAGCAACGTTAGGAGCAACGTTAACAACTGGAGGAGGAGGACTCGGAGGTGGATTAGTAGGAGCAGCGACCTCAGGCTCTGGATAAGGAGCAAGGCAAACGGTAGGAGGCGCGCTGTCCTCGGTAGCACTAGGTGCACCGCTAGGAGCATCATCGTCGTTGGTCGATGGAGTCAAATAACCAGATTCTTGTTCGGGCAATGAGGCACCAGCAGCAAGATCCACCGCTGCTGAAGACGTTGGGCTCGCCATACTGGAGGCCTTTCGAGCAGCAACCGTGGGCGGGGGTGGAGCACTGTCGGAGTTGGTGGTAGTACTAGCAGTACAAGCAGGTGTTTTGCTCAAGCCCACGTTGTAGGAAGAAGAAGCAGCAGTGCCCGCGACCGCAGAAGCAGCCTTCCACGCAGCCAGGTCGGGAGTGGCGGCGTCCTCGACATCAGCAGCACGCGCTTTCTTTTTATGTTTCTTTTTCTTCTTGGCGGCACTTTTCACTGCCGGAGAGGTGAGGTCAACCACGGTAAACGTCGTATTCGTACTTTCTTGAGCATTCGTGCTGTCCGTTGAAGCGGCCACTTCGCGCTGGTAGCGCTCTTCATCGGCTTGGGCGAGGGCGTCAAATTTGGCGCGCTCTGGGGCCGAAGCCGACTCCCACATGCGGTCCAACTCCGTCTTGTAGTCCATTTTGCTCACGCTAGAGCCCAGCGCCTGCTTGACCCCCGGCAAGTGGTGCTTTCGAAACAGCGCTTTGGCCGAATAAGCTGGGCGAGGCTTCTCACCTGCGAGCGCTGCTGCCGCTGTGCTTGAAGAAGAAGAAGAGGCATCCGCTGAAGGCTCCGCTTGCGATCCAGTATTCTGAGCATTCGGCGAAGTAGCCTCTGTCGATTCGGTGGTAAAATCAGTTTGGCAAGCCATGTCAGAGACTGCGCGTACTTCTGAAGAAGCTGCGAAAGAAGTTTGCGTGGCAGCGTCAGAGGAGGCGGCGGGTTCTTCCATCATTGGCCCCACGTCGATTGAGGTCCTAGGGTTCCGGCCGCTATCAGTGGATTGCAAAGAAGGGCGCCCAGCTGCGCTTTCTGCCAACGCATGCAATGCACTCATAGGCTCTGCCACTCCTGAGGGCCCAGCGGCTGCTGTTGCTGCTACTGTTGCCTTGGTGTAGCATGCTTGGCACAAATCAAAGTTGCAGGCGCGGCAACCGTGGAAAGAACTGCCCTTAGCATAGCGCCCGCCGCAACCGTCGCAGTCGGCAGAGATAAAAGTCACCTCAAAAGCTCCAAGGTTGTGGTAATTCGTGAGGCTACACGCCACATTGCAGGGTTTCTTAGCCCTTTTGGCAGCCTCGTCTTTCGCTGCCTTTTCAGCGGCCTCCTTTGCAGCTTTTCGTTGAGCAGCCATTGCCTAAGGAAATCGCGCAAAGGAAGGAAGTAAGACAGTCACTTCCTGCGCAAAGTATACCATGAAGGAGAAAAATCTTTTCATAATTCAATTTTTAAAGTATCAAAAGTTCACCTCGGCTGGGTAAATGAAGGTCGAATCAGGTTCGGTTCGCTGTGAATTTGAGGTCGATGACGCCGCCTTGAGAGCGCGCCGTTTCGCAACTGCTTCGAGATCACGCACACGCTGCACGGCACGAGCGGCAGCTCGCTCGTTCTCGTAGTCGCCAGGCTGCAAGAATTCGCGTTCCGCGACCTCACGCTTGGCGAGGTCGATTGGCCTGGACATGTGTTGCGGCAGCACTCCTTTCTCGGAGCCGTTGATGAAATATTTCACGTTGTAGGTCACGCTGCCAATTTCATCTTGAACGACTTTGACCACCTTACCAGCTCCACCGTTACCTGGCATCGCCTTCTTGAACCATTTGCGTTCACGCCTCTCAACCTCGACGACTGTGCCCACTTCAAACACGTCTGATTTCCGCTTGTTGATCTCCATTTTTATCCGGACTGTTTTTGAAATCTGTGAGGAGTGATTGTATACAGAAGTAACGTACGTACAGAAGAAACAAGTTCAGGTGCCCGCGCGATGCACGGTTTCGGATTAGTGTGTTTGCTGCGGAGCAGTAAGTAGGTGCGTGTTCTTAGCATCTCAGTGCGTGGCCTTGAGATGCCCGTGGATGAATGCACTTTATGGCCCGTGGTGCGTGCCGTGTGTGCCGCCTTGTGTTTTCTGTTTACTGCACATCTGCACATGTACAATAGATCTGTACTACAGTACTGTAAGTAGGTACAAAAAAGGGCGGACACCAACGAACGAACGAACCACGAACGAAATTCCATTTGATACAAAGGATGTGCGCTTCTTGCACAACCTTCACAACCGTCAGTATTTCTATTCCCCTGTAGAAAAGTGCATAAGAATTACGTAGAAAAGACGGCAGGCGACAGGCGACAGGCGACAGGCGACAGGCGACGGCGGACATGGCAGTGGCAAAAGATGACGGAAGACAGCAGGAGGCCTGTTTCTGTCTCGCCGCAATTATCCATCAATTCGCATCTGAAGATAACTGGTTTCTTGAGCTGAGATGGCGGCAGTGCGGCAGTCTAGTCTAGTCTAGTCTGGTCTACTTAATACTCTCCCAATAACAAAGAAAAACAAGTACACTGTAGTCACAGAGCCTCTAAATGTACTTGAGCTGCTTATGCGCTAGCAGTGGAATTATGGCCTAATACACATAATCCCTGAGCCCTGAGTGAAAAAAGAAATATAAAGGATAAAGGAAAGACCAAAAAATATATACGCAGACCCGTCAGCGCTGCATGAAGCACGGGTACTTTGAATGGAACTTGCAAACGACAGAGAAATTCGTCGATGTCAGAAGTAGAACTGCCTGCTTGCGCGAATGGGCATTGTTGGGACTCCAGCAATTGCGATCCGAAAACACGGACGCAGTCTACAGCATGACCCGTCCCGAACTCGAACCCGAATTTGAACTCATAACGGAACTCAGCTCTTCCGATTAGTACTTCGTAACGCCCCGTTGAAATTTAGACTTGCGCTCGGCGATCCGCGGTCCGTAAGTCGCACTCACTGGTACATCGGCCTGGTAAACATATTCCAGAATAAATTCCATATCGGCACTTCTCTTTTGAAGAAATTGCTGCTGCTGTGCATTATTGACCTCTACTGTGTACTGCTGTTATAGTTTTTGCTATTTACGGCGCATGTCACACTTCCCTCACGGTGAGCGGTGGTCTTTAAACATAACAACAGGGCCTTATAAGCAGTAAGCTATAAGCCAAGAGCCTTGGTCATATTAAATAGGTACTTCGTATTTGGGCTTCTCTCCAAGGCCTTAGCTTACACTCAGGGACACAAGAAGCCAAACCAAGAGGCGGGGGACGGCCAAACCTCAGCCCGAATCTCGAAACTCCAAAGCAAAGAAAAAGAGCGAAGAGTGAATAACGCAGTGCTTGGTTCTCTCCGGTGCCTTTGGGCTCTAAGCGAAAGTGGCACCGTTAAAAAGTGGGGGCAGCGGCAATGTGCGATGGCTCTAGGACAGATAGAATTGCAGCAAATCTGCACCAGTAGTGTGCAATCTCACACGAGGCGCTCGTCATTGCAGGCCCTGAACAAAGTAAAATTAGGACATCGTTTCAAGATGGCTTAAAGCAACTCTACAAATTGCCCTTTGATGTCTTGCGCATGGGCTAATACATCGGCGAGAAAGTTGAAGTTGAACTGCCATCATCGTCACAGGTTTCGGTTACCACAACTGCTTCCACAACGAGGTCTTCGTGAGTAGTTGGCACCTGTATTGACAAAGACGTCAAATGAAAATCGAGGGAAGCAGTGAGGTTACAAGAGAGCGGAAGAGAAGGGCACACCAAAAGCAAGCGTATAAATGCGTGAATCGCCGACAAGTTGAGACCCACAAGAGAGCAAGGCTCAACTATCGAGAGTGTTTGCCCAACATTGAAGCAAATAACGGCAAAGTAGAGTGAAGTAGATCACAAGCATGCAGCATGAAGTGCCTTTGAAAGCAAACTCCTGAAATTAGTATCACATGCAGTTCCTAAAGCAAACACTCTGCTATCTCAATCATCGTATTACCACATACGCTGACGTCCCATAAGCTGCAATTTCTTCAGAATCCACTGCATTAGTTCGAAGTTCAGGAGTTCGGCTGATGGAGAAATTTACATGGTTGCTTCCTCTTGTCGCCGTATTGTGCTAGAGTAAGTAGACAGCAAACAAATAGGTAAAAGCAAGTGAGTGTGGTGAAGTAAAAAGACGGAAGCAACATGTGCTCGTATGCACGAAGAAGAGAAATACCGATGACCTAACCTTCTACAACTAGGTACAATATAGGCAACATGTAGAAGTATGTTGGACTCAAATCTTTCGCAAGGCAAATAGCAATGAGGAAAATAACACTTTAAAAAGAAGACTTCTAGCTTATCCAAATTGAATATATGGATAGAATGTTGTCTCGCCTTCAAAATGCAATATATATATTGCATTAGGCACATGTACCTGCCCGCCATTCAAAGGATTGTTGCGTTGAAAAGACGAAGAAAACGACGAAAGCTCCACCCCTCCAGATACATTGATAGAAAACAATACCTGAGAGGGCGCGCAAAACACACACACGTGTTTGTTACTTCGGTGCGTTGATATTGAAGCACACCTTTTGATAATTGAAAACTTTAACAACAAGAAGAGTTTGCCACGTTCATAACACACTAGTATTCAGTGGCAGTCAATAGAAACAGGCCACTTTGTAATGTGTCCTTTTTATAAAAACTCAATGCATCGTCATTTGGAAAAAAAAAAACAGCATTCCAATGAGGAATCGTAAAAGTCACCACTAGAGAACGAGAGATTCTTGTTCTTGTATAACCCATGTGGTTGTGCATTTTTTCTTTTTTTAAAGACACTAAAAGACATAATCTGACAGCGGCTCTTCCTTACCTGCTGATGTTGTTGGCTTATGTTCGAAGCATACGCGGAAGGCGCCTCCTGAGAATCCTGGAAATACGCATGTGCACTGTCAGCTTTCCTTGATTTCTTCATGAAAGTTTCACGAGAAAGGGGAATCATTCAGTATGCAAGAAAACAATGGATTGCACACGGGTGTGAATGCACGACAGCAGAGGCCACAAAGGGAGGTTAAATGAGACAACTCGATGCAGAAATGTCTGTAGAGAGGGAAGGCACACGACGCACCCGAGGTTTAGAGCAACGCCATATTAACACCGGCGTGCCTAAGCTGACGCTCAAGACCTGAACGTTGAACAACGAAAAGACGCGTGTGCGCGCGCGAGTGAGAAATAGAAGCGAAGTTGAAGCAAGCACATGTGCATGTACACACGCGTTGCTCGTTTGAACATCATGGCAACAATCAGAGAGAAAGGGAGAGATAAAATGAACACATTAACGCACGCGTATGCGAATGCATAAACTGGCGAGAACCACAAAGTACAATGAAGGCTTCACGCCAAATAGCAAACAAAGAAAACTACCAAAAATGTGTGCGAAAGAACTTTACCACAAGTAAGAAGGTTGCTGTGTAGTCCCAACTCATGCCGGAGTCGTAGTCGTAGCCGTTGTCGTCATCCTGAGAGCAACAGGCCAGACGAAGAGGAAAAAATAATTTCATTCTTTGGCATTTGAACCGTATGCAAATGCAGGGTACCAAGAGTGGAATGAAAAGGGCCGCCAAGACAGTACCAAAGCCATCACACTGACATGGTAGCATAAACATGAGTGAAAAAACGTCTTGTGGGGTAAAAGCAGGTTGCGAGGACTCACGCTGTCGAGAAAGTGCCAAGGGTTCAAAGTGTAATCGCACAATCCAGGGAGCTCATCTACAGAAGCTGCAAGAGATGACTGTGTCACGAGGGTAGATCCATTTCCAACACGACCGCGACAATTGCACTCAGTCTAATAAATGTTCACAATTATTTTTTAAAAAAAGTTTCGGAGATCACTACTAGGACTCAAGTGATATACGTGAGAAAAAAAAGAAGGGAAATTCGTGCATGTTCGAAGTATGAAGACTGAAAAAAAAACTTTCAAACACTCGACCGAGAAATCCCTTACAGAGCAAAAACATGCGCCATCTTCTTCTCTCCAATTTGCAGCCCTGTAAAATCGATCAGAAAAAGATCACACAAGAAAAAAAAACAATGGGAAGTGCCAGAAAAGGTATGATGAAAGAATAGAAATAGCTTTGTTTTTTATTTGAAGTCGCATGACCCAGAATTGGAGTCATGAAAAAAAAGGTATGGACGATTGTTGAGGGTGGCTTATAGTATGTAGGTGCAAGTTCGAGAAAAAAATAATGTTGTGGCACTTTGATCACAAACACACGTCAAAAAAAATAAAATAAAAATAAGCATACGACAGAAAGACAAGCACCGTCACGCACCACGTTTTCTGGCCATAATATTCCCAACAGGCGTCCCAGCACTCGAGCGCAGAACTGTAGGCAGTACTAAATTGTTTCGAAGACAAATCACACGTGCCAACGTCGCTAGGCATAACCGCTGGCGAATCGGTGCATGCATCAAGGGCAGTACTTGGTGCATTGAGAAAGTCATTGGCCACGTATAGAGTGAATTCGCTATTCACGTCATCAAGGCAGCCGCACGCATCCTGAGGAAGAAAAAAATAGTCAAAAGAGAAAGTGGCGAAGGCAAAAATGCAGCAGCAGCAAATCTTTAGGTTCTGAACGAACGACAACCATACAAGGCGCGCGCACGCATGCTCCTCCTCTTTTGATGTTTACCTGACAGTAGCAATTAGCATAGCTAACATTCGAATACCAATCTATTTTCCAATCTATATTGATAGCTACTAACTCGGAGGAACTTGACTCGTAGTGAGCTTCGCATGCCGTCCAACATTCCTAAAACAAACATACGAGTGAAAAATCAGGCGTAATCAGGCTCTGCTACAAAAACAGCAATTAGTACTAGAAATCAATGACGGGACGAAGAAACGAGTCATTTGTGATGCCACCTTGTTCATGTACCTCAGCACTCCATCTAGTAAAGGCGCCGTAAGAATTTTCCGCGCCGAAACAAAAGCCACTTCCAACATACGTGTAATTAGTGGCACCAGTAGCTCCGATGCTCAACAGTGGAAAAATACAAATGCAAATCCATGCGGCTGAAACGCTCGACAACGAGAACACGTGCTCCGACGAGGATCGCATGGTTGATGAATTGATGAATCGCAGGATCGCACTACAGATAGCTACAGTAGCTAGTGGCTACTCGTAGCTACTGTAACTTGTAACTTAGTAGTATTACGTAGCTCAGTCACACACAGCCAGCCAGTTGCGGGTTGCAAGGTACTACAGTACAGAGGGCCCTGGAATTCCCGAGGCGGGAATTCCCGGCGTTGAAATCTGTGGAATTCCAATTGGAATTCCCAGCTCAAAAATGGCCGTTTTGGAATTCCCATACAGGGGAGGTCATCGCAATTACAGGGGGGGTCTTTCGGGTGACGTCGCTATGAAAACTGTTCGTATTTCTCTTGCGTCGTGCAGCGCAGTGCTGAGCCCTAACCTAATGGCACTAGTCTAGTCTAGTTAATACTCTCCCAAATACAAAGAAAGACAAGTACACTCGAACTCGAACTAATACAAACCCAAATGACACAGAAGCCAATGCTGCGGGCAGAAGTGTACGCGCGTGCGTTGCGCGCAAGTCAAAATCGTAAAGAGGATAGTGTGTAGAGGGCAGGAAGCAT
>Ga0307931_1002952_pt1 | contig 10584 bp, 12 predicted proteins | sample OrgLakmetageno47_FD_201816 | JGI IMG/M metagenome (GOLD analysis project Ga0307931, IMG submission 201816) | Saline water microbial communities from Organic Lake, Antarctica - #47 | ecosystem: Environmental > Aquatic > Non-marine Saline and Alkaline > Saline | place: Antarctica: Organic Lake... | reverse complement strand
TGAGGCATTACGCAAGTGCCTTGCGCCCTTCGCTAAAGTGAAACAAGCCAGCATGTCAACTTGATGAAATCAGAACGATGGCTCAAAATTCGTTCGACACTTGCAGTCACATTCAATCACATTGCGTGAAAGCTTTGGTCGGACTTGTGTAAATGTGATGTAATCAGACCCGCCATCTAGTCTTGTATAATCGTAATGGCTCATTCAAGGAGATGGCCGTACACGCTTCACGATAGCATTGCATCTCCAAGTATTGTCGCGTCTGCCACGGGTATGCCATCCATTGACTTGCAGATGGAAATGTTTAAAGCGTGCGCTTCAGGGAATGTGGACGCATGTAAAAATATTTACGAAATGGGCGCTGACTTCGCTGTTCGTGCTAAAAATTACTACGGCTGGACGACTCTTTTACTTGCGTGCGAACGTGGCCACCTTGAAGTTGCGAAGTGGCTTTACGACCATGGTGCCGCCTGCGATATACGCACAAAAAGCAGGCATTACGCATGGACACCTATGTTTGTAGCTTGCAAAGGTGGTCACCTTGATGTAGCTAAATGGCTCTACATTGCTGGAGCTGCTGAAGACACGCGTACTAGGATACACTTTGACTGGTCTCCAATGTATGCAGCAGTCCGAGAGGGTCATCTGCATGTTGCAAAGTGGCTGTTTGATGTTGGAGCTCAAGATGATGTGATTGCTAAAATTTCATATGGCTGGACACCTATGTTGGCTGCTTGTACTGAAGGTTCACTCGAGGTAGCAAAGTGGCTTTACGCATCAGGAGCTGCGAAAGACTGTCGAAACCGTGATAATGGAGGGCGCACTCCAATGTACGTTGCGTGTCATAATGGACATCTCAACATTGCAAGGTGGCTGTACGAAGAAGCTGGTGCTTCGGAAGACATTTATGTAGCAAGTACTGGGACAACCACTTTAGCTGCAGCTTGCAGCAACTCCGGATTCGATGTGATGACCTGGTTGATTCTCAAAGGTGCTGCCAATCATACCGCAGGGCCTTGGGCAGGGCACGTCAGTGTTTTCACCCTGGCGAAAGAAGTTATTAAACCTGAAGCACGCTCCGTACTGGGATCGAATCTCCACAAAATTATTGATCTGAACAGAGTCTTTACAACTGTCTTTTTGCCTGGAGTTTATGCCACGGAATTTGCTCTCAAGCGTTCAAAGTGTGGTGTGAAGTCGCCTGTGTGTTCTCTGCGGGGATATGAAAGCGTCCTTATTCGACATATTGCAGATTTCTTAGGAATTCACCGAGGCCGCGCATTGCGAAACGCACGGGAAGCTGCCTCATGGATCATTGAAGACATTTGAATGCGTGTTGCTTTCGTGATTCGGGGATATGTGAAAAAGTGGGCGCTGGGTCTATACTTCGGTCAGCATGAAACGCGAAATCAATACCTAGTGCTGTAGTCTTTGAGTTGCATTGAGATGAATAATGTAAGCGCGAATTTTATATTAATCTCGAGGTCGTTACCTGGCCGACCTTATACTCTTCCCCTTGATTGTAACAAACATTTTTGCGAAGATACCAAGACCCATATCTCCTACGGGTACAGATGGGTATCAAAGATACATGGGCCAGTGTAGTAGCTGACTGGGTTGTCCCGCATCTAAGTGCAGTGAAGGCACCAAGAGCATTGTCAGAGGCCATGAGGCCATCATTCAAACTCAATACGCCCACCCCCAGCTCCATCACAAGTCACACTTATTTCGGACGCCATTCGCCACCTTCGTGATCTTTCCCCTTGTTTGAAGTTCGAAAGCCGAGTTCTGGTACACTTGGTGGAGGACCCTGAGCTTCAACTGTTTTAGCTAGCTTACATTTGAGAGAGACGCAGTTCATTGCTTCCTGAATTTCATCCAGGCTCTAGTGACTGTCTTAGTGCGTTTCATGGTTCGCGGTTCGCGTCCGGTGTATATATATATTTTTTTTTGAGGCGGGCGCGGGCCAGTGCATTGGAAGAGAACAGCTTAACAGTAAATTATTACCTCACAGTCCCACACTTAATTGGCCTTCTGGAGCGAATTCGCTAGCGCATTTGCAGCTCAAGTGCATTATTAATGTGCCTCTGTGACTGCTGTGTACTTGTCTTTCTTTGTTTTTGGGAGAGTATTAACTAGACTAGACTAGACTAGTCCCACACAAACGGGAGGACGGACCACGGGCACAAGGCAAACGTTCTGCGCCGCAGCAAATCTATTGCCCCTGAACCGTGCACCATGCATAGCACGGATGCCGAGCTGGTATTTTTACAATATTATGTTGGTGAAAATTCCGGGTAGTAAATCATTTCCCCCTCTCTGTCATCGTCTCGTCCCAGATACTGATCTGAACTGATGAGGAGAGATGAGAGAGAGAAAGGAAAAGGGTGAGTCATCCTATCGTTATACTACAGATAGCTAGTATGCGATGCTGTAGACGAATCTATCAAGTAGGCGTCCTCAACTTAACCCCTAAAATGAAATCATTTGCGGTGCTTACAGCGCTCTTAGCGCTTGGCGATGCCTTCGTAATGCGGCCAACAGTATCGTCGCGACGGTCGGCGATGTCGGCAACGCAGGAGGAGTTAGCTATGCTGGAACGGGTGAGAACGGAGTAGCTAGCTACTACAGATAGTAGTCGTTGTGCAGCGTATTATACCGTTGCCTCACTCCTAGTCATTCGGTCACACTGCCCTATAGTTTTTGTTGTGAAACGCAAGTTGTGCTTCTATAGCGTCGACCTTTTTTCGTTCTTTATTCATCTAAACACTGCTCGAGTTAGGCCGAAGAAATGATCAGCAAGATGAAGATCACGAAGAAAGCCAATGTTCCACCTAAAGGAGAGCGCGGCCTCGGGCCATTCGGTAAGCAAAGTAAACCCTTTTTACTGCCGCTTGATTTCAATATTTCTATTGCTTCAAGTATCTGTTTGTACTAGAATCTCACTTTAATGCTGTCTTATGTTTTCTTTCAAACCAGACACCTTGATTTACGGTGGCCCAAAAGGCGACTACGGCCCCTTCGGCTCCTTGGTTCGTACATGCTTAGCTTGTGCGTAAGGTGCCTCTCTCCCTTCTCTTTCAAGTTTAAAGCCTTTCTTAATTATTTAGACGACTTATCTCTTTTGTTCTAGTAAGAAACTTTCACTATCACCTATGATTTCTAACTAGCTGTTGCTCTTTTCAAGACTGAACAGGTGCGAGCGTTGTGTCTCTTTTATTCTTCGTATTCACTCGTGGCTTTGCTGTTGTTCGTTTTGTATTTGAAATTGCTCACAAATGCCTTTTTCAGGTTCGCCAAGGCCCGCTGCCGTTCCTTCAGCGCATTTCAGACCCCAACAAATACGCTCTGAGCGTCGCCAAATTTCAGTGAGTGCCCCTACTTACTACAGTAGCGAGCTGGCCGTTGAACTGTGCGCATATTTGAGTTCAGAAGCAAGGCCGTTGAGATATTTTTTCCAAGTAAAAGAGACCTGCTTTATCTCAAACTTCCTTTTTTTTTCTTTTTCATTGTCATTATCGTCACCTCTAGATACGACGAAAAGTGCGAGTTGATTGAAGCTCAGGCGAACATTGACGCGTACCTCGGGAACCCCAACGATTGGGCTTATGCTCGCATGGCAGTAAGAGAGTTTTGGGATGGGCTTTGAGTTTAGTCCACTATCATTTTTAGCACACACTATGGTGGTAATACTCCGCCCAGTGCTTCTGCACTTTCGTTCGTCTCTTCCTCTTGTACCCAAAGTTCATCACTATGATACATGAAGGCCTCTGATGATGCTTGCTCTATTTCTTCTGGTATTGATTGCTTCTGTGAACCATTTGCGCGTGTGCACATGTATTGGCTTTCACAGGCCGCCAACGGCAAGGAGAAGAACTACGACTTTGTGAACGTGAACTGCCAGCCGAAACAGCTCACTCTGACGGCGGCGTGGGTCGCTGTTCTCGTCGTCGTCGCCGTGCAGGTCACGCAGCTAGCCGCCAAGTCCTCTTTGTGTGTGTTTCAGACTTCCTCCGTATCTGTTCAGCTTGCTACTGAAGAGACCTGAGGAATGGTGGTCATAAGTCGATTTCGCTTTTCATGCGACAATGTCGAACTTCCCTTTCTTTACTTCTCTCAATTTATTATCTTCGTGTTCTCATGCGTGTTTTCTTTCTTTACAGGGAGCTCCCGGATTCTTTTCCGTGAAGCCAATTGGCCTTCAATTGTTTGACGCTGCCAACAACTGAGTTGCTTCTACAAGTAAATGAATTCGCCTGCTTCGCCTGCCTCGCCTGCCTCGAAGGCTCTCTTGTTTTTCTCGTCATTATGACCGGCACTTGATCTGCAGTGGCATGCCACGCCGTACCTGCCATGATGTGGCTGCCATGCATATAGTTCACGAGTCCCGAATTCCGAATGGGCATATCGCTATTAGATTAGATTAGAGTATACTCCGCAATTGTAAAGAAACAACAACAAATAGCATAAAGCTGCGTTTTTATGAATCCTTCAGTAGAAAAAGTCTGACTGGGCTGAGTGTCCTTTTGCGTAATGAAATGTCCATCTTTACTCTCATGAACCCTGCAGAAGAACTCGAACTCGAACTAATACAAACCCAAATGGCACAGAAGCCAATGCTGCAGGCAGAAGTGGGTATGCGCGTGCGTTGCGCAAACAAAGCAAGTACGGAATGATTCAGGAGGGAGAGGGGCATTGGCTAAATTCCTCGAAAAAAATGCAAAAAGCGAGGAATTTGTGGGTGTTGCGCACTCCGCAGAACAATAAAGAGGAAGGCGCGCGAGCAAAGAAGCTCGTGACATGCGGAACATGAGGTGCACTCGGCAGAGGTCAAAGTGTGCCTTTCAGCGCGCAAGGCGCCTATTGTTCTGCCCCTGAGCCATAAAAGGCTTTTACGGGACAGGAACTCCTTCCTCGTTCGCGGAGTGGCAGTGAATAGAAAAGCCCCCCCTCAAAAATGCAAACAACAACATGCAAGCGGGCCGCTTGTGGCCTGGCGGTCCCTCCCTATCAAAGAGCTAAACCCATATATCTTCCATCAAACGCCACGGACGCTAGTCGTGGTCGTCCTCCAGCGTTTTCCGAAACCCTCGCAAGGCCCTCCACCTTGAGAGCAAGTCGACTGCGTATACCCCGAGGAGTGCATGTTCCGCGCTAGTGATCGGCAAGATCGTGCTGACAATGCTTGTAGCTGCTACCAAAATCAATCAATCCTCCATTGTGCCTGCCTTTGATCAAGGACCAGTTTTCTATCGCCCATTACTTCTTTTTTGAGAACTCAGCACCGTAAATAGAAGGCACCTAGCTAACAGCTAACATAAAACATATTCGCCAATTTTCTTGACACTGGGTTATTTTTGATTTCATTCCCTTTCAAATTTCAAAAAAAACTGTGAAAAAGCCGAAAGAAGGCGCCAAAAGCCGCAAGTTACCAAGTGTATTCACGAGGGCACTTGAATAGGCACCCTCGCAGCAGCTGCATTATTACTACGCCATTGCTAATTACTACTTACTACGCTGCACTTGCCTTGGAGTAGCATTCACTCGGGCTTTATGCCTCATCACACTCCAAAAATCAAAAAAGAAGTTTCAGACGGACACGCACTTGCGCGTGTGCTATGCATGATATCAACATGAGGGGTCAAGAGAGCAGCTAGAATCAAATCCAGCAATGCGAAGTACCACCCAAATAGAAGCATTATAAGTGCTCAGTGCTGTACAAACGGCCCTCCCTAACTCATGGCGGCAGGCCAGGAGCGATCTTCAACCCGCTTAATTTACCAGCAGCACGGTGGTCCATCGCGACTTGAGTGGCAAGCAATTTTGCTTTGGCGACCTCTAGCGCTGCCACTCTTGCTTCAGCAGCGGCCAATTCACGCTTCAACTCCATCGTTACGCTCATGCTGTCCAAAGCTTCATTGGCAGGCAAGACCTTGGGTGACTCTGAGCTGGTGGCAGGCGGCGTAGATATGGATGAGTTTCTGTCGGCACCACTTGCGCTGTCAGCTCCATTCGAGCTCACTGAGCCCAGAGGTGTCTTCGTCACATCGCTCTGATCACCACTCTCCTAAAAATGGTGGAAAAAAAGGCAAGCAACGAAAAGGCGAGAAAAATAACAAAACATGAACTGCAACCCCATTAAATTTGAAAAAAAAAAGAACAGAAAAGGAGCTGGCCTATTTACCGTTTGATGCACGAGTTGGAGCGCCTTCATCTCAAAGACCACTTCTTGCTTTCTAATGCGTGACTTGTCGCGTAATCCTTTGCGCTCTGCTAAGGTCAACACTTTCTTGTGCACCATCATGAGCAAGCTCACAAATTCAGGAAATTCCAAAACTCCAGATTGGTCATCGTCACACTCTTCGAAGAGTTCAAGCACCTGCATATACGACATGCATTAGGGTGAGTGTGTCTGGGAAGGTTGAATAGCAGCGCAAGAATACGTACCTGCTTTTCCGACAGATCCTCAGAGAGTTGACCCAGAATTCTGAAGAGCGCTTCAAGCTCTCCAAAACTGATGGAACCCTCTTCATCGATGTCAAGCTTGCTGAAGAGGGTAAAAGCACACGCAACATCTTCTTCTGACAGACCTTCCCTTTTCACAATGACCTTAATGTCCCGATTCATCTTATCAGCGCGCTTTGAGTCAATTTCAGCCTCCGCCATCGCCGTGGTTACTACACCAATGAACAGGCTCAGCAAAATTTGCGCACCAAGGAGAACAAAAGCAACGAAATACACACAGCTGAAGTAGCCCCAGCCTTCAGGTGCCACACACTCATCTGGCATGGTTTCGTAACCATAGCGGTCACACCCAAACATGTTAATGTACATTAAATCCGTCCAATCGTCCATTGTAGCCGCGCGAAACAAAGACAACAGCGAGATGTGCAAGGTTCCGAAGTGATGCGGGTCGTTTATTTTGAAAAGAAGCATTGCCACGATTGCGAACACGTAATAGAAAATGAATAAGATCTAGAGATAGGGAGACAGAAACAATAAATAATGGCGCGTGAGTTTAAGGACGAGTGTAAAGTATATACGGCAATGAACTCACCAAACTAATGTACGTAATCGACGAGAATCCTTTCACGAGCGCTTCAACAATAATGCGCAGCTGTTTGAACTGTTTGGCGAGCTTGAAAATACGCAGCAGGCGCAACAAGCGAAACACTTTGACAATGCTCGCAAACGATCCCACAGTTAAAACCAGCGGAGCTACCGAGGCCAAAACAATCAAAAAGTCAAACACATTCCACGGGTCGTTAAAATACTCAAATGGGCGCGAACCACGGGCGATGATCTTCAGCACGCATTCAAAGACGAACACCACTAAAATCACCGTCTCGAGTTGAATCAACCAAGCCACGTTATCGAAGCGAGGTTCAGTGCCAAGGCCCACCATAACAGAGGCAATCAAGATCGCTAAGGTAATAAAATTGTTGAACATTGCATTGACTTCAATACGCTGGCATTGCGCTGACAGTCTCAAATATGCACGGCCACACTTGCGACAAATTCCCGGGTATTTCTGGCGCGTTTCTTCGTCTTGTCGTTTCCTTTCGGAATCCGCTGTTGTAGCCTCTATATGACGCGCCATGTTTGCGACCTCAGGAGCCCTCAATGAGCTGTTCGAGACTCGGCTCTGAGTCGATGAGCCCGAACCAGGCGTGTCACCCAGTTCAGTTCCTCTCTTTCCAAAAAGCATTTTGGATCGAATTTCTTCCGCATACTCAAGCCCTTGTATGCCTGCGGCAGCACCATCAACAGTTTGAGACAAGACATCGTCGCTACCCTCGGGTGCGATCTGCGCCTGTTTTAGGTAGAACAAGTTGACTCGAATAGCGTTGGCAGCTCGCTTAAACTTGGCCAGCGGCTGCGATTCGCGCAGCGTAGTAAGCAAACCAACATCAAACCGATCCCACACCTGAACACATGAAGAGGGAGGAATAATATGAAACGGACACGGAGAAATTACTGAAAGCTGGGCTTCCTTTGACCAACAAATTGACATGCACAATACAAAGTTAGAAATGCGCCGGCGGCTAAGCTGGAACATTTCTTGGAAGAGGCCACCGCACCTGCGCCAATAGTTCTCGAAGCTCTTGCTCATTCGCGCCCGCATGCATCAACAACTGTTCGCGTTCTTTGTCCTTTTTGGCTTCCGACTGTTCTGAGATTGAATCGGCCATACCCATTGTAACCTGTTAGTAGCACAACCAAGCGGCGTGAAATCAAACGCTACTGAATAAATTTAAACCAAACAGGTATACCAACATCAGGGCAAACAAGAATGACATCTATTACATCTTGAAGAATGACAAATTACCGCGCCAACGAAAAGGCTGAGCATGACGAAGGAAGCAATGACCGTAAACGACAGGAAAAATATGACGCTGAGAAGAGGTTTGCCCACTGAAGAGGTGCAGAGTGGCGGGTAGAAGACGTGCTGGTAATTCAACGCTGGGAGAACATCGATTCTGACTTTGGTTGAATTATTCCCACGCTCCGCGCGATCAACACGGCGACTCGACTCCGGCCGGCCGTCGGAATATTCGGCAGTGTAGTCCCCACACCCGTAGTAATTGATGTACATGAGCTGGCTCCAGTTTTCCAGAGTCGCCGAGCGGAACAAGCTGATCATGCTGATGGGCACGTTGCCGAAGTGCCAAGCAGCGTTTTCTTTGAAAAGAAGCACGGCACAAACTCCAAAAAGGTAGTAAATCAAGAGAAGCAAAAGCATGACCCACACGATGCTCTTGAGCCCCACAACGAGCCCTGACACGATAACTTGAAGCTGGGGAATCTTTTTGAACAATTTCGTGATGCGCGCGAGGCGCATGAGACGAAGAAAAGAAGGATTCAGGTCTTCGAAGAACCCGGGAATTGGCAAGCAGAACACCACAATCAAAGTGTCGAACCAATTCCACCGCCAGTCATCGCCTGTGAGGAACAGCCATGGCCTCGACGATTCGGCAATGATTTTAACAATGATTTCGAAGCAAAACACGGCGAGAATGAAATCGTCGATGGACATTAATAGTGACGACGAATCCAAATCATCGTAGGTTTGCAAACCCACGAGAACACCGGCCACAACAATGCACCCAAGCACAAAGGAAGTGAACCCATTGGAGTCTCGAAAATACTCTGCCCGCTGCCCAAATTTTTCGTAGTTTGCAGTGAGCCGCTTGAGCCCGCGTTTCTGTTTGTACTTGTCAGCAGCGACTTTGTTCCAAAAGTTCACGGCTAAAGTAACGTTAATGGCTAATTGCCAGCGTTGCTTCGCGGTGTAAGGCGCCTTGCCTTTCTTCGCGTCGGCAGCTCCGTCAGTGTCTTCGTCCTTTTGTGAGGTGCCCAGATGCCGTCGCAGTCAACCCAGTCACACAGGAATATAATGAATTAGGCGAAATTAGTCAAGAACCACACATTGATTCGAAGTAAAAATCAAAATAGATCACAAGGTAATAGAGAGAGGAAAGTAGGATAGAGAAGGGCGGTTCACCTGAAAGTGCTTATCAAAAAGAGAAACCAGGCCTGCAGCTTCTTTGGAATTGCGCAGCCGTTTGATGATCTAAAAGGTACATACAGCCATAAATTTTAGAAACGGCACATGCAGCCTGTTGTGCGCATGTTCTCAATTTAGTGCTTATGTCGGAGTGCCACTTACCGCAGCATGTGCAATTTTCTTGCGCTTCGAGTGCACGTTGGCCAGAACATTGACCGAGGCAATGGCCGCTGCCATGGTCGACTTAGCTGACTAGTGCTTCCGATAACGGATTGCACAGTAGCGAGCGTGCGCGAGTCTCCTCTAGCTATCAGCGCAACTGAGTTTTTCTCGCCCAGTGGGAACTACGGTGAAACTTGCTCCCTCAATGAACTCAAGACGACCAATAGATCAAATGCGTTGTAGGTTACAGTAGGGCAGATGGGACGCTGAAATCTTGCGAGGCGAATAAAACCTAAGTTAAATCCTAGTTCAAAGAGTGGGGCGGGTGTGTTCTTTATCAGTGAGCGTAGCGGCCCATCGGGCTATAAGCTATTACAGTAGCTTTCAGCCACAAGCTATTCGGGAGCAAAAATATTCTGCTCGATTCTTGTTTCGAAAAAGCCGACGAACCGGGACGTGCAAGACCGACGTTTGTGCTGTCGTCACTCGTTGTTGTTTGTATCTGTAGTTAGTTGTTGGTTCTATACCGCACCGGAGCCCCACTTTCTACTTTTACATACTTAACGGTACACAGAGGATGATGACAAGATGATAGTGCGGTAAGCTTGCATACACGCCCATCACGAGGCACAGCTGCGCACCTTGCAGTGTTACAGGAAAGCCCACCAGATTTTAGTCGTTAGAAAGATTCCGTGGAAGTACTCAGAAAAGTTGGCGCTGAACACGTACGAGGCTTCAAGCATCGACCATCTGCTGCGCGGGCACAGATCCTCAAGTAATGCCGCACCGAAAGAAGCCAGCCCCTAGTCCTGTCAATGGAGCTGCCCCAGCTGCACTCGAAGTTACTCAACCGGATAAGATTACACTCGAAGGTTTAGAACTGGTTGAGCTGTCAGGCAAAGGGCGGGCACTGG
>Ga0307931_1002951_pt1 | contig 10584 bp, 10 predicted proteins | sample OrgLakmetageno47_FD_201816 | JGI IMG/M metagenome (GOLD analysis project Ga0307931, IMG submission 201816) | Saline water microbial communities from Organic Lake, Antarctica - #47 | ecosystem: Environmental > Aquatic > Non-marine Saline and Alkaline > Saline | place: Antarctica: Organic Lake... | reverse complement strand
TCCTCATCACCGCCATCCACATTTCTAGGCGAAGCCCTGCAGCCCGCAGTTCACAGCTGTGTTAGAAAAGAGCCGGATGGCAGTTGCGTGGCAAGTTGCGGCGCAGCACCGTTGGACTGCGGGATTGGTGTTGTCCTCAGCGGCGTCGCGCATGTTCCGGAAGTGGTGCTCGATAGCGTCATCATTGGTCCGCCACTGAGAAATTGCCACTTTGGGAATTCTTTCTGATGCAATGCAAACACACGGCAGTGAAACCTAGTATGGACTGCCGCAACTTCGAACGCGTGGTCGCTGCCAAGTACTCGATTGAAAAGCCAACGTCCCGAGTTTCGGCCCTCCAGTCAAAGAACTCAGCAAATCTCTGCTCCAGATACGCGACCTGCTAATCGCAAGTTACGAGGAGTTTGTTTGTCCTCACATTTGTCGAGTGTCAGTAACCCAGACAGAAGTGTCCGTTGGCGTGGCCGGTAGGGATTCCTTGACGAGGGCTGCTCGAAGGGCCTCCGAAAAGCTGGCTTCAATTTCTTCGCGCTTCCACTTGCCTTACATTCGGTTACTCACTTGAATAGTAGTATAAGAAAACTGCCGATAATACTTGATTTTTCTCTTCCTTTTTGAGACTGCACCTTTGTCGTTTCAATTCTGACCGAAGGCCGCATTGGGGTATTGCTACGAAAGCTTCAACCTTCAACAAGGATCTCAAAGTGATGCGGCCTCAGGGACGCAGGTGACCGATGCCAGCTGAGAAGTAGTCAGTGAAATAGTTCCTTATATATTATCTGGAATTGAGGCGAGCTTTGGGATAATTTCTTTGACAGTAGCGTCTTCCGAGGCCATTTTCTAGAGGAGATTAAAAGTCGAAAATGGAAACACACCCATTGTGAGGGAAATTAAAGTTGACACGCTCAAGTGATTCACGGGCACCACGAACTTGGGGCAAGTATGGATGATAAAGAGCCATCTTGCCCTGAGTGCCCGTGAATTAGCGCAAAGTATACGCCACCGTAGCTTGGCTGGTATTGACCAGGAGAACTTTGGGGAGAGTGACGCTGGCCTCAACAATACGAGTCTCACCGCCAAAAAACGGCAAAAAAGAAACGATAGAGCAAGAGTTTACGAACCTCTCAATCGAATGAGATAGCTCGACTTCCTGCGCTAAGCTGTGCTGGCGTGCTTGGAGGATGTTTTGAAGGCCGTCGAACAGAGCCTACATTGAGTGACCACACGTTGGAAACCACCAGCCGCGGACGGAAAAAGGTAGAACGTATTTTTCTTCATATTAGTAGCAGAGCTCGGATACGAGTCTCCCAATTTAACCGCAGAATATGCATCCAATGTGCTATCGCGTCAAATTGGGGGCTATTCTTTCATTTTTCATGCCCTGGGTTGCTACGACTCTGAGAAATAGCTCATGTGCTCTTCCTTGTGAACCAATGCCAGTATATACGTCCGCTTCTAGCCTCATCAGCAATACCTCAAATCTAACTTCACTGAGAACGACTGCAAAGCTTGAATTCATCAAAATTCGCGAAGAACTGAAGCCAATTATGGCAGTTGCGGCATACAATATTTCACAATTGATGTTCTGTCGAGGCTACTCAATTAATGTGCTCGCCCCGGCACTGCGTCGCTACCATGAAGCGCATGTTACATTACGTCAATTGGAGGGTGAAATTTGCACCAACAAATCGTTTGAAGGAGGATTATCAAATTTCACAAATTTCAAAAATTCTTGCCGACCAGATACTAACGCATCGCAAATCGACCCCCGTCCACTCGATTGGGCACATTATGCCCTCGCTGAGAAGACTGTTATATCAAAAAGTCAAATATTTGCCCAGCTATGCTCTCATCGAAAGCTTTCATCTTCAAACCCATCTCGGCGGAATTCACGCGAAGCTAAGAATCATACAACAATTCTGAACCTTGAACTATTAGAAAGCTCCCGGGCTCAAGCTATTGCGAACAATATGAGCGCAACGACCATTTGCCTTAGCACCGATTTCTTCCCAGGTAAACTTCTCGATCCTCTCGTTGTACTAGATGATCTCTTCACAGCATGGGCTGGCTATCATTCACACAATGCATCTGCACCATCGCTGAAAGGCCTGGGCAAAATCAGAATTATTCTTTGGGGTTCCGACGTGATAGCACCTGTGGTCAAGTATCGCTCCCGCACAGGACAGCCTTTATATTCTCGAAGATTTCTTCAGGCTCGTTTTAACTTCACAAATGCTTCAAGGATTGCCTTGGCATGGGCGAATTTCTCCGAGTGGCAAAACATGGAGCACGAGTTTGCAGTGAACGAAAGCCTAATGATACTGAACGATGAGTGGTCCTCAATGTTTGAATCCTGGGAATCAATGGGACTTAACTTCGCTATCCTCACAGGAAATATGTTTGCAAGGCATCCGAAAGTGTTTCCACTGCCACTGGGCGTTCCAAATCAATTTCAAACAGCGCTTGCACGAAGCAGATACAATATTCGATCAAATGTTAACTCCTTCAGGAAAAAGCTTATGCTTTTACTAAATTTCAAGGCGTTCGGAGGACCTTTTAGGCCATCCTCTTCGGAACGCCAGGCAATTTACAGGTTGGCCACCCTTGGAGACCCAATTCAGGGCATCAAGCCTTGGACCTTTGCTAGCATTCGTCCGAGCCATGGGAAGACCCAGTACAAAGAAAACAGAATGGACTTTCACTACAGCGTGTTAGCTTCCTCTCACTTCGTGTTGAGTCCTCGCGGCAATGGTTTGGACTGTTTTCGAACATGGGAAGCTCTTTCGGTGGGCACAATACCCATCGTGAAAAGATCGGGCCCATTCGACGCCATTTACGAAGGCCTTCCAGTACTTTTAGTGAATCGATGGGAGGACGTATCCCTCGAATTGCTGGAGCGCACACTACGAGACTGGCGCCATCGCCGATTTCCAAACTTGACGCGCATTTCGACTACTGGTTGGCTACACGCGGGGTTGCAATGAATAGTTCCATCGTGAGTGCTACACTTTATTCGCTCTGGCATATTTAGAGCTCAAGGCCGTTAGGCATGTTTAAAGTAAAACGAAATAGGGGTATCGAAATAGATATCTAGCTTAGAAATAGCTATGGCCATAGCACCAATATCTAGTTGGCCCATGTTACTGAAAGAGTATCCTGGGGCTTATTTGAGAATCGAGATACCAAGCAGCACGAAGCCCGTGGAACTATTAATTCCATACTACCGTAGCAGGGAAAGTACTTAAAAACTTACAAAAATTACCGCAAAGATATAAAAGAGATGGGTAGAATGTTACAGCAAGAGAGGGAATCTAGAGGTAAAAATCGCCTTCTAGATCTCATACGGCCGTTCCTTTTAAGTTTTAACGATTTAACATCAGAGGAACGCGAAATAATTTCTTTGTTGAAAAGAGAAGCGACATGCAAAGACGCTGCTGAAACCTCAAAGCACTTCGAAATGTACTGCACGTGTGTGAGATACCTGAATGACCGCTCATTCCTCGGTCTTGGGCGCTCCTGTCTGTAAGTCGCTGTCGTTCAAACTCGAAAGGCCTGAAGAGTCTGATGCAGCGCTGTCGCGGCGGTTGTTAGGTGCCGACAGGGCATGAGGTCTGCTGCTCTCAGTTTCTTCGCCCCCACGTGAAGATGCTCTATGAGGAGAGGCAGCAGCCACATCACGATCGGGCGCGTGGGCTGCAATATTTGGCAAATTGAGCGCGGCATCATCGATCCCCTCAGCCATTTTCGACACTTGTTGCGTGAGGTCATAGTGGTCGTTATCGTTGCCGCTAGAGCCGTGTTGGCTCTGACCCTGGCTTGTCTCCACTTCTGAAGCTACTTCTTTCCTGTCAAGAATCTCGCCGGGAGCACTATTCGCAGTAGTTATCGTAACATCAGCTTCTGCCGCGCCCATTTCTGCAGCCAGGGCGCTCACCGCCACGCTGAACTCGAGTGCTTCGGCTTCGGCAGCCTCGTTGACTGCCTGCTCCTCGGGGCTCAGCCAGGGAACTGCGTTTGTGGGCAACTCTTCGCCCCAGCCTTGAGGGCCAAGGGCAAGTTGGCCACCACTGCCAACATTACCTCCATTAGCACCTTCAGCTCTTTCTTTGCCTTCCTCCTTTGTTGGTATGAACCCCAATCGGCCCGGTGCCTGTGCCCCTGAGAGTTGCTGCAGAGCCGCTTGGGCTCCTTGCGCTTCCCGCTTCGCCGTTTCTGCGGCCACGTTTGCCGCATTGCACTCTTCGCGCCATTTCTCCACTTCTCGCTCGAGCCGCTCCACTTCGGTGCTCAGGGTGGTGCACTCGGCGCGCGCAGCTGCCGTCGCACTTTCTGCCTCTTCCAGGGCACTCTTCGCCGTGGTTGCAGCCTGCTCCGCAGCGGTCGCCATGCTGCTCATTTGGGCCTTGAGGGCTTCTGCGGCGGCGTCGCTAGCGGCCAGCTGCGACTGGCGTTCTTCTTTGTGCGCCGCCTCGGCCGCCGCCAGCGCCTCGGCGTGCCTCCTCTGCTCGGCTTCCAGCTTGGCCCTTGCGCGACCCGCTTCCACCTCCACGCGCCGCTCGGCGCCCCGCAGCCGCACGCGGGCTTCGTCGAGCTCTTTGCTCAGGGCTTCGGCCACCGCTCCGTGCTGGGCGGCGGCAGCGGACATGGACTCGTGCTTCTGGGCGCGCGCAGCTTCGAGCTCTTGAGCCAGCTGGGCATGCTGCTCGCTGAGTTTGGCTTTCTCATCGGCCAGCATGTCCCGCGCGCCACTCACTTGCACGAGTTCGCGCTGAGACGCGCTCAGCTCCGCTTGCAAGCTCAACTCTTGCTGCGTGGCGGCAGCTCGCACCTTTTTTAACAGGAGTTATAAATGATGGAAAGGAATAAGACGAAGCCACGTAAATGATACACATGCGCGCATGCGAAGAACAAATGCTGAAATACTATCATACTTCGAGTACACGCATCCTTTGTTGCTGTACTAGTAGTAGCACCACCACCACCACCGTCTAACCTGTGCCGCTTGCCCCTCGAGGTCCAGCTTCACGCGCTCGGCTTCTAAGCGATGGCGGCCCGCGTCCGCACTCGCCGCCAACTTGGCCGCGTGCAACGCTTGCTTCGCTTCCGCGCAGTCGCTTTCCAGCCGCTTCAAGTCGTGGCGGGCTTCTGTTGCCTCCAGCTGAAGTTCGTGGAAACGAGACGTAGACTCTTCCAGACGCGCGCCCTGGGCCGCCAGCTCGCTCAACTGGCGCGAAACACAAGAAGAAAGAGCGGGCAAATAAGAAGGAGAGAAGTTGAAGCATTTGAAAATGAAAGAAGAACAATTCATTGAGCACATTCATTTCACCCTCTCTCTTCCCCACTCCTTGCCACCACTTCCATTTCCTTCTTTTTTTATTCCCAAAAACAAGCATACGCGCGCGCAAACAGAAAGAAAGCAGATTGTCTGTGTATGCAAGTACATATATGCATGCGTGTATATACGGCCTACCGTAGCTTCATGCTTGTGGCGCAGCATGGTCAGTTCTTTGCCGAGCTCTTTCGAAGACACCGTGGCGCTTCTCAGCTTGCCCTTCAAGGCTTCACGCTCCAACTCCACCGCGCTCTTCTGCGCCATTTCCTCTTCCAAAGTAGCCACTTTGGCTTCGAGCCGTTTGGTGCGGCTCAGCTCGAGCCCCAAGCGCTTCGCCAAGCCTTCGCGCGCTTCTTCCGCCTGCCGCGCGGCATGCTTCAGTTTGGCGCGGTCTTCGCTCGACGCGGCTCGGGCTTCCTCGGCGGCCGCTGCCGACGCGGCTTCTCTGGAAAGTGCGTCTCTCAACTCGGCCAGCCGACCGCCGAACTCGTCCCCCAAGGCGCCGGCACGAGCTTCTGCTTCCTCGCAACGCGCGGCCGACTCTTCTGCCGCGGCACGCAAGCGAGCTCCCGTGGCAGCGCTAGTCTCGAGCGCGAGGGCCAGCCGAGAGTGCTGGTCGCGGTACGCTGACTTGAACGATAGATTGCACGAAAGAAGGAAACAGACAAACGTGAAAGTCATTTCAGTAGTATTTAACTTCGTGATAAGAGAGCAAAGCATAAAGATAAGAAATACCGACACACATATGCATGTATGGTCAATAAGACATAATAATTTTACGTACTCATTTGCCCCAATTTTACGCCTTTTCATCTATCGAATATTCATTCATTACACACCTTCAGCTCGCGGTACTTGTGCCGCTGTTCTTCGGCTCGAGCAGCAGCGCGCTCAGCTTCCCGCTCTTGCGCAGCGAGGCGCTCCAGCTCACGCGCCTGGTCTGCGAGCACACGCTCTCGCCCCGCTAGCGTTGCGCGCAATTCGGCCACCTTTCAATATCGACCAAGAACGAATCTCGGTTACAAAAGATTACACTGTGCTTGCACTCGGACAGCCCTATAAGCCTATCATCTTAGTCGTTACATTCACTCGCACGCCAAAAGAAGGTTGACGCACACACACACGCATGCACAGACGCTACAGAACGTGGCTGTGCTTCCATTCTTTGTACCTCTAACTGCAGCCCAGACACTTCTTGTCCGAGCGCCACAGCGTTGTTGAGGTCTTCGTCCTTCTCTACGCCTCTTTTGAGCCCATCAGCTGTGGTCAAGCTGCGCTGCGTAGCCTGCGCATTGGGCTCGTCACCGCCACTGCTGCGGTCATAACCCACCGAGTCGAGCGCAGACTCTGGCGCGGCCTCGATGGCCGTGTGCTGATTGGTCGACGCTCGGCGCTTTTGTAAAGCCCCACCACCAGGTGCGGACTTGGGGCGCACTGCTCGATCAGGCGTTGCATCAGCGCTGCCACCACGTCCGTCCTTGCTAGGCGACGCAAACATGTCGTTCCAATCTCCGCCCGGGCTAGCCTGAGCTTGCTGCCCTGCTGCAGCCACCGCCTGCGTACGCACGGTGCCCCGCGCCCTCCCCGCAGAGGATGCTGCCGTGGCTGCTTTCGACTTCGTTAAGGCAGCTTCGAGCTGCTTCACTTTCTTCTCTAACTCCGTGCAATCACGCTGGAGCTCCTCGCGACTACGCGGTCGAAACCTCTTAGGGCCGCTACAAGTACGCTTGATGATGAGCTCATTTACGGTGCGGTCATCCAAGCCACGATCTACAAGAGCTTGTCGCAGCACATCCACAACTACTTCACCGTCGCGAATGGCATCCCGAAGCTGCTGGATGAGCGCAGAGCGACGGTGCTCTTTTGACGCAGCCTTGGCTACTTGTAACTGCTCTTTGAGCACATGAATCGATGTCATTAGCGTGCGAACTTTCTGCGCATGCATGCGCTGCAGCGTTTCGACTTGGTCGCTCATACCCGCATCCGACACGACTGGTAATGCCACTTGCTGCTCCATGGGAAGCCGTGAGCAAAGCTCACGAGGCAGAATAGAGCACTGGGCGTAAACTTAGTGCTACTCTACTCTCTATTTTCTGCTCTTCAGTTTCTCATTTTGCTGTAACCGTTGAAGGAAACCGTGGATTTGTGATCAGTGTGGACGCTGAGATCTATTCCAAATCTCCAAATTAATTTTACTTCTCCCACACTGGCAACTGGTGGGGACAACAGGTGCGCGTTTACCTTGGGCACTTTTGGACAGCGATGATAGCCATTGACTCAGAGATGTTTTCTAATCCTACTTATGTTTTTAATTTAAGTGTGATATGTACTTACAGCCGCCCTTAACGGATCGCAGCTCGTAAACGTCGGGAGCATCCTTGACGACGGTGAGGACTTCAAAATTACGAAGCAGTCTACCGCATGAGCAGCGAGGGCAAAGAATCCGAGGAAAAGAGCGCCAGGCCGCCACCAAGTAGGAGTGGTGATGCGCTCGCAAACGGGTTCAGCGCAGCTTGCCGGCTAACTACTATGGATGCCTGCCCCGTGCGCCACTTGGTCTTACGTTTCACGACGCTGAGTGATGGCCACGAGCAGGTGATTATTTGGACTTAGCCTGGCGGCGCTTGTCAAGTAGCGAAGCATGGATTTTTTTAAAATTCATACTTAGTACGAAGGCGAATGCGACGGGGAGGACGGACAGAGGGAAGCGCATTATTATTGTGCCTTTTGAGCCAAGACTGTTTCGTTTGTTCCATCGTGCGGTTAAACGGGCACACCTGTACTAGTACTGATTTTGATGACACGCAATGCCCCTTGACTTTGATTGGGGTTTCGTTTCTAGGCGAGCTTTGGGATTGGGACGGTAGGAGGTGACATAGGGCGAGCGCCCGGCGAAAACGCGGTGTTCGTGCCCTCCGACGCTACCCTATCTCGGCGGCGGCACGCTTATGTCTCGCACGAGGACGGCCGGTAAATGGAACTTTAGAAACAAGTAGAGACCCAGGAACGAAGGGGGCATGTGTAATGAAGATTATAGCTCTCATACTTCATCTCTTTTAGCACGTAATTTCATGCGTACTAGTGCTCTGACCGTCGTGAAGCACCATTTCCTTTCCTTCCCCTGGTTCGAATCTCAAGTCGAATATCAGTCAAGTGTGCACCCTGGCGTGCAATTTAAGTTTCTCTGCCCCCTCTGTGTATTCAGGCATCACCATTTTCCTCCCTGTCCGGTCTTCTATTTGTCTCTTTTATCCTACCTTCCAGTTTTCTACTCCGAGACGCCACTGACTCAGACTTCCACGCAGCGATTCGCGTTGGCGTTGGTCACGCCGCCCGGGACTGGCCGCTGGCCGTGGGCGCGTGCTTCAGTGCGGGCAACTCCGTCTTTGAAGTTGTTGCCGTGGATGAAGGCGGTGGTGAAGGAGGCAGTGGTGGCGCGGCGGCGGACCGCAGAAACGGATGCGGGAGCGCCATGGGCGGTGAAGGAAAAGAGGAAGGCGGCAGAAGGGAGAATGACGGCGGGGACACCAAAGAAGACAGCGGCGGAAAGCGGGACCGGGAGCCGCTCCTGACGCTGCTAGCCCGCACAGGGCCGAAGAAGGGCTCCACCATTGCGGTGGGAGCCGATGGGGCCACGTTTGGGCGCGCCAATGAAAACACGGTGTGCGTGGCGGACCGCGAGCTGTCGCGGAAGCACACCCACGTTGCCTGGTCCCACGGGCAGTTTTTCGTGAGCGACATGGGGTCTACCAACGGGACTTACGTGCAGTTGGTGGGGCCCTACGCGGGGGCGTACCCGTTGAACTTGAACGACCACGTGCTGGTTGGCCGCACGGGCTTCAGCGTGAACCGCTGGGACTTTGGGTGCTCGGAAGAAATGGGCTGTCGCCGCACCATGGAAGACAAGTCGCTGCTGGTGCAGGACGTAGCCTTGCCGGAGTTTGGCGCGGGCCCGCTGCTGGCGCCGCAGACTTGGGCCGCAGTGTACGACGGGCACGGCGGCGAAGAATGCAGTGCTTTTTTGCAGAAGCGGTTGCACTTGGAAGTGTCCCTGAGCTTGGCGAGATTGGCCCCTCAGCTGAAAGCTACGGCCACGGATGCGCACGACGCCATCACAGCCGCGGCAGCCGAGGGCAGCAGCAGCAGCAGCAGCAGCAGCAGCAGCAGCAGCGCTCACGCGAACGGCAGCAGCAGCGGTGGAGGTGGTAGCAGCAGCAGCAGCAGCGAGGGAGCGTGGGCTGCGTTCGACGAGCTGGTGATGGGCGCGCTCACCGAAGCGTTCGTCGCCACTGACGGCGACTTCTTGGCGTCCAAAGGAGCGGCGGGCTCCACGGCTTCTACGGTCTTGGTGCTGGGCACCCGAGCGTATTGCGCCAACGTGGGAGACTCGCGCACCGTGCTGTGCCGGCGGGGTGGGCACGCGACAGCCCTGTCCGACGACCACAAGCCGAGCCGAGAAGACGAAGCGAGGCGGATCAAGGCCGCGGGGGGCTTCATCATCAACAAGCGCGTCATGGGCGAGCTGGCCGTGAGCCGCGCTTTCGGGGACGCCGAGTTCAAGAAGGGGATTTCGGAAATTTTGGGCGAAGAAAACGTGCAAGGCGGCGAAGACGAGCAGCCCGGCACGGACCTGACCAAACCACTGGTAATTGCAAGAGTGTATGGTGATGAAGAAGTCAGCTCGCAAGCTTTTAGGAAGGGAGATTTGAGGCAATAGAAGGGAGCAGAGGCAAATCAAAGTGCATATTTTGTGCGAGGCGACTTCTGAATTAATGTAAATTACGAAGAATGATCAGGAGGAGAAGAGGGGGGACAGCACAGCTGTCTTCATGCTGATAGTCGTATTTTTGCTTACATGACCCCACTTTGTCTTCCCTCACTCCCACGCCTTTGCTGTGCCTGTGTGCCTGTGCGTCTGCCACTGTACGCAGGTAGTGGCCGAGCCGGAATGCCGCGCCATCGACCTCGAGCCGGACGACGCGTTCCTCCTGCTGGCGTGCGACGGCCTCTTCGACGTGATGACCAACCAGGAAGCGTGCGACCGCGCCGCAACCGAGCTGGCCAGCCATGGCGACGCGCAGCGGGCCGCCGAAGCTTTGAGCAAGGTACGCTTGCAGGAGGAGGGAAGGGGGTATTAGGAGGAGGCGAAAGGATGCAGAAGAGGAAACAAATGAAGATCATCCGAAATGCGCTCTCCATTGATGACGAATTGCATGTCCATCTGCCTTGTTATTATAACGTCTTACTGTACA
>Ga0307931_1002950_pt1 | contig 10586 bp, 8 predicted proteins | sample OrgLakmetageno47_FD_201816 | JGI IMG/M metagenome (GOLD analysis project Ga0307931, IMG submission 201816) | Saline water microbial communities from Organic Lake, Antarctica - #47 | ecosystem: Environmental > Aquatic > Non-marine Saline and Alkaline > Saline | place: Antarctica: Organic Lake... | reverse complement strand
AATGCAGAAAACGTCAAGTGGTCTTACATGAATCTTTGGTCTTCTAAGACCACCTGGGGTGGCAACGATCCCCCCATTGAAGGCGACAGTGTGGTGATTACCTACGGCGAGTACATCGTGCTAGACATCTCCCCTCCTGAACTTAATTTGGTAGTGGTACAGGGCACGCTGGATTTTCATCGCGACGTTGGTGACCTTTACTTCAACGCGAGCTACATCGTGCTTCACTATGGCCGCATGATTGTGGGCACTGCTGAAGATCCTTTCGCGACCAATATGGCCACTATCACTTTGGTGGGCTCGAGGGATGCCTACGAGCTTCCTGTCTATGGCGCCAAGGTAATCATATTTTAAGCCTTGTGCAAACATATGACTTTCAAAATAAACGATCTCTTGTTGCCATAGAAGTTTCCCTGTATATTTTTTGTCTTTGCTCTAAATTCTTTCGTGCTTCTTTCGCACCAAATGTTGTCCAGTGCATCGCTGTGCGTACTGCGGAGCTTTCTCTTCATGGCCGCCCGCGGTATCCTCCATGGACCAAACTCGGTGCCACAGCACATGTTGGAAATACTACACTTGTGTTGCGCGAGGACACGGAATGGGAAGTGGGCGACCGCATTTTTGTGTCGTCTACCGAATATTCGATGCTTCAAGCCGAGGAGCGCACCATTGTCGGAGTCTCAACTGATGGTCGCACTATTGAAATTGACTTGCCTTTGGACTACGATCACTGGGGCGATGGGTGGCTGTCAGACGATGGGCAATACGAAATGGAAAACTACCGTGCTGATGTGGGTCTGCTGACACGGAATGTTGTTGTACAAGGTGACGAGACTTTCAGCAAACAGGAGCAGTTCGGGGCACAGATCGTGCTAAGCACGGAGACCAATACAGAAGACAACCCTCTGATTGGTCAATTCAGCAACGTGGAGGTCCGCCAGGCAGGACAAGGTCTTAAGCTCGGAAAGTACCCAATTCACTTTCACATGGTGGGCAACGTGTCCCTGTCCTATGTGAAAAATTGCTCCGTGGCAAAGTCCTTCAACCGTGGGATTACGGTGCACGGCGTGAATCACTTGCTGGTCGAGCACAACGTCGTCTTTGACACTCGAGGCCACACTATTTTCACTGAGGATGGCACCGAGCGCTTCAACACCATTCGTTACAATTTGGTTGCAGTGGTGCGTCCTATATGGAGCATTCTCCTCGTTGATCAGTCCCCTTCGTGCTTCTGGATCGTGAACCCGAGCAACGATGTGTACGGTAACGTTTGCGGTGGAAGCTCCCACTATGGATTCTGGTTCCGTGCGCTGCCCGAGCCAGACGGTATTTCAGGCCAGAACATCGCTGATTCCAGCCTAAAGCGCTGCCCGAATTGGGGTGAACTTGGTGATGTACGAGACAATGTAGCTCACTCCACGGGGCGTCACGGTTTCAAGATCTCGAACTACTTCCCCGTTGCAGGTGGCTATTATTGCCCAACTGAAGCTACACCAGCGCCTGCGAAGTTCCGTAATTTGACGAGCTTCAAGAACCGTCACATGGGGGTGTGGGGCGAGTTTATCATGGATGTCAGTTTCGATGGGCTCAAGTTCGCAGATCATGTCAAGTCGGGGATTGAGTTCAAGTACATAAATGGACGCGATTCAAAATTTGCCACTACTGTAATCACGAACGCCCTCTTTGTCGGGCGCATGTTTGACGAAATCGATACCCCTGAATCAGAGCTGTGTGCGGGCCGCGGTGTTTGCCAAGGGCCAAGCCCTAATGGTGACGACGAACACGGTTGGTTTTACCCTAATGTGGGGGACAAAGGCAACATGTGGACTCACGCAATTAACTTGCCTGGAGTTGGATCTGAAGTTGAAGTTCATAACTCGAGCTTCCACAATTATCAGGGCGCTTTTTATGGTTGCGCTTGGTGCGTAGCCCACCGTGGCGGGTATGAGATGGAGTTTTGGAACGTGTCCTTCCACAACGTGGAGCACCTGATTCACTTTAAGCATGGCGTTGCCGGCATCTTACTTGACGGCGATGGTTCCTTGTCGGGTAATGCAGGTGGAACTGTGGTACCCCCTACGGGTCAATGGCGGACCAACCCTGAGTGTGTTCAGGAGCCTACGGTACAATATAAACCCTCAAATTAAATCCACGGATTTGTGTACTTATTAACTCGTCTCGATCCTCTTCTTTCGTTTTGACATCTATCTCTGCAATCTGTCTACAATTGCGTCCTGCATTGCTAGGGCCGATTCACGAGTTGCGCCAGTATGGTGCGACGTGTGAATATGGATATCCAACACTGGACCAGCCCCTGGTGGGACACTCAAATCAAAAAGAAATACCCGCTAATTATCGCAGTGGATGTCACTAACGAAGAACTCAACGAAGGGTGGGACAAATGGAACCGTTACTCGTACGAAACTCGCGTGTCGTGCATGAACAATGGAGGTTGCGGCGCTGAGCACTACGGGACACCCATTGGGGCGCAAGCATGCTTCGAGCAAGCACCCAAGAACAAGTACAGTTTCCTGGCCGCTGTAGGCCGTCGTTATCTGGTCACATGGGTGGTACGTAACCAAATCATAAAACATTTGCAGTCATTGAAGAGAGGAAGTCTCAGCATGTATCATATCTGGTTTGAATTTCACTTATGTTTTTTCTTGAGGTTAGTGTTGTATTTAGGGTTACGGTTACGGTTACCCAAACTGAAGGTAGATACAGATTCATAATATCCTTCCCACTCGTTCCGGACAGGATCAAAATTACATCCGGGTTACAGCAGATGTGAAAATCAGTGTCACCAAGATGACAGCAGACGAGGTCATGGTTTTGCAGTTCTGTCAGCGGCCTCCCCTGTTTCCACGGCTCCCTCTCCGGGCTTCAGTGGCACAGTCTTCAGTGGAGACGTGGGGCGAACTCGACCCTGCATTTGGGGCGTGGAGTCCTGCTGTGGTACGTTATCATTCGTCTGTGCACTTGTTGTAAGAATATGTTTCTTTTGTTTTTTTGCTCTAATTGGATTTTGTTGGTTGCTACATGACTGTAGGTACACCCAATTTTCGCGGAGCCATACAAGGATCACACGGGTGATGCTTTAGTAGACCCCTGTGCTTCGGGTGCGGTGGCAACAGAGTCGTTCACTGGTTCGTGTTACAACGGCGAATTCAAATCTACCGGTGGCTTTGCAGCTCCCCAGCTCTCGGCAGATCCTAACGTTACCCTCTTGGGAGGCGGAGCTGGCGCAGGCGCTGCCAACGGCATTGCACTGACCTTGGCTTCGTCTGGTCGCACAAATGCTGGTGGTCAACTACACCCCAACTCAGGCTCCGTGTACTATTCGCGCACCAAATATTCGGCGGACGAAGCAATGCCCTACATGTACTCGAATTTGTGTGTTGAAGTGGTTGAATCGCCATCGTTGGACGATGAAGAAGGGGTGTCGGTGGAGTTTGGTGAATGCGGCACTCGCTACTCGGACGAGAACGGCCTGCAACGATTCAAATTCGGTTACGATTGGACGGTGAGCTGTTTATGGATGCTTGAATCATATACGCTTAGACGCTTTTCTAACAATTTAATGTACGTCTTTCAATTTCCAGCATTGTGCTTGCTTCATTTCCATCGTATAAACCGTCTTGTGATCTCTTAAATAATTTGTCCCAGGGTAATTGGTACGACGAGGCGTCATTCGGCAAGGAAGAGTTGTGGTTAAATGCTCTAGAACGTGAAGAAGATGGCGTTACTTTGAGCACTACACCCGTGCACGAGCAAGCCTTGCGCATCACGCTTGCTTCCGACCCGTACTTCTGCCTCGACGCCTGCGCCCTATCACTCAAATCAGCGTCAGCGTGTGCTGCAGCTTGGGTTGATGGGTATGCAGTACAAGTGTCTGTTTGTGACGAAACACGCGCGTCGCAAGGGTGGTCCTTCAACGATGCAACGGGGGAAATCGTGAGTATGGGCGCAAAAGCATTAGGCTATGACTATTGCCTAGGTTGGAGAGATGCTCTTGCAAGAGACGGCTACAGCATCAGGTTGCGCCCGTGTGGAAGTGGGCAGTACACTTGGGACCCCAGTTTTTACGTCGAAACGACACGCAACACATCAGTGCATGGCGCATATTACTTTGATGCGTATCGGAATTGGAACACGCGCGGTGTGGTTCAGCCTTTGGGCATCCACGAATTATCTCCTCCGAAGGAAGTGTACAAAACTATATCTTCTGCTGAGGCGGCCAAGTCTTACCTTGGTACGTTTCTTCTGCAACACCCAAGCCGATTGTGCCTTCCCTATTTCGTGTTGTTTGCCCTGTATTTCGTACTTGCTGGTGTATGGAAGTGTGGCTGGTACATCGCATGCTTTTTTTCTTATTACTGTCACAAAGTTGTATGTTCAGTACTATTTGAGCACGATTCGTTGTGTTGTGCCATGATCCAAACTCATACACCACCTCTTGTATGGCTATATCGTTACGCTTATGTGGGCAGATTATACAATTTGGAACACATCGGTGTTGAGTGTGGTTGTGGCGGGCAATAGCACCTTGGTTGTGGAGACCAACTCCTGCCCTGAAGAAGGATGCCAAGGTCTTGCACCTGAAGTGATCACGTCTGCGAGCTTCAAATGGTCCGACAACGCGGCCTGGGTACGTCCATGCAGATGCAACTCTCGCGCCCTTTCTGTCCTTGTCTCATTCGATGTTGCATCTTCATTCTTGGCAGTTGTCAGTCAACGCGTCAGTGCCCTGCCAGCACGATCCCACTGAAATGAACAGTGGCCGCATGTGCTCTGCGGAGTATCCATGCGGAAACGACGGCTGTGCTGACGTGATTATTTGGGATGGCTGGACGGTACGCGCTATGTTTGAAAAATCATTTGTGCGCTTGCAGATCTCCTTATAATCGCCTGCTATCTAATTTATTATAATTGATGTGCTATCCTTGTGGGTGTTTTTAACTTTCTTGCTTGCTTCTTGTCGTCACGACAGGTTACTCTCGACGTCACCACGCCTTTTATGAACACCTTGACTATCCGTGGCACATTAATTGTGCAATACGATGCCGTTGAAGCACTTGCGCTCCACGCCAATCTCATCAACATCAAGGGCGGGAGACTTATCATTGGCAACGCAACGCACCCTTTCGTTGGACCTCAATTTCAGCTCTTCTTGCACGGGGACATGTATTTCCACGGCAAGGAGTGTACAAATCCTTATGATGAATACGTTACTGAGTTTGGTTGCTGGAAGCAAATTGTGGTTAACGGGGAATTGTCAGTGTTTGGGAAACCTGTAGAAGTGATTACACGCACCTTGATTCGCGATGCTGCTGCTGGAGACTCTGTACTCTACCTTGATGGCAACCTTACTGGCTGGAAGATTGGCGATGAAGTGATTGTGTCCTCAACGGATAGCGGCGGCGTACCCGAATACTTCACTATTGGGAATATTACTGATGGCTCTGTCTTGCACTTATCCAACAGCACCACATCCCGCACAGGCCTCGACGTGCTAGCAACATCCAAAATCGGGACTTTTGTGGAGGTTGAAGATCAAGCCAATAATTTGGATCGTACTGTACTCGATGGTCGCGCTACCGTTTCGTTACTGACACGGAATGTAGAGATCCGCGGCGGTTACGATAATGACTTCGATTACATTAGTGGTGTGGGGCCTGATCTGACTGACTATGGTGGCACGATTCGGTTGTGGGGTGCATGGCAAGAAGACAAAGATGGATGGTGCGTTCTGTCTCGAATGCATGAATCTAGTCAATAGTTTTGCAAATGCGGTGCTGACTGCCCCTTTCTGTATGCATCCTTTTTATTCAATGTGTTCATCGTATTTCCACAATGTGTCCTCCGTTGATGTAGGGATGATTCCATGAGCGGCTATGAACTCTATGGAGTCTATCACTATCCTGCTGGCGAAATTACTGGCCTGTCATACATGCGATTCCGTGCCATGGGTAAACAATGGTGGTTGGAGCCACCATACCGTGAACCTCCGGTGGTTTTGCTTGAAACTACCCCTCAACTGACGATGGTAGGAGTGGTGCTCACTGAACCTCTCACCGGAGAACTATGGACGTGTACGAAGATAGGCGACGGCTACAAGGGCGCGTCATCGAAGGACTGCTCCACTGCAGCTGCGGACATCACGGTAAACCGCAGCATCTTCGTTGGCACCTCCGTGCTCTTCGAACCAAACGCTGGTGTGTCTACTGTTGTTTCAGGGAACCTCTTTTTTGGCGGCGCCGAGTGTCGAACGGCTTGCCCCACCAACAAGATGGTCACACTGGCGGGGCGTGGTAATCTCACTGTAACGCACAACAAAGTGTATGGCGGGTACGGCGGCTTCCGCATTTTGGCACCTTGTTCGTCTTTCAACGTATGGGAAGACAACGTAGCTGCTGGTAATGCAGTTGGCTTCGACCTAGAAGATGGAGCTTCCTGCGGATCCCTTTTCCTCGAGGGATATCGCAACTCAGTGGGTATCACAGCTAATACCAAAGAGGTACCACATTATCGTGTACTTTGACGTCTGTTATAATTTGCTTGTCATGTCCTCAATTTTGGAGATTGAAGTTTTCATTTTATGTACTTGTTGTCAATTCATATTCTTTAATATGCTCCTACACGAGTGATTGTGGTTTCTTAGCGAGTCTACCGAAATTTATAGGTCGGCAATTTCTTGATGGTGGAGAACGGCTACGCAGTTACTGGTGGCAAATGGAGCACCTGGCCTGACCAATTTAATAATCTAGTAGGTGACAATTCAGGCGCCGGTTGGAACCTTGAAAAAGTGTACAGCGGTATTATCATTGGTCGTGCGCCTGAAGTAGCTGGCTCTGTTCGTTCTTCAAGCTGTGAGCTTTGGACTGGAGGTGGAAACCACCCATGGCATACTGGTTTCAAGATCGGTGGCGTAATGTCTTCTTTCCGTTGGTTTGATGAGTACGGCTACAGTGGGTTCACTGCACAAGGGGCGCATGTGACTAAACAGGCTACTGGATATGACGACTTAAAAGAGCGTGAACTGGAAGGTGGCGAAACTGCTACGATGCGCTACCTTCTCGAAGACCTCCAGTTTTACGGCTTCAGTGGTACCGACAGCTGCGGCCGTAAAAACGTGGCACTGAGCAACGAAATGGCAGGTGATGGCGAGGGTACTGCGGGCCCTATTGGTGCCAACTTTGGCAAAGCTACTTGCTACCCTGTAGAAGTGCGCGGCTGCTCCTTCCCCGAAACTCCTGACTATGCTCGCTTACGGTTCAGTGAGGGTCCAACCGCTGCAGAAGTGCAATGGTCACTGTGTACAGTATTTGACCCCGATCAATCAATCATGGGCGGCTCTACTTTCTTGGATGAGGGAGTTGACACTTACTTCTTGAAGCCTGCGAAGATACACGAATGGCCTCCTGAAGTACTCCGAGATTGCCAAAACTGGGCCTCAACAGACTTTGCGGATGACTACGATGGACAAGGCACTTGCCTCTGGTGGCTCCGTAAGTATGATAATTTGCGTTCTGCCATCACCAACCAAGAGTTGCGAGGGCAGGTTGAAGCAGGTTTGAGTGGGACTCAGTATCCTGACGCAAGTTGCGAAGAAATCTTCACTACTGATGGGACTTTGTTGAAAAACAATGTGCAATTGTGCAAGAACATGGAACATGTGGTTCTTAAGTCTTTTATTCCAGAAAAAGTCGTCAGTGGGGCAGAGGTACTGTATGGGCCTGTTGGGTACATCAACATGTATGATGCGAACTTCGGGAGTTCAAATTTCGCAGGTGATGGCGACACAAGCGTCGATATTTACCGTGACTATACAGATCCTCGAGGCACCCAAATACCTCCCATGACGGGCAAAGAAACCGAATCTTTCATGCCTATTTTAAGTCGTTACACGCAACCGTATTTGGCCCATCTCGTAAATCATGGTTACTATCGTATTGAATACACCGGTGATATTACCTTGTTCGACGGTGACTTCTTGGAGTATCAGCTCGTGTCACTGACAGATTTGCCGATCGTGAATGATGACTATGCCATCATCATCGACATCGAATTTATGAAAGCCGTCAAGCTCGCATTCTATTACAATGGTGCCAATGTGCCTGCAAGTTCACGTCGCAACCAAGTTACGTTGTCGGCACCAGCAGGGACCAACTACCTTGATCCTGTAAGCAAAGTTGTGAGTTTTGTGGTGCGAGGCACTGCAAAGCCAGTGCGCATTAAGTACTTGGACGTAGTAGCTGTTGGTCTTGGAGTGTCGACGTCCTTCAATGACTTTTTCTCCGACAACTTCTTGGACCCCAATGCCATTGACAGCAGTTACAGCTCTATGGTACCGCCAACTTATGCAGCCAACTACGATCCAGATGGCGGTAGCATCGTGAAATCGAACACTTTCGTTAAGAACCTCGCTTCAGTTCTCAACATCAACCCTGCACGCATTCGCGTCGTAAATGTGGTCCCTGGCAACCGCCGCCGACTCAGAGAGCTCGCTGCCAATAACCCAGACAAATGGCAATATGTGCATGAGTCAGTCGATCCCTCCCAACGAAACTTGGTTGGCGACGGACTTGGGCTGGATTTCGAATTGAGTGCTCTGGACTTGTGTGAAGATGTGGTGTGTGGTAAGCATGGAGACTGCAACGCTCAAGGAATCTGTGTGTGCGACTCCGGCTGGGTAGGTCCGGTGTGCAACATCACTGTAGCCAATTGCACCTCAAGCAGTGCAAGCGAGTGCACGGCCAGCTCAAGTGCAGAGCGCCGCCTTCGACGGTCTTTACTGTCGTCCACCAATGTCACCAACTCAAGTCAGTCCACCTACCAGGAGCTCATGGAGAAGGCCGACACGCTGGTAGTGGCCTCGGGCAGTGGGACTTTGGACACTGGGTATGTGGTCACAGAGCTAGCAGTCAGTCTACCTGACGACGAGTGTGGCGTGCCTGGCGGTGACAGCACGTCCTGTGATGACGCATGCGGCGTTATTAATGGCGACAACTCAACTTGTGCCGATGCATGCGGTTTGTTGATAGAAGGTTTTTACCTTATAGAAAAGACTGTTTCTGGGCTCTTTCTCATAACTCATTACTTAATCGAATTCTAGAGCATTATATGCATTGACGACCACTTATCGTTTCCTCACTCATTCTTTCGAAAACAGGCGTGCCCAATGGCGATGGCACGAGCTGCTTGGCTGTCGCCACTAGTTGGGCTGCCTGTGACCATGCCTCTACCAAAACCGGAATCCTCAACGAGCGGCAAACGATTGTACTTACTGGTTCCATGACAGGTACTTGGCAAATTTCCTATAATGGTGCCACCACGGCGAGTGTGTCGGTATTTGCCACGGATGATACTCTGTCAACCGCTCTCAAGGCACTACCAACTATAGGCAGTGCTGTAGTGACGGCAAACATAACCACCGTGTCCAACAAGGTAGCGGCCGTTATTGTTTACGTGGAATTTAGTCGTGAAACTGGGACGTTTCCGTACCATTTGGGTAACGTGCCACTTCTGGAGGTGGTATCATCGTCTCTTACAGGTGTATCAACCAGTACCGTGTCGGAAACGTGCGCTGGCGTAGGCCGCACAGGCCACACTTACGAAGAGCAAACAGTGACTGCTTCTACTACAGCTCATGGGACCACTTTCAAGCTCAGCATGAACGCGACAGGTGACTTTGAGGGCGCTTTCGGTATCTCGCCCGACATTTCTACGTCATCAACAGCTGCCGAGTTTTCTGCCGGTCTTGAGGGCATGGTCTGGTCGGGGCTTCAAGAAGGAGACACTTTTGAACTCTCCAACGAGTTCTTTGAAGTCTTCAAGCCCGATGCCAGTGTTGCCGAGTGGACAGTTCGCTTTTTCTTTGCTCCTGCGTCGGACGGCCTCCTAATCACAGTGCTCGGTGACGTGCCTCCACTCAAGCAATACAATGCAAGCGACACCACAGTAGTGGTATCTGTCAACGATGACGTCACCGGCGTGGTACCTGCATCGGCCATGCCTGTTAGTGCTGTTGAGAGCGCAGCGTCTGCTGGCACCGAAGCCGTTGAAACGGCCAGTGTGGTGGTGACCACTGCCGCCGAAGTGGTAGAAGTGTCGCACGTGTGCGGTAACGGCTTGCGCACGACGGCCGAAGGCTGCGACGACGGCGACCTCGTGGATGGTGATGGATGCTCCGGCAACTGCACTGTCGAGAGTGGCTTTGTGTGCTCGACCAACCTCAACCAAGTGTCCACCTGCTACGTGCCTGAAACTCCTACCCTGTACTTCGAGGCGACGTCCTTTGGGCCTTTCAGGGAGGCCACCAGCGGCGTAGCGCGAGTGCGGCGCATGGGTTACAACGGCTCAACGGTCACGGCGCGAGTCACGGTGGCTGGCAGCACGGCAACGAGTTCCAAGAGCGAAAACGACGATTGCGCCACCACAGGAGATTTCGATAACAGCGCTCATATCATCACGCTCGCCCCCGGAGAAGCATATGCAGATGTAGAGGTGCCTATTTTCCGTGACTACATTTGGGAGCAAGCCCTCAGTGCGACCGAAAGGTTTGTGGTGATGCTGGCCTCGGCTGA
>Ga0307931_1002945_pt1 | contig 10604 bp, 9 predicted proteins | sample OrgLakmetageno47_FD_201816 | JGI IMG/M metagenome (GOLD analysis project Ga0307931, IMG submission 201816) | Saline water microbial communities from Organic Lake, Antarctica - #47 | ecosystem: Environmental > Aquatic > Non-marine Saline and Alkaline > Saline | place: Antarctica: Organic Lake... | reverse complement strand
TATGAGTAACAATTTCTTTACTGATTAGAGTTCGACGTTATTTAAAGCGAGGCTCCAGGTTCTCGATTGACGCTATTGTGAATATCGCCAAGTCTTCGTAAACGGGCGCTCTCTGCTTTTGACTCTCAGCGTCGCGCATTGTTTACTCACATCCGAGTGGTTTCTGTTGGAAACATTCCTAGTCATCCTTTTTACGGAGTTGAATCACGGCGCAGAATTTACTCTCTCTCTCTCTCTCGCAGTCTACTGACGACGATCAATTGCATTATTCTGCTCCTCTCCTCTGCAGTTTTTCAGTAGCCTTCCCTGAGCATAAGTACTCACGATGCTGCTCGTGAATTCATTCACGATTTCCCAAAGAGTGCTTTGCTTGCTTCTAGCATTTACGTGTGCCTCCTGAGGAGAGTTCTTCTTCGAGACATTTTCAGAAGTCAATCTGCTTGAGAGAGAGAGCGTGAGCGAAATCGGCGGAAAGAATTTCAAAAAGTTCGCACTGTAGTGCAGTACAAAAATAAAGGGCGGACACCAACGAACGAACGAACGAACCACGAACGAAATTCCATTTAATAGAAAGGATTATCGATTATCTGATTGGTGCATATGCCCTCTATCTCAGCATTTACCGATTTCCCATTCAACGATTGGTGCATATATATGCCCTCAAAGTCGTACAGTACATAAGTACGTATTGTACACATTTCTTCACGTTATTCATGGACCGCCCTCCGTTCTCCTACTTGTCACATTCTCCAATTAGCTCAACTTCTTCCAAATAGGCATTATAAGTAGTATGCAACTTCTTTTACAGGTGGCCATAACAACTGTAGGTTTTTTCCAGCGAATTCCCGCCGTAGTCGCTTGTTGTGGAGTTGCAATATGTTTCTCAGGGCACTTTAAGGCCTATTCATCCTCACAACTCCTTCGTGAGTCAATTAAGACGAACTTAGTTGATACGCTGAGGGACAATACGGACTACGGATGTGGCGTCGATGTTTTTGCATACTTGAGCCAGTCGGAAGCCGCGAACGAGTCTATGGTGGTGGCCGATTTTATTCAAAACTTTGAAGTGATCCGGTTCGCTGTTGCTCCCCCAGATGAACCCCTATGGGGTAACAATCGCGCTTTGCCACCACGACCAAGCAAGTTGGAATTAGATCGCTTGGGACACTGGACTTTCGCCGAGAACCCAGCTAAAATTGTTGAGTCAGCGCGCTCTCAATACCAAAAAATCATGAGGTGCTATGATCTCGTCTTGGATCATGAAACCCATCGCGGGCGTTATGCATGGGTGGTGCGGACAAGATTTGACGGGGCTTGGTACAGACCATTTTCTCATATAAGCACATTTCACCGTGATCACGTGTGGGTCAAAAACAGCGACGCATACGGTGGTGTCCAAGACCATTTCTTCTTGGCTCCACGCCACCTTTCCGACGCTGCTTTTGGTGCGGCAGCTTGGCTTTTTGACAATGAAGCCCCTCGGTGGTGGGCACCGGGACTCCATTGGCAACACGAAACATTTCTCTGGAAAGCCTGGTATGAATGCGGTGTTCCTTTTGGGCGTGCTTCAATACCGATGGTTTTAATGCGTGAAAATGCTGGCCCCTATTGCTTCACCAACAGAGCTTGGCCAACACCAGTTTCATTGCTTGGATTCCTCGTAAACGAAGAAGTTGCTCCTGGAGAAGCGAAACTCGTTGAAGCGCTCCGGCGCACTGAGACGGCTGCTTGCTTTCGCGGCATAAAAATTGACACAATACACTACCGTGTCAACTTTAATTTTCCTCGAAATGGAGCACTACACCATGCTGATGTCGCGCTATCTGCGAATCCGACTCGAAATGCGGACGCAGTGCTCGCTTTCTGTGATAAAATTGGGTTGACTGACAAGCTCCAATGCGAAGCATTTGCTGAAGGTCTTTGGCGCGAGGATAGCATTCCATTGAATTTGCAAGCCAAGAAGCACTGTACTGAGCAAGAATATCAATGGATAGCTAGAGAACTCTTAGCATTGGACCACCGGATCAACAATTTGATCAACAATTTGAATCGTAGTAGTATCAGTTATGCCTACGACCTCGTATTCGAAGCACACAACGCCCCAAACAGTCGAGCACCACAACCTCCGTCATCGCAGCGGATTTGTATAGCGCCAAAATTTGTCACAAGAGTGCCACAAGCTGCGCTCTGCGTGTACACTTTCACTTATGGTTTAGTTCTGACATTATCGGCCGCGGAATCTGAATGGCCAAATGTGACGGATTATGAGGCATGTTTAGTCACTTTACACGAGGCAGAGCAAGCGATCGAAGCTCTACTCGATGCCCATAAGCTAGTCAATCCTACTTGGGGCGGAATGTTTGCAGTTAGTCAAATGCATTTCCGTGGTGAAAACCGGATAAGCACGCAATTAAGCGGAGATGTGGCAGAGGCCGCCGTCGTGCTATGCTAAACTTTGATCTCTCTTTGTGGTTTTGCCGGTATCTCTGTTTTCTTTAGGGGCACTCAAGATTTTCTATGGTTGAATTCTCTGTGCTGGCTCTTTGTTACATACGGATCTTCTGGAGGCCATTGACCATTGACTTATGTACTTTGGCTTTTGGCTTGGTATTTGTTTTTAATTGCCAAATAGGACGTTTAGTCTCTATTATGCTTGCTGTTAGCAGTGCATATGCAAATGCAGCTTGGTTCCTCAATCACCTTCCACTTTTTAATAGCGAACCTGTGCCTACTTCGACCGGTCGACCGTCCCCCATGCACGGTTACGTCACATACGCACGCGTGAATCGCGTTCGGAGGCCGCACATTTACGCGCCACATTTGCGTCGAGCGCCTAGGGCATTGATAAGTGCGAACGCACATCGCCAAATCTACTTCCCGCGTGACTACTTGATTTACTAATTCACGCGGAAATCATATCATAACCAATAGGCTTCCACATCCACATCCATTGTTTTGTTGTTAGTTGTTCCTTGGTTTTGGTGAGGGAGGCTAGCCGAATTCGGACTTGAATTAAGAAAAGGGATCTCAATTTCAAGTGAGAAATGAGACAAGTATACAAGTACAAACCTGGTAATTGTTAAACAAAGTAAGCGCAAATAGCAAACAGGCGCAAGGTGCGCTTAAGTTTGGGAGTCTGGGAGGAGGAGGAGAAGAAGAAATTCCATCTGGTCTCTGGCTAGTTATAAAGCAGAAATCATATCATAACAAGTGTCCAAGTGTGTTGGAATGGCAGTGGATACCGCCGCACGTTTCTTTAAATTGTTACAGGACCTCTCCAACGGAGCGCATGCGGCCTTCTCGGAGCATGACACGCATGCCAGGGCGCACGTACTCGGGGTGCCACAGAAAGCGAAACTTGACCACGCCGACGTCCCCAGAATGCATGACTTTGCGGTTCGCCCCGTTGTCAGAACTGTCAACAGTGCCGTTCCCGCCACTGCCAATCCCGTTCGCACTGCTGATGCTGCTGTTGCCGTTGCTATCACCCTCAGTGAGAGTGGCCTTTTTGGAGGTTGTTGCTCCCTCCCCGCTCTTGCCGCTCTTGTCCTTGTCTCCATCAGCTGCCTCTGCTTCAGCCGGGTCGGATCGCTCAACAGTAACGCTCAAAATCTTGACGGATTGTCTCACCTATTTGAGTTCATGAAATAGGACGATTACTAATTAGCAGATGAAACCTACTAACTTCAAGCTTATTGGAAGATGAAATTCGCGAACAATTCAGTCCACTGCGCGGCAGCAAGACACCAATATGGCAGCTCACCATGACAATGTGGGCGTAGGGTTCGTAGCCCACTCGGAGCGTCGCTGCAGACCCGCGCACCTTCAGACAATCAACCCCCGTGGTATCGGGCAAACACAGATCAAATACGATTATTTTTGAGAAAATATATATTCCCTATCTCCATTCAGAGGCAAATATTCGAATGACACCCGGAACAGATCAACGGACACTTCAGTTCTGATGAAAATTGTTCACTTCTCCACTCTTGAATCTCTTACCACGAACAGCCTCGCTTCAAATTCCCACACCCCAATGGCTGCAGGCACATAAGGCGGCGGGGCCGACGGCACGTTTCCTGCGGCAGTGCCCGTCGCGGTGCCCGCTGCAGTGCCGGCGCCGGCCGAGGCGGCCACAATGGGCTCTTTCTCCTTGTAAATCGGGACCTTGTCCTTGTTGGCGATCAACTTCTCGTAATTGAGGGGTTTGGCCAGCACCGCCATGCCGCGCCGCAGGAACGCCCTCTGGTCTTTGGCCACCACTACTGCCAGGCAGCACGCTTGCCCCGCGGATGCGTCCTGGTGCAGAGCCCGGTCCCGGTGGATGCTCCGCACCGTGCCCACGATGAAAGTGGTGTCTGGCCGCGGCCCCACCAGGACCGACTGAGAATGGGGAGAAGAAAATATAAACATATAAACTCAAGTGATCCAATATCATCAGAGATAAAAGGCACAGAAGAAAAAGAGGAACGCTTAAAATAAAACACAAGTTCATTTCATTCCTTCCTTTCTTACTTCCTTACTCCATATCCGAATTCAAAATCAGGCGTACAGGTTTCACTGAAGGTAAAAATTGGACAAAAGACAAGGTCATCCTTGGCCCACCTGCCCTGCCACCACGGTGCCTCTCAGGACGAAGCCACTCAGCACAGTGCCCGCGCCTGGCGGCATATAAAGACCGTCCGACACGAACTCGAGGGGCTGCAACGCAAAGCGCGAAAAATCCGCCCTGTATGTGTGTGCGTTGAGACGAAAACGTTGAGGTTAAAATATAAGGCATTAGAAGTTAGAGAACTAATCTCAGATCGTGATTCTACAAGAGAGTGAAGAGCAAGAAATAAATTGAAGCAACACAACGCGAAGGCAATGTTGTTCGTAAGAAGAGAAAACTATAACTCGTAAATCTTCAACACGTTGACCACGCTCACTCTCTCACCGCACGCTTAAGGCAAACACGAAGCGACGGAGGCGTTCAACGCCTTCACCGGTGACAAACGACACCGGAAGTACCTGTGCATATGCACACCCGCACCATAAAAACAGTAGTGTACTGTGAATGAATATGTGCGGTAAGAGGAAACCAATGAAGAAGAATGGAAGGACTGGCGCACTAGAGAAGACGGAAGAAAGAGGAGCTATTCAGGGAACAAATGAAAAGGCGCACAACACAAACACCAACCCCAGACTGCAATAGGCTCACTTACCGGAATGATGCCCGGCAGCGCCCGCCCCATGTCTTCAAGCTTGGCAGCCGGTGGGCCCTCCGGGTGAGGGCCGCCTTCGTACTCGGGCAACAAACGCTTCAGAGGCTTGGGGGTGCTTCCCGGAAAGACTTGCTTGAGCATTTGCCCCAGCGCACGGCCAGTGGTCGCGAGCACGTCGGGCGGGCAGGCGTCAACCTGACATTAAAAGATACAGGAGAGGAACAGACTGCGATAAGGGATAAAACGCGGCACTCGCACAATCCTTGTATTTCAATGCTGTTTTTTTTTTCACTCACATTCGTTCGTTATCACGTTAGAGACATCCCTTACTGACTGAAAAACCCCCTCCCCTGTCTCATTTCTATGTCTTCTCGTCAAATTCTGCCCAGGCATCCATCCAAGCACACACCCAGACCTTGGAGAGGGCGATCACCACCGGCACCCCGAGCACTGCGGCCATGTCCAGATGGTGCTTGGTGGTGCCCAGCGGGCCTTTGCGGGCGTTCACCAGCACTAGAGCCACGTCCACGAGGCCGCTGTTGTTTACAGGGAGGAGGAGGAAGAGTAAGGAGGCATTAGTTGGGCGGATGTACCATTAAGTACGCATAGGAAGAGCACGAATTGGAGGAAAAGGCATGAACACGAGTATGCGCACGTATGTATATACATGTGAGGACCAGAGCTGTATATTTTTGGCGGGGGAACTTTCAAAAGGTAGGCACTTACATCGAAACAATGTATAACAGAAATTATTTGAAAAGACCCAAAAGAATTACCTGTTGAAGCCGTAGATGGTGGTGCGCAAGTACTTTTCGTGGCCGGCCAAGTCCACTAATGTGAGCCGTCGGCCCGACCCGTCGGGCCGTTCAAACACCGTGTGCTGCACCACCGCCGAAGTGCGCCCGGTTTCGATCTGCCGTGAGATTAAATAAAAAAGGGAGATGAGAAGAACAGAACAGAACAGAACAGAACAGAACGCGCACTTGCTTATATTACGTGCCACGGTATCTCCTTCTTTTGGGGTGTTTTCAAAGAAAAGCATGCGGACTTTTTAGTGGAACCACTTAACCTCGTGCGGAAACCGCATCACGGCACTGCGCAAGCTTCCGCGGCCGTCGTCGAGCTTGTGCTTGGCCAGGCAGCCCACACAGGTAGACTTGCCTGCGTCCACGTTGCCGCACACCGCCACGCGCACCTTTAAATGAATTGTTGTTGTAAACACCATGAGAATATGGGGAGAACGGTGAATATGGTGAAAAGAAGCTCGATATAAAAGAAGACATTAACGAGGGGCGCAATAAGGGACAACAATATAATGGTTCTTTTTTATTATTAAATGGCAAAAGGAAGAGACAAGAATACAACGCCAAGCACAAATTCAGCCATGAAAGCGATTACCTCTTGTCCCAATACTTCCGCTACCGAGCGCCCAGCGGTGTCTTCTTCGTCGTCGTCTACTTCGTGCCTCTCTTTTGATGCTGGGTCTTGGTTGTTCGACGACAATTCTCCTTCTTTTCCTTCCACACTTCCTCCTCCATTTTGGGTCTCTGCCACCGACAGAGGTGACACGGCAGTGCCTCCTACCACCTTCGTGGCTACAGTCGCGCTGGTGGTGGTGGTGGTGGTGGATGAGTTGTTGGCAGTAGTGGTGGTCGTTTTTCTGCTGGTCGTAGCACCAATCGTTGGATCGCTCACGCTCATGTCGTCTTCGCCGGTGTCTTCGAGGGAAAGCTTGGACAAAGGTCCATTCACGAGTGCCGAGGGAGGTAGTGTCGCAGTGGGCGACAAGCGAGGTGAAGCGTGGTTGGCTTTCAGCTTTTGGTGCAGGCCTGGGGCCAGGTTGGGCGGCTGCAGCGCATGGGAGGTGCCTCGGGTCTGCAATGTAGGGGCATCCAGCTTGGGAGGGTCAACAACCACAGCCTTCTTGCTTTTCCCAGCCTCCTTGGCACTGCTGCTGCTGCTGCTGCTGCTGGACTGCTTCTGTCCGTTTCGCGAAGACGACGAAGAAGACGTTCCCCTTTCTTGCCCTTGTTGCTCTTGCTGTTCCTGGTCGTCCTCCGGCAGTCGCTCTACGAGGAGGGTAGCTCGCCACCGCTCTTCCAGCACTACAGAGGGATCAGCAGCAGCGGTGAGGGCGGCCGTTGCTGCAGCTTCCACAGCCGCAGCTGTGCTAGTGGCGGTGGTCGCCGAGTCAGATGAAGCTCCCGTGGCGACCGCAGCTCTTGTCGTCGTCGTTGTCGTCGTCGTTTCATCCGTAGCTCCAGTCGTTGCTCTAGTTGTGGTTACTGTAGCTGCGCTAGTAACAGTCGCGATGGCTGCAGCGGTGGTGCCTTCTTCTCTAGTGGCAGCACCCGCATCATCACCGCCGCTGGCGTCTTGTTCTCTTCTTGTCTTGCCCGTTGCGCCTTTGCCCTCCAACAGCGGGTTACTAGTAGAAGGAGCATGGTGGTTGCTGTTCTTCTTCTGGCACGAAGCAGGTTTCAGGCTGCGCCAATTGAGGCCGAGGCCATTCAGCTCACTTCTCAACTGATGCAAATGTGCACAACGAAACATGAAACTCGTTAAAACAGGTTCGACAAATTAGACTATAGGGGCAAACGTAGGATAAGACTATCAGCTTAAACTGACGGATACGTAATCCGCCAACGCAGTAAAAGCTCATCCTGTTTCTTGGCTCGTCTTACCTGATCTGCCAAGGGCCAGTTTTTCACTGCACGCGCTGCGTCGCGCCGTTTCATCAAATCCTTGCACATGGCCGCCTCTTCGGCGGTCAGTTGAGGACCTTCATTTCCATTGCCGCCGTTGCTGCCCTTTTTCGCAGACGATGTTTTGGCTACACTTACTCCGGCAGCGGCAGCGGCCGCCGCATCGGTATCGAGAGACACGTACGGAGGGCCGTCAGCGCACCGTACCTAGAAAGGAGGAGAGCGAAGACGCAAGAGAATCATGCTGTGACGGCAATAATGGTGGGTGAAGGAAAGCTACCTATGGAACATTCATGACCACAAACAGGCAAAGGCTGCGTCGTTTATTGGACGCACGCACCCGCGTGAGCACAGTCACGGTTGCGTTGCACGCGAAAGCGAGGGCACGAAGTTCCGCTTCGGAAGTGTCGAGGACATGAAGAGGCACGCCGAGGCAAGCGCCGTCGTCCTGTAATGCACAACGCCAGAATAGATGCGGAGAATTACAGCATCGAACGGAGAGCAAGCAATCATCAAACAAACTCGAAAGGTTGTGCCCCATAAAATAACTCTCAAGGCTAGGCTTAATTAGGAAAAGCTTGAGCGGTTGTTCTCGAGGAGAGTGCGCTGGCGTGGGCAGAGAATCATAGAGAGCCAAGCAGAGAGTAGTTTACCTCAACCCCTAGCTCGTAGAGCGCTCGTCCCTGGCCCTCTGCGTAGATTTTCAGGAATCCACGCATGATGGCATGGGTCGATCAGGTGAGTAAACAAGCGCGCAGTATTGGAAAAAGTGGAGCATTAATCATGAGGAGGAATTCAGAATCGTTTTAAAACCAAATGTTAAAGAAAGGCAATGCGTGGAGTGAAGTAGACAAACGAAGCAAGAGTAGTGACTAGGCAAAACAGTTTTGTGCCATTTTAATCATAACACGGTCGTAAGCATAACGGACTATATCGAAATTGAAATGAATACTATGATGCAGTTCACAGGTCTGCGCTGAGGGAGTAGTTTCTTGTTGTCAAAAGTGGGTCCCGACTCTTTACCATCGAGACGGTAGCGCATCTGCGTTTCGAGCCGATCTCTCCGAGTGTTGTCGCGTGGGACAACTTGCCGCTTGTACTCTACTGGGCCGCTGTTTGGCTCCGGCGGTAGCCATGATACCGTCGTCGAGGCCATTCTACGGAGAACGAGTCAGAGCTGAGACGAAACTATTTTTGAAGATCCAGTTGCTGGAATTGGACGAGTTGACGCCAGCAGGCAGCGCAAATATAAAGACTTGGAAATATTTGCGACAATTGTTCGTAGGTTTACTGTCTATTCTGTCACTCGGCCACTCGGTCACTTGTGCATGTGCGCCTGATTAGATTAGCTCCTCCTCTAAGTCCTAGTACCGATTCCTCTACTAGTGGAAGTTTATTTCCTCGTATCTCTTTCTGTTCGCTTCTTCATTTGGGTATTCTGGGTCCTGTGTGCGAATATTCAGTTAAACCACGGGCCCCTCTGGTAAACGGCAAACAGAAACAGAAGCAGAAGCAGCCCCTGTAACACGGCCCTCGATGTCCAATGTTTTGTCTGTAGCAGCAGCTTGCGAATTGCTCGGGGCTCAGACGCATACCTATTGAAGTCCCATTCTATTTCTCCCATACGAATTCATTCCTGAAGGGGCCGTCGGAATTGTAACGATTCATCGTCAATTCTTGAGGCATTTCTCGTTTCGTGGACTTCAGCAGTCCTTTGCGTTGAACAAAAGATAAAGCTGCGCGTCCATAATGCGTTCTCAGGAAGGTGCTCAAGCTCCTTACATCCGCGGTTCATTGCAATTGAAACAAGACGAGCGCGAGACAGAATTTTTACCCAGGCAACCCACGCAGGTCCACTCGCCAGGGCGAGTCTCGTGGTAAAGACCACCACCGCCGCCGTAGCTACCACCGCCACCGTAGCTGCCTTTACCACCGTAACTGCCCTTGCCTCCACCATGAACGCCCTTGGCTCCACCGTGAATACCACCGCCACCTCCGTAGTTGCCACCGCCACCGTAGCCGCTGCCGCCTCCCTCAGCATGGCGCGCCTGACCAAAGGAAGAAAAGTCGCCATCTTGGCGTTCGTAATTGCCGCGACCACGGGCATCACCTGATATTTAAAAGACGTGTTTTGGTACAAGTGCGATGTGGTTTAGATTCATCACAGGTAGGAGAAAGCACCAATCTTTTCAATGTTCTTACTAGTAAGTGGCTGGTATGTGGGTAACAACGCACCGCCATAGCTGCCGCTGCCTCCATCAGTACGGCCAAAGGAGGAAAAGTTGCCATCCTGGCGTTGGTAACCGCTGCCACTTTGGTGGCCGCCCTCTTTACGAGAACAGACCCACAGCGCAAAAAATAATAAACCACAATGAGCATGCCATTGGTACTGATCGACACGTACGTTGGTCAACACAGAAGATCTAACAAAGCTAAGGCTTATTAAAGACGAAAGCTGCACAACGTAAGTGTGAGTATGGAGTAATTAAACTGAAATCTTCAATAGATAGCACAGGCAAACAAGCATACGATCTGAATCTCCTATACTTCGAAACAAACACTCACTTCCGCCGCCTTCGGCTTCAAGCCTCGCTCGCCTCTCCGAGGGACGCTCAAATCGCCGCGGAGCACCGCCTTTGCCGCCGTCGCCTTTGCCGCTGCTGGTGCTGGAATAGCTGCTGGTGCTGGAATAGCT
>Ga0307931_1002942_pt1 | contig 10610 bp, 11 predicted proteins | sample OrgLakmetageno47_FD_201816 | JGI IMG/M metagenome (GOLD analysis project Ga0307931, IMG submission 201816) | Saline water microbial communities from Organic Lake, Antarctica - #47 | ecosystem: Environmental > Aquatic > Non-marine Saline and Alkaline > Saline | place: Antarctica: Organic Lake... | reverse complement strand
GTCGGTCAGATCGCAAAATGCGCGCCGTTACCGGCGTCTCACACCATCAGCCGAATGCGCCAATGCCGCGAAGCGGCTTCGTCCTCGGGCCGATAGGTCGTCAGCGTCGTCTGCCGAGGGGCCTCGAGCTTTTGTTGCCACGAGGCCCGGACTGGGTGGAGGTGTTGGTCAGGTTTTCCGCCGTAAGCTTGCGCCATCGGCCAAGGCGCGCCGGATCGAGTGTCCCGTCGGCTGTCGCGCGCTGAACCGCGCAACCGGGTTCGTGATCATGGGTGCAATCCCGGAAGCGACATCCAGAGGCGAGTTCGACAATCTCCGCGAACAGAGTATTGAGGCCGGCCGAGGCATCGCTGACATGCAGCGTCCGCATCCCGGGCGTGTCGATCACCCAGCCGCCACCGGCAATTGCATGGAGCGAACGGGACGTGGTTGTGTGACGCCCCTTGGCGTCGGCCTCGCGAATGGGTCCTGTCGGCTGTGCGTCCTCGGATGAGTCATTCGACAGCATATTGAGCAAAGTCGATTTCCCGACCCCCGACGATCCGACAAGGGCAGCGGTCTGCCCGGGCCCACACCAGGGAGCCAATGTCAGGGCCGCCTCCAGTACTTTCGCATTCAACATGACGACATCCAATCCGACTTGAAGGGCTTCTGCCTGCCGCAGGTAGGATGCCGCATCACCCGTCTGATCGATCTTCGTCAGGACAATCACCAGAGTCGCTCCAGCCTCGTTCGCAAGCGCCAGATACCGCTCGAGCCGTGCCGGATTGAAGTCGTCATTGCAGGAGGTGACGATCAAGAGCGTGTCGATGTTCGCAGCAATCAACTGCGTTGGCCGACCGCCTTCGGTTTTGCGCTGTAACAGCATCCGTCTGTTCAGCCGCCGGACCAGCAAACGGGTCCCGGGGTCCACCAGAACCCAGTCCCCCACGGCGAAGTCCGTCGTATGCGACTGAGCGGAAAACTCCAGCCGCACAGGGCCGAGTTCGGACACCGCAGTGACCCGGTCCCGATGAACGGTCGCGATGCGCATAGGGGCAAGCCCTGTCTCGCCGGGCTCCACCTGCTCGTGATAAAACGCCGACCAGCCGAGAGCGGCCAATGAAACTGCGGACTGATCTGATGAAATGGTCACGCCAGCCTAATGGCCTCGGAATGACGTTGTTGCAAGCTTATCCTTTGGAGAGGCGCACAGGCGACGATGCGTCAGATCCGGTCGAACGCGCCTGTCGGCCCGCGCGAATAACCGCCCGGATGCTTGCTTTGGGGATGGCGATGCAGCAGGTTGCGGGACCGACGCCAAGGGAGATTACGACATGATGATCTACGGCTTGCAGACTTGCGCAATCTGTCAGAAGGCCCGCAGAGCATTGGAGGCGGAGGGACTGGATGTCTCTTTCCGTGATGTTCGAGCGGAGCCGTTGAGCGAGGCAGAATTATCGGAGCTGATCGAAGAGTTCGGGGATCGGCTCGTGGACCGCAAGTCGAATGATTACCGAGCGCTCAATGACTGGCTGAAGAATTCGGAGGCAGAGGCGCAGATCGCGGCCCAACCCAAGGTCATGGCCCGCCCGGTGATCCGTGACCGGGACAAGTTTTTTCTGGGTTGGGATGAGACTGTTCGGCAGGCTTTGCTTGCGGGCTCCTGATGCCCCAAGCTGAGCACGTGCGGCGAATGATCGGATCGACGGACCACGCTGCAGCGGAGCGTGGCCAGTTCGAACGGCTGATCAGGGCCGATGGCGGTCAACGGGTGAGAACGCGGACTGGTCATGCCAACCATGACGTACTCCATTTTGAACGCGTTGCGTCGCCGCCTGATTGTTTGCCGGCCCTTTATCTGCTTCCCACGGATCAACGGACGGGGTAGGCAGTCCGATCCTTGAAGGTTGGGGGCAGATCATGGCGCAAAAAGCCACCATCTATAAAATCGAGTTGTCAGTTTCCGACATGGATCGCCACTATTACGAGACCCATAAACTGACGGTTGCAAAGCATCCCTCGGAGACGGATGAGCGGCTGATGGTGCGTATCGTCGCTTTTGCCCTGAGCGCAAATGAACGTTTGGAAATGACCAAAGGACTGTCGACGGACGACGAGCCAGACATCTGGCAGAAGAGCCTGAGCGGCGATATCGATTTGTGGGTGGCACTTGGGCTTCCGAGCGAGAAGGTCATGCGTCAGTCCTGCAGTAAAGCTGCGAAGGTGATTGTCTACCCCTATGGCGGCAGGGTTGCCGAAGTTTGGTGGGACAAGATCAGGAACAGCACCACCCGTTTCGACAATTTGCAGGTCATCAATTTCTCGGAGGCCGACACGGCCGCATTGGCAAAGCTGGCCAACTGCGCGATGAAGCTCCACGTCAATATCCAAGACGGCGACGTCATGGTCAGCGTCGATGAGAGCGTCCTCTACGTCACGCCCGACGCATGGAAGGGCGCAGCTTAGATTGCCGATGCCCGTCACACTGCCTCCGATCGTGCGCCTGTAGCGAATGGCCGGTTTGGTGAACCTGCAACGCGGCGTTTGAAGGTCAGACGGAAGTCCGCTGTGGGCCGATCGCGTGCTAATGCTCCCTCCCATTATATCTGACTGACCGCATCTTCCGCGGTTCTCCGACCGTTTCCGTCCCCTTCTCAACGGTCCGATCTCCCGACCTCCACGAACGGAGGTCTGGAGATGTCGGAACCAGGACAAGAGTATTCTGTCGTCATGCGGATGGCAGGGATGTGGCCGGAGAACCTCGGCGGCTACGAGCGGCACCGCAAGCGTGAAGGCGGTGACGTCGGTCATGCCGATCCTTCCCGGTCGAAGCTGAACAAGCGGCTCCTTGGCGAGAAGACGTGGGCGCAAGACGTCTACAATGAGATCCAGGAGATCCGGCTCGAGAACCATGTGCGCAAGCTTGAGCAGCTCAAGAAGCGCCGCCGGACAGCGGAGATCACGCGTTGCATCGCTGAAGGGCCGGCGGATCCGTGGCGGGCCACGCGGCACGGATCCCTGCGCGAGGTCATCATCACGGCGAACCGTCGGTGGTTCGACGACGACATGACCGCGTTCTTGGGCGAGAGCGGCCCGACCCGCGAGGAGAAATTCGAGGCGCTCGCCGTCTCCTGGTTGCAGAAGGAGTTCGGCAAGGACTGCGTCCATGCCCGCGCCGACCGGGACGAGGAGGCCTACCACATCCACGCGGTCATTCTGCCGCGTGCCACGACGAAGGACGGCCGCCGGATGCTGCAACCGTCGGTGCACGGCGCGATCCGCTACTACGAGAAGGAGCAGGACAGTATCGGGGCCTGGTTCGAGGCGGCCCGGATCGGTCTGCACCGGGGCGAGCGGCGCAAGCGCAAGATCGTCGAGGCGATCGAGCACAACGCAAAGGTCCGGGCGGCGCAGATACAGGAGGGTAAGGATGAGGCGGTCGACGGGTTCGTCGAGGTTCCGCAGCATCGCTGGCATGTGAGCCCGCGGAAATGGCGGGAGCAGCAGGATCAGGCTCTCGCCGAGCGTGACGTCGACGTCACCGCGCGGGAGGCGGACGTGAGCGTTCGCGGGATCAGTCTCGACGTGCGCGAAGAGGCCTTGGAGGATCGCGAAGCGAAGGCCGACCGCAAGATTGCCGAGGCAGACCGCAAGACCGCCGAGGCCGACCTGAGGACCACGGAGGCAGACGCGGTGCTCGATGTTGCCCAGGGCGTCGCCGAAGGTCGGATCGATACGGCCACCATACCTGAGACGGCCGGCCCCGAAACGCCGATGGACGCCCCAGACGACAAAGCCACACCGCCGGAGCGCACGAGCCTGGCGATCCGCCTGTTCGGGCGGGCCCTCGCGGCGATTCGCGAGAAAGCCAGGGTGGAGGCCCGTGAAGAAGCCCGAGAGGAGTTCTCATCCGCCTTCGCGGAGATCAAGGCGGCGGACGAGGCGATTGTTTCAGTCGCCCGGCTCCTGCCCGAGACAGCGCGGCGCTCCGTCGCGAAGGCACGTCGCTCTCTCAGCAAACGTATCATGGGACTGTCGAAGACGGCGGCAGACTGGCTCGACCGCGGTCAGGAAGAACAATCAGACGAGTGAGTGAAATAATTTTGAAAAATCCGCCGGCCGCGTTTTTCCGCCCCGGCAAACGACTTCACATACTTTTCGGTTGGGGTGAGCCAGTCACCGCCGGAGCGCTCCAGCCGAAACCAGCCAAAGAGGAGTGTTCCCATGGCAAAGACGAACGACACCGAGGGGCCCGGCGGGCCCAAGCGCGGTGGTGTCGCGAAGTGTGTGGAAATTCCGGTTGGGCCCCTCCGGGCAAGTTTCGGTATGACGCGGCTCAGGCCGCTTCGTCAAGGACGGTGGGTTCCAGCGGGTGATCGAGAGTTTCCCAGCCATCGAGCTTGCGCATCTGGATCTGGCCGGATGCGAGCAGAGCCCAGAGAAGCATCGGCACCGTCTCTGGCGCGGGCAGCACGGTCTGCGTCTTGATGCGGCGGCGGAACTCCTCGTTCAGCCGTTCGATGGCATTCGTGGTCCGAGCGGCCTTCCATTGCGACGGCGGCAGGCGGGTAAAGGTGAAGAGACGATCGCCGGCTTCTTCCAGGCTGTCCGCGACCGCGCGGCATTTCATCCGCCACTTGCGCAGGAAGGTGCGCCGCCGCCTGGCCACCTCTTCGGCCGTGGCGGCGTAGATCATGTCGCGGTAGTCGGCCCCGATCTCCTCATGCAGATGCTTGGGCGCGTGCGCCAGCAGGTTGCGGTGCTTGTGAACCGTGCAGCGCTGGATCGGCAGATCATCGCCCCAGATCTGGGCGAGGGCCGCCTCAAGGCCGGGTGCGCCGTCGCGCGGGACGCGCGCCTCTGGCGCGACGATTACGAACTCCGGGCGATTCAGGCCGCGCTTGTCCAGATCGCCGAGAAAGCTGGACCACGCGGCCGTGCTCTCACCGCCCATGTTTCGGATTGAAAGCAGCACCTTCTGGCCATCCCGGCGCACGCCGATGGCCGCCAGCACCGACACGTTGGCCGCCCGCTTGTCGATGCGGGTGCGGACGACCGTGCCGTCGAGGATCACCCGGACGATGTCCTCATCTTCAAGGCTGCGCGCGCACCACGCGTCCCAGTCCACCTTCACCTTGTGCCATGCCCGGCTGACGACATCTTTCGAGACGGCGCCCTCGAACAACGCGAACAGCGCCCGATTCACCCGATGCGTGTTGGTGCCCGAGAGATAGACTGACGCGATCAGGGCCTCGGCCGTCTTCGTCAGCCGCCGGCAGCCCGGCAGCGCCTTCGAGCGCCACTCATGGGCCTTGCCCTCCTCGGTTTCGATCCGGGCCCGGGGCACGCGCACCGTCTCGGTGCCGAACGTCCCCACCAGCTGGCGGTCGCGATGCCCGTTCCGGTATCCAGTAACCTTGCCATCGCCGCGCCCATAGCGCGTCCGGCCCAAAGCCTCGGCCAGTTCCTCTTCGAACATCGTCTCGATGGTGTGGCGCACCATCGCCCGCAGCCGATCCTCAATCGGATCATAGCCCTCTTCATGTGCCGATAGCGCCAGCACGCTGTTTTCGGTAACGTCGGTCATGGTGTAATCTCCCTGGCGGTTCCCGCCGCCGGTTGGGTGGGTTTCAGGTCACCCGGAGATTACACCGCCTGCGAATTTCCACCACATCCGCGACACCACCGTATAACAGCGTCGCGATATCTGAGCGCTAAATCCGACCCCACCACGGAGACATCCATGCCCGCGATCACCTTCGCCGAATCCGCTTTCGAACGGATCACAGCCCATGAAGAGCGGTTGCACGCCTATGCCTGGTTAGATTTTGATACCATTGTCGCCGAAGCCCGCCGCATGGACACCGAAGGGATCTACGGTCCGCTCTCGGGTCACACGGTTGCCATCAAGGACATCTTCGACACCGCCGACATGCCCACCGGTTGCGGCTCGCCGATCTACGAAGGCAGGCGGCCAAATCGCGACGCTGCTGCTGTCGCTGCCATCCGGGCCGCAGGCGGGCTGGTCATCGGCAAGGCTGTCACCACCGAATTCGCGCACCTGACCCCCGGGCCCACGCGCAATCCGCACAACGTCACCCATATACCCGGTGGATCTTCAAGCGGGTCCGCCGCGACAGTAGCAGCTGGTGGCGCAACGCTTGTCACCGGCACGCAGACCGCGGGTTCAATCATCCGGCCGCCTCGTTATGTGGAATCGTCGGATACAAGCCAAGCTTGTCCACCATCAGCCGTAGCGGCCTTGCGCTTTTCGGAGAAACGCGCGACTCCATCGGAGGCTTTGGGCGCACCGTATCAGACGCAGCAACTTTCATCGGGGTGATGGCAGGTCGGAAAGACCTTATGGCACCTAACAGGCTGCTTCTGTGGTTGCCGCCCGTAGTGCAAGAAATTTCTGACCGTTCGAGCATGTGATCGAGTGCGAACTTCTGTCAGGCCTCAGTATGCGGCATTTCCAGAAGCCGCGGGCCGGGATGGTGATCAGCGGATCGGGTCCAAATCTGAAGAACGAGCTCTCAGGCTCGCAGCAGCCTGCTGGTTTTCCCAATCCGGATCTGTTCGATCATTTTGCCCATTCAGGTCATCGTCTTCTCACACCCCCTGGCACCGTCACTGGCGGTTTGACATGAGCATCATGCCGCGCCTGCCAGCGCCGGATCCCTGTAATCCTCGTCCTTCGTCAGCATCGCCCAGATCTGCCGCGCCATCTTGTTGGCCAGCGCGATCGCGACCAGCATCCTGGGCTTGCGCGCCAACATGCGTGCCAGCCAGCTGCCCTCCGGTATTGTGCGCTGCCCAAGCCAGCCCAATCGCGACATTGCACCGATGATCAGGAGGCGTCGGATATCGACCTGGCCGGCCTTGGTCATGCGCCCCAGACGCTCCTTGCCTCCGGAAGAATGTTGCCTGGGCACAAGGCCCAACCAAGCCGCGAAGTCGCGCCCGGTTTCGAACTGCGCCATGTCAGGTCCGAACGCTTCCACAGCAACTGCCGTCAGCGGTCCGACACCCGGCATGGTCTGGAGCCGGCGCACCCTGTCCGACCGGGTGGCCAGCGTCTTCAGTTTCGTGGTGCGCTCGGCAATACGCGCCTTTTTCTCGCCAATCTGCGCCAGCAGGTCCTGGCACTCCTCCCGGATCAGCGCAGGCAAGTCGGAGGTCTCATCCTCCACGAGCGCCGTGATGCGATCGAGGTGGCGTATTCCGATGGGAAACACGTGACCATGCTCATGCAGGAGCGCCCGCAAGGCGTTCACATCCGCGGTGCGCTGATGGATCAGGCGCTCCCGGCCACGGAAGACGGCCGCGCGAGACTGCTGCTCAACCGTCTTTGGCGCCACAAAGCGCATCTCGGGCTGGCGGCCCGCGATGACGATCGCCTCGGCGTCAGCGGCATCGTTCTTTTGGCGTTTGACGAAGGGGCGCACGTATTGTGGTGCGATCAGCTTCACCTCGTGCCCGAACGCCTCCATCTCGCGCGCCCAGTGGTGCGCGCTGCCGCAAGCCTCAAAAAGGACCAGGCAGGGCTCCTGGCGGGCCATGAACACCGGGAACTGCTTTCGCGTGAGCTTTTTACGAAACTGGACGTCTCCTGTCCGCAGCGCGCCATGGACCTGGAAAACATTCTTTGCCAGATCGACCCCGATCATCATATCCTTCATCTCGCCGTCCTCCTGTTTGCGTGGCGTTGAGCACCACGACTTTGGCACATTGCGATGCCGTCTGGGGAGGGCGGCAACCACTCCATCTGAAGAAGTCAGGTTGAAAGGACGTTTTCCCGTCTGCCGTCGCTTGAAGGTCGGTCATCCGCGGGTGCGGAACCCGAGCTCAGGATGGCTGCCGTGGTCAGGCAGCCAAGAGCTTCGGCAATCTTGCGAGGTTGCAGGCCGCCATGGTCATCGAGAACTGCGCACGGACCCTGTCGAGGCCGTGATGGACGGTCTGGGCCATGCCGCCGACGGTCTTGGCCCAGCCGAAAGGTTCCTCGATCTTCTTGCGATGTCGCTGGGACAGGGCGTAGCCGCGGTGGGGTGATGAGTGGTTCGCTTGTCGATGGCGGAATGCCGGGACTTCTGCGCGATATACGGCGTCACGACCATACCTTTCAGTTTCTTGACGAAGTCGGCGCTGTCATATCCCTTGTCCGCGCCGAGCGTCAGACGCCGTGTCGAGCCCGGCGCGTGCCGATTGATCATGTCCAGCGCCGCCTTTCGCTCGCCGTGGCCATCGGCGTGGGTCAGGTCCGCCTGCACGACCAGCCCGTTGCGGTTCTCCATCAGCGGGGGCTCCGCCCGTTCAGGGCTGAAATCTGTCCACCGGGCAGATTTCCGGGCGCCCTTCACCCCAGACCGGATCATCAATGCCCAGCCCGACGAACCACCGGAACAACAGGTTGTAGTCCATCTGCTCCATCAACTGCCGCTCGGACCGGATCGAGAACAGCATCTGCAGCAGGCTGGCACGGATCCAGACGCTCCGGCGCGATCGAGGGGCGACCCTCCTTCGTGTAGAGCGCGTCGAACTCGATATCGAGGCTCGCCAGCGCGTCGTTCACGATCTGCCGGATCTTGCGAAGCGGGTGACCCGCGGGGACCCGTTCATCAAGGTCCACATAGCTGAACTGAACTGGCCCCATTTTCGACCGGACACCTTGGCCTGAACCAGGAGGCTTAGGCATATCCCTAAGCACGTGCTGGTAGTGCGCCAGGGGATGGTGTAAGAGACCGCGCGCGGCGCTATTTGGCGTAGCGCAGCGCGCGGCCGGGCTGGCAGCCACCGTGTTTCTTCATAGTCTGAGGTTGTTCAACGACCGATGACAACGAAGGAGAACACGATGACCGAAACCATGATCGACCTTCCTGAGGAGATCGCCAAGAGCGATGGTGAGACGTGACCGTGGCCGCAGATGCGGCCGCGTAAGCGCGTCGAACGATTTTCTGCGCGAACTGATCCAGGCTGCCGCACAGCGGCTGATGGAATTCGACCGTCAAGCGATCGATCCGGGGGATCGATCGTAGGGAGAATGAGGTAGCCGCCGTGTGCGGTGCGGGGCACGGCAAGCGCAGCCCGGACCGGGAGAACCAGCGCAACGGCTACCGACCGCGCCAGTGGGATACGCGGGCGGGGACTATCGGCCTGAACATCCCGAAGCTGCGCAAGGGCAGCTATTTCCCGACCTTCCTGGAGCCGCGCCGGACGGCCGAGAAGGCACTGATGGCCGTGGTCCAGGAGGCATATATTCACGGTGTTTCCACCCGCGCTGTCGACGACCTGGTGCGCGCCATGGGGCTGACGGGCACCTCGAAGAGCCAGGTGTCGCGGCTCTGCGAGGAGACCGACGAGCGGGTGCAGGCGTTCCTGAACCGGCCTCTCGAGGAGGACTGGCCCTTCCTCTGGCTCGACGCCACCTACGTGAAGCTGCGCGAAGGCGGGCGCATCGTCTCGATGGCGGTGATAGTGGCCGTGGCGGTCAACACCGACGGGCGGCGCGAGATTCTGGGGGATCACGGTGATGCCCTCGGAGGCGTGCGCGGGGAAAACGATCCCCCGGATCGTTTTCTGATCCCGCTTACCCTTCTGGTCAGGCTTCCTGCGCTCACTCACGCGCCGCGGCCTGCGGGGCGTGCAGCTGGTGATCAGCGACGCGCATGAGGGGCTGAAGGCGGCTGCCAGGAAGGTTCTCGGCGCCGGTTGGCAGCGCTGCCGTGTTCATTTCCAGCGCAACCTGCTGGCCCGCGTGGGCAAGACCAACAAGCCGGTGGTTAGCGCGGTGGTGAAGACCGTCTTCGCTGAGAAAGACCGCGACCAGGCCCATGCACGCTGGCGCGAGGTCGCCGACAACCTGCGCGAGCGGTTCCGCGATGTCGCAGAGCTCATGGACGAAGCAGAGCATGACGTGCTGGCCTACATGGCCTTTGACGAAAGCCTGCGCTCGAAGCTGCACAGCACCAACCCGCTGGAACGCGTCAACAAGGAGATCAAACGGCGAACCAATGTCGTCGGGATCTTTCCCAACCGCGACGCCGTCATCCGGCTCGTGGGCGCGCTCATGCTGGAGCAGAACGACGAATGGGCCGTCTCACGCCGCTACATGCCAGTGGAAAAGCTGGCGGCCATGTGCAAGGATGACCCCGAGACGGCAAAGATCGCCGCTCAGTGAACGAGCGACACCAGCTATGAAGAAGCAGGTGGACGCCAGTTCATACACCATTTCCCGGGGCACTGCCCACGTGCTTATGTCTGAAGTTGAAATCATCACGGATGGTGGCCGCTGGCGTCGCTGGAGTTCCGCCGAAAAGCTGCGGATCGTCGAAGAGACACTGGACGGCAGCGAGAGTATTTCGGCCGTCGCGCGCCGTAATGGCGTGGCGCCCAACCTGCTATATCGTTGGCGCAAGTTGATGCTGGAAGGAGGGAGTGTCGCGGTGACCGGCCATGACGATGTGACCAGCAACAAGAAGGTGCGGCAGATGGAGAACTGAATCGCCCCGGGTCTGTCGGAGACCTATAGCTTCATTTCACGCGACCATATCGATCACGTCGCGCTGTGCATAGAAGGTGTCTTCAGCCTCTGCTGGCGGGATGTTTCCGATGGGGCCAAGCAGGCG
>Ga0307931_1002939_pt1 | contig 10617 bp, 10 predicted proteins | sample OrgLakmetageno47_FD_201816 | JGI IMG/M metagenome (GOLD analysis project Ga0307931, IMG submission 201816) | Saline water microbial communities from Organic Lake, Antarctica - #47 | ecosystem: Environmental > Aquatic > Non-marine Saline and Alkaline > Saline | place: Antarctica: Organic Lake... | reverse complement strand
CCCCCCCCCCCCCCCCCCCCCCCCCCCCCCGCCCCCCCCCCCCCCCCCCGCCCCCGCCCCCCCCCCCCCCCCCCCGCCCGCGCGCGCCCCCCCCCCCCCCCCCCCCCAGAATCGATTCTTTCTTGGTGGCTGAGATTGTGAATGGCAGTGCTTCATGCTTGTTGCAACTGTTTGCAACTTCACTTTGTCCTCGGGGCTTACGCCCATCTCGTAGCTCCCTCCCCACTAACACCCTAGCATTATTCTGTACGTGACTCGATTTGTCCTTTTTCTTCATTTATGTTTCGTGTTTTCGCTCTCTCTTTTCCCTTTGCCTTTTCCTATCTGTCTCTTTTTTCGTATCTAGGGGGCTACTCTCTGGATGACGGGCTATTCGGGCAGTGGCAAGTCGACGATTGCGCGCGCCCTCGAAGAGAAGTTGGTCCTCGAATACGGCCTCCATGTGCAAAACCTCGACGGCGACAACGGTATGATTACTTAGTGCGCATCTATGCTTTAGCTGCACTTTCAGAGCACGTCTTCATATGTCTTTCGTGTGGTTTGAGGTTCTCTTTTCAAGATTAACAGTGATGAGATTCTCATCTTTGTTTCGTGTTACAATTCATCTGTATTTTCCTAGAGCTCTTCAGGGATATTTCGCGTAAACATGGCCTTGCACACACTCTTCCGCCCTCTCTCTCTCACGCACGCTCTCTCCTGTGTTGCCTGTGGTATACTTTAAACAGTGCGCACCGGTCTGAACCGTGACTTGGGCTTTTCGCCTGCGGACCGGGCAGAGTCGGTGCGCCGAGTGGGAGAAATGGCGTGCCTCTTCAGCGGGGGCGGGGTGATTACCCTGGTCACACTGGTCTCGCCGTACCAGGTAAAGGAGGTAGTGGTACTAGAGCAATGAATAACGAATAGTGGTGGTCGGGTCGGGACATTTCTCAAGCGTGTCTTCAACATTCTAAATGGTTCTGCTTGCTTCCCCTCGATCCATCTACGAGAACTAGTCTATTGACATTCCTTCTGTCTATATTATCTCATCAGGCGGACCGCGACGCTGCCCGGAAGCGGCACGAAGAGCAGGGCTTGGCCTTCCTGGAAGTGTTCATGGACGTGCCCATCTCGGTGGTTCAAGAGCGGGACCCCAAGGGCCTCTACGCCAAGGTGCGGTTGTGGTATAACATGTGCACGAGGTTATAGGGGACTGTGATTTTGGAAAGAGTTGTGACGAGGGCTTGGAATATGTGTTCAAGTCAAGTACTAGTCTTCATTTTTCACGGGGTCAACTCAGCTGGCGTCGTCGCCGTCTCTTTTCTTTGAAGCACCTTCTTGGTCCTGCGTCCCGTCCTCAGGTCGCGGCCGGTGAAATCAAGTCTTTCACGGGCATGTCCGCCGACGCCCCTTACGAAGAGCCTCCGAACCCGGAGATTCGTTTGCCCAACTACCGCATGACCGTAGACGAGTCGGTCCAAGTGCTCATGTCGGAGCTCCGGAAAGCGGGAGTGCTCTCGGGTGGGCCCACCAACCCGATGGGTCTGCCCATGCCTGCGGGCTTTGACGGTACTACTTCCACTCAGATGAAGCGAAATACCCATGGCATAGTTTTTTATTGTATTCTTTTTTTTCGTCTTCTTTTCTTGTGGTGCCTTCTATTACTTCATTTCTTTGTTTGTTTCCTTTTCCTAACTAGTTCCCCCTCCACTAATGAATTCCTTCCAAACTTCTGCTGCTGCTACTACGGTGTGTCACACCAGGTTACTTCGTGGAAGACGAGCTCATGGTGCCTGCCTCGAAGCGCGACGCCAAACTCGCGGAAGCCGCCACTTTGCCCAAAGCTTTGCTCACCGACATCGACGTGAATTGGTTGCAAGTGGTGGGCGAAGGCTGGGCGGCGCCTCTCAAGGGCTTCATGCGCGAAGGGCCCCTGCTGCAGGCTCTGCACTTCAACTCCCTGCTGGCGGACACCTGGAACGTGACGGGCGCTGCGGGCTTGAGCGAGAGCCCTACGGACTGGAACGACTACACAACCCGGGCCAGGGAGCGCGTCTCGATGGCGGTGAGTGGTTTGACGCATGCGTGCATAGAGGGCTTGGATAGGACGTAGGCAATAATTGTGGCTGCGTGCTGATTGGAGACGACGAAGAAAGGGTGGTCCGAAAAGTTTGGGCTAGTACCTGTGTCTCATACACTCCTTCTCTCTCTCTCTCTTTTTTCTTTTTTCGTGTGCTTGCTTCTGATCATCTTCAAGGTGCCCATCGTGCTCCCTGCCACCGGTTACACCAAAGCTGCGATTGAAGCCTCCGGCAAGAAAGCTGTCGCGCTGGTCGACAAGGATGGCCGCACCCTGGCCATTTTGCGGAACCCGGAGATCTACGAGAACCGCAAGGAAGAAATCGTGTCCCGTAGTTTTGGGGTCGTCGACATGGGCCACCCTTACATTGCTCACATTTACAACAGCGGCGACTGGCTCATTGGCGGAGAAATCGAACTCCTGCAAAAGGTACACACACACGCCGGGATATAGATGGAGGGTTTGGATGACTGTGTGATGTGCATGTGCGAGGTAGGGAAACCGGAGTTCGGTGCCTGCGTCTTTTTTATGCTGTATTTTTCGTGTTTTCATACTCACTTGATTGTTGTTGTCTTCATGTGGCGCGCATAACCATGCTCATCTCTCTCTCTCTTTTGCGCTGATTGCCAGGTGACTTACAACGACGGGCTGGACCAGTACCGTTTAACGCCGAAAGAACTGTACGCCGAATTCGAGGCCAAGGGAGCTGACGTGGTGTTTGCTTTCCAGACTCGGAACCCCACCCACGCAGGCCACGCTTTCCTGATGAACACGGGCCGAGAGCGACTGATGGCGCGCGGCTACAAAAACCCGGTGTGTGTGGGGGGGGGGGGAGATGCACATAAGAATGCACCTGAACATGGTTTATGTACAGCCTCGCACCAACCCTTGACTTTTGAAAAGAAAAAGAAGAGAGCCTTTCGATCTAGGACAAGAACGCTCACAAAAAAAACTTGAGAGGAATCGTTATGCACCTCTTCAGAACAAGCCAATTTAGATTAAATCACGTGAGCGTGCCCCAAGCTTTTACTTTGTCTGTTATTTCTGGTTCTTGCTGCCTGCCTGCCTGCCTGCCTGCCTGCCTGCCCCCCCCCACTCCCACAGGTGCTGTGGCTGAGCCCCCTCGGGGGGTGGACCAAGAGCGACGACGTGCCGCTGGACGTGCGGGTGAAGCAACACGTGGCGATTCTGGAGGAGAAAATGCTCGATCCCGGTGCGTGGTGGTGGTCGTTTGTGTATGGGGGAGGGGGGGATATTTGTAACACACTCTTCGTATAAGGGGAAGAGAGGGGCGCCACTAGCCGTTGTAGCTTGTGTATATGATGTGACATTTTTGAACCTGCGTATTGACCTAGAGAGCGTTACTTGTCTGTATCAAATATGGTTGAATTCTGTCTCTAACACCTAGCGATGCCGCATCATCTCTGCAACAGCCTGGACGGTGATGGCGATCTGGCCCGCGCCCATGATTTACGGTGGTCCCACCGAAGTGCAGTTTCACGCCGCCTCTCGCCGCAACGCGGGGGCCTCCTTCTTCGTGGTGGGGCGCGATCCCGCCGGGATGAAAGGGTCGAGCCTGGCGGTGGCCCACCCGGACGACGACTTGTACAAGGGGGAACACGGGCGCTACGTGCTGCAAATGTCGCCGGTGCTCGAGGACCAACAAATGGAGCTCATTTCCTTCGACAAGTTTTACTACGACGTGAAAGACCACAAAATGAAGGTGTGCTTTTTTCGTCCTCGAACACGCTACTGTACCATCCAACTCCATGAGAGGCACGATTTCTTTCTTGAGCTCGTTTTGTTTTTAATTTTTTTTTCATGCCGTCTGTAGTCAATTTTTTGTTAACCTTTGCTTCTTTACTTCTTCGTAAACTTATGAACATCCCTCATGCAGGCAATGGACGAGTCTCGCCCCGACGACTTCATCTCGATTTCAGGCTCCAAAATGCGCGCCCTCGCTGCTCAGGGCGCTACCCCTTGCCCGGACCCCATCCCGAACGACCTGTTGGCCGCCAATTGCATTCCTCAGGGTTTCATGGTGCCCAAAGGGTGGAACATCGTGTGCGACTACTACCAAAACTTGGACACCAAAGCCTGGATCCCGTGGTCCAAAGCCATTGTGCACCCGTCGCCTGCCTCGGGCACGCAAGCAGTGGGGGCCTATGGCACCACCGACTTTGAACTGCTGTTCAAGCAAGAAGACAGCAGCAGCACTAGCAGCAGCAGCGGTGGGAAGTTCTTGTCGCCGTGGCATGATTTGCCGCTCAAGGCCAACGACCAAGGCCTGTACACGTTTGTGGTGGAAATTCCCATGTACGAGACCGCCAAGATGGAAGTCAGCAAGGAAGACGTGTTCAACCCGATCAAGCAAGACACCAACAAGGACGGGTCCCCTCGCTACTACACCTACGGCACCCCGTTCTTCAACTACGGCCTCTTGCCGCAGACCTGGGAAGACCCGGCCAACTGCGACGCCGCCAACCACTGCGGGGACAACGACCCTCTAGATGTGATGGAAGTGGGGAGCGCGCCCCTGGCCATGGGCAGTGCCGTTGGAGTGAAAGTGCTCGGCTCGCTGGAGCTCATCGACGAAGGCGAAACCGACCACAAGATTGTCGCCCTCCGCGCCGATGACCCGGACGCCGCCAAGATTTCAGACATGGTATGAGTATTGAAGTTGATGAGGGTGAACGAGGGTGAAAGAGGAAACCTATTCAGAGTAAAAAGTGAAGCATTCACCAAGAGAGATTGAGAGAGCTTCAAACGATGTGGATGTGGGGTGGAGGGTTTATTAACAGTAAACAGCTGGCATTTCTATTTTTGGTTCTGCTTCACTGTCTCCTCCTCTTTTTGACTCTCACCCTTTCTTGCTCAACGTCTCGTTTTATTTCCTAGGCTTCGTTGGAGTATTACAAGCCGGGCATTACCGTCAAGCTCATGGATTGGCTCAAGCTGTACAAGACTTCCGACGGGAAAGGGGTCAACGAGCTCGCGCAAGAGCGGCCTACCTCGCGGGTGGAAGCCTTGGAGATCATCGAGGAATGCCACCAGCGCTGGGTCCGCTTGCAGTCGGGCTTGGCCGGAAGTGACCACGGGTTTTACTTGGGGAGTAAATGAAGCGAGGAGGAGGTTGCTGCATCGTCGGCAGCTGCCTATGGAGAGGAAGGGAGTGTTGCTGGAGTGATCTGGCTGCAGGCGCGCGAATATGAGCGCGAAGCAACGAAGGGAAGCCGTTCAAGTTTAGACTGGAGCGGTCTTGGAGCAGGCAACTCTCAGCAAAGCCGAGTGTCAGGGGATGGCAGTATCCAGGCTCATAGTACGAGTCAACGAAAGCAGGGCTCAGGTTTCAGTGCACCGCCACTTGAGGTCTTTTTGGTTGCTCTGGTGTGCATTTCGGTGTTTGTGTGCCCGCCCATTTTTTTGGTGGTATAGATATAGTTCGATAATTGCCTGTTGTGCCTCGATCTCAGTCGCAAATCGCATAGCATGGCCCTCCCGAGTATTAGTATATTACATTGCCTATTACGAAAATCGCACTCCGGCGAGTTGTGTTGTAAAGACAAGGAAAATTGAATAGGATCTTAAGTACTGGAATAGTGAGCTACCTCGGCGTGTGTAACGCTCCATTTACCGAACTCAAAGCCGAGCCTATCGCCTATCGATAGTCGATAACAAAATTATTGAAAAATGAGCAGCATGTGAATATGAAGACCACATAAGTTTGCCTTCGCAGCCAGAGTACGTCCGCGCTATGGCGAACAAACAAATGGTCATAATCGTATTGGACTTGATGCAAGCCTGTATTCTTTTGGGAGTGTTTTTACACTCTGCGCTGGGCATTCCATGAATTGCCACTGACACAGCTCGCCGCCTTCGCCAGCACTGCGCGCGCAAGCAAGCAAACCAGCAAGATTGTGGAACGAGTGAATAGGCCAGCCATTGACTCCACGCACTAGGAGTAAATTCGCTGCAGGCGCGCGAGGCCGGTGGCCAACCAGCATATCCGGCAAAGAATGGAACTCGTTGAGCTTGGTCTTGGTGGCGGATACGATCGCTGAACCAGGAGTTGGCAAAGTCAATGGTGACAACGCGCAGGAGTCCACTTCAATGAATGGCGATGCACGAAGGGCATACACGACTAAAGTACCCCGAAACTCGCTAAGATGAAGGAGGAAACCATGGGTTGGGTGCCGATGAAGTACAATATCGGCGCACTTCAACTGCAAGCCAAAAGCGGAAACGGGATCGGGATATGGCTCTATAGGTTCCACTTTCGCGAGATGCCGTAAACGGTCTCTCCAGGATTGAGTTGATTCAATTTGTGGCACTGATTTTAAACTTCGGTGCAGAACTGCGTCCCGGGACCGAAATGATTGCTCCCAAATCGCTTCATTCCCGTCCCGTGAGGCAGCTTTCGAAGCAGCACAAAAAACTTTCGAAACAGCTCCACCGCACACGAGGTCTTCGATTGATCCTGCACTGTATGAAATGATATCAACGATGATTTCAGCCGGTAAAATGCCAATCGCTCCGACCTGGCGTCCGCGTTTCTTTCCTTGTTCGATCATTTTAAAGTGCAAGTCGAGGGAGGTTGGTTGCACTTCGCTCCTTCTGTGAAGGGAAAATAAGAGAGCAGTATGAAAAAAAAAAGAAAAAAAAAAGAAAGAAAGAAAATGCACGCTGCGCTCATAATCTGAAAGACATATTTCAAGGTAACCTCTTACCGCGAAGACTAGAGGATTAAGCGGCAGATGGTGATGACCTCAAGAGGGACAACAGACAAACCCGCCGGAAGTAGTCATTACATCAAATAGTTGTGTTGGTCATCGGGTGTGTCATCTTCGGAGAAATCGAATTCTTCAGAAGATGACGCTCCTCGAATTTCCGACTCCGTCGGCTCGATTCTTGTTAAGAATTATAGAAATTTCGATTTGGGTTCATGGAAAAGCAGGGCTATGCCAAAGGAGAAGCAGAGAGATTATGGCTTTAGTGTCCTGTAGACTGGGTGCCATCAAACAGACGTCCAAAGATTATTCCAGGCTGGACGGGAAACCGCCTCGAGGGTACCCTGTTATCGTGCGCGGTCGGCGGTCGCTTTGTCATAACCGCTGGGAGCACAGAGAAATCTGGCTCGACGTGACTGGCGCGGCCAAGAAACGGAGCAGCGTCTCGCTCTTCCGACACAGGCCCCGAAGGGCCGAAATGAGAAAGCTTACAGGCGGAAAACACAGAAGCGGCCTAGATCTAGTTTAGGTGGCCATCCATAGAAAATTCTCACTTCAGAGAAGGCTGAAAAGAATATGATCGCTGCCCTCTAAAAAATCCTACTTTATGATTTTGACTTGTGCGCACCGAACGTGCGTATAACTCTGCCAAAAGAAATAGCTATTCTGCCTTCTGAAAATATACTGCGTGAACCTTCATCGGAGCTCCCGCAACCATATTACTTTCGCGGGCTTCTTCCGTCGATTGTGCATACTTGACATCGACAGTAACTTCATTAATCGGATTCTTCGTTGGGCTGGCCACGTCGCACGAATACGCCACGGCAGTTAATGACTGGCCGGGTGACATATCACATTCACGGCCGACTGGCTGTCCACAGATGAATTGGGGTACAGGCTTGGTCAACGCGCTCAAAAGTACGGGCATTTCCAAGGAGGTCGATATGTAGACCTCCATTGCCAAGGATAGGTCGAAGTGGAGACAGCTGACTCACCCCATTCCCAAATCTCCTGATGCCTGATGGCTGAAGAATGCCTCGAGGGCATACTTTTACAATTGCATTAGGCAAAAGGGCACTCAGCCCACCCAGGCTTATTCTGAAGGTTATATTTATGTTTCTTAATATTAAAGTGGTGTTTCTTTGTATTTGGGGAGTACTAACTAGACTTGACTAGACTAAGCACATCTGGAAGCATAGCAATAGAGTGAATCTAGCGCGTTTATTTGCAGGTCATGTTTAACGTTTTATGGTCCTGTGTGAATTCTAAGTGGCCTCCCTTCCTTTGTTTTGGGAGATGTCCCTGATAATTTTCACAATAAACAACGCCTTAAGCGCCGAGAAGCCTCGACTGCGCTTGTAATCGCGACCACTCGCCCATACTCCGCTCATTTCAGTTGCCCCCGTCAAAAGTTTCAGAGGTGGGCTATACGGAACACAGGGCTACTAAAGCTTCCCACCACAAAAAGCTGAACTGGCGCCCTCGATTAGATTAGATTAGATTAGATTTAGATTAGATATAGATTAGATTAGATTAGATTAGATTAGATTAGATTAGATTAGATAATATTAGATTAGAGTAGAGTAGATTAGATTAGATTATATTATATTCCCCGATTGAAAAGAAACATCAACAAATAGCAAAAAGCTACATCTTGATGAATCCTTCAGAAGAAGACTGACTGGGTTGAGTGCCCTTATGCGTAATGCAATGGCCATTTTTACTCCCGTGAACCCTGCAGGATCAAGTCTCGGAAGGAGGCATAGGCTCCGAGTACGTCCGCGATCTCCATTCCAAACTATCCTCTTTTATGGCACCTGACTCCTTAAAGTCGACCGGAAGCCCGGGCCCTTTTTGCCAAGAGTGGTCTTTCTACTCAGCCAGTAAGCAACTGCCGCGGCGCCCGAGTCACAGACATTCTCGAAGGCACGGATAGTAAGATCTAAGATAGAAACGAGAAATCCCCGATTTTCGGATCCCTGTACATTGGACAGCCTTACATGGACACTTAATACAGGCCATATATTTCGAATGGCTTAATTTTTATTTAGCGAACTACTCCCGCCTAACGGCATGCTGGTCGCAGCCTCGATGCAACTCTATTTACTAATTAATCACTACGTGAACGAGAATGGACGTAATTAATCCGGCAGCGCCTTCCTGGGACAGCGAAAATGTCTAGGATATTACAGATCACCTGGAAGCAGCATCAGAATATATAATTAAAGAACCGATTCATAATCGCGTGGGGGGTGGCGCCAGTTTGCATTCTTTCGGGAGTGTTTTTACACTCTGCGCAGGGCATTCCATAAATTGCCATCGGCACAGCTCGCCACCTTCGCCAGCACTGCGCGCGCAAGCAAGCAAACCAGCAAGATTGTGGAACGAGTGAATAGGCCAGCCATTGACGCCACACACTAACAGCAAAGTGGCCGCAGGCGCGCGAGGCCGGTGGCCAACCAGCATTTCCGGTAAAGGATGGAACTCATTGAGCTTGGTCTTCGTGGCGGACACAATTGCTGCACCATGAGATCGCGATGATGATAGCGAGGCAGAGGCTTCCTCCCCTAGTGGTGGAGTGCGAAGCGCATAGACAACAATGGTGCCCCTGAATTCGCTGAGGTGAAGGAGGAAGCCGTGGCTTGGGTGCCTGTGAAGCACAATGTCGGCACAACGCAACTGCAACCCACTGTTGGGAATGAGACCGAAACAGGGCACTGCAGCCTCAACTTTGGCCAAATTCCATAAACGGCTCCTCCAGGATTGTGATGATTCAGTCTGCGGCACTGTTTTCAGACTCTGGTGCAAGACTGCGTCCCGAGACTGAAATGACTGTTCCCAAACCGGTGCGTTCCGATCGCCGGATGCGATTTTTGAGGCTGCGAAAAAAGCTTTCGAAACTGCGCCACCGCAAGCGAGACTCGCGGTGGAATCTGCGCTGAATTGAATGATGACACTGAGAATATCCGTAGGGAAGGCATCAATCTTTGATCCCGGCCGCGCGCGTTTCTTGTCGTGGTACATCCTCAAAGTGCAACTCGGCAACTCGGGTTTTTTCTGTTGAAGATAGACATGAGAAAGCCCAACGAGGAAGCGATTGAGTTTACGAAAGCATAAGGTTGCAAAATATAATAATATTTATCACCAATACTAAAGGCATTACGTTCAGAGAGGCAGGACCGAGTGATCAGGTCAGATAGAGGACGAACCGAGCAGTGGAAGCTCGAAAGTCGAATACTCTTTGGTTGCTAATTGATGGGCGTGTCATCATCCATCGGAGAGAAAGATTCCTCTTGGGGATTAAAAATTGATACTTCCCCCAAAAGGAGGAGGGGTCAAATTGTTCCTTCAACAACAAGATTGTTCACCATCTACATATCTGCGTTTACATTGGTGCAAATCTGTGATCTTACCTGGAGAGTACTATAGGTCATAGGTTCGTCTGATATATAGACTTGGTGCTTTCGGAACCAGAAACACATACTGGATGGATCCAAATTTAAGAACGAAGTTAAAACATAAAAAATTGTAGTTGTGTTACGTAAATGGACACGCAGCCCTGTCGGACTTGTTCTGAAGGTTATATTTTTCTGTTGCTATATGCCACAGTGGTGTTTCTTTGTATTTGGGGAGTATTAACTAGACTAGACAAGCCCAGCCTTCAAATTCCGGCCTTTTGGGGCCTGTGTGTCAAAAGTGAGATAGTTATTGATCGAACTCGAACTAATACAAACCCAAATGGCACAGAAGCCAATGCTGCGGGCAGAAGTGGGAATGCGCGTGCGTTGCGCAAACAAAGCAAGTGCGGAATGATTCAGGAGGGAGAGGGGCATT
>Ga0307931_1002933_pt1 | contig 10626 bp, 8 predicted proteins | sample OrgLakmetageno47_FD_201816 | JGI IMG/M metagenome (GOLD analysis project Ga0307931, IMG submission 201816) | Saline water microbial communities from Organic Lake, Antarctica - #47 | ecosystem: Environmental > Aquatic > Non-marine Saline and Alkaline > Saline | place: Antarctica: Organic Lake... | reverse complement strand
CGTAAGTTTGTGCTGCTCTCAGCAGCATTGCGTCGACGTTCACATCCGCCATGTCGTTCACGAGCAGAGCCACTTTCAAGCCTTGGCGGTTGGCCAGCACGTGGGTCAAGAGGGTGGTCTTGCCGGCCCCCAAGAACCCGCTCAGCACCGTGACTGGCAGTGGTTTTCCGCCCCGCAGAGGGGGGGACATCGCGTCGATGGCCGCTTTGGCCGCCGCCACACTGAGCATCGGCGAAGGTGTTGCAGCTTCTTCGCTGCTTGCGTTTGGGACTGCTGTGGCGCTAAGCGAAGAAGCCGTTGATCCGTTAGCCGAAGGAGTTGCATCGGGAGCGGCAGCAGCACTAGGATTGGCTGCATTAGTAGAAGAAACCCCCTGACCTTTTGTGGCGTCACTGTTGTCAAACGCTAGCTTGGCGCAATCGTCCATCCCTAGCTCTTGCCCAAAGACCCCACCCCACTTCACTTCTAGAGCGCCTACGGCAGCGGCAGCTCGGAGCGAAAAGCTAGCCTGGATCAACGCTTGTTTGGTGGGGGGGTCCACTTTTCCCAGGGCGCGGCTCAAGGTGTACCAATCGTAGGGGTCTTCGTCGTCGGACATGTCTGCGTCTTCGAGAGGGCCCGGCGGGGGGGGGTTCACCGTGTAGAAGAAGTGCACCAGGGTGGTGCGGAAGCGAGGCGCGCCACTGGCTAACACCCTATCAAATTCCGTGGGTTTGGCCTTGGGTTTGGGTGGGGGCGGAAGTGTGTGAGGGGTGTACAACACAAGGGGGGCCACAAAGTCGCAGTGCACGATTTCGTCGTCGTCAGCGTCCAAACAGTCCACGTCACACTGCTCCGCCACGGCCCGCCGGGCTGCGTCCACTGGCCGCTCAAGACTCGACTCAGCTGGCACCGCGGGGATGCGCATCCCCTGCCACAGAGGCTGGGGCGTGGCCAAACTGCGCACTAAAATGCAGCGGTTGCCTCGGAGCACCAATGCAGCATGGAAATCAGCAGCGTCGCTGATGACACTGTGGCTGCTGCCCCCACTGTAGCCTTGATAATTGTCACCGCCCGCAGCGCCGCCCGAAAAATCTCCGCTGAAACCGTCGCCAGTTCCCCCATCATTGTCACCGCCGAAGTCGCCTGCTGAAGCCGCTTTTTTTTCAGCTGCTTTCGTTGCCGCTCGTTTCTCTTTGGCAGCGGTGATCTCAAGCTCCAACACATCCTCCGTAATGTCCTCAGCAGTGGCCACGTATTGCTTGGACATTGGGCTCATCTCTACTTCAATCTCACTGAGCCATAGCCGCTTGCCCAGCCCATCGAATTCGTCTTCACTGTAAGGGCCCGATGAAGGTAGCTCAGCTGCAGCCTCAGGTGCATAGCCCCCCACGATGCAACCCAGCAGAGCTGCACCATGCTCACTTTCCCCGTCCTTGATGTCGCCGCAATTCACGACTGCAGCCTCATTGGCACTCGGCAAAAGTGCGTCACAGCCGAGTGGGAGCACAGCGCGCAGCATTGGCAGGCGGCGATCTCGGGCAGTGGCGTCTGTGAATGCCACCTCCACGCGCACCTGGCTAGATGCAGCCGTGGCAGCTCCGCCCGTCGTAAGCAGAGCATTCACCGTAGAAGTAGGCAGCACGGGCTCTAGCAGGACCACACGCGCTAGTTTATCAGCCGCTGCCACTGCATGTGGGTCGCTCGAGCGCAAGAGCTTGATAGCGAGCTGGCAGAGGCCGCCGTGGGCCACGAGGGTTGCCCCGGTTGATTCCAGCATCAGCTATCGAAGAGACAAAAAGAAATGAGAGGAATGCTTAGGCTGGAAGAGCAATAGAGTCAATGAGCAATGAATTGTGTAGGATACATGCATGCATCCAATCCCACTCGAGCGAAGTAGCTCTAGTGTTCAGAATTGGATTCAGTGACTACTCTAGGTTCAATATCTGAGGCGCAAGAATCCTGGTAAGTGTTTGACGTGCTTTGTTGAACGCGCGAGCCACTGGTTTCCCCACGCTCTTGTCGAGTTGGTCTCGCGCTGCTCCTTCGCCTGAGAGCCATGTGTTCCACGTCATGCCACGCTGTTCGCAGTCTTGCCGCAGCGGAGACAAGTCTAGGACTACCACTGGCGCTGCGGACACGGGTTCTTCGATGAAAGGTCCGCCCACTGCCCCGAAGAGCAGTTTCCGAACCACTGGCGCGTGCCGAGTTAGCACATGTGCTGCACTACTCACACCGTCAGCTTCAGTCCCGTCACTCAATATAACAATGGCCCCGTCGAAAGCGCCAGCATTAGGCTTTATGGTACTGTAGTGTAAATTCGCTCCAAACATACGAACCGAGGCCCAGTCATCTTTGTCCTCGATACGCGCTTTACGGCTCATAGTGGCTGCTAGATTTTAAAAAGCGTAGATTGTAGTAATCAACTGAGATCAAGAATGAGTGTGGTGCCTTCTAAAGCGACCCAAGCTACTAGAGGACGAGAAGGCTACGGACACGATGATTTAGTGAAGACTACAGCGATTTCGTCAGCGATGAGGAATCACGTCTCGGTGTCCTTTTGCCCAATCAGCGCGTACCCTGCGGCCCGCAGGGACCTCGCGGGAATATTGCAACGTGCCCTCTGCCCGCTGCCCGTGCCCCTAATCGCAGCTTGCATCCAAGTTATACCTAGCCGAAAATATTGAGCATCTAGCCTCATCCCAGCCCACGTGCCCCGGGGATTCCGCCCCCTCTACGAAAAACGAGTTGTAGTCCCCTCCTCTGCAGGGGCATGCCACTTTGGACCGCAACCGCCACTTCCATGTCCATCCGGGCATGTGCGCCTAATTCGCTTCCTAGATTTCGTTTGTGCTGCTTTGCTTTTCAATTTAACTTGTTAGCCTTCTAATTCCGGACTCTCGGGGCCTGCCTACATTCTTTTCTAAAATGTCTTCGCTCACTGGGCGAATGTGTCTCCCACATACATCAGCGGAATGGGCACTCGATATTCCTTGCTGTCTCTATAACAGAAAATATTCCGAATTGGATATTTGGATTTGGCTGCGGTTGTGATTGTAACAGGTGCCATTTCGCCATTGCTACAAAAATAATTGGATAAATGCGGTCGACTTGAGCAATTATGAACACCAACTTCATAGGGCTCAATTTTTATCGCCCGTCTGAGGAGGCTCAACCGCTTCGGCGAGTTGAGGTGCCAAGTGGCTGAGGTCGCGCCGGACCTGCCGCAATTGCCGCGCATACGTTTTCTCGTCGCGGCACATGGGGCACTGTAGCAATACCGCTGGAACACCGTCTTGATCTTGGTGAGCGCTGATTGCGGAGGCGTGCGCGATGGTACATGCCACGTGGAACCAGTTCATACAGCACTTCATCCGCACAGCGTAAGCACCAGAGCCTACCAAAACTGCACCGCCCGCTGAAACTGCTGGGCCACTATTCGAACGTTTCTTGCTCCTCTTGCTACTGCTGCTGCTGCTACTGCTGCTGCCACTACTGCTGCTGCTGCTATTGCTATCGTTATCGCTGCAGGTGCTATACAGTGGCGCTGTCTCTGCTTCGCCATATTCTTCCAAGCAAATGGAGCAGCGCTGCGTGGGTGCAGGGACAGTGCGCCGCCACTCGGGGTTGGCGTCAGCCACTGCCTCGTAAAAACCTACGGTGTGGCTCCGCTGCGTCACTGCATTCGCCAAATAGGACTTCGCGTCAGAAGGTGGCGGGCCAAATCGTTCTCTTCGAGTGAGCAGGCGATGCCGTCGCCCGCCACTACTTCTAGCACTAGCATCAGCATTTGAATCAGATGCACTCACCACAGACATGGCTGGAGCAGCTGCTGCATCAGGTGTAGAGATTACTGAGTTCATGTGTTCAGTCGGGAGCACCACTACATCTCGTCGCCGTTTGGCCCCACGTTGGTGGTAGTCCAGCAGGGCAAGCTCCGCCGCCTGTGGAGTGTCAAAAGTGCCAGGGACTTCGAGGCCTTCGTCCAAGTAATTGGCTACCCATCCTTTGCGAGCAGTGCTGAACGACAGGGTGCCAAAGAGCGAGGCGCGCGGCTTGTGTTTTTCAGCCGAGGTTAAAGCTCTGACTCGAGCTCGAGGCTTTTTGGATTCAAAGGCACCATCCTCGTAGATCACGTCCACAAACCCAGGGCCACTGCTACCCGTCACCTATGAGGGCACAAAGAGATCAAGCCACCACACATAAAAAACAAGCGATAAGAAGCACGGTAGAACAAAAATATATAGCGGCAAGGGTACACAAGTACATATAGGGCAACACTTCATTGATTACACACACAAAAATGCTCTTTTTTTAAAACGATCAACCAATGCACGGCACCTTGGCGAAGAACCACAAGCCGTGCGCCCACTTTGCCATGACCCAATCCCCTGTCACATGAGGAGTGCCCGGCAACTTGTGACCCATGCCATACGCCATGAGAGCTCGCTGGCAGCGCGCGGCTGCCTCCGACGACCACGAGGAAGTGGACGATGCACCATCGAGCATAGTAGCTTTCTTTTCGCTGGTGGCTGTGAACTCGTCAACCACAGTTCCAACTGCCATCGTTGTTGCTGAATTGCTATTACTGTCTTTTGCTTTCGCCCTGCTGCTGCCGCTACTAAGACGTTTTCGCTTGCCTGCTGATTTGCTCTTGGGGACATTTGAGGAAGAATTCGAGGCTTCCAAAGAGCTGCCGATGTTGGAGGCATAAGGGCCCTCACTGCTACTGTTGAAGGGTGGGCTACTGCTCTGAGCATGGGTGCAAGGAAGTACCAAAATTAGAACTTTGCCAGCTGGGAGCTCTACAAGACACTGACAACGCCTGCCGCCAGCAACAAAAGGTGTAGAAGACGCAGCAGCAACAGCAGCATGAAGATGGTGCGCATCTAGCGCTGCTGCAGCAATGTCACGAGCGTCATCGGCCTCCTGCACCGAAGCATAAGCACCCAAGTAATACCGGTATACTTGTGTGGTCACAGTTGAGCCACTGTTAGCATCTTGTGGCGGCGGTGTGGAGTCATCAAACCATGAGTGGTACCTGCACGAACACGCATCGTTTGCAGAAAAATGCAAGGCACAACAGAGAATTGCACCAATTTTTGCGTAAAAGCGAGAAAGTAGCACACTAGTTTACATGGCACTAATCAATTCAAAAGAGGGCAAGCGATTCCTCGCACCTTTCAATATTAGAGCTCCAAGTAATTCCGTCAGGCAGTTGAGAATCTGCATCGTCGCCAACATCCAAAGAATGCTCTTCTTTTAATTCAACGGTATATACATCGTGTGGTCGTTTCAAAGGGTCTGACGTCACAAAATCGGCTGAGGACCTGTCCACCGCTGCCTTGAGCCACGGCCACACTTGTTGCGGGCTCGCAAAGGGCAAGCCGTCAATCACTACTCCTCCGTGTAACCGCACCGCCGCCACGCTGGACTCTACCAAGGCGTAACCTGAAGGCGCAACGGCAGCGATGCTTGGAGGCGGTGCCCATTGCTGCTGTCGTTGGAGGGAAGTCGACGCATGGTCATGGTTCGACCCACCTTCTCTGCTTCTCTTCTTACTGCTGTTGCTGCTATTGCTTCCACCGTTGCCATAGGCTGGGAGTTCGCGAGGAATCCAACCGTGGCGAATCAACAGTCGCTCTACCACTGCCCGTACATCCGACGCCCCGCTCTGTGTTGCTTGATGTGTGGACGTTAATAGCAGCGCAGCTCTGGAAGTTGACAGGGCTTCTGATGGTGCCAAATTACTGTCTCGATAGTTGTTGTCGCCGCTGCCGCTACGCGTACTATCGCTGCCATAGCTGTTGCTGTTGGTACTGCTGCTGCTTACACACTTATTGCTGCATTCATTGTTCCTTCCAATTGTAGGGTAGTCACCGTTTGGGCGTTTTAGGCACAACCGTAAGCCGTTAATTAAATGCTTGCCGCGCACGCATTCGCTGATCGAGGAGGGCCCCATGCCTAGAGCATCGGAGGCTAAGCGCTGGGAAGCATATTCTGCAATTACCTGCGGAGGTTAACAAGGTAATTTCAAAAATGGTGAAGGTGCTGTATAAATATCTATTTAATTCATTCAATACTGATTAAAGGCATTGCAAGCCCTTCTATGATAAACGACACGCCCTTGCAATATCTCAAGGTCACTAATAATTGTGATTCCTGTCTAGCTTTTGATTGCTCACGTGGCCAGCTTCGTCGAGAAGAACCACTGCTTTCCTGTACACAGGCCCTGGCAGTGACTTCTCAGCCACATGCGTGGCTTCCAACGACCTCTCAGATGTAGGAAGACTGCTCACTCCAGACTCCATGGGTAAAATGTCAGTTGTTGGGTGGCTCTCCTCGTCGTCTTCGTTCTGGAGCCTAGAGCTTATTTTGTCATCGCCGTGAGCATTACGGTGCCACTCGCTCAAAGCTTGGCGAAGATCTTCGTTTGGTACTTTGGCAGGTGCTCCAATTTTGACAGCCAAGGACTGCAGCTCCACACGCGACAAGTTGACAAGATTCGAGGGGTGAAAGCCAAGGACATTCACAGCGTTTTCTCCGTCTTCAGCGCCAGCAGTGATTTCATCCATAGGTAGTAGTTGCGAGATGGTGCCGGAGCCCTCGAGTTCGGACTTCGATGCTACGGTTGAAGAGGTATTGCCACATGCTATGGTACTAGTCGAGGCAACTTCATCTAATTCGTCAGCTTCAATCCACGGCAATAGAAGTAAGGTACCCGACATGAGGTGGCTGGTCAATTTAAGAGTAGGAAACAAGCCAGCGTTCACAAGCAACAAATCGTTTGCTCGAAGCCCAAATTCAGCAGCCACTTCTTTCACGGTTTCGTGGTCGCGAAGCATCGCGTATGGGCGGCCAGCTACCCAGCACACGACTCGCCCGTGGTTCAAGGGCCACACGTCCGATGGCCCAACCTCAAAGAGCCCTTGAAGTGCTGGTGCACCACAGTCTGGCTTGGCACGGTGGCTGCGCCCAGCATTGCCAGTTTTACTTGCAACCTGGACCCTTCTACTTTCAACACTGCTAGAAGCACCACTGCATTCACTCTTGTCTTTGGGTGTAGCATTAGAGATGGAGCCTTCTTCACGGGCTGTCGACGAACTCGCGGGCGTCGTCGCGGGTGCAAGCGGTTCGTCGAATTCTATGCCACTGCTATCATCTTTTTGAAAAGTCTCCGAAACCTCGACTGCCTGTGACTGTGCTTCAATGGATAAGTCGAAACTAGAAGCTGCCATAGAATGTTCAACGACGGCTTCACTCGAAGTCACAGGGCTGCTATCGAAAGAGCCCACCACAGCTGTATCTTCGGAGCCACACGAATCTCGAACTGTTTCTGCAATATTGCCTTCAACACTAGATGCACCACTAGATACCGGCATGCAAGCTAGTCGCAGTAAACTTTAAAGAAGGCTCTGCACTTTCCTCAATACCAAATGCGGCAAAAAGGAGCTATTCTGCTATTCTACTGGCAACCTTCGTCACAAACACTCGAAAGTAGTACAGTAGGCAGTAGGCACGAAGGTTGAGCAAAGGAAGAAGGAAGTCGGTGCAGATACGTCACTCAAATGACTCAATTGTATCCACTGGCGACTACATAATTTCGAGCCACAAAGTGTGAACTCGAACTCGAACTCAAACTAATACAAACCCAAATGACACAGAAGCCGATGCTGCGGGCTGAAGTAAGAATGCGCGTGCGTTGCGCAAACAAAGGAAATACGGAGTAATTCATGAGGAGAAGGGGCATTGGCCAAAATTCTCGCAAAAATTCCAAAAAGCGAGGCATTTGTGTGTACGGAGCTACGAGCAGTGGGCTATGTCTTCGCCTTTGCCAGAATATAACAATTCATGTATTACATATACCACAATTGGAATGCAATGGCCCTGTCCATAGAAATGTATTCAATCGAAAGGCCTATTATCGGCCTCGCACAACTGAATAACACTGCAGCCAAGGCGCATTCCCACAAAACAAAATGATGATCCCGGTCCTTGGGTATTAGCAGTAATCACCCTTTGTTCAATCGCTTGGCCAGCTATAGGCCTTCCACAGCTGAATTATACAGCTGCACTGCAACCGAGGTGCTATGCAGTTGGCTGGATGCGCCGCTGTATTGGGTTGCTATGATGACGCCGGACGCCGGGAATCGAATTCAGGGCCTTTTACGTATGTTGCTGGTTGTTGGAGCGCATTGTTATTTGGTGGAATGCGATTAAGTAGACGCCAACCCAACTGAGCGAAGTATGCACTTGGCAGTTGATTTGGGCAATGCTGACTGCTTAATCGCATTCGAACAGCCGCGACTTAGCCTTAAACTTCTCGATATGCGGCATCACCAGAGCGGATCAGGGTTGCGATTCCCGTTTCTCGTTTCAGCGGCCAAATTCCCGTCGCGGAAATCACGTCTGATTATTGGGAATTTCCCTTTCCCGGAATCCTAACCTACGAGCGGATGGCTTTAGTCCCAGTCCTTCTCGCGGCACTGGAATCGACCAGATAGTTTTCTAGTTCAAGGTGTTAATGTAGGTTAATGAATATAGAGCATTCCCAAATGAAGGCCGATTGCGGATTAAACACTGCCATTTCTAACAACCAACCCACGTGCATCGCCCAGTATGTGCGAGAAAGTTCAGAGAGCGCATAATACAAGGCGCATCTAGCCCAAGACCAGCATACACGTAAAAGAAGATAAAGAAAAGAGACAGAAAGGCGACGCAAGTACGCGTTCGCGTGGCTTACTCCCCAGTCGCGGAAACACCCGACTCCTCTGACTCAGCTGCCCTCGGAGACGGTGGGTTAGAGCCAACTTCTCCTCCCTCATCGCCGCCATCTACCTCTGAGGTCACCGCCATCGTGTCATCTAGACCATCGCCGCTGCCTGCACCAGCTTTTGCCCCTCCGGTGCCATTCTCCAGGTCGTAAGCTTGCTGTGCTTCTTCGCGCTCTCGGCGTAATTTCTCGCGCAGCTTCCGTTCGAGGCGCTTCTGGCGATCTATGAGCGTTTCGCGCGTTGCGTAGTCCAGCGGCTCCACCTCGTCTAGGCCAATCGTGCTGTTGACTGCTTTCGCGCTCTGCATCACGTAGCTCACTTGCCTCTGCATGGCCACGGCAAGTTGCGTGTCGCTCAATTCTTGTAGGAGGTTTTCCGTGGTTAAGCTGTTCTTCAAACCCGCCAGCTCGTGCTGTAAGCTGGCCTGAAGCTTGTGGGCGTTTTTCGCTGCCAACGTGCTGGACTGCTCCAGGACGTCGCGCAGTTCGCTCATGGACGTTTGGCGCACCTTTTGAGCGTTCTGCATTTGGTCTTCTACGAGCACCGTGCTGGTCCCCACCAGGTCCGTGAGCACTTGATGCCGTGCTTTGCAGTCAATCGACTCGTTCGCGCAGTCGACAGCCAGAAAAGTGTCGACCTTGTCGCGGATTTCGTCGGTTTTCTCGGTGATGTGCGCAAGCATAGCGGCTTCTTCTACGGGAAGGCGATTGGCGAGTTCCTCGAGCCGCCGTTTCGTGTCTTCAAACCGTTCGGAAATGCGCGCGTTCGTTGCTGCGCGCTGCGCTGTGCCGTAGTCCTGAATCTCTAACATGGTGTCCTGAAAATAGAAATGAGTATGACTTCAAATGTCTGCAATATTGATAAGTGATAACTAGAGCGGAAAGCATTCGAGTTGGGACAAGGAAAGCTTCAACGTGTGAACAAGCAAGTGATCAAGGCAGCTAGATCAAGGCAGCTGCCACTACCTTGAAGAAAGCTCGAAATGTGACCCCAATCTGAGTGCGCCTGGCGCTTTCCGATCGCAGAAGCTTTTCGAGGTGTTCAATTTTCTTCTTGAAGTCTGCCACCGTAGTTTCCATATAAATTTGGTGCTCTGCTGCATTGTCTCGCATTGGCTGCCCAAAGTTGTCTATTTTTATCAAGACGCATGCAATTAGGGTCGTGAGAGGAAAAGAAATGTGAAGGTGATGCCGAGTAGATTCGTAGCGTCTATTAGATAAGCTGCAGGCTAGAAATTTCGGACGTCAAAAGTGACTAGTTTCAGCTCCGCACCTCATAACGCCTAACGGTATTTTAGGATAGCTTAGATGATCTCGATCTCTAGTATCAAACCTGCGAAGCGATCCACGAGCCCTTTTCTCCTTTCCGACGCCGTTGCAAACTTCGCGTACACGTTCGTTGCATCTTCAGGTTCTCCACCATCGCCTGCGTTTGAAATGATTGGCAAGGACGACGCCATAGTGTAGTGGTTTGGCGGAGCTACCAGTGTTCAGGGCCAAGAGACTAATTATACTAGCGTTGCTTCAACGATGCCTCGCAAAAAATAAAAATTGCGATAACAAGCACAGTTACAGCTTGTTAGAGAGATGCATTGCGTCCTGCGGCGTGCCTTCGCGCAAGGGAATAACGCTGCCCCGACACTAATCGTTGTTTCCTGCTTGCTGTTCCTTCTTGCCTGTGTTTAGTGATGGTGGGGGTAAATTACCCAAATGAAATTTACGGTATTTTGTGGGGTAATTTACCCGGGTAAATTACCCCGCGATTTCCCAGAATTGAAATTTACCCCCCCCCCATTTTTTCCCCCAAAGGGGATGAAATAAAAAATTTATGGAGGGTACCAGAGGGTCGGTTTTGGGTTTCTACTTAGTACACG
>Ga0307931_1002932_pt1 | contig 10626 bp, 8 predicted proteins | sample OrgLakmetageno47_FD_201816 | JGI IMG/M metagenome (GOLD analysis project Ga0307931, IMG submission 201816) | Saline water microbial communities from Organic Lake, Antarctica - #47 | ecosystem: Environmental > Aquatic > Non-marine Saline and Alkaline > Saline | place: Antarctica: Organic Lake... | reverse complement strand
CAGAGTTCGGGGTCTATCGAAAGGGAAGCGAGGCGTGCGCGAAGTCGCAAGTTGCTCTTTTTTTTGCGTTCATACTGCCAGGGGGGGGGGGGTAAGAGGCCGAGTCAACCGCCTGGCTTTTGGCTATTTTTAATTCAATGCGCAATGTTTCTTTAATCCTTAATCTTATTCCGTTTTTCATTTTCACGATATATACATATACGATTTACTGACCCACATCATTAACCCGTTTCTCGTTTCTATTTTCAGAGCTATAGTTATAGATATGAACCACAGCCCACGGCGCTATTTGGCATTTGAGTTGGGAACACTTGGGATTTAAAGTGAAGGGAAGCGGAGAAAGCGAAATGCTCGATTATTGGCACTCCTCGCTGACTTCTTTACGCCTTTCTTTCGTGGCCGTTAAAATTCTCTTCCCACTCTTCGCTGAGCTCTTCTTCTTCCCACGCAGCCTTCTCGTCACCGACGCCATACGCGCTTTTGCTTGGAATGCTTCGACTCGGCGTTTTTCCATTTGCCCCTTTTCCTCTGTCTCCTCTCTGCGCACTTCTTGCTCCTCTTGATGATGACCCACCGCCCTGTTTCACCACAAAATCTTCCACAGACTCAGGCCGAGCTGGTTTGTTCGCGACAACGCTCATTTCCACCGCCGGAGTGGTGCTCTCAGCACCGTTGCCATTACCACCGCCATCGCTGCCGCCAAACTCACCGCCACCCTCTTGTTCCGTCAAGCGCTGCAATTCCTGCTGTTTGGCTTTCGCCGACGCGGCGTTCGCTCGGTCTTTTTCTGCGCGTGCAATCGCCGCCGCTGCGGCCTGCTCCGACGCCGCTGCCTTCTTTGCTGCTGCGGTAGCCGCTCGCGCTTCTTGCGCAAGTTGCTTTCTGCGCTGTTTGAGCTGCCTGGCGGCTTCGCGTTCGTTTTCTTTGGATGCCTTCCTGTCCGCAGCGTCCCGCGCTTTTTGTTGGGCTCTGCTGGCTTTTGCCTGATTCAGAGATGAGAAGCAGAGGGTGAAGGATGATCTAATCACAGCGCGAAATAAAATGGGCGCAATATGAGGCAGCTCACAGACCATACAAAGACAGACAAAGTAGGGTTTGAGCCAGGGTTTGAGAAAGCAAGAGGGGCTTCCAAACAAACGAGATCTACAGACTACAAAGGACCTGTTCGATAGTTTCGCTGGCTGATGCCGCGGGCCCAGGGCTGTTCATGAGCTCTGCCTCGGAAGAAGGACTGGCGTCGGGAGCTGACTGTTTGGCTTGTGCGCGGAATCGAAGCCACTTTCGACCACCGCCGTCGCCATGGCTAGCTCCATCACCGCTATGTAAATCACCACCACCACTACTGTGTTTGTGGCCGTGTCCTGTCGGTGTGCTGGAAGCCGACTCCGAGGCTGACTCGTTCTGGTTGAAGCTCTGGCGGCTGAGGCGCTTAAGGCGGCGCTCCTGCAATTCCACCATCGCTCGCTTCTTTTCCCGCTCGCGCATTTCCCGGTCCCACAGCAAGGCGGCCCCGGCCCCCGCGAAGGCTCCGACAGGCCCGCCCACCATGAACCCGCCCAGCGCTGCCCCGCCCAGCTGCTTGTAGTTGAAAGGCGTCGGCTCCCCGTTGTCGCTCGACGCGCTACCGTGGCCGTGGCCGTATCTGTTGCCGTAGTCGAGACTGTCCCCAAGACCGCTGCTGCCGCCGCCAAGGCTATTGATACCATTGCTGGTGTGGCTGCTTCTGCCATGAGGACCAGAGGAAGCTTTCTTAGCGTCGTGGTGGGCGTGGTGGGCTTCGCGCTTGTGGCGCTCCATTTCTTCGAACTCGAGCTTCGCGAAGTGCTTGGCGTTGGCTTGAATGCGCCGCTCCCGCTCCCGGGCCTTGCGCTCCTTTTCTTTGGCCTTCTTCTTCGCAGCCGCGCCAGCACGAGCACTGCCGGGATAGACCGCTTGCCCGGACCCGTTCCGCTCCGTGAAATCGCGACTCAAACGAGCTGCACTGGCTCCACCTCCTACTCCTGCACCTCCGCGGCTGCTTCGAACGTCGGTACTTTGGCCAGCTAAATGGCCACCGTTCTGGCTACCAGTGAAATTAGCTCTACTGTTGCTGCTGCTCCGCGCGCGGGACTGGGAAGGTCGCAGCGGTGTGGTGTAGCCGCGTTCAGGCTCGCTAGATGCCGTTGTTGCGGTGGCCTGTGGCGCCGCCATTACCGAGTCAGGTGATCCCGATTGCTGAGGTGAGACCAGTGATGGTGGAGACGGAGGCATAGATGAGTCGGAGTAAACATCCATCACACTGCGCACGCTCGTGTTTGCACTGCTGTTGTACCCGTTGCTACTTTGGACGCTGCTCGTGTAACTGCTACCACTGCCACCGGTGCCACTGCCGCTGCCGCTGCTGCTATTACTGACGCTGCTGGGGCTGCTTAAGCCGGTGGTGCTACTGCTCCTGCTGCTTTTGAAACGGCCTTTGAGCAGAGGTGACTTGTGTGGGTGCGCCGGTGGCGGTGCCACCTCTTGCTTGACTACGGGATGCACGAAGGATACTCCTTTCTGCTGCTGCGGCGATCCTCTTTTCGGCGGCTCCTGGCCAGCTGCTACCGGTGGCTGTTGCAACACTGCACTCCTATTACTCCGGCATAGGAGAGGCATGCAACGACTAGAAGACGATGAAGAAGAAGTGCCAAGGAGCGAAGCGTGCAGCGAAACCTGCACCATGCCTCGGCCTGAATTGCGCCTTTGCTTGTTCCACAGGTCTCTCGGCTCCTCTCCTGATGTTCCATTGTTGTTCTCAGCTGCCAAGGCGGTACTGTCAATGCGGCCGCGACTGTCGCGGGATTTTCTCAAGAGCGCCGAAGCACCAGGCGAGCCTTCCAGTTCTATGCTTTTCCTTGCGAGGTTGAGGCTATCGCGGCTCAGCGCTACACCAGCTCGGTGGTCATGGCTGCTGAAGTCGACTTGCAAAGTCAGCGCCGACTTTTCCCGCGGGACTCGGCCAATCAGCAACGAGGTGGAACCTGTTACGCCCGGGGATTTCGTTGGCGAGTGCATTATACTAGGGCTAGGAGAGGTTCTCGTGTTGTCGACTGGCGGTGGCGGCGGTGGAGGCCCCTCGTTTTCAGGTAAATCGTCTAAGGAAACTTGCGCATGCTTCAGTGCTGGCGCAGAGGCAGGCGGCCCCGCTGACGGGGGTGGAGAAGGTGAAGGCTGCAGCGGAGGCACCGCAATCTGCGGGGCTTGGAGAGTTTTGAGCTCGCGGTAGTCGAGTGGCGGCGCGCGGAGCAAATGCGAGGCGGCGCCGAGGGCCCATTTGTCCATGGACGCCTGAATGGAGGTGCGTACTTGGGCCGTGATGCGCTTTTCGAGCACTGTTTTCTTAGAAAAGATAACCGCGATGCCGAGGTCGGCGCGCACTATTTTCTTCGGCGCATCCATCGACGAGCCTTCTTGTGGCGTGGGCGGCCCCACCGTTAAAGGCACCGACTTGCGCTCGGACACCAGCCAAGTAATCTGACCAAATGGTGCAAAGTGTGTGAGCGAGAAGGCTTGGGAAGGATTTGTAATGAAGTAGCGCGCGCACCGAAATCAAACATTTGTTGAAAGCAAGATAGGGGGAAAAAAAGAACAGCACAAAAGTAGCACAGACTCGCAAAGTATAAATAAAATTCATCGTAAGCGGGAGGCTGCATGCTATGTCAACCCATTCAATGAATTTGCAACCGTAGATGTTATGATAATTTGAGAGGAAGAGAGCATGACACAAAGCCGCGCCACTCACTTGGATCGTAAAATACGTCGAGTATGGCATGCTTCCAATCATAGTCACGTTCTCGACTAAGAGAAGAAGCGGCGCGCCTCGCTGTGTGCGCGTCAAGAGTGCGCGCTGCCGCTTGTACGACACGGCCGTGTTGGGAACACCCGGAAACTTGATGTCCATCGGGTGCGCTGACGTCACTAGCCGCTCCAAGTCGAAGCCGTTACGCTCTTCGTCGTTCTTTTCCCAGCGCGACACTTCAATGTCGCCATCACCCAAGCCTTCTAGGTACACCACGCTGAATTCCGGCGCCTGCCACAAGTGAGCCCAAAACGCGGCCAGCGAACAGTCGAATTCAATCGTGGTTAAGTGCTTCGTGGTGTCAGCCCCACTGTTCTGCGGCAGCCCTTCCTTATAGCTCTTGGAGTTGCGATGCAAGCGTGGCGACATGTTTTCTTCGATATCTGAAGACTCGGATGACCGCCGCGCTGGCTGTGCAGCTCTTGAGGTGCTAGGCGCCCGAGTTGGCGCCTTCACCGGTGCTGCCGCTGCCGTTGGAGTGGAGCGCGCATTGAACGACACGCTTGACTTCGCATTGTCCTGATGTCCGGGAGATTTAGAAGCCGATGAAATCTTGCGCGAAGCTGGTGGTAGATCTCGGCTGCTCTTCGATTTGTCGTGAACCGCTGGACTGAGATCAAACGGCGGTGGCGGCGGCGATGACGCATCGACCCCGTTTGAAGTCCTTGATGTAGGATTTGTACCTTGGCTTTGCATCCTGCCGGAATCTAGTACACTTTACATATGATGCACTGTCTCTGATGGTGTTATCTCGACCTTAGGATCCGAGTCAACCTTCGCTTAGCTTATCTGTGGCAGCCCTATCCCCAAACCATTAGCTCTTTGAAGTGGCTGATGAATAACGAAATAATGGATCGAGAATTTCGGTATTTCTTTCTGCTCTTTCTGTTCTTTTGTTCCTTCCCGAATTCCTAATTTTTTGGTACCGGAACCCCCCCCAAATCTAGGTATTTTTGGAAGGTATTAGCCTGGGCAAACAAAGCATCATTCCTGAAAGCCCTTGAAACGCTTGTTTCAACGCTGCTTTTGTTGCGCTCGTAAGTGCCCGTGGTCAAAAGTTATGCCCATTTAAAGTTGGGTGGGTGCGGGAAATCTCCAAAATTAGGGCCAATTTGTGCGGTATAAACCACTTTAAGTCTGCAGAATGGCCTCGGATTAAGACAGCTTCGTTACTTAAGTTTGAGTACTTTTCACGAAGATGCTGATAAGTACTTTAATTTTTGAAAATGGGCTCAATAAAGGCCGTTAAATTAAAAAATCGATATTCAATACATTTCAAGGTGCTTGTTAAGCGCTTTGCGCTTCTTTCCGTTACCGCCCCCCAGTTTATATCGAGCTCTAGAAAAATCCTCCTAGTACTGAATAAGAATTTATATCTCGACTTAAATGAGGAGCATTGCCCTAGAAGAATGTTTTTGTGTGGTTTATGATGCCAGCGGCACCAGGGAGCAGAGAGCCCCCAGCAGTCTGTTCTATGTTCTTTTCCCCTCCACTCCAGTAAACCATCGCGACTCAGTTATGAGTTATCTTAGAGCTGGAAAATTGGTGGACTGCCAATGAAGTATATTCACTATTTATGCAACTAGAAAGCAAGCGGGTCAGGTATTTCGATTTCAAAGAAGTTGAGTCACTAATTACTAACAAAGGAAACGGCCCAAACGAACTGTTGGAGAGCCATATGTCATATGTCAGGTTTGAAGGTTGGCAGAAATTCACTCCAAATGATCACCGCGACTGCTATGCAGCGGCTATGAGGCTGACACAACGTTATCTCAGCACGCACTTGCACCAGAATACTATCGGGTTCTAGTGCGTCCATACCTGGGTGCTGGCCAATCGCTTAACAGCACGAGAAGTCGCTCTATATTCCTGAGCTACCTCTCGAAGGCGCCTTAGAAGGTGAATGAAGCACCACACGCACAACATGCGCTCTGCAAGCAGCGACACACTTATGAACTGCTTTACTTTGAAAGAGCGCTGCTCGCTGGCATGCCTCCAGAATGCCAGGTGAGTTGATTTGTATAGTACTGTAGTAAATGAGTCCGAAGCCACGGTATATCCACTCTCCACTCTGTGCGTCACCCGTGTGCTGATTGAGTCCTGCAACCCATTCCTTCGCACCAGCAGCGACGAGTGTCAACCTGACTTTTCAAGTGGCCAGTAACCAGTGGAAGAGTGTGCCGCCATGCAAGTCACTGGCTCCTCCAGAGCGTCCGTAGGGCCGTTGTTTAGTACCGAGGGCTCAGCTTGAGGCGCTGAGCGCTAACTCCGTCTGGTTCCTTCCGCCTCGAGCTAGGTAGATCTGGGTCTAGGAAAAGTTATTCTAACACGTCTGTTTTTTCAGTTAAGCGAGTGGCGTGCGCATCGAATTTCCGGGTCAATAATGAATATAGCTTTAGCAACCGTGGGTTCACTCTGTCCACAGCGAAGCCAGTCAAGACGCTCTTTCGACGTTTCATCCATGAAAATTGCTAGACTCGCAACAAAGCTTCACGTAGCACCTGTCATTTTACAAAAGTACAATAATTCATACATGCTTAAACATCTTTCGACATCTCAGAAGAAGACAATTTGATGCAGTCCTCTTCGTACTCGTATCAACAAGCACGTCGACACCGCTACGATCAGGAGGCTAATCAAGGCCACAGTGCCTACAATTTTCAGAAAACCATCACCTCCTAGCTCAGATACATACTTGAGTGAGTTTTCAAGCAAAATCCACACCTGAACTTGCTTTCCAGCTGCCCATCTTTGCAAAACCTCTTCGAGGGCGCTACATTCCAGGGTCCTGAAAAGCGTGTCAAAGTCAAGGCTAGTAAATCTCTAAATTTGAATGCTAGCGTTCGAAAAATATTTCCGATAGACAATTAAAGTCCTGAAGAATACATTGGAAATAAATTTCGAACGTTTCGTCGCTCTCGCTCACTAAGCTTTTCTCAATTGAAGAAAATGAATATTTCGCGCGTTGAGAAGGCGTGATGACGAGACCATTATCTCTTCTCAAGAGCACTTTTGAGGATTATACCTGCTGGTGGAATTGCCTGCCATTGTTTTCCTCGCATGAATATGTGCTTCAATTTAAGTAAGATTGAGCCTGCATATCATAAGGAGCCCGTGTTGACGAGCACGGCAAAGCTCATCTTCATTGCAAAAAAACAGCTATATGTTTTCACAATATCACATTAGCGGGGGTTCCGGTACCAAAAATTTACGGTACCAGCGCAGCGTGTGACGGAGTGACGGACGGACTTCATGACTTCATGACTGACACAAAAATGAAGCTAACGGAGATCTGAAAGACCAAGATCAAAACGCGTGATTCATACAAAAACTTGCGTTGATTCAACACTGTCGTTGGAGCTCGGATGAGCGAGATGAATGTATCAGGATCACCGGATGGTGTCAAGCAAAATCGACGCGGAGGACAGAAGCGTCGCGGGGGTGTGGCACATCGGGTAAAGAGCAACTATTAAATCACTTGTGCAATTCCACTCATGAAATCGATGACTTTTACCACTGTGTACTGCATTCAAATTCATAATATGGAGGAACTATACAAGAGTTGCCGCCTCTGCTTGATTTTCTATCGCTTCGCATCCTGTATTTTATACACTTCACCCAGAAAGAGGTGCTTGGCTATTTCTGCTGAAGCGATCTTATTGAATGAATTTCCAATCGTTCGCGTTCTGATTGCTTATTCTTTTTATCGTCCTTTTTCTTCTTGTACTCTGCAGCGGCGGCAAGAAGCGTACGCAGCGGCACAGCAGATGAAAATGTCGGCTCCTTTGTATTCATGGAATGGGTCATGTTGGGAGACGGTGCATTCACCACCTCTGCCCAACGCTACACATGTGCCCCACCACATGCGACCACCTCAACCGCCAATGCCACCTCCTTCGTCTCATCCTCCACCCTCGCGTCCACGCCGCAAAATCGAGCCTTTGAGGTAAAACTAGCACTTGAATCGTGTACCCTTGTAAACTTGAAGCTAACAGAGACTCGGCTAGAAGAAACATTGTTGGCCAAAAGTCCATCTTTCTGTACCTCAATAAGTCATAAGATACAACTATCATTCGCTTTCTTTATTTCTTGAGCTCTTTTTTGTACTTTGTCTCTTTGTTTTTTAACCACGCGCCCACGCGCACACATCCTGTTGCTCCTTTCAACCCCGGTGCTCGCAGGACGGACAACTTGGACGCCGGCGACATGGGATCCAACTTGCCGATGACCCCTTCACTGGCAGCGCTCACGCCGCGCACGCAGGCGCTCACCATTGGCCAGATCTTGTTGGCGCGTGCGCTGGTGTCGGATGCCCTGGGAGAGTACGACAATTCGCCGCTCAGCCACAAATCGTTGGCTCCGGCGGCCACGCCGCGAGTGCACGCCACACGCGCCTCTCCCAAATCTGCCAATACCTCCGAGGGAGCTGATTCGATTTCACCATCTGTAGAAGGGCTTGCTCCTACAGAGACGAATTCGCCTCCACCACCGCCACCGCCGCCCCGCACGCCGCCAGCAGTGGTGTTGCCAGCGAAGGCGCCTCCCATGCCGTCGCCCAATTCAGCCCGAAAGGTCTGAGCTTCTTGAATTTTAGCAAATATTCATTGATCTTCCTCTTCTGCTGTCGTTATTTCTTGGCAGTTCCCTTGATTTTGAAACTGGTGCATGTCTTGTGATCCATTCTATCCATTATCTTCCTAAATCAGTTGAGCAAAGAAGAGTTTCAGGCCCTCATCAACGCGCGCGTCAAGCGTAGCGTCTCCGAGCGGGCCGCTGCTCTGGCAGCCTACAACGCTTCGGCGGAGAAGGCCCAAGTGGACGCCGAACGCGCACAGGCCAATCAGGAAGCAGCGACTTTGACCCGTTTCTCAGCGGTGTACCGCACCCCAAGCGGGCAAGCCATTCGTTTTGACCCGCCCAAAAACCCGCCGAGAAAAACGCCCACAAAGGCACCTCCGCCACCGCCAGCACCATCTGACACAAGTGCAGGTGCTGCCGCTTCTGCCAGCACCAACGGCGGAGGAGGTAGCAGTGGCATTGCAACATCGGGATCAACTTCGGTGTGGGGATTGAACGAAACCGAACAAGAAGAGCAGCGGTTGCGCAACACCCCCCCAACGCCGCGGTTTGGTGCTGGCAAGTCGATTCAGCACGCAGCCGAGGTACAGTGGTCCTTCTACGAAGCGGTGCACCCTAAGCAACCGCAGACGAAGCCCCCGCCACCTGCCGCATCTTCGTCTTCTTCAACAGCCGATCACTCTTTTCCGGGTCACCCACTGCGCTCCGAGCAACCATTCGCCTCTCGGCAAGGGCGCAGCAATGGCGCGGGCGTTAGCGAAGGAGGAGCGCCCTCAGCGCCTGGCCTAGCGCCACCACCGCAGTGGGGGCCTCATAATGGTGCTGCAACAAGCGCTTCTTGGTATGGCGCTGCCAAGTCCCTCTCACCGCCCGCAGGTCAAAGGCTGGATCACCACCAACTCAACAGCAGCAGCAGCGGCCGTGTTCTGAGCTCCAGCGCGCCTCCTAGCCGTGGCGCCCCTGGTTTCAGCCGCTGGAGTTCTCCAGATGGCAGTGGTATTACTCATGCACAGCCTAGCAGGCAGCCCGTAGCGTCGTCGCCGCTGCCTTCTTCATTGCCTTCATCACCGCCGATGTGGCCCGTGGCACCGGTGCACGCGCAGGCCGCCCTCGCCAAGCGCACCATTTGGGACCCGAGCTGGGGCGCGGAGCTGCCACGGAAGCCACCCTCTTCATTTTCTGCTTCGGAGAAAACGGGCTATGATGTGGCTGCCGCTGCAGCAGAAGCCCTGTTCTCGTCTTCGTCGTTGTCGTCGTCGTATTCAGCGCCCCCGCCACCGTCGATGCTGTCGTCCTCGCTCGGGCAGCTGCTCGCAGGCAACCTCAGTGCACCGAGCCCTCACAGTCGCCCGAGCGCAGATCTGGGCACTGACCTTGGCACCGGCATAGGCTGGGGTACTGGCGCTGGCAGTGACCTAGTAGATGACAGTAGATTCGAGGGTATTCAGAGTACCAACAGCGGCAAGACACCTCGTTCTGGTGGTGGGGCAAATAGCAAAGCAGTTGGTAGGAAGTTGAGTCCTGAACAAGGGGGCGAACCTAGCATGCAGGGCAAAAGCGAAGGCTCTGCTGCTTTGCCAGTACCAAAAAATGCTTTTCGCTTCGGCACGCCTTCGCCTCGGGAGCAAAGCATTGCCAAGTCACCGTACAGCGACGGCAGTGAAAACGATACAGTAAGCAGCGACGACGACGACAATGGCGATGATGGCGAGTTCGAGATCCAGTTTGGCTTCGGCTTTTGAGTAGGGGCCAGTAGAAATGCATGAGAGGCAAAGGGGCTGCGGAGGAATATCGGTGAGTCCAGTGCCCTTCAAGGGTATACTGGCGGCCCTTTGGTTTCTTGCTTTTGGCTTTTGGTATCAAACTCATAAACTCGAACTGGAATGAGCCAACGCACTTGGCGGGTTAGATCTCTTCCGCTTCTTCTTCCACTACCGAAATCAATGAGGCGATGAGGCCGCGAATCCATTTACGAAGAACAGCAAAGAACACACACAGCAACGAACATTAAAAAGAAGAAGGAATAGGCCATGGATTTCTGGATTATAAGGAATGGATTCAGTTGTAATCACTCAGCTGGTTTAGTAGTTCAAATGAAAAATATTCTTCCTGCCCTCTACACACTATCCTCTTTACGATTTTGACTTGCGCGCAACGCACGCGCGTACACTTCTGCCCGCAGCATTGGCTTCTGTGTCATTTGGGTTTGTATTAGTTCGAGTTCGAGTTCG
>Ga0307931_1002931_pt1 | contig 10628 bp, 5 predicted proteins | sample OrgLakmetageno47_FD_201816 | JGI IMG/M metagenome (GOLD analysis project Ga0307931, IMG submission 201816) | Saline water microbial communities from Organic Lake, Antarctica - #47 | ecosystem: Environmental > Aquatic > Non-marine Saline and Alkaline > Saline | place: Antarctica: Organic Lake... | reverse complement strand
TGGTGACCGTCGCAATTTTGAAGTCCAAGAGCGCAGACGAGTCCAATTTGTTGGCTTCTTGTATTTCACTTACAACCGAGGCACTGAGCATCACTTGAGAAGCAGTGTCGGCTGAACCACCGCCCGAAAGTGCAAGAGTAAAATCAGAGAGGCCTTCCACCGTGCTGCGGTAGCTGTACATCTCAACGCCCCCTTGAGAAGACGCAAGCGCAACGCCCGTTCCATCGAATTGGCCCAACAGCTGAGCTGCACTAGCTTGATGGAGAGCAATAGTTGCATTTGATGCATGGTCCACAGCAGGCTTAGTGGCAAAGGTATAATTGAAGATGCCCGTCTTGAAGAGATACTCCAACGACGTGCCGACAGAAGTGGAAGCCGCGTCCGTGAGGGTAATGTCAACATTGAGGGTGGCGCGAAGCACAGTATTAATGAAGAGGATGGCCGAGGCTGCAGTATCGTCGGTGATTTCATTCGGCACTTCAACAATGTCACGCAGTACTGACAGAAGGCTCGCGACATCAGACGCTGTGATTTCGGTGATGTCATAGGTGGACCACAGGTCTTGCAAGGAAGCTGTCCGCACCGCTGCTGGGTCATCGCCACCCGCCAAAAGGGCGCGCCGCTGGCTGTTGCCACTGGATCGACCCGCCGATTTAAGGGCGCCCATCGAAGCACCAAGCACTTGCTTTGCCGCGTCTCCATTGCCACTCTCCAAGGCCTTCGCAGAAAGCGCTTGAGACAAATTGAAGAGCTGCCCAACTGTGAGCGTCGCAATTTGCACCCGAGCCGTAGTAGTTGCCGACCCCACCGCCCCAAAGCTGTCGATCACTTCCACGAAGGCGCCAACCGTGAAGTTGTTCGCCTCATCACCTTGAGAGAGCGTCACGCTGCTCATGCTGGCGTCACTGCCAGGTGCGCCGAACGGTGAAAATGCGTCCGTGAGGTTACCATCACTAGTAAGCTCGACTGTGCCGAACAAGTACGTGAAAGGAAGGTCTTCGTCCACCCAGCTGATGGCCGAGAACTCAAACGCGGTGTCGAGCGCAAAACCACTGGGTGGGTTAATCGATAAGCTGCCGGAACTTGGTGACTCGTTCATGGTCAGCGATACTGTGGAGTAACTGCTCGACCCGTCACTATCGGTAGCTGTGAGCACCAGCGTGTAGGTATTGGCTTGAGTCAACAGCGACAGTGCCACAACAGTAGTCAGCTTGTTGGATACCGTGCTCACGTAGGCACCTTGAGAACTGAAAAGCTCGGATACATCGCTGCCATCAGCTGACCAAACGGTCGATACATCCAGCGCCGACGACACCTCTGCAGAAACTTGAAGAAAGCTGTCGTCTTTGTTGTACTTGCTGGCGGAGAGGGCTCCAATGGCAATGACGGGCGGCGCACCACTCACGACATCTACAACGACTGACGATGTCGCGCTTCGCTTTCCTTTCGAACAAGTCATTGTGAACTCGTAAGTGCCGACTTCATAAGCGTTCTCTCCCACCGTCACAGAAGCTTCGGTTCCTAGATCAATGGCACTGCAGTCGGTACCATCGGTCAAAGCTTCGCAGCTCCAAGCGTAAGTGAAGTCTTCGTCCGTCTCGTCCGGGTCTGTGCTTGCATCTTCCAGAGTAAAGCCCACGTCGCGTCCTGCCTGTCGAAAGGCGCCGCCCGCAATAATGGCCACAAGCTCTTGCTGTCGCACGTGAACATTTACCAGAGCCGTGTTGTTGATGGCAGGATCGTTCACCATCGAGGCAACCACTGAAAAGGTGTAGTTCTGGCCTGCCAACAGAGTCTTCTTTGGGACCTTCAGAATGCGAGGGTCCCGCGACGTGCCTATCAACTCGCCAGTGAAAGCACCCGTCAGCTCGTGCCACGCGAAGTTCATTTGAGCGTTCGACAGTGACGATTCCACGCAAGACATTTCAGGTAACTCTGACGACACCTTGAGGCGAAAATTGTCGCTGTACGTAGTTTCTTGCTCGCTTCCACCTTGAATGCTGAGAATAGGAGCAGGAATGTTGAGCTTCTGAATCTGAACAGTCGATGAATCCGAATAGCCCAAGAAGTTTTCGGCCTCCATCGTTACTTGGAACGACGAGCCAGGAACCATCGCATCCGAGTCCACAATCGCACGTGCCCTGCCGTAGTCGTCCTTCGCAGCATTCACATCATCCAAAGCAGCAGAAATGTTAATAACACCTTGGCTGCTGACTTGTTCAACCGTGAAAGAGTAGTCCAATTTGCGGCCACCTGAGCCAGAAGTCGCGCTGCTGTCGAGAGTCAAGCCGTCACACAGGCCCACACTCTGAGAAGACGCAACAAGCGATGCCACGGGTGTTGTCGGCTCCAAAGGCAGGGCTACTGTGAAATTCGTCATACGCGTGAAGAGGCTGGCTGGAGTTGTTCGCGACCGAAGTGTCAAGTCTTTGATCGGGATCAAGTCATCAACCAGCACTTCGGGCAACCGTCCGAAAGTAATCTGCAGCTCCGAATCGCTGGTGAAAAGACACTTTGCACCGGCGCCGAAGAAAGACCTCACTTCCCTTGATGACATAGCTAAGATGCTCGTGCACTGAAATCGGCCATTCAAACCTGCACGGTTCGTGTCCTGGTCGAAGGTGACCTCGATCGAGTTCAGCAAATTTGAGAAGCGACCTACGGTGACCGCTGGTGGGTCAGACTGGTCGTAAACAACATTCACCGGAAAAACAAGCTCTTCGTCAGTGGCGTCGATGTAGAAAGGATCTCGGCTCTCTGCACCAAGCGCCATTGTCTCCGTTCGGTTTTGAATGTCGCTACAAAAACGATTGCCACTGAAGCATACCGGGCGAATTTCAGAGGGTGCAGAGGCCGCAATCGACACAGTCACCTCAGTGTCCCAATCAGATGGTTCAAACGTGATGGAAGAAGGATCCGCCGTCGAGAAGCTTGACAGGCCACTAAGAGACACCACCACATCACTTGTGGGCTGCGAATCCAACACGATGGTGTAAACGGCTGGCGAAAGAGAGTCCCCGAAGTTATCATAGGTCGCATTGGGGCGCACCGCTGTAACTGTCACGCCTGCCTCGTCGTCGTCCACAATTGTAGCATTGATGCTCGGCACGCCAGTATCAGCCAAGAATTCGGCATAGCGCGCGGCAATCACGCAGTTAAGGCGGGTGCTCACCCGGTCACATTCGTCCAAATCGTCTTCGCTTGAGACGGAAGTCATCACGAAGTCATCAAATTCGGTACCCTGATCAATGTCATTATCCACCGCTGAGACGGTAACGATTTGCGGTGCATCAAAGTTGGAGTAGTCGAAGGTAAGTTCACTCGGTTCGAAAGACAGATGTCCAAACCTGGACGAGAAGTCCATGCGCACTTCACTCAGTGGTTCCGCGCCCGGCGAGATGGAGAAGGTGCTTGAGGTACTACTGCCTTCTTCGACGTTGATTACATCAGGTGCGTCGAGCACGACGCTCGCCTCCAATTTGTCTGTCGGCTGAAGTGTTGGATGAAACGAGGGCTTAAACGTCGGCTGACGCGTCGGGTACGGTGTAGTTGCAGTAGGAGCCGACGAAGGCAGAAGCGAAGGCGATCCGCTCGGAAGAGACGAAGGTGCTCCACTAGGAAGAGGCGATGGCTCCAAGCTCGGGGCAGAGGTTGCAGTGGGCGAAGCACTCGGCTTTGGAGACAAAGTGGGCCTTGGCGAACCACCAAGCGACGGCGCCACGTTCGGCAAAGACGACGGGAGCGCACTTGGTAACGCCGAGGGCAAAGCGCTTGGTAGAGCGCTAGGGAGAACGCTTGGGAGCACACTCGGTAGCGCTGACGGGAGAGCACTCGGCAGAGGAGAGGGCCCGGTGTTGTCCGTAGAGCCCGAGTTCTCTCGGCCATTCTCACTCGCATTGTCACTGGCAGAAGCAACAGATAAATCGGCAGCGGGCAGCTGAGCAGGCGTCATAGCATTGGCGACAAAGCCTGGTATGCGTAGCGCAGTAAGCAGGAGAAACGCTTCGACTGAAATCTGAGAGAGGCGAGATTAGGTGCGCAAGACGGGAAGAGTGAGAAGGGAAGGATGAGAAGGAAAAAGGGGAATACGTGGAGACGGGAACGCATCAAATGAATAGCCTGGTAGCACAAGAGGAAACCGTCAAAACAGAGAGCGTTAGAGTTTTTGTTGATTGCTGACCAATCGCTTCATGAACTATTGGTGACTTCACCCACTGAGAATTTGTCACGTGAGACAGCATTGAACAACCGCTGTGTCATACTACCGAAGGCATAGTCGTCTATCATTCTCTCGAATGCTTCACATAAAGAGGATTTAGGGGATTGAAAAGTTGAAGAGATAAACACTGACCTTCATCGTTCCACGTCGAAATATTTGCTTTTGCACAGACGTTCCTTTTGCAACAAGCAAGGCAGGGGGCTCAATCGTTTACCGAAGGTGGCGCAAGAACACTGTCGCTCAAAATTTTCACAGAAGCTTTCCTGGAAGTGCCGACGTAATGCCGGTCAACCGGCTACGAACTCCCTAACTCATGTCCTTGAGTGCAAGAAATCCCAAGAATCATAAGGTTATTGGAATTCTTCCTACTTAGTTCTTGGATAATACCTCTCGGGAATTACTTCTTATTACTAGGGGAAAATGAATTATTGGGAATAGTCTAGCCGGCAAATGGCTGGAGAAGCTTCAGTTCGGAGCGCAGAGCCCTTGGGACTTCAAAGCTAACGTTCTTCAACAATATCGTCGCAAGATTCGAGTCAGTTAGAAGCAGCACATTCCTGTAGCTCTGCACAGTGGAATGAAAATAATACCGTGGAGATCATTGCACAACTCAAATCGCGAATAATTTTGGCGGCTTTCAGAGCTCTCACAAAAGATACTGAAGCTAGAGTTAGTGCCGTAGCTAAGCAAGATAATACAGGGATAGCACAAACGTATAACAGGTTGCTAATCGATAGTATAGATGTATGTAGCATAAATCGGTCTTGAGAATTGTGCGGGATTGAATGTTGCCGCAGCGCTGCCGGCATATCTATAAGCAGAATAGACGTCTTCAGAGGTGCGTACTGTGCATTGCCAATTCCCATACCGCATCTGCAAAACCTAGAAATGGTTCGATTATTTTTGTTATTGATTCCGGAAGCTAGCTATAATCAGAGCAGTTTGCCCTTCTTCTGGTTTCGTCGCCACTTTTAAAACCCCGATATTCTGAGCCGGCCACCTCGTTCGTTTGGATCCCTTCTTGCCTTTTCATGCTTTCCACAACATCCGCATCACGAAGCAAGAAATGTGCTATGTGTCAGAACTTAGGCCTGCTGCCTAAGCCTTCTGCGCTGAAATTCGTCCACATTCTAGCCCTCTGTTCTGATTTTTTTGTTCGGTTCGCAGACTTCGGCTGGACACGAGGACGGATTTTTTTATTATCAGTGTGCCTTTGGATACCCCTATCTCTCTATTCGCGTGGCCCAAATCCTGAAACTTTGGCATAGTTAAGTACACTAACCATAGGCTTCTTAGATTCTCTTTTCTTTGCGTCTTGCCAGGTTCCACCAAATCGAAGATTGGCCATTAGGCAGAATGCCGATGCTCATACGAGACATACGACGAGCTGTGAATATAAGCACACATGATCACAAATACTGGTATAGGCAGGATTGCTTTGTATTCCGCATTCCTGCCTCTTAGCCCTCTTATCGGCTAATCCAGCTCCTCGGGGCCTGTGTCAAAATTCGATATGTTCAAGAGCCGAATGGGCCCTAGCTTTCCGGCTTCGCGAAAATCGAAAGCAACCCAGAAAAAGCAGATGGCTAGTCGATACAGCTACCAGTTATTACTGACCAGAGAACTCAATAATTATCTTTTTATAAATTACATTCCTGGGCAGTGTGCACTGTAATATTACAGGAATATTTCTTAGTCTGGTGCTCTGTTAGTCTTAATTTTTTAAAAGGGAGAAGTAGAAGTGGCTTCTTATCTATGTAGGAGGGCAGATCAAGTATATGCCTTGAAAAACGCTGGAGGACGACCACGACTAGCGTCCGTGGCGTTTGATGGAAGATACACAGGTTTAGCTCTTTGATAGGGAGGGGCCGCTAGGCCACAAGCGGCCCGCTTGCATGTTATTGTTTGCATTTTTGAGGGGGGACTTTTCTATTCACTGCCACTCCGCGAACGAGGACGGAGTTCCTGTCCCGTCAAAGCCTTTTATGGCTCAGGGGCAGAACAATAGGCGCCTTGCGCGCTGAAAGGCACACTTTGACCTCTGCTGAGTGGACTTCGTGTTCCGCATGTCACGAGCTTCTTTGCTCGCGCGCCTTCCTCTTTATTGATCTGCGGAGTGCGCAACACCCACAAATTCCTCGCTTTTTGCAAATTTTTCGAGGAATTTGGCCAATGCCCTTCTCCCTCCTGAATCATTCCGCACATGCTTTGTTTGCGCAACGCACGCGTATTCCCACTTCTGCCCGCAGCATTGGCTTCTGTGCCATTTGGGTTTGTATTAGTTCGAGTTCGAGTATGCCCAAGAGCCGGGCACCACCGGAATTGCTAACCAGCTGAGTATCACAATTCCGGCCGAATTGTTCATGATTCCTAGTCAAGTCTAGTCTGCTTAATACTTCTCAAATACAAAAGAAATACCACCATGCACCGTGTCAAATAGCACAGGAAAGTATAAGCTTCAGAACAAGTCTGGCTGGGCTGATTGTCTTTTTGCGTAGTAAAGCCTAGCAGCTGCCGTGGAGTGTCACCTGTGTTTCATGTACCGTTGCTTGCACAACAGCAAATCTTTTTACGAAGGGTTCGGGTTTGAGTCTAAGAACCCGTTTGCGATGTGGGTAGAATGTTCCTGCTTTTAGTGGTGCCTCTCCACCCTCTTTTCCACGAGCACACTTTACTTCCAGGCCGAAGTGGATTAGATTAGATCAGATTATATTAGACTTCCCAATTGCACAGATAGATAATCAAATAGCAAAAAGCTGCGTAATGAATATTCCTACCAGAGAACAAGTCTGACTGGGCTGAGTGCTGAGTGTCCTTTTTGCGTAATGCTATATTCATTTTTGCTCTCATGAACCCTGCAGGATCTCCACTCCGACCTATCCAATGCTATGGCACGCAAATCCTTGAAGTTGACCGGAAACCCTTTCAACTGTAGAGCCGACACCATGCCATCTCAGGGCACCCATTCGGCCGAGAGTGCGCTAGCCAACCAGCAGGCAACTGCCGCGGCGTTTGAGGAGTCACAGGCATCCGAGCAACGTAGCCAGCACAATGAAGAATCCGATTGTGATAGTAGCCATCAAGGTCCATGACATTGGGCCTTCGAAATAGGGTGGAATGCATGGTGAAGGCCGACACGGCACGTGCTACGAACACAGCGCTCCTAGACGCTTCGAGGTCGGTTGAATTTATAAGTCTTTTCGTAAGCACCGAAATCGGCTGATATCCGATAGCGACAGCTGGGCCACTAAAGTATAAGGAACCTCTCGGCGGTAATTGAATACAGTAATCTCTTCAGGCAATAGACTGAGGTTTAACTGATAAATGCAACTAATTGGTGTGGTGCCATTGTACCTTATTTACTTGGGGAATTCTAAGTAGATCCGACTGCCAAAGTCATACCGAGGTTGATATTAGTTATTAGTGCGATAGATGGCATTGGATCCTAGTGAAATATCTAGATCCCACTTCATTAAAAGCAAGGAACACTATAACTTACCGAGTTCTGATATCACTGAAATCAGATAAATTGGCATATTTTGTGAAGCCAGCACCGGCGGACGACTGTGATGGCAATCGGTCATATCGACGAAGCTCTCTTGAGCTCCACACGGCAGTAAAAAAATTACAAATGAGCTTTGAAGATTTCTATATTTGGTGGCTTAAGCTTTTGTCCGCCTCGCTCAGAAGATTTGATTTTTTCTTTAGCACGTTCAATTCTTGCTCCCAGACTTGACGACGGCGCTCAATCACTCTTCCTTCGACCATTACGAAAGTTTTGTTTCTCGTTTCAATGATCTCTTTGGGTGCGTATTTCATTTGCCCCAGAGAAACATTTGAACTTTCAATGACACTCTTTTCAGCTACATGCACAGTAGTACTATCAGTAGAAGTTACTTGAACGTCCATATCGTTCCCATCCTGTTGCCGATTGCAAATAAATTTGCCAACTATGAACACCAAGGCTATAACGATGAGCAGAGCAAAGAAGACTCCAAGACCAGCTTTAGTACTCAACAGCTGGAATATGTCGCTTGAATTGTTTGCTTTGGAGAGCTCACGCGTTGGGCTCATCGTAGGTATACCCTCCGCACTAGCTTTAATTGAGTCAGTGTCGATGACAACAGAAACACCGAGGCTAGCTTTGAGCGCCTCTTCGAAATCAGAACCGGCTAAAATTGAAGCAAAGTCCGCAGCGGCCGAGGTAGTCGAGTCGTACTCTGAATCTAAAGCGTTGATTAAGATTTTGAATGAAACGTACCAGGAGTAGCTTGATAAAAGCCGGCGCCGGTATTGAAGACTCGAAGTTACAGAAAAATCTTTGATATTCGATTCGGTCGCAAGCCCTAGCGAAGACATCAGAGTAGTCTTCAAATCACCTCTATCTTCCAATGATGGAGAGTTCGGTGCCGACAAGGAAAAACTTGTTGAAATTTTCATAGTGTCGCTCCAAGATGGGGTGGGTGTAGGCCTACCTGTTTGCCCCGTGCTACGTGCAGAGGTTGGATTCGGAGACGGGTTCAATTGATAAGTTTTAATTGGGACCTCGTTTTCACCCACTGCATTGTTTGAATCAAATCCACCGAGGACACCGCTTTGTATGTGCCAGTTTCTATCTGCCCAAATTCCCGTTGCGATGGTTCCTTGAGCGCGATAAGCCCAGCCATTGGCATAGCTCCATGTTGGCGAATTTGAGTAGGACGAGTTACCATATCGGTCAACTATTTTGCCCTTGTGGTACAATTCGATGGCATCGTCGCCATTTACATAAAGGCACGCAGCTGTGTGATTTGGAGCAAAACCGAAAAAAATGTCGAATGAGTTCGGATAAGAAGGCGAGTCGTAGCTAACCCACAAGAAATCGCCGCGCTTCCAAAGACCAGAGCTTGGAAAGGTAAATTCTTCACCGTCGGTTCCACCCCCATTATTCGCTGTACCAAGCCCATAGTCAGATGGATTAGGAATGTCGCAAAGCACAAACAGTTCAACAGCTTTGGGAAGTCCGCCACTTCGGTCCCCGTCTATAGCAGCAGTAAGTTGAAGGCACGTTTCAGCATTTTGATTTGCGCTCGTGGGCGTGCTTGTTGGGGCTAGCACAGGCCAAGACGAAGGAGATGAAGTTCCGTCCACATAATCCGTGTGACATACCTCGTCGTAGAAGTCGGTGCCAGCACCCCAAATGCGCTCCGGAAGCGAAGCGTCGTCCACGAAAGGATTTCGATTCCCCTGGTAAAGCTCGCAGACTTTGCCGGTGCGCCATACTTCCCTCGAGTCAGCTGGATCTGCCGCATGCCACGCCAGAAGCAGGCTCAAGTTTCCCATTGCGTAGCCAAGCGAACTGGGGCACTTCGACAATACCAAGTTCTCTGTGTATGAATTGGTGCCATCGTAGCGAGCAACCATATAAAATAACGCCCGTGCTATATCACCCCGCACTGCAGCTGGTGGCATGAAGAGGTTGGGGTTAGCTGCTGTGTCGTATGCGGCCTCTGCGTGAGCTGGGCTTACACAAGTACTGTCGCGCGTTGGTGAGCACTCTCCGAACGGTTTGTTTCCACGAGCGCTGTTGATGCCCCAATCGGCAGCGCGAAGGTGGTGTAAATCTGTGTAATCAGCACCACTGTACCCAACGCCGTAGGATTTAGGCCACACGTGCTCGCGATTCCAGCCATCCGGAAGTCCACTCATGTTCAAAGCCACTGAACGCTGCGAATACAATTCAATGACTCGATTTGCGTCAGATTCATCGGCATCTAGTACGTACAAAGCGTCCCAAGTATCCATGTTTGTGCTCGAGGTATAAGGCAGCGAGTTTATGTCGTCTCCACTGATATGCGAATGTAGCCTTGCTAGCAACGCTGAGCCGTTCAATGACGACCAGGCTCCAGCTGCAGCATAGTAATTGCTAGCATTGCAGTGCAGAACAGTCGCCATGCACAGTAATAGCAATGGTTATAGCGAGTGCCAACAATCAACACACAACTAAAGGTACAGCTAAAAGCTGTATATATATGCACCCATTTTACGAGAAGTGCTGAAACTGTTTTCACCTACTATTCTCCCCTGTAACCTACAGGGAATCAGCAAGACTTCCCATTTAGTTGCATTGAATTACACTCTTCGCTTTCGATTGGGATTTTGGATTAAATTCCTTTGAATTGAGTAAAGCCTCCGCGTGTAGAGGTGTACAAATAGAACTTTCAAGTGCATGTCGTCTGCTCTCATTATCTCTCTATCTGTCCGTTTGTTTTGATTCTGCCGTGGTCCTTCAGCTCGACTTGCCTGTCTAGTCTAGTCTAGTTAATACTCTCCCAAAAACAAAGAAAGACAAGTACACAGCAGTCACAGAGGCACATAAAGAATGCACTTGAGCTGCAAATGCGCTAGCGAATTCGCTCCAGAAGGCCAA